>WNGK01008318.1_pt1 | contig 10775 bp, 16 predicted proteins | sample 5400601 | NCBI WGS metagenome assembly WNGK01 (sample SAMN13153376, study PRJNA577476) | soil metagenome | isolation source: 60 cm soil or saprolite under Garry oak tree replicate 1 | place: USA:California | collected 2016-06-15
GAAGGAATTGACAGTCCCGGTGGGAACGACGGTCAAGTGGGTCAATCACGACGACATACCGCACACCGTGGCCAATAAGGACAAGCTATTCCGGTCGAAGGCGCTCGATACCGACGACTCCTATTCCTATACGTTCGCAAGCGCCGGAACGTTCGACTATTTCTGTGGTCTGCATCCGTACATGGTCGGAAAAGTCATCGTCAAGTGACCGCAATCTTTGAGCCCTAGTGTGCCAAACATGACGACACTCTTATCGGTACGTCGGTCGGATTTACGGTGTACCGAACTTAACGAAGTCGTTCCAAGCAAGCGGCCGGAAGGCCCGGATCGTGTGTCAGGCCAGCAGCAAGCGTCGGACTTGATCGTGCAGAGCAAGGATGATCGTGCAATGTTCGACGAAGTCTTTCTGCCGCATATGGCCGAAGCTTATCGTCTGGCACAATGGCTGACCGGCAATGCCTACGACGCCGAAGATGTCGTGCAGGACGCAGCGTTGCGCGCATTTCGCGGCATCAAGAGCTTTGGCGCCGTCAACGCTCGCGCCTGGTCTCTGACAATTGTGCGAAACACGGCCTATAGCTGGCTGCTGAAGAACAAATCCAAAGCGGTCGTCTTCACGGACGATCTCAGTTCTGCGGAGCAGCAGGAACTTGAGCACGAAGGCCTGCACGGAGCGAGAGTCGAGACACCGGAGGAGATCGCTCTCTTCAAAGCGGATGCCGAGGACGTTCAGCGTGCGTTAGCGCAGCTGCCGGCGCATTTTCGCGAAGTTATTGTTTTGCGGGAGATAAATCAGTTGAACTATCGCGATATCGCGGAGATCACCAATGTTCCAATCGGCACGGTGATGTCGCGCCTGTCTCGGGGCAGGCAACTTCTAATCACTCTTCTAGGTGACCGAAAGTAAGTTATGATCGCATCCATGAGAGATAACGACGAACTGCAGATGAACGCCTATTGCGACGGCGAACTCGATCCGGCTTCCGCGATTGAGTTCGAACGGCGGCTGGCTGGCGATGAAACTTTGAAGGCCCAGTATAACCGGTTGCTGTCGTTGCGCCGCACCGTTCGTTCGCTACCGCAATTCGGGGTGCCTGCAGGTCTGCAGGCCCGCATCCAGTCGGCGTTGGATGCCGATCGGCCTAGCCAGGTGGATCGGCCGGGCTGGGCTAGTCGTCCGGTCCAGGCGGGACGTCCGCGTCAGCGAAGCTGGTCGTTTCAGGCGCTGGCCGCGGCTGCGGTGTTTGGTGCGGTGATCTCGAGTTCTGTGATGCTGACGATGGAGCGCTACAATCGACAGGAGGATGTCGCCCGCGCAGTCGTTGCAGGCCACATCCGGGGTCTATTGGCCCCGCAGCCCTTCGACGTTGCGTCTTCCGACCGCCATACGGTGAAGCCGTGGTTCACATCGCACCTGCCGCTATCGCCTCAGGTGCCTGACCTCGCGGCCCAGGGCTTCGTGCTCGAGGGTGGCCGCGTGGACGTCGTTGGCCACGATCCGGTTGCAACGATCGTCTACAAGCATGCTAAGCATACGGTCAGCCTGACGACCTTGCCACGCGGTCAATCCGTCTCTGACCAGGCGATTGCAGGCTACAACGTCCGTAGCTGGAGTGATGCTGAGTTCGCCTACATTGCAGTTTCGGACATTTCCCCCGAGGATCTTGCATCATTCGAGCGCGCATTTTCCGAGGCGTCGCCGGCGCTGGAAATCAAATAGACGAGTAGAATCGTCTTGCGCTCGGCTGGGACGTCGCGATCCTTAAGCCGGGAAGGCTGGCAGGCGCATCCCCTATGCCGAACCTTGAAAGATCGCTTAAGAGGACTCTACGCGAGCGAATCTATGAAGAAATCGTTCGCCTCATCTTGGCGGGCGAAACTGGCGAGCGGCGGATGGGTGGACGAGAAGCGGGTGATCGACAAGCTGCGGGTAAGTCGTACCCCATTCCGCGGGGTAATCGGGATACTGGCAAAGGGAGGGCTGGTCGAGATCAAGCCATATCGCGGCTTTTACGTGCGCAGCTTTTCCAGCAGCAAGACCTTGGATCTCTACGAGCTCTTAGCGGCTTGAATGTTTTGCGGTCGAGCTCGCCGTACTGGATATGAGCGACCACGATATCCGGCGGCTTGAGGATGTACTTATTGAAGCCGGAGCCGCCCTGCAGCGCGGAGATGCTAAAACTTATGCATGCGCGATCGCGAATTTTGCGAAAGTATAGCCGAGCAATCGGGAAATTCCGCGCTCATCGAAGTGCTGGCGTGAGTTGCGCTGCAGATCCAGCTCTGCGGCACGATCACCAGCGTGAGCCCAGAGTTTGCCGAGCGCGCCGCGCACGGATGTGACGACATCATGCAAGCATTCAAGGCCCGCGATATTCCGCGCGCCGCGTTCCTCGTCCGGGTCCGCATCAGCCATATGCAGGAAGCGATTCTTGCGCGCCCTCCTGACGAGGCACCGTCTCGCCAAGAGCGGGAATAACATCGCGCGTATCAGAGTCTTGCTATCGAGAGGCTTTAGACACGTCCAGGCAGCGGGAACTCTGCGGAGTGATGAGCAAGGAAACACAGCGCTTGCCTTACAGGCTTGATTGGGACAACCTTGCGACAGACGCCTTGGAGCTCGCCCGCCTGATGCCCCCAGGCCCGGAACGCAACGAGGCACTTAAATTGGCAAGCCAACTTCGTTGCACCGCTGATGCGCGGGGATTGATCTTCGCAAAGCGGGGCAGGCCGCGAAAGTAAACCCCGCAATGTGGGTTGTCGGTCGGGAAGTCCGGTGTTACTCGCAGCGGCCATTGTTCGCCGCCAGGTGAGCCGAGACTTGTGGTCCAATGAGTTGAATGGCGTCGGTGATGAGGACTTCGCGTGCGCGAAGGGAATGCGCGTGCATGTCCGGGCAGGGCGCATGTCGCGAAGGATCGGCGTCCGGTAGGCGCGGGTCTCAGGTCAGATCTGAAACATCCGGCTCAACGACTCCCAGGAACGGAATCGCGCGGCTTGTTCGGGAACAGCAACCGCGGATTCGGAGCGCAGCCGCCGATGCCTGATGCTGTCCACTGACATTGCTCCTGTGTCTTATAGAAGCAATAGCGATAGCCTGTCCCGCGACAGGCACCACGGATATTCCTGGGCGTGAACGGCCGCAGGGGTCAGAGAAGCGACCATGCTCAACGCGACTGCCGCAAGGGCCCGGGGCCGTGCGATTGGAATTCCGAAAAGGAGTTTCAGAAGCGGCTTGGCGTTTCTAGTTTGATGGTTCTGGTGCATGTTTTCTCTCGCGCGCAAGTCATGGTGCCAGACGACTGCATTCAGAACGCATTTCTGTATCTCGCGATTGCATCGCTGGGGCCATAGATCCACATCGGCTCACCGCACTCGCTGGGGGCGTGGTCCGTCATGCAGGCCGCGCTCTAGGGCGGTGCCGCGACTTCACGGCCTTCGATTCGGTGCGCCTGTGCCCGTTCCCCACTCTTGCTGATTCGTTCCTTGGCCGTCGATGGCGTCGCCAGTGACGATATGAGCAACAGCGCGGCCATAACGTGCATAATCTTCATGGTCCGGTTCCTTGGGTGTGGATATCGTTCCAAATGTGCGGCGGTTAGCAGCCTCGGCAAACGCCTCTTATCTTTCGGTCGACGTTTATGTCTTCTTGATCAGGAGTCTGCGGAGATACGGATGGGGGAATATCGGCGGCGCGCGGTTGGCGGTGACCTACCGGTGCCAACCAGGGTCTGGTCGCGGTTTCTCCCGCGGCAAGAGCCGGCGTTGCGATCGCCACTGACAGAATTGCTGCCAGGCCAAGAAGCTTGGATTTGGTCATCGACTGACTCCATATCGTCGTCGCGCACACAGGCGCTTGCGATAAGGAGACTCTCGTTGACGTACTTATATTCCTTGGCCATCCGGGTCTTGGGGTTTCCAAACCGATCGCGCGAGACCGCTGTCGAGCGTCTGCGCGCGGAGTCCGGTGAAATGGCTGCCGGAGTCAGGCAGGGTAGCGCCATGCGTGAGCGGAAGCGATGATGGCTCAATAGACTGTGCGAGGAAGAGGCGCTTACTCCAGAGTTGAATCCATCGCGATGTCCCGGCTGTTTTTGGACGTTATGGTCCCGACCTTCATTATGCTGGCGCCGCACCGCATCTTGGATCGTTCGTTGAGCTTCGTGATCGCGAAACCGTGATGCTGCTTTCACGATGCAACGTAATTTTGATCCGTCGGTCGGCATCGCGGATGTCTATCCGCAGGAAATCACGCGTGTCCTGCTCAATCTGATATCAAACGGTTTCTACGCCACGGCCAAACGCAAGGCGGAAGCCGGTGACGGCTTCGAGCCGACGCTATCCGCCACGACGAAGAATCTTGGTGACAAAGTTGAGATCCGCATCCGCGACAATGGCACTGGAATAACAGCACAAATAAGAGAGAAAATATTTAATCCCTTCTTCACAACCAAACCCGCGGGCGAGGGCACTGGACTTGGTCTGTCGATGAGCCATGACATCATCGCGAAGCAACACGGCGGCACCATAGATGTCGATACCGAGCCGGGCGCGTTCACCGAACTCAGGATTGTATTGCCGCGTGCCGGGGCATCCCTAATCAAGTCGGGAGACACGTGAGCTTGCTCATTCTCGTGGTTGATGATGAGCCGGACGTTGAGGCGCTGTTCCGCCAGCAGTGCCGGCGCGAACTCCGCTCCGGTCGCTTCGCAATGGAATTTGCGCCGTCGGCTCCGATGGCACTTCAGCGCATTGCGAGTGCTAACGACGAGTCTCTCATTTTGATCCTATCCGACATCAACATGCCGGGGATGAGCGGCCTTGAGCTTCTTCCCAAGGCAAAGGCCATTCGGCCGGATGTCCCGATCCTCATGATCACTGCCTACGGCGATGCAGAGACCAAGCGTCAGGCGCTTGAGAATGGCGCGGAGGCACTTCTGACCAAGCCGATCGACTTCGGGACGTTGCGCAGTGAGATCGACAGCCGGGTTGAACGCGCCGCATAACTGGTGGTAATCCCGCGCCTTTGCTGCGGTTCATGAGTCCGTTGTTGACCCAGAGCGGACCCAGGCTTCACGCCACCCACCTTTACGCGCTTACTGCGACATGCTGATCGCGGCGCCCCACGGCTAACTTGCCGGCAGATCACGCCCCCAACCCTCGGTAGCATCGCGATTTCATGCTGTCGCTGCCTGACGCGATTCACTGCGTTACCACGATGAAGTCAGTGTCTTTTCCAGTCTCTCCGCTGATGGCGTAATCAGATACAATGAGTGAAGAGCCTGGCGTCAGTAGTTCCGAGATGCGCTCGACCACATCCTGGGGTATTTCGATGCGGTCGAGGGCCGCGTTGGCCTTGTCGAGCGACGACACCGGTGTGGTGGTTTCCACAATTTGTTTGCCACGCGCGCGCCGATTTGAGGGCGTGGGAGGAGATTTCTCCGGCATCGACACGACAGTCCAGCGAAGTGTCTCACCCTCTTTATGGAATCCCATTACGGTAAACACATGCGTTCCCTGGGACTGCTCCGGATATTGGATCCTGACCGGGATATCGAACAATGGCGTCAAGCCCTGACGCACGAAGAGCTTGCTCGACTTGCGGCTCACGAAAATGGAGACCGGGGCGACCTTTCGAGGCGCGACCGCAGCCCGCATCGACCCCGGAGCTTGGAGATCGGTGACTTGTTGCACGTCAGCATTGAGCGTTGACAGTGGATGCACCGGCGCGATTGTCATGGCGGCGTTGTCCTCAATGGCAGCCCGAGATTCCGGCGGACCGGAAGCGGCTTTCGGTTTGGATACGAAAAGGTTTGGATGGGTTGTCTCGACCGGCCGGATATCGTCCGGCGCGATGATCACGCGGGTGCCGCGCTTGGTGAGACGCCACAGTCGAATGGCAAAGTCATTCTTTAAGCGGATACAGCCGTGTGAGGCCGGGTGCCCCGGCAGAACACCCGCATGCAGCGCTATTCCTGACCACGTGATGCGCTGCATATATGGCATCGGGGCACCGCTATAGATGTTCGAGCGGTGCCATCGTTGTTTGCTGATAATGCTGAATACGCCGAGGGGCGTTGGATGGCCCGGGATACCCGTTGAAACTGAAGAGCGTGCGATCAGCGCGTCATTGTCATAAACCGAGATCCGCTGATCCGCGATCGAGATGATGATCTGGAGCGGGCCACTCGGAGCATCCTGGGTCTGATCTTTCTTCTCCAATGTGGGCTCTGCGTGCTTGTGCCGGTGGCTGTGCCGCAACGGAGCATGATCGCTCCACCAATATCCGTACTGCGGCCAATACAGGGGCCGGGCTTGGGCGGTCCCTAGAGGCACGATGCAAATGGCAAGTACCGCCAGTGCTGTCGCGCGGATTGATCCTACATTAGCTGGAGACATCCGACGCTCACGACTGCGAGGTGTTCACTTTGAATTTCCCCAGGGTATGTGACAGGAGCTGCGGTCCAAAGCCGAAAGGCAAGCAAGCCTATATGCTTCTCGCCTTCGAGGATGCCGTTCTTCCGCGTTTCGCCCTGCTGTGATCGTCGCTCACAGCTGACCCGTGGCGCCTTTTCGTTTCCAATTCCGCAAGTTTCGCATTTGCCCGGCCGCGTTTATCGGCATATTCTTTGCCGTCGATCGGCCCGACGTGCGGCGGATCTTTATCGAGGTACGGTCGCCCGATCCCAAACTCTTTGCCGTGCGCATCGATCCACTTCCACAAGTTTTCGCTTGAACTCCATCGCTGCGCACGTGTCTCGCCCTTTACGCTCACGAGATCGGCCGCAAGCCCGTGGCCATAGCCGCCGCGACGGCTCCCACCATGGTATGAGCTGTCAGTCGCAGCCCTGTTGCCGCTTGCGAGCGCTTGCCGGTAATTATCGCGGAATCCGCTCGTCACGCCCGGCGAAAGCCCAGCGTCGTCCAGCGCGCGAAGAGCATGATACAGCTTCAGTTTGAAGCTCCCGTCCATGCCTCCGATCACGTAATCCATGAGCGACATGCCGGCTTTTTCTGCCGCCTTCGGATCCTTCCACGTGAAGTCCTCATCGACGAGCTTTATAATAGTTTTGATGACAGTCCGCGTTTTGCCCTTCTTCTTGACTGTCACCTTTATCGGCTTCGGCACCTTGATGGTATCGACTTTCGGGGCCCGTTGGTACACCGACCAAAGGTATCGGTCGATGCAGGTTTCTGCCACAAGGCACTCGTCGGGAGTTTCGGCGGAGCTCACTGCCTCCTTCGTGTAGCCTTGCACCGGATCAGGCGTGTTCGCGGACACGACCTCCACGGACGGTGTTTCGGGCCGCGGCATCGGACGAGGGACGGACAAAGCAGCGCCGACGATCGCCACATCGGTGACGGAGACACCATCCTCGGTGTTCGCGGACGCGACCTGCACGGACGGCGTTTCGGGCCGCGGCATCGGACGAGGGACGGGCAAAGCGGCGCCGACGATCGCCACATCGGTGACGGAGACACCGTCTTCGCCCACTGCTGCTTGCGGAGCGCCGATGGGCCCGGCGCCGGCGGTCGCAGATGTTGCCCGGCTGGCCTCGATCGACGCTCCGATATTCTCGATGCGGGGCGAACCGAAGTCGAGGAGCCTCGCAGCAACCCAACCGGCGAGAACGACCGTTCCGCACAACGCCGCCAATGCAGCAAGTCGCCGCGGGTTCATCACCCCTCGCTTCCTGTCTCGTCCGAGGCCTCACCCTAACCGATGCTGCACACCCAGGCACAAGACGGGTTGTTTTTCGGATCAAAACCAAGGAATCGGTGAAAATATGGCCACGCAAGGAAGAAAACTGCAGGCTATCATCTTTTCCGAAATGCGTTGCCGGAATGCAACTCGATCCTGGGATCACAGTTAACTACTGCGCCGGCGCAAGATCAGTGGCTAGACCAGGGCCATCCAGATCAACATATGGAACCGAGATGTTTTCTGATTCCGTACTCAGCATCCTCCCCTACGAGCACGAGGCGTGCGCCGGCAATGGGGTAGCGGCCAGGCTACCAGCGGCATCGCACCCATGTCCGTTCCTGGCAGTGCGCCCCGAAGGCGCGAATGATCAGTGGAGGAAGATTCTACCCAGAGAGTTGTCGATTGATCTGGTAGCTGACGAGCGGCTCGGCCGGGTAACCGGAAGGGCTGGAGCCTCGTTACAAAGGTCGCTTTAGGCGGCTGAGCAATCCGGCGGGCCGTAACGTGAGTGAAGCCTGAGCAGGCATCGAAAGTGACAATGCGGATGCCGACCCTCCTGCCATTTGGGGAAGGCCGCGTGAGCGGGGAAGCAATCGACACGTGCACCCGCTCGATCCGCCGGGGTAGTGGGCACGGCACGTTGGAAAGGTGGTTCGGGTAACCGACAACGATCCGGACCCTTCAGAGAAAGCTGTACCGTAAGGCGAAGGCGGAGCCTGCCTTCCGCTTCTACCTACTACGACAAGATTCACCGCGAGGACATCCTGCGACACGCCGTTGGCCCGAGCAAATGCGGGTGCGCCGGGCAGGGACGGAATGACCTTTGCGCGGATCGAGGCGTCGGTGGCTGGCGGGCCTGCGCGAGGAACTGGTTTCGAAGACGTACCGGCCCGATCCGGTGCGGCGGGTGCCGCACTCGCGATGTTCCTGGATGGAGATGTGAAGGCCTTACAGGCCTATCACTCAGGCGATCGCACCGGCCCGATCGTTATGTCGTATTCGAGCGCCTGGGGTTGGGATTTATTGCTTGCTCGGAAGTCTCAACCAGGAACTGACGACCGCTTTCTCCGTTCTTCGGAAAAGGAGAAGGGCGATGCGTAAAGCGATGGACGCAGAACAGCGGGAGAGGATGCTTTATCTGGCGGATCTGGGCACAGCAGTTTTCTCCTCAGCTCCGATCGTGTGTGTTCTAAGGGTGGTTGGCGACCTAATGTAGGCCGCCATAAGGTCGCGCGGTATACCGGCCTTCTGGAGCCGGGCCCGCGCGTTCCTTTTGCGCAGTTCCGCAGTAAGCGGCTGGCGTCGGCGCGCGTCGTTACCCAGTGAGGTGCGGTTCCGGACCACCCGCGTTGATCGGCCGAACAAACAGTCGAAGCCCACTCCGCGCCGGATCGTGCGAGTAAGCCTTGTCGGGTGACTATTCGATTACTAGTTTAGATCCTGCCATTTATTCGAGTTCGATCGCCTGGTATTTTCCGTTTTCATCGAGCGCCGTTCCCCAGATCTTGTGCGACGCCTGATGTTCGGCGCGGCCGAAGTTGAGTGAGGCTCCAAGACCCAGGTCGAAATTGCGTGTATTCTCCAGGACGTCGATGAGCTTCTCGGTATCGAGTTGCGGTCCGGTACGCCTAAGCCCCTGGATCAGTACGTTGGCTGCAACGTAGCCCTCAAGCGACACGTAATCGGGCGCCTCGCCGGGAAAATATTTGGCCAGGGCATTTTTGTATTCGAGAACCGCACTCGAATAACCGGAAACCGCCGGCACAACTTGCGTCACGATGACGCCGCTGGCATAGCGCGGTCCCAACAGCATCGATTCATCGGCAAGCGCGGTACTGCCCACGAATGACACGTTGGTGTAGAGCATCCCGGGAAAGAGGTCGTGCGTCTTTTCGATGAACTTTGCGGCGGCCCGATAAGTTGCCACCATAACCACCGCCTTGATTGGCGGCTTCTGCAATTTCAACTGATTGATCGCATCGTCCACATCCACGGTGTTTCGCTTGTAGTTGAGCCGCACAATCGCGGCGTCACTGACGCCGAGCGCGCGCACCGCCTTCGAGACACCGGCGAATCCCGAATCGCCGTAGGTATCCTGCTGGGCGAAAACGGCGATCTGCTTGATCGGTATTCGGCGCAGTTTCACCAGGTAGCGCACCACGGCGTCGGTTTCCTCGGCGTAGCTCGCCCGATAGTTGAATACATAGCGATCCGGAGGATCATGGCGGAGCACATTGGCACCGGTGAAAGCGCCGAAAAACAACAGCTTCCGCTCGAGCGCATATGGGACAGCGACCACCGCGGTGGGTGTTCCAACATTTCCAACGATACCGAAAACCTGGTCCTTCTCGTAGAGCTGCTTCATGGCGTCGGCGGTGCGCGCCGGCTCATAGCCGTCATCGGCCGCGATCAGCTTGAGCATCCGGCCTTCCACGCCGCCGGTCTCGTTGACCCGGTTGAAAGCAGCATCGATCCCGAGCTTCATCTGGCGCCCAAGCTCCTTGGCAGAGCCGGAAAACGGTGCCGCCATTCCGAACCGGATTTCTTGATCGGTTACGCCGCGGACCGGGGAGCCGGCGGCGACCTGTGCGACCGGTGCGGTCGGCGCCGTAGCGGCGGCGGCGGAAGATGGTGCGATAGCGGCCACACTTGGCCCAGGCCCAGGCCCGGCGATCGATCGCTCGAGATCAGTGAGCTGGCGGTCTGCTGATCTGCAATCAGTCCTACCTGTCGTCACGGCGCTGCGGCCCTCGGCGACACTGCGATCGAACGACTGCGTCAGGTCGGAACGCTCAGCCTCGTTGGACGAGGCTTCCACGATCACAGCTGTGAACTTATCGACGATTGTCTGAATACGGGGCCGGGCGATGTCCCGACACGCCGATGCCGAACCAACTATCGGTCCGACACGACCGGCAAGATCGCGTACAACGTCAGTCTTGTCACCAGCCGCCGCGCCTGCAGTGCCTGTGAGCAACGCACTAAACAAAAAAAGAGTCAAACGAGCGGTCTTTACAAACCTTCGCGAGGCCAAGGTTACATTTGATCGGTCTGCGCACATTGTCGCTTC
>WNGK01010814.1_pt1 | contig 10774 bp, 10 predicted proteins | sample 5400601 | NCBI WGS metagenome assembly WNGK01 (sample SAMN13153376, study PRJNA577476) | soil metagenome | isolation source: 60 cm soil or saprolite under Garry oak tree replicate 1 | place: USA:California | collected 2016-06-15
CACCAGTCTCAGCCGGTTTGGCGTCCGGGCCGGGACAACTCAGCAAGAGCCGGCATTCTCCGCCAGGCACGGCCGCCGGGAATCAGCTCGCGAACGAATACGACGCCCCGGCGCTACGCGAGGCCTCGCATAGCCCGGCCATGGACAAGATCACCATCAACTTTGGCTCCCCGTTTTGCTCCCTAACGATCATCTCAAGCTCCGAAAGACAGTTGGCGCAGCAGGGTTCGAACCTGCGGCCCCTCGCTTGTAAGGCGGGTCATTTCGGTCGCCGGACTTGGCTGGATGTGGCCCTACGGGCAGTTGGCCAGCCATGACCGTGGCCGGACGTGGCCTGGCGTGGCCTGACGATGGTGGGTGTTGGCTCCCAGTTTGGCTCCCCAGATCTCATTAGCGCCGCTAACCTTCAGCAACACGAACGGCGGCCTGAATATGGCTCCCCCGGTCATGATGTCCCCCAGGGCGATCTACGACGGCGTGCCCCATGTCCAGCCACGAGGGCATCGATGGGCAGCGTGCGAAACTCCGGAAGACACGCCGACGCAGCACCAGCGGTGGGATCGCCGTGGCCCGGCCAGGCCGGTACGGTGGCGACATGACCGCGCAGCCAGCCAGCCACCCGGACCCAGACGAGCCGTATGAGGTTATTCACCTCGGCGGGGAAACAGCGGCGATCGTCCCGCTGACCGAACTGCGGCGGCTGCAGGCAGTCGCACGCCGCGCCCCGGCCGAGCTTCTCGAAGAAGCCGAGATCGAGGCAACGCTCGCAGCCCACCGCGAGTGGGCCGCGGCAGGCCGGCCCGGCGCTGTCTCCCACGACGAAGCGATGACCGAGCTGCTCGCCGGCCAGTGAAGATCGAATGGTCGCCCGCGGCGAGAGCATCGGCGCGCCGCTACATGGCAGACCAAGACGGGATGCGTGCCATCGGCGCGGCCATCAGCCAGCTGGCTGACAACCCATACCCACCCGAGGCCTTCCACCGGGGCCGACTATCACCGGCTGCGCGCCGGACCGTACCGGGTGGTGTATGTAGTCGAGGGCGAGATGGTCACCATCGAGCGCGTCGACCGCATCACCGATGCCCGGCATTGATGCCTGGCACCTGCTCCACCTAACTCGCTGCGAGCCTTATCGACCGCGTGGCCATGCCCAAGATAGCCGGGGCTGACCGATCTGAGCTCCGCAGACTGCGCAGCCCCGCGGCTGACCAGCCGCCGGATCGGCGCTGGGCTTCTCGGCGCCCAGGCTGGCCTTCCGGCGGCGTGGTCGCATTCCGTGATCGACCACGGGTCATAGGTACGCACCAGATCCGCCGATATGGGCGCTGGTCCTGGTCGACAATATGCCTGTCTGTGCCGCACCGAATGGACGATCTGTCGCATAGTTGTCCGGCCAGTGCCCGCCCCGCAGCATCGCGGCTCAGCGATGCTGTGGCGTTTGCCCGATCCTGGCGACCTGACGCTCGCTCGCGCCGAGAAGCGGATAGCCGCGTTAGACCCGGCCCAGCTACGTTCACTGATGAAGGTTCCAGGCAAGGAACTGGCGCCGGCAGTCGAGGCGGCCGGGATAGCGCTGGGGACGGGGATGCTTGGCGGTGATTCGCCCGCGCCGCTGCCCGCCTGGTCGCGCGGCCGTCCTTACTTGTTGAGGCCGAGCTGGCGCATCCTGGCCAGATTGTCCTCAACCGCGATGGCGTCCGTTAGCTTGCCGTCGGTCACCCGGAAGATGTAGATCTCATCGACATCGTGGAAGCGCCTGCCGGTCGGCGGATGGCCCATCCACTCCCCGAGATGGGTGCCTGAGCACCTGAAATATGCGGCTACCTTCTCCCCTTCGGCGATGAGGTCGACGATCTCCATCCTGAAGTCGGGGAAGGAGTCCCGGAATGGCCCGATCCAGTGCCGTGCGGCAAGGGCAAGCTCCCCGTCGGCTACCTCGTCCAGCACATCAAGGTTGCTGTGGTTGACTGCCTGCTCAACCAGGCGGCGGACAAGGAGCTTGTTCTGCTCGGCGGCCATGGCATGCCTCGTTTCTGCGGCGAGCGGCCTGGCTCAGCTGCCGGCATCTGGGCGGAGGCCGGTGAGGATGCGATCGATGGTCGCGCCGGCCTCTTGGCGGGCGCGGGCGGGATCGGGGGCGCGCGCGATGTAGAGGCTGGCTTCGCCGATGAGCGCCCCGAGGAGGCGGGCGAGGGGCTCGACGGGCAGCGGGTCGATCTGGGCGTCGTCGATGGCCCGCTGCAGCCAGGTTCGCAGCAGCCCCAGGCCATGCTGCTCCACCAGGTCGCTCCATGCGTCGTGGCCGAGGACTGCCGGGCCGTCGATGAGCACGATGCGCTGGAAGTCGCTGCCCGTGCAGGCATCCAGAAACGCCTGGATGCCATCTCGCAGCTGGTCCCATGCCCCGTCGGCGAGGCCGGCAGCGCAGGCGAGCTGCTGGGCGATGAGCCGGTGCGCGAGCTCGCCGGCGACAGCCTCCATCACCGCACGGAACAGGCCGGCCTTGTCACGGAAGTGGTGGTACAGCGCGCCGCGGGTGAGGCGGGCGCGGGCCACGATGTCCTCGGTCCCGGCGCCCGCGTAGCCCTTCTCGGCGAACAGCTCCCGGGCGGCGCGCAGCAGCGCGGCGCGGGTGTCCTGGATGTGCTCGGCCCGCCTTGAGTTGACCGCCATACGCCCTCCCTGCAACATACACGCTGTATGGTAGAAGCTCGCTGGATGCCCACCCATCGTCTCAGATGGCACGGCCGGAAGGCCGGGCCGTGGAGATGAGCTGTCTGTGGCTGTGCCGCTGCGCCAGAACCTGCGGATCGGTGCCTACCTGGCCCGCCAGAAGCTCGCCCGGCGGGAGAAGTTCCCGCTGATCGTCGAGCTGGAGCCGCTGTTGCCTGCAACCTGGCGTGCCTGGGCTGCGGCAAGATCCAGTACCCGGCGCACATCCTCAAGCAGCGGATGAGCGTGGCCACCGCGCTCGCCGCGATCGAGGAAGCCGGCGCGCCGATGGTGTCGATCGCCGGCGGTGAGCCGCTGATCCACCCGGAGGTGCACCTGATCGCGGCCGGGCTGGTGGCGCGCAGGAAGTTCGTCTACTTCTGCACCAACGCCCTGCTGATGCGCAAGAAGATGGACAACTTCACGCCGTCGCCATATTTCGCGTGGGCGGTGCACCTGGACGGGCTCCGCGAGCGCCACGACGCTTCGGTGGATCACGCCGGCACCTTCGACGAGGCCGTCGAGGCCATCCGCGAGGCCCAGCGGCGCGGCTTCCGGGTGACGACGAACACGACGTTCTTCAACACCGACACCCCGCAGACGGTCCGCGAGGTGCTGGATTTCCTGAACGATGACCTGCGGGTCGACCAGATGATGATCTCTCCCGCCTACGCCTACTGGAAGGCGCCCGACCAGGACCATTTCCTGGGCGTGGAGCAGACCCGGCAGCTGTTCGGCGAGGCCTTCGCCGACGGCCGCCGCAGGCGCTGGCGGCTCAACCACTCGCCGCTGTTCCTGGACTTCCTGGAGGGAAAGGCCGACTTCGGCTGCACCGCGTGGGGGATCCCGAGCTACTCGGTGTTCGGCTGGCAGCGGCCGTGCTACCTGATGAGCGACGGCTACGCTCGCACCTATCAGGAGCTCATCGAGACCACCGACTGGTCCAGGTATGGGCGCGGGCGTGATCCGCGCTGCGCCAACTGCATGGCGCACTTCGGCTACGAGCCGACCGCCGTGCTGGCCACCATGGGCTCGCTGAAGGAATCGCTGCGCGCGCTGTCCAGCGCCTAGCGCGGCAAGATTAAGGAGGCAGAGATGGCGTGCTCGTGCGGATGTGACAAGGCCTGCGGCTGCGGCTGCGGCTGCTGTGGTCAGCGCGGAACTCGCGCTGCGCGGTCCGAGCTTGACGACCTCCGCGCCCAGGTCACCAGGCTGGAGGCCGAGCTTGCGGACCGCAAGACCGCCAGCAGCTGAATGCGCGGCCACCACGGCCACAGCGCGAGCCGGGTGCCACCGGGAAAGCCGGGCTGGCCCGCGCCGGCGGCAGGGCCACCGCGCCAGCCCGCCGCCGGGAGCTTGCCCGCTGAGGTGCCGTGATGGCCTCCGCTGAGCTGCCGCTGGCTGACACGCTGGCCCGGCCGCTGCGCGACCTGCGGATCTCGGTGACCGACCGCTGCCAGTTCCGCTGCACCTACTGCATGCCGCGTGAGGTGTTCGGCCGTGACTTCGCGTTCCTGCCCCGCGAGCAGCTGCTCACCTTCGAGGAGCTGACCCGGCTTGGCCGGGTCTTCGCCAGCCTGGGCGTCCGCAAGCTGCGGCTGACCGGCGGCGAGCCGCTGCTGCGCCGCGACCTGGAGAAGCTGGTCGCGATGCTGGCCGGTATCGACGCCATCCGCGACATCGCCCTGACCACCAACGGGGCGCTGCTGGCCGGCAAGGCCCGGATGCTGGCGGCGGCGGGCCTGCGCCGGGTGACGGTGAGCCTGGATTCCCTCGACGACACGGTGTTCATGGCCCTCAACGACGCCGGGTTCCCGGTCGCGCGGGTGCTGGACGCGATCGCCGCGGCTGCCGACGCGGGGCTGGCGCCGGTCAAGGTCAACATGGTGGTCAGGCGCGGCCAGAACGAGGAGTCGATCCTGCCGATGGCCGGGCACTTCCGGCACAGCGGGCACGTGCTGCGCTTCATCGAGTACATGGACGTCGGCGCCACCAACGGCTGGCGGCTCGACGACGTTGTCCCCGCTGCGGAGATCATCTCCCTGATCGGCGGGCAGTGGCCCCTTGAGCCAGTCGCCCCGGCCTACCCCGGGGAGGTCGCAAGCCGTTGGCGCTACCGTGACGGCGCCGGTGAGATCGGCGTGATCGCCTCGGTCACCCAGCCGTTCTGCCGCGGCTGCACCCGCGCCCGGCTGTCCGCCGACGGCAAGCTCTACACCTGCCTGTTCGCCGGGACCGGGCACGACCTGCGCGGCCCGCTGCGCGCCGGCGCCAGCGACCAGGCGCTGCGCGAGCAGGTCGCCGCCATCTGGACCCGGCGCACCGACCGCTACTCCGAGCTGCGCACCCAGCAGACCGGCCGCAAGAAGGTGACGCGGAAAGTGGAGATGTCGCACATCGGCGGCTAGCAAGCCGCCCGGTCACCGGGAAAGGCCCGCGCAGGAGTCCTGGCGGGCAGGAGGTCGCCGAGGAGGTGGAGCCCCCATGACGTACGTGATCGCCGAGCCGTGCATCGACGTCAAGGACAAGGCCTGCATCGATGAATGCCCGGTCGACTGCATCTACGAGGGCGAGCGGATGCTCTACATCCACCCCGACGAGTGCGTCGACTGCGGTGCCTGCGAGCCGGTCTGCCCTGTGGAAGCGATCTTCTACGAAGACGACGTGCCGGAGCAGTGGGCCCAGTTCACCGCGGAGAACGTCAAGTTCTTCGACCAGCTTGGCTCGCCTGGCGGTGCCGGCAAGACCGGCCCGCTGCCCTACGACACCGACTACGTCGCTAACTACGTCACCGGCCGGTAACCGCGTCATGCCCTCGCCAAGACTGGAAAGGTGACCTGCCAAATGCTGAACCTCCGCTCGTTCCGCACAAGAGAGCAACCACGATGGCCCCCGCGCCCGAATCGGCTGGGCAGGTACCGGCTCGCAGATGCGCGCCAATGTTCATCCCTTCCTGGCGGCCCGAGTCGCCGGCGGCTGGCACCGGGTGCGCAGTGTGCGCTATCGGCTTGAAGTCCGGCTCACCCCCGCCGATGTCGGCAGGCGGGTCGTGATCCGCTGGCGGCCAGGACCGGGTGACAGCGAGCAGATGACCGACGTGCTGGGCATTCTTGAACATGCTGACGCCGGATCCTTCGCGGTCCGCACCCGTGACGGGAAACTGGTCGTGATCCCCGCCGGGCGCGCCCTGGCCGGGAAAGTGGTGCCACCACCACCCGCCCGCCGGCGCCGGGCCGGCCCCACGCCTCCCTGACCGGCGACCCCGCGGACGCGGCATGGCCACCATCCCGCTGCCGCCGAAGCCTGCCCACCTCACCACTGCCCCCGCCCCTCAGCCCGGCACCTCACCCTGCGCTGAACGGCACACTCCTCGCGTCGCCCGAACCTCCCCGCCCCGGCGGCCCAGTGAGCCCGGCCGGCCGGCGATCGGCCCCGATACCGTGACTATCGTGGACCAGCCTCAGCACGCAGACGCGCCGCGCGCCCGGCTCTCGGTCGCCATCGCGCTTGGCCTGACCTCCATCGCCGCAAGCATCCTGCTCCTCACCGCGGACGGGATCGGCGGGAGCGTCCGGTGGACCCACCACGCCGGCGCCTCAGCCGCTCCGCTGCTGCTGGTCGCCGGTGCCATCGCCGCCGTGAGCGCCGCGCATCCGCCTAACGGACGGCACGGCTTCATGCGGCTTGTGGCAGTCCTCGCCTTCACGGCCTGGGGCACCGCACAACTAATCCCGGATTCTGCCGCTGCCGGAGCTCTCAACGATGTGGCAATACTGCTGTTCGTCCTCGACGCCGCATGCGTCGCCGTCTGGGACGCGCGAACGCTCCGGCAGGCACGCCGCCCACCTCCTGACCGGGCGGACCGGAGAACGCCCGGCATGGAGAACACCGGCAACGCGGTCCAGCGCCCCGGCTTGGAATCAGCAACGAACAGCCCCGAAGCCAAGTCGTGCTGCACGGGTCACATTCCGTAGCGCCAAGGCCATGCTCCTCATGGCCACCTCCGGCCAGAACCGGTCGAGCCGTCAGCCCGTGCAATTTCAGCCCGCCAGCGCCGGTCTGGCGTCCGGGCCGGGGATGCTCAACAAGAACCAGCGTTGTCCGCCAGGCACCGCCGCCGGGAGTCAGCTCGCGGACAAATGCGGGCGCGGTTGTACACGGGGCTTCGCACCGCCACGCCATGGACAAGGTTCGCCAGCAACTTTGGCTCCCAGTTTGGCTCCCTAACGATCATCTCCAGAGTCGCCACATGCGTCTGGCCTGCTAAAACAGTGGGCGCAGGTGGGTTCGAACCACCGGCCCCTCGCTTGTAAGACGAGTTATTACGGTCGCTGGACGTGGCTGGACGTGGCCCGGCGTGGCATCCACCAGCGATGACTGTGGCTGGACGTGGCCTGGCGTGGCCTGGTGCCGATGGACGTTGGCTCCCCGTTTGGCTCCCCTATTTCGTTAGCGCCGCTAACCTTCGACGAACACGAACGGAGTCGCCACTGCTCCCGGCCAGAGTGGCCCTCGGGGAGCGATCGAAGACAGATGCCCGATGTCCGGCCACAAGGCCCTCGGCGGCCAGCACACCAGACCCGGAAAAAAGCCGGCGCAGCACCGTTTCGGTGTGCGCTCGGATTCAAGCCGCCTGCCGGCGACTGCCCAGTCGAAGATCGTTCTGAGTCCATAACGGGATGGCGGACGTGGCCTGGCAGCCCGTCGAGTCGACCAGTAGCCGATGAGCGGACGGGCTAGCCTGCAGGCTGTGATCACCTGTGTCGTTGAATACGTGATCGATCCCGCCAGGATCGACGCCTTCGAACGCTTTGCCCGGCGCTGGATGGAACTGGTCGATCTGCACGGCGGCACTCACCATGGCTACTTCCTGCCAGCCGAGGGCGCCAGCGACAAGGCACTCGCGCTGTTCAGTTTCCCCAGCCTCGCCGCATACGAGCAGTACCGTGCCCTGTTCGGCACGGATCCCGAGTTCGTCGCGGCCGATCGGATAAGAGATGAAGAGATGAAAGCGGGTGCGTGCTCCGTTACCAACAAACATTCATGCGCCCATTGCTTCCCCGGCAGTCGCAAGAGGGGGGACCACATAGCGGCAACTGCCTGCACCAGGCTGTCACCTGAGGTCTCAGACCTGCTCAATCCGGCGGCAACCACTCTTGCCGCGATGACGGTCGTTCTGCCTAGCTGATGAACGGTAGACGATCTGCATGGTGAGGCGGCGATAGGAGTGCTCTATCGGGATGCGGAGCAGGTTCTGCGGGACAGCCCGGCGTGATGGTCATCTGGCGGAGGCCGTCGTTCCCGGCGCACGCCGCGGGCCGTCGCGACCGTCGCCGCTGCCCGGTCGATGTCCGTCCCGGCTTCGTGTCGCCTGCGGTCATCTTGATGACGAGGCCCAATCACCCAGGGAGCTGCTCGGCAGCAATTTCCCTGGGAGGCCCGGCGTGGCCCGGCAATGGCTGCTCGGGCCGGTTCCCCGGTGGCCCCGGACGGCAGGCGTTCCGTCTAGGCCGCGAGATCTGCCTACGACCCGATGGCCGTCCACGCCGACGGCGCGCTGATCGCTGCGCAACCCGGGCCGGCGACAAGCGTGGCCGGCCTGATGCCGGCCGTGCCGTACAAGGCGCACCCAGGTCAGGGACGATCTGGCCCCGCCGGCCGGGACACCCGTGGCATCGGCAGAGGCACCCCCGGCAGCCGACGGTGACCGTCAGCAGGCCAACCACATCCGCCGAGCACGCAGCCGGGACCTCGCGGCTTCGCCGATCGCCTACATTGTCACGCTAAGTGATATGCAAGGCCAGGGAAAGCGCGCTCCGAGCCGCCTTATGGGCGGGTTGGCGGGGGTGCTGCCTAGCGCCAGATCCGAACCGATGGATCGTCATGTCTCCATGATCGTCATCCGCTAGCAGCAGGAGCCAGCGCGGCAGGGGAACGGCCGGGTACGTCACTCGTCAGCGACCGGGCACATGTCGTGCACCCATTCGCCTTCGTCTGCCCCTCGGCGGCGCGCCGTCTGCGTGGCCGCGATCACCCGGCCGCACCGCGCGCAGACCTTGCCGGGGGCATGCGCCGCATGATCTTCTCCGGTCAGGCGATCTTGTTCCGCGAAGTCCCGGTCCTCCAAGTCAGCGCTCAATCGCGCGACAGCTCTGCTCGGGCGGATGATCAGCCGCGGCTTCCGCATGCATCGAGCATAGGCGCCCGCTCAAGCCCGAGGGTGACAGCGGCTCGCGCTTGCGTGCACGACGGTCCGCCCCCGCGATCACAGCGGCCTCGCGCAGCTGCCCTGACGTCTGGTGCTGCGACCATCTGGCGGGAACGCGATGCCGGAACCAGTCGCTGCCGGCCAGGCCCCGATGCGGGCCGAGCCGTGACCACCACCGCACCTATCTGCGCCATTCAGAAACACGCACCTGCCGCGATGAAGGTCGTTGCGTAACAGGTCACCGTGCGTAGTAGAGCCCGGCGCACAAACCCGCCGATATGCGCGGCCAGCGCATCCCGACGTCGAGCGGCGATAACGTCCAGATCGGGCATTCTGCGCGTGCGGGTGGTGGCGTGCGGGGATCTGCTGGCCTGCCTCCCGGCGGGGTCATCCGGGCGCGTGGCGGCCGGCTGTGAGTCGATCTCACCGTGCCGGCTGCGAGCGCTTATGCCTGCTCGGGCCGGGTCGCCTTTTGCGCTGCGGCTGTGCGGCCTGCGGAGCCGGCTCCCTGCTGCTGGGCGAAGTCCTTGCTGCGGATGGCGGTCAGGGAGACCACGCCCGTTATCAGCGCGATGATTGCCGCGACCAGCAGGATGCGGTTCAGGCCGGTAGTGAAGGCTGCCCGGGTGATTACTCCCACGGTCTGCCTGGCGTGCTCGGGTAGCTTGCCGATCACGTGGGCGATCTCCCCGGACTGGACTGCGGTGGCGATCTGCGGGCCGCGATGGGCCAGCCCGGGCACCGCGGCCACCCGGGTCAGCACCTGGTCCCGCACGTTGTTGGAGAACAGCGTCCCCAGTAAGGCGATGCCGGTGGCGATCCCGACCTGGCGGAAGGTGGAGTTGATGCCCGAGGCCATGCCGGCCTGCCGCGGGGGCACCACGCCGACAGCGGTGGAGGCTAGCGGCGGGTTTACCAGGCCGATTCCGAGGCCGCTCACGATCATTCCGGGGATGAGATGGGTCCAGGACGAGGCCGCGCCGAGCCCGCGCATGAGCAGCAGGCCCACGCCGGCCATGATCAGGCCGGGCCCGATCAGCAGCCGGGCCCGGCACCCGTGAGGAAAGCCTGCCGGCCACCGTGGCGGTCACCAGGATGGCTCCGGACAGGAACATCACCGCACGCCGGTCGCCAGCGGGGAGTAGCCCAAAATGTCCTGCAAGTACAGCACGAGATAAAGAATCATCGAGAAGATCGAGGCGCTGAGCCCGAACGCCGCGACCGAGCCGCCGCTGAAGGCTGGCAGCCTGAACAGCGTCAGATCGAACATCGGGTGCGCGCTGCGCCGCTCCACGACGACGAAGGCAACCAGCAGCACTGCCGCCGCGGCGAAACAGCCAAGCACAAGGCCGTTGGTGAAAGACCGCTGGTTCGACTCGATCAGGCCGTAGACCAGGCTCGACAGCGCCACCGTGAAGAGCACGAAGCCCGGCCAGTCGGGCCGGCTAGCGCGCGGCGCGCGCGACTCCGCCACCTTCATCACCGAGATCACGGCGGCCGCGATCCCGATCGGCACGTTGACAAAGAAGATCCACCGCCAGGACAAGCCTGAGGTCAGCACGCCGCCGAGCAGCGGGCCGATGGCCACCGCCAGACCGGTCACCGCTCCCCAGGCCCCGAACGCGGTGCCGCGGTCCTTGCCCCGGAAGGCGTCGGCCAGCAGCGCCAGCGATACCGCGAACATGATCGCCCCGCCAACACCCTGCAAGGCGCGAGATAGCTGCAGCATCAGCGTGCTGACCGCAAAGCCGCACAGCACCGACGCGCCGGTGAACACCACCAGGCCGATCAGCCACAGCAGGCGGCGGCCGTACATGTCCGCCAGGCTGCCCGCGGTCAGCAAGAACGCCGCCA
>WNGK01017331.1_pt1 | contig 10774 bp, 12 predicted proteins | sample 5400601 | NCBI WGS metagenome assembly WNGK01 (sample SAMN13153376, study PRJNA577476) | soil metagenome | isolation source: 60 cm soil or saprolite under Garry oak tree replicate 1 | place: USA:California | collected 2016-06-15
CAGCCTGACCACTCCCCGCGAGCCGCTGACTGGCCAGCCGGCCCGCCACGCGCATCCCTATGCCCAATACCCGACCGATGGTTTGCGGTTTCATCCCGATTATGATGGTAGCAGCGACGCTTACTTCTGCCGCTTCGCATCTATTTGTTCTAGGGCAGTTGCCCTCGCGCCGCCGTGCAAGTAAGGTAGTTAAATCCCATGCCGCTCCCTGCGCATCTCGCCCGCGCTGGCCGCCGCCTCCGGAGGTACACCCCGTGACATCCCGCCTGCGCGAACTCATTCAACAACTTGGCGAGGCCATCCATGAGTCGGTCATCGAGAGTGAACAAATTGCCGGAGTAGTGCAGGACATCCGCAAGCACGGCTTTGACGTCCTGCTGATGCTCGAAGCCACCATCGGCCTCAATGAAGTCTCGGCCAAAGATGCCGCCGATGCCGAGTCCGGCGCCGAGGAAGGTGAGGAGGGCCCGTTCACCCAGAACGACTTACACTTCCTCCGCTCCTTGCGCATCTCCGTAGAAGGCGAAGAAGAAGGCGCCTCCGAGAATGACACCGAATAGCCTCTAGCTCGCCCATCGCATTCCGTTGGCAGGCAGGTCGTCTAGGACGACCATCGAACTATGGCGGCGCTCTTCAATCCGGAAGAACTGTGGGCTGTGCGGGAATACCTGCACACCACGTGGAGGCCTGATCGCGAATTTGTTGATGGCCGAATTGTTGAGCGGAACTGGGCCGACAAAAGACACTCCATTACTCAGCGTCATTTGATACTTGTTTTTATGCTCAAACGCGCCGAATGGCGGGTTGAAGTCTTTCCTGAGCTTCGCACCCAGACTGCGGCCAGAAAGTTCCGAGTCCCCGATGTGCTCGTGATGAAAGCCGGACAGCATTTTGACCGCTACGTCACAGTTCCGCCACTTATCGCCATCGAAATTCTCTCTCCGGAAGATCGTTTGCAGGTGATGCGGGAGAAGGCTGCCGATTACCGCCGCTTTGGCGTCGAGCACATCTGGATCATCGACCCCCAGGCCCGCATCGGCTACCAGTACACCGCAGCCGGCCTCGAACAGGTTCGCACAAGCGAACTCGCCGTTTCCGAAACTCCAATCCGAGTCCCACTTGACGAACTCTTCGCGGAGCTGGATCGCGCGTAGATCGCTGTGCCAGCCAATCTACGCGGAACATGTTCTGAGACAACCCACAGCGCAGTCCCTAGCTCTTCAACGCCACCCTGATATGCAGTTCCTTCAACTGCTGCTCCGTCACCGTCGTCGGGGCGTCGGCCATCAAGTCGATCGCCTTGGCGGTCTTCGGGAATGCAATCACCTCGCGCAAACTCGGCGCACCCGCCAGCAGCATCACGATACGATCCAGGCCCAGCGCAATTCCACCATGCGGCGGCGTACCATACTCCAGCGCATCGAGGAAGAACCCAAACCGCGCCTTCGCCTCTCCCTCCGAGATTCCCAGGGACTGAAAAATCTGCTCCTGCACATCCTTGCGGTGGATACGAATCGACCCCGACCCTAGCTCCAGCCCATTCATTGCCAGGTCATAGCAGTTGGCGCGCACACTCGCCGGATCGGTGATCAGGTTGGCCATGTCGGCCTCTTTCGGTGCGGTAAAAGGATGATGCGCCGGCATCCACTTCGCGCTCTCCAGGTGATACTCGAACATCGGAAAATCGACGATCCAGATCGGATTGAAAGCCGTTGAACCATCAACCGCTCTCCCGCTCTTCGGGTCCGCATCCCCAACCGCTTTCTCCGTCACTCCGAACGCGCCGTGCTTCGCCGCATACTTCTTCGCCAACTCTGTGCGGAAGTTGCCCGCCGCGGCGTACACGTTGATCTCGCGCTCCGAAAGCCGCCCCTCAAATTTGGTATCGCTGGCCTTGATGTGATGCGTCGGGTCGCCCGCTACCACGATCACGAAATCGGCGTCCGCAGCCCCCGCCAGTTCGCGCACCTTGGCAGCCGCCTCGGGGAAGCCCTTCGCCAGCCGCTTGAAGTCGTCGATGAACTTCGCGCCCTTCCTGGTGTCGAACAGGGGATGATTGTCCTCGCGCTCCTTGCGGCTCAACTCGCCCACATTCGGAATCCGCAGCGCCACCACCGGCAGCGCGGGATCGATCTGCAGTGTCGCGAGCGCTTCATCGGTAAAAGCCGAGTGCACATCCGTCAACCCCGGCAGCCGCAGGTCCGGCTTGTCCGAGCCGAACTGCCGCATCGAGTCGTCATAGGTGATCCGCGGGAACGGCGTCGTCAGCGTAACTCCAGCCGCCGAAAACCCTAGCGATCGAACCCTGAAATCATTAAAATCTGCTTGAAAATTTGGGGCGACTGCGGCAGCGCAAAAAATTCGCCCGGATGTACCCGGCTCGGCACCAGAAAATCCCGCGCTCCCTCCGGCGTCGACTTGGTCAAAATCGGCGTCTCGATCTCCAGAAATCCCTGCTTGCTCAGGCTCTCCCGAATGGCCAGCGTGATCTCGTGCCGCAGCCAGAAGTTCCGCTGCATCTCCGGCCGGCGCAGGTCCACGTAGCGGTACTTGAGCCGCGTCTCTTCATTCTGGATCGCCTCTTCCGACGGTGAAAACGGAGCCAGCTTTGTATCGTTCAGCACCAGCAGCTGTGTCGCTTCAATCTCGATTTCGCCGGTCACCATTTTGGGATTGATAGCGTCCGTGTCGCGCAGGCGCACCTTGCCCACCGCCGCCACCACGTACTCCGGCCGCACCTGCTCGCCCTTCACGTGCCCGTCGGGGGTCAGTTCCTTATCCAGCACCACCTGGGCAATACCGCTGCGGTCGCGCAGATCGAGAAAGATCAAATTCCCGTGGTCGCGGCGCCGGTTCACCCAACCCATCACCACTACATCCTGGCCAGCTTGCGCGGCACGGAGTTCACCGCAGAGATGCGTCCGTTCGAGGCTTCCTAAAAAATCGAGCAATTTCTATGTCCTGTCGCAAAATGAATTCTTACTGCTGTTCGCAAGTCAATTATTAGTGCGGTAATCCTCAGTGCAGCCCATTCCATCAACCTGTCCCCGAGCGCAGCTCTTACCCAAAAAGCTGTCATCCTGAGCACAGCCCTTCGCAGCTTTATCGCGAAGGGCGTAGTCGAAGGACCTGCTTTTGAAATACCGTGCCCATCCTTCCGCAGCATCATCGCGGAAGGATGGCAACCACAACCCTCACCCGTTTTCCCTTCACCGGGCGAGCAACGCCGCCAACTCCGCCCGCCCAACCTTGCTCTGCGTCCCGGTAGCGAAATCCTTCACCGTCAGAATACCGGATTGAAGCTCATCCTCGCCCAGAATGACAATGCGCCGAGCCGTCTTGTCGGCTGCTTCAAACGACTTCTTCAGCCGAAAACCGCCTTCACCCAGCTCCACCGTTAGCCCCGCCCGCCGCAACTCGCGCGCCAGCGCCAGCGCTGCAGGATTCATCCCTTCACCCAGCGGCGCAATATACGCGTCCGCCACGGGCGGCTTTACCTGCTCCAAAGCCTGGAGAGTTAGCACCAGCCGGTCCTCGCCCATTGCAAAGCCGATGCCAGGCGCTTTCGGCCCGCCAATCGCTTCGCTCAGCCCGTCATATCTCCCACCGCCCAGCAGCGCATCGCGTATAGGGCACACCCGCCGTATCCAGCGCCGCGATCACCGCCGCGAAGTGCGCCTTCGAATCCTCATCCAGCGAATCCGCAATCCGCGGCAACCTGTCGATAATCGGCTGATCTTCAGGAACCTTGCAGTCCAGCACCCGCAGCGGATTGGTCACCGCCCGCCTCTGGCAATCCACACACATCTTCGGAGCCAGCGGCACCAACGCCTCGCGCAATGTCTCGTTATAGCGCGCCCTGTCCGCCGACGACCCCACGGAGTTAATGTGCAGCGTCCATCCCGTAATGCCCAGCTCATCCAGCAGCGTCGCGAGCATCTCAAGCACTTCGGCATCCCGTACCGCGCTTTCGCTGCCCGCCGACACCGGCCCGATGACCTCGGCCCCAATCTGCGAAAACTGACGGTACCGCCCCTTCTGCGGCCGCTCCCGCCTGAACTGTGGCCCAATGTAATAGAGCTTTTGCAACTGCCCCGTCTCGCCCAGCTTGCGCTCGATGTAGGCCCGCACCACCCCGGCCGTGTTCTCCGGCCGCAGCGTCAGCGACTGCGTCTTTTCCGATTGCGCCCGCGCCCGATCCTCCCACGTGTACATCTCCTTCGAGACGATATCGGTCTCCTCGCCCACCCCGCGCGAAAAAAGCCCAGTGTCTTCAAAGATAGGCGTACGAATTTCCCCGAAGTTGTAGCGCGCAAAAACCGACCGCGCCGTCTCCTCGATCCGATTCCACAACGCCGTCTCCGGCGGCAATAGGTCGCGCGTCCCGCGAACCGCTTTCAATGTGCTCATAACCTATCTAGTCTAAATGGCAGGTGTACGAAGGATATCGACACCGTTCGCCGTCATGGTTGAAGGGCGCTGAGGGAAGTTCCGAGGGCACTCTCGGTGATTCCAATCACAGATTCATCCTTCGCATGCGCCCATACTTTGCTTGCGGAGATGAAACGGTCTCTCCAACTCGTCGCATTGATGATCGTGGCCCTGCTCGCGATTCAGCCCGCGGTGGCAGATGTTCTCTGCCTGACGCAGGACGGCCCGCAACCGATGGAAGCTCACGGCTGCTGCGCATCATCGGACACCGCGTCGGTCCACCAGAACACCGCATCCAGCCACCCCGCCGCGCAGGTGAAGTCCGACTGCAACGAGGGCTGCTGCTCGGTATCGCAGCAGAATGTCCCGGCACCCAACGCGACAGCAAAGGCAACCACTGAACCCACGCCAATTGGTCAGAGCAGCCTGGCAGTGGTTTCCATGCCTTCTCCTGCAGCTCGTCCACAGCAAGTCGATCGACCCAGCGGTTCAGATACCGCGCGCTATATCCTCCTCCAAGTTTTCCGCCTCTAGACATCTCCTCGTAAGCGACCATCCGGCGCGGCCATCCGGCTCGATTGAGCCATGAAGTGCGCGCACGTGACCACCCATCGCTCACCTGTCTCAAGGAGATTTCCATGAAACGCATGATCGCTCTTCTTTCCGTCGTTCTCGCCATCACCGCAACCGTCTTTGCTCAAGCTCCAGCAAACCAGCAGGCTCACGAATCCCTGTCGAACAAGCAGTTGAATTCACTCATCGCCACCGCCAAGACTCCCGCGGAGCACCAGCGCATCGCCCACTATTACGGCGCGCAGGCAGAGAGCTACCTCGCCCAATCAAAAGAACACGCCCAGATGGCCGAAGGCTACAAAGCGAATCCCGCAATCAATAACAGCAAGTTCTCCAAGGGAACCGTGGGGCATTGCGAATACTTCGCGCAGAGCTTCAAGGAAATGTCCACCAAGGCTGGAGAAATGGCCCAGATGCATGCGCAGATGGCCAAAGACGCAGAAGAGAAGTAAAGCCACTCCTCATCAGTAAGTAAAAAGGCCCGATCTGCCGGCCCACGATTCCGGCAGATCGGGCCTTCACGCTTCAGCGTTTAGAGGCAGCGCCGCTTTTGCACCCAGCACCACGGCCGCCGCATCCAAGCGCCATGGAATACCGACTCCTCGGAGGCTCCGGCCTCAAGATTCCCGCTCTCAGTTTTGGAGTTGCCACCTTCGCCGGCGGCAACGAGTTCTTCAACGCGTGGGGCAACACTGACGTTGCCGAAGCCAGCCGCCTCATCGACATCTGCTTTGAATCCGGCGTCAATCTCTTCGATACCGCCGACGTCTACTCCGACGGCCGCTCTGAAGAAGTCCTCGGCAAAGCCCTCGCCGGCAAACGCGACCGCGCCCTCATCTCCACCAAAACCACCTTCCGCCTCGGCGACGGCCCCAACGACGTAGGCTCCTCGCGCTTCCACCTGCGCAACGCCCTCGAGGCCAGCCTGCGCCGCCTCAACACAGACTACGTCGACATCTACCACCTGCACGGCTTCGACGCCCTCACCCCCATCGACGAGGTCCAGGACACCCTCAACACCTTCGTCCGCGAAGGCAAGGTTCGCTACATCGCCTGCTCGAACTTCTCCGGCTGGCACCTCATGAAGTCTCTCGCCGTCGCCGACCGCTACGGCTGGACCCGTTACGTCGCCCACCAGGTCTACTACTCCCTTGTCGGCCGCGAATACGAGTGGGAACTCATGCCCCTTGCCCTCGACCAGAAGATCGGTGCCCTCGTATGGAGTCCCCTTGGCTGGGGCCGCCTCACCGGCAAACTCCGCCGCGGCAAGCCCCTGCCCGAGGTCAGCCGCCTCCACAAAACATCCGACTACGGCCCGCCCGTACTTGACGAATATCTCTATACCGTCGTCGACGCCCTCGACGCCGTCGCCGCAGAAACCGGCAAGTCCATCCCCCAAGTCGCGCTCAACTGGCTCCTCCAGCGCCCCACCGTCTCTTCCGTAATTCTCGGAGCCCGCAATGAAGAGCAGTTGCGCCAGAACCTCGCCTCGGCCAGCTTTACCCTCACCCCAGACCAAGTCGCCCAACTCGACAAGGCCAGCGCGCAGACCCCCATCTACCCCTACTGGCACCAGCGCCAGTTCAATGAACGCAACCCGCTCCCGGTCTAACCTCGTGCCCGATTGAGCTGACGGGATTCCTCGCCCCCAGCTCAATCGTCTCTCTTCATTCGTTCCCGAGCGGCCAAACTCTGTGCCAGACCCTATCCGCCCGGGATGGCGCCCAACCTCAGCCGCAGTTACACTTTATATATGCATGTCCACGCCGCGCCCGCTTCCCCAGTTTCCGGCCAGGGCGCTGATCGGACACAATCCGTCCTCCGTTTTTCCCTGGTGGCGACCCTCGCCTACGTCGCAATTACCTTCGTCGCCGGCCTCCGCGCCCATTCCCTGGCCCTGCTCTCCGAGGCCGGCCACAACGCCTCCGACTTCCTCGCACTCCTGCTCAGCTTCGCCGCCGTCTACTTCCAGACCCGCCCCGCAGACCACTCCAAGACCTTTGGATATCAACGCGCTGGCGTCATGGCAGCCTTTATCAACGCTGCCACCCTCATCCTCATCTCTCTCTGGATCGGCTTTGAAGCCTTCCATCGCCTCAGCGCCCCTGTCACCGTCCAGCCTCGCCTCATGATGATCGTAGCCGCCGCCGGCGTGGTCATGAACGGCGTCATCGCCGCCCTCCTCTGGGGAGTGGCCCGCGACGTCAACATGCGCTCCGCCTTCCTCCACATGGCTGGCGACACCCTCTCCACCGCCGCCGTCATCGCCGGTGGCGCCGGCATCCTCTTCACCGGCCAATACTGGATCGACCCCGTCCTCTCCCTCATCATCGCCGCGCTCATCCTCTGGTCCAGCATCGCCATCGTCCGCGAAACCCTCAATATCCTCCTCGAAGGCACACCCCGCGGCGTCGCCCTCCCCGACATCCGCGCCGGCATGGAAGCCGTCCCCGGCGTCATCAACGTCCACGACCTCCATTGCTGGAGCCTCGGCTCCCAGTCCCGCGCTCTCGCCTGCCACGTCACCATCGACGACATTCCGCCCTCCGAGAGCACCTGCATCCTCGAGAAGCTCAACCACCTCCTCAAGGACCACTACAACATCTGCCACACCACCATCCAGTTCGAACACATCAACTGCACAGTCCTCGATGGCTGTGTTGTCCCCATGGAACAGATGGCTTCCGCACCCGACCCCAGCCACCACCACGGCCACTCCCACTAACTCCCGTTCTCTCTTTCATCCCAACTCTCCCTCTCTCTCCCGCCTCACTCCTTCCTCTGGCTCTCTCTCCCTCCCTTGCTCTCCCTTCCCCTTGCCAAAAAAGGTGTCATCCTGAGCGCAGGTCGCCGCCGCGACCGAAGTCGAAGGACCTGCTTACATTCAGCTCGCACCCCTGATCCCTGATCCCTGACCCCTGATCCCTGATCCCTGATCCCTGTCTCACCCGTTCCATCCATGATTCCCAACTCCCGCCCCGCATCAACTGATCCCTGACCCCTGATCCCTTACACTTGTTTCCATGGAAGAGTTCAGCCGCATCCAGCGTCTTCCCCCTTATGTCTTCAACATCACGGGGGAGATGAAAGTCACAGCGCGCCGCCGCGGAGAAGACATCATCGACTTCGGCATGGGCAACCCCGACGGAGCCACGCCCAAACACATCGTCGACAAGCTCGTCGAAGCGGCCCTCAAGCCCGTCACTCATCGCTACTCCGTCTCCAAGGGCCTGCCTCGCCTCCGCCGCGCCATCTGCAACTGGTACAAGACCCGCTACGACGTCGACCTCAACCCCGACAGCGAGGCCATCGTCACCATCGGCTCCAAAGAGGGCATCGCCCATCTGTGTCTGGCGATCCTCGACTCGCGCGACACCGTGCTGGTGCCCAACCCCAGCTACCCCATCCACATCTACGGCCCCGTCATCGCCGGAGCCCACGTGGTCAGCGTCCCCATCACCGACCACGAACAGTTCCTCGCCCAGCTTGAAGACCTCATCCCGCGCATGACCCCCAGGCCAAAGGCGCTCATCGTCAACTTCCCGTCCAACCCCACAACTCAATGTGTGGATCTGCCCTTCCTCGCCCGCCTCGTCCAGTTGGCACGCCAGTATGGATTCCACCTCATCCACGACCTCGCCTACGCCGACATCGCCTTCGACGGCTACAAGCCGCCCAGCGTCCTCCAGGTTCCCGGAGCCAAAGATGTAGCGGTCGAGTTCTTCACCCTTTCGAAGAGCTACAACATGCCCGGCTGGCGCGTCGGATTCATGGTCGGCAACCCGGTCCTCGTCAACGCCCTCGGCCGCCTGAAGAGTTATTTTGACTACGGCACCTTCACGCCGATCCAGGTCGCCTCCATCCTCGCCCTCGAGGGCCCTCAGGAGTGCGTCGCCGAAATCTGCTGCACCTACCGCAGCCGCCGCAACGTATTAGTCGAAGGTCTCAACAAGCTCGGCTGGCCTGTCGCCATGCCCAAGGCGACCATGTTCGTCTGGGCCCAGATCCCCGAGCAATACCGCAAACTCGGCTCCCTCGAATTCTCCAAGCGCCTCCTCACCGACGCAAAGGTAGCAGTGAGTCCCGGCATCGGCTTCGGCGACTACGGCGACACCCACGTCCGCTTCTCGCTCATCGAAAACGAAGAACGCACCCGCCAGGCGCTGCGCGGCATCAAGCAGATGTTCGCGAAGGCTCCAGCCACAAAGGGCCTCGTCCCCGCCTGAATCCAACTTGGGTGCCCAGGTCTCGCTTCTGAGACCTGGGATTCCATGAATCCAGAAACGCAATCTGTGGCGCATATGGCGAAGCGTTCCCGGTTCATCGAGTAGTGGTGTAAGGTGTTTGAATCAGTCGCACCGAAGGAGGTCCGCGAATGGCAATTGCCGTACAGATGGAGTTTTCCGGGGCTACCCTTGCCCAATACGACCAGGTGATCCAGAAGATGGGATTTCATACCGGGGGGCCCGGTGCACCGGGTGGTCTGTTTCACTGGGTTACCAAAACGGATGGCGGCATCCGCGTTGTAGATGTGTGGGAGAGCCGGGATCAATTCGAGAAGTTTTCACAGGACAAGGTTCAACCACTTACCGCCCAGGTCGGTATCACCGAACCGCCAAAGGTGACATTCTTCGAGGTTCACAATTACCTCACCAAGGGCTGAAGCCCGCTGGTGGCCCACCTCTCCGTATCGCATCTGGGTGCCCCAGGTCTCGCTTTCGAGACCTGGGGTCTGGACTGCCACGGCAAACTGTCAAAACACAATCTGTCTCACCCCAGGGGTTCACCCCAAATCGCTGTCAAGAGGAACAATTTACGCGCCATTGAAATCTCAAGACTTACGGGCGTTTTTCGTTGCCTGGTATTTCCCCGCAAAATGCCACAATCGCAATATGCCTTCCTATAGCTGCATTATGGTGGCGCTCCGATCGGCTCATGACGCGAGCGCCCATTTTGAGCCATTCAGGCGCCATTCCAACCGCGCTTCGCGCCATTCAGGCACATGCAATTCGAGTCGAAATTACATGGAATCATGGAGTTACAGTCAAAGCGGCTCATACTCCCCCTCCCCCCAGGTCCCACCGTTTTTTCCCGGGCCGCTGTGCCGCTGGCCGCCGTATCAATGGAATTCTGTCAAGTACCTGAAAATGGAAACCTTACAGAATTTACGGGCTCACGGAAAGCGCCCCGAATTGCCCGCAAAATAGCCCGGAATGACCCAAAACGACGAAAATTCCGCCCGCTGAACTCTATTCCCAGACGTCAATCTCAAACCCGAACTTTTGCAGAATCCGATAGGCTGCGGCCGAGGTGAACTCAATGGATGGTCGTCCCGTGGCAAGCGCCACCACCTGCCGGGTCGGATATTCGAGCTTTCCAATGGTGACGGAGTATCTTTGCACCCGGGCCGGCGGCACGCCCTTGACCGCGCGGATGAAGTCTTCCCTGGTCAACTCATATCGCTTGGCCCGGTGCACAAATTGCATCGTCTTTCCCATTCCGGCCTCCTGCTCGCAGCCATCATAATCATCTTTCTTCTCTTCATCACCAACATTTTCTACTAAATGAGTGACGGCTTTACCCGCTGAGGGACTGCGGAAAACTCACGGCTTTGAAGGGGCACGGCTTTAGAGGCTGCGGAAAAACTCATCCCGTCTCGCGCTTTGTAACAGGGCACGACTTCAGTCGTGCCGCAAACGCAGCCAAATCAATGCGGGCTTTAGCCCCTGCTGATCTTGATGCCACGGTTTCGCCGAATGTTTGGAGTTTT
>WNGK01008324.1_pt1 | contig 10771 bp, 9 predicted proteins | sample 5400601 | NCBI WGS metagenome assembly WNGK01 (sample SAMN13153376, study PRJNA577476) | soil metagenome | isolation source: 60 cm soil or saprolite under Garry oak tree replicate 1 | place: USA:California | collected 2016-06-15
TATACGGTGCGTACGCGCGGGTCGCTGCATCCCGCGCGCAACGCTTGAGCTCAGCCAAGGTTGCCGATGCTATGGTCATGGATGGTCGGGCTTGCGGCCTTATTGTACGGCACGAGCCCGGAGCGGGCCGGCACTTGGGATGCACCGAAAGCGGCGGCGACCTGCGCGGATCGCGAAGCGACTCGAATCGTCGGACAGGAACCGACATAGCTATAGGACATCGTCCTTTTCTTTTTCACGAAACTGCCGCGTGGCGAACGCACCGAGTCGCCGTCCAGTCCACTGGCTACAGCGCCCACGACCCGTCGAGCAAGGGTGTCGCCTCTCGACGACGCCAGGCGCGTTGACAATTTTCGAGGAGCTACCATGGACATTCGCAGAACTATCATCGGTGCGCTGCTCGCGATCGGCGCGACGGTGATCCCTGTGGCCGGTCAAGCGGCACGTTACGACGTCGACATCGAGGTCGCACCGCCGCCCGATCGGGTGGAAGTCGTGCCCGCGCCGCGGCACGGCTATGTATGGGCACCGGGCTACCATCGTTGGGACCACGGGCATCACGTCTGGGTAAGAGGTCACTGGATTCGAGAACGGGAAGGGCATCACTGGGTGCCGCATCGCTGGGAGCGGCGCGGTGAGCGCTGGCATTTCGAAGACGGGCATTGGGACTGAATAGAGACTGAAAGCGGCGCGATCCGCAGCCGGACGTCCGGCTTCGTAGACTTCGCTCCCATTCTCACAGGGCTGCCCGACCAGCACATTGCTGGCCGGTGCAGCCCTCGCTTTTTCGACGTCGGCAGCCGGTTGCATTTAGCGCTTCGTTCTTGTCTACTGCGGCGACGATCGAAAAGGGGACTGCATGGCCACACGATCAGCGAAGTCGCGCCGCGTTGCGCTCGAGGGCAGCAGTAAGGCGCCGTTCACGCAAGGCCGGTACGTCGGCCCTGTACGCAAGGACGAGCAGCTCACGGTGACGCTGCGATTGCGCCGCAAGTCGCCCTTGCCCTCGCCCGACGACACGCGCGCATTCAGGCGGCTCGACTACGACGAATTCCGCAAGCGCCACGGCGCCGATCCCGATGACGTGGCGCGGGTCGAGGCTTTCGCGCACGAGTATGGTTTCGACGTGCCGCGGGTGAGCCTCGCCCAGCGCGCGGTCGACCTTTCCGGCACGGTGGAGGCGATGCAGAAGGCGTTCGGCACCAAGCTCGAGCGCTATGTCGTGCGCCGGAAGTCGTTTCGCATCCGCAGCGGCGAGCTCACGATCCCCGCCGGGCTCGCGTCGACCGTGGAAGGCGTGTTCGGGCTCGACGATCGGCCGCACGTCCGCCCGCATTTCCGCATTCTCAAGCGTCCCGCTGGAGGAAAGTTTGCGCCGCATGCGGCCAAGGCGTTCACGCCGCTCGAAGTGGCCGCGTTGTACAACTTTCCGAAGGGCTTCGACGGCAAGGGGCAGACGATCGCGATCCTCGAGTTTGGCGGTGGGTATCGCGCCGCCGATCTGAACCGATATTTCGCGAAGCTCGGAATCGAGGCTCCGAGCCTCGTCGCCGCGTCGGTCGGCGGCGCCCACAACGCGCCGACCGGAAAACCCGACAGCGCCGACGGAGAAGTCGTCCTCGACATCGAGGTTGCAGGCGCGGTCGCTCCGGGCGCCCAGCTCGTCGTGTATTTCGCGCCGAACACCGACGATGGTTTCATCAACGCGCTCTACGCTGCCATCCACGACAACCTTCGCCGGCCGTCGATCGTGTCGATCAGCTGGGGTTCGCGAGAGAAGGATTCGACGCTGCAGTCGCTCAAGGATTACGACGCCGCCTGCATCGATGCGGCCGCGCTGGGCATCACGATCTGCGCCTCGGCGGGCGATCACGGCTCCAGCGACACCGATCCGCCGGGCACCCGCACCAACGTCGACTTTCCTGCGTCGAGCCCGCACGTGCTCGCGTGCGGCGGCACGCGCCTCGAAGCGAGGAACGGCGCGATCGCCGCTGAGACGGTGTGGAACACGCACGATGGCTGGGCGACCGGCGGCGGCGTGAGCGAGATCTTCAAGCTGCCGGACTATCAGAAGAGCGCCGGCGTTCCGAAATCGGCGAATCCCGGCGGCAAGGTCGGACGCGGCGTCCCCGACGTCGCCGGCAACGGCGACTGCGCGACCGGTTACAGGATCCTGGTCGACGGCGTGTCCAGCGTCGTCGGCGGAACGAGCGCGGTCGCACCGTTGTGGGCCGGGCTCGTCGCGCGGCTCAATCAGGCGAAAGGCGCGCGGCTCGGGTTCCTCCATCCCAAGCTCTACGCGCTCGGGACGGGCAAGGGATTTCTCGACATCGTGCAGGGCGACAACGGTGCGTACAAGGCGAAAGCCGGCTGGGATCCGTGCACGGGACTCGGCAGCCCTGATGGCGAGGCCTTGAGGAAGGCGCTGTAGCCCGAGACGGTCACGCTGCCGCAGCTTCACCCGCGCCTTAGCGCTCCCGCTCGCTCGCCAGCGAATCGACATCGGCGAGCTCCCGGAACCAGCGCATCCACAGCACGACGATGAGCAGCGTGCCGACCCCGCCGATGATGACCGCGGGGACGGCGCCGAACCACGCGGCGGTGACGCCGGACTCGAATTCGCCGAGCTGGTTCGATGCGCCGATAAACATCGAGTTGACGGCGGACACTCGGCCGCGCATCGCGTCGGGCGTGCGCAGCTGGACAAGCGACTGTCGCACGACGATGCTGATCATGTCCGACGCCCCGAGGACGGCCAGCGCGGCGAGCGACAACGCGAACGAGCGCGAGACACCGAAAACAATGGTGGCCACGCCGAACAGCGCGACGGCGGCGAACATCTTGCGCCCCGCGCGCCGTTCGAGCGGATGGTGGGCGAGCCACACCGCCATCGAGAGCGCGCCTGCCGCGGGCGCCGAACGCAGCAAGCCAAGCCCCCATGGACCCGTGACGAGGATGTCGCGCGCATAGATCGGCAGCAGCGCGGTCGCCCCGCCGAGCAGCACGGCGAAGAGATCGAGCGAGATGGCGCCGAGCAGCTCGCGCGTGCGGCGAATGTACGCGATGCCTGCAAACAGCGTCGAGGGCGTCGGTGGCCCGCGTTGAGCCTGCCGCCGCTCGACGTGCAAAGTGGCGTTGAGCGCGCTCGCGGTCAGGAGCAGCCCCGCACCGAGCCCGTAGACGACACCCGGACCGGCGACATAGAGAAAGCCGCCAAGCGCGGGGCCCAGGACGATCGCGGTCTGGCCCGCGGTCGCACTCGCCGCCACCGCCCGCGGCAATAGCGCGGGCGGCACCAGCGACGGCAGCAGCGTCTGCTGCGTCGGTTGGGTAAACGCGCGCGCCGCGCCGATCACCGCGACCAGAGCGAAGATCGCATACTCGGTGATCGTGCCGCGAATGCTCAAGACCGCAAGCGTCACGGCGGCGCTGGCCTCGATGAGCTGGCACAGCCCGACGACGCGGCGGCGATCGTAACGGTCGGCGACGTGGCCGACGACCAGGAGCAACACGACCGATGGAAGGAATTGCGCGAGCCCGACCAGCCCCAGATCGAGCGCGCTGCCGGTGAGCGCGTATACCTGCCAGCCGACTGCGACCGCCTGCATCTCGTTGGCGAACCCGCCGGTCAGCCGCGCGATCCAGAAGCGGACGAACGATCGATGCGCGAGGAGCGCGGTGGAGTTGGTGAACGAACTGGACAAGGCGGGGCAACGCCCAAGCGAGCGAGGCGCGGCGTCAGGCTGGCGCAGTATAATTGCACTCGGCCCGCCTGCGTAAGGCGGCGATCGCAAAGGAGTTATCGGTGCCGCAGGTGTTCTGGACGCTCCTCGCGCCCAAGTTCATCGTCGTTTATCTCTTCGTTGCCTCCGCGCTGTACGTGCATCTGCGCGGCCGCGTGAGGCACACGTTCGTGCGCCAACTCAAGGATCATTCGACGATCATGGCGCCGTACAACACGCTGATGTATCTGTTCTCGGCGGTGCCGTCGAAGCCGTTCATCGACGTGCAGAAGCTGCCCGAGCTCGCGAGGCTCCGCGAGAACTGGCAGGTCATACGCGACGAGGCGCTCGGACTCATGGGCGAAGGAAAGATTCGCGCGGCGACCGGCCACAACGATATGGGCTTCAACTCCTTCTTCAAGGAAGGCTGGAAGCGCTTCTATCTGACATGGTATGGCCATGCGCTGCCTTCGGCGCAGGCGCTGTGTCCGAAGACGGTCGCGCTGCTCGAATCGCTGCCCACGGTGAACGGTGCGATGTTCGCGCTCTTGCCGCCGGGCGGAAAGCTCAACCGACATCGCGATCCGTTTGCCGGATCGCTGCGCTATCACCTGGGGCTGGTCTGCCCCGACTCCGACGATTGCCGGATCTTCATCGACGGCGAGCCCTATTCATGGCGCAACGGCCAGGATGTGCTCTTCGACGAGACGTTCATCCATTCCGCCGAGAACAAGACCGACGTCACGCGTATCATCCTGTTCTGCGACGTCGAGCGGCCGCTGAAAACGCGCTGGATGACGGCGGTCAACCGCTGGGTCTCCCGCAACATCATCCGCGCTTCCGCGAGCCAGAACGTGGAGAACGAGCACGTGGGCGCGGCCAATCGCATCTACGCGCTCCTCGGGCGCGGCAGCGATTTCCTCACGCGGCTGAAGCGCAAGAATCGGACGGCGTTCCGCGCCGTGAAGTACGCGCTGATCGCGGGACTGGTGTACTGGATCTTCGTGGTCTGAGCAGCAGCTCAACGTCACAACCGTTGTGCCGGCACTTTGTACGCTGCGTAGGTGCCGATCAGCGTAAACGCCCCGAGCACGAGGAAGACGATCCGGAAAGCCTGGTCGAGATGCGCCACGATCGCGCTTCGCTGCGCGTGGGGCAGGGTCTCGAGAAACGTTCCGCCCGACTCGGCGATCCGAGGCAGGACCGAAGCGAGGAGTGCGTCCTCGCGGCCGAGGAAGAGGTAGAGCACCGCGCCGACGAGCGCCACGCCCAGCGCGCCGCCGATCGAGCGCGATACCGACACCGAAGCGACCGCGGCGCCCAGAGACGCGTTCCCGGCCGCGCTCTGCACGATGATCTGCGTGGGCGGCATCGTCGTGCCCAGACCCGCGCCCGCCAGCACCGTGAGCGCGAGCACGACCGACGTCGGTGCAAACGTGACCGTTGCCGCAAGCGCGAAAAGCGCGAGGGTCGAAAGCGCGAGCCCGCGCTTGGGATACGCGGTCAGATGGCCCGTGCGAGAGATGCGCCTGCCGGTCAGCGCCGAGCACGCCGCGAGCGAAACGGTGATCGGCAGAAGGAGCAGGCCGGACGCACCGATGCCGAAGCCGCGCCCGAGCTGCAGGTACAGCGGCAGATAGAGAACCGATCCGAAGAGCGCCGCGCCGAAGCACGCGACGACGATATTCGATCGCCAGATCACCGGCGAGGCGAGAAGTTTCACGGGAATGACCGGATCGTGCGTCCGCAATTCCCATCGCGACAGGACGGCGAGACAGGCGAGCGCGAACGCAAGCACCGCATAAAGACGCCAGTCGCTCCAACCGAAGCGATTTCCGGCTGAAGAAAGCGCGAAAAGCAGAGACACCGTTCCGGTGGCTAACAAGAGCGTTCCGGCGACATCGGGCCGGAAACGCGTGCGCTCCGGCGGCGGATACAAAGGAATCCGCAGCGCCAGAACGGCGGCGACAACGCCGAGCGGAAGGTTGATGAAGAATACGGCCCGCCACGTCAGATGCTCGGTCAGCAGCGCGCCGAGCAACGGACCCAGCGTGCTCGATACTCCGAACACGCCCGCGAAGTAGCCCTGGAACTGTGCCCGCTGTCGCGGCGGCACGTTCTCGCTGATCAGCGCCTGCGATAGCGTCATCAGCCCGCCGCCGCCGAGGCCCTGGGCCGCACGCGCCAGCACCAGCGCGGGCAGCGATTGCGCGAGCGCACACCCAAGCGACGCGACCGTGAACACGGCGAGCGCCGTGAGCAGCGTCCGCCGTCGTCCGAAGCGATCGCCGATGTGGCCGTACAGAGGCGCCGCGACGGTCGCGGCGAGCAGATACGCGACGACCACCCACGACAGATCGGCGAAACCTCCGAGCGAAGCGAAGATCGCCGGCAACGCGCTCGCCAGGATCGTCTGGTCGACGCTCGCGAGGAACATCGCGAACATCACGCCAGGAAAGACGCGCCGGAACGCGGCACGCAACGCGTCGGGACCGGGCGGCGCAGGCGTCATGTCCGCCTTGGAAGGTTCGTCCACGGGAATGCAACGTCCAAGCTGATGCGGCCGCGCGTGCTGCGCTGCACCTCGGCACGCGCGCCTCGTCCTGTAGTGCTCAATGAGACCTTGAATCGTATCGTATCGGACGCATAGACTATACTGAAGCTTATGCCTGCATCTTTCCGTCCGGAGGGCAAGGAGGCACGATGGCGCCCATCAGGAAACTGACTTTCGGGTCGCTCGCATTCGCATTCTCTGCCGCGGCGGCATCGATCAACTGCGACGCAGCGGCGCCGGCCTATTTCGACGTTTCGCGCGGCTCGCATCCTCACGACGTCGCGGCTGCACCGGGGGCGGCATCGCCGGTGTACTACACGGCACAGATGACCGGCAAGCTCGGCATCCTCGATCCGAAGACCGGTAAATTCGAGGAGATTGGATTGGGAGCGCGCTCGGCGCCGCATGGCGTGGTGGTCGGCCCCGATGGCGCGCCATGGATTACCGACGGCGGACAAAACGCGATCGTACGGGTCGATCCGAAGACTCGTGCGGTGAAGGTCTGGCCGCTGCCCGCGGACGCGAGCTCGGCCAACCTCAACACGCTCACTTTCGACAAGAAGGGCCGCGTCTGGTTTACCGGGCAGAGCGGTTATTACGGGCGGCTCGATCCTGCGACTTCGGACATGAAGGTATGGAACGCGCCACGCGGCAGCGGACCGTATGGCATCACCGCAACGCCCTCGGGCGACGTGTATTACGCGTCGCTCGCCGGCAATCACATCGCGCACGTCGACGTCGAAACCGGCGTCGCGACGGTGATCGAGCCGCCCACCAAGGGACAGGGTGCGCGCCGCGTCTGGTCCGATTCGCGCGGCCGCATCTGGGTGAGCTACTGGAACACGGGACAGGTCGGCATGTACGATCCGGCGAGCAGGTCCTGGCGCGAATGGAAGCTTCCCGGTACCGGCCACGCCTATGCCGTGTGGGTCGACGACCAGGACAAGGTCTGGTTGACCGACTGGTCGACCAACGCGATCGTCAAGTTCGATCCGGTCACCGAGAAATTCGAGAGTTTTGCTTCGGACAAACGCGGTGCCGATGTGCGACAGATGCTCGGTCGCGCAGGCGAAGTGTGGGGCGCGGAATCGGGGAACGATCGGTTGGTCATGGTACCGGCAAGATAGAACAACGCGAGCGCGACAAAAACCCGCGCGACGGCAAGTCAGGGAGAACATATGAGTATTCTGCTGCGTGTATTCGCGGCGCTTGCGCTCGGCCTGTCGGCGACGACGGCATGGACCGCGGCGGCGACGTTTCAGATCGAGACGATCTATTCGAACGCCGACGGCACGGTGCAGTACGTCGTCTTGCACGAGACCGCGGGCTTGAACGGCCAGCAAGCGCTGTCCGGCGGGGGACTCGCGGTCAACCACGCCGGATTCACCAAGGTCTTTACGTTCCTCGATGACCTTCCGAGCAGCGCGACCGCCAACCGCCGCGTCCTGATCGCCTCGCAGGGACTTGCCGCGCTCGGGATCATCGTCCCGGACTACGTCTTTCCGGACCGCTTCCTCGCGACCGACGGTGCGACGCTCAGCTTAGTGGGCGTCGATCAGGTGACGTACGCCTCTTTGCCCATCGACGGAGTCCGCGGCATTGACCGCGCGGGGATACCGATACCCAACGTCGCCACCAATTTCGCCGGAGCGAGTGCCGTCATTCCGCCGCTCCCGGTGACCGTGATCGAATATTACGACGCTGCGCGCGATCACTATTTCGTGACCGCATTGCAATCGGAGATCGACGCGCTCGACCTGCAGCGCTTCCCCGGCTGGACCCGGACCGGGCAGAGCTTCGGGGCGTACGCGACGCTGGAATCGGGAGGTCCCGGTGCAGAGCCGGTGTGCCGCTTCTACATTCCGCCCGAGAATGGCGACTCGCATTTCCTGTCGGCGTCGATGGCAGAGTGCGCCGCGCTGCTCCAGCTGAAGCAGTTCAATCCTCTTTATTCCGGATACATCTACGAGACACCGAGCGCTTTCTTCATCGCGCTGCCCAACCTGTCGAGCGGCGCGTGCCCGCTCGCGACGATTCCGGTGTACCGGCTATGGAACCAACGGGCCGATTCCAATCATCGTTACACGACCGATGCGGCTACCAAGGCAGCGCTGGTCGCGCGGGGATATGTTCCCGAGGGATATGGGACCGACGCTGTGGCGATGTGTGCCCCGTCGACGCTTCCTGTCGACTTGAGCTCGGTCAGCTTGAACGGCGTCGTCTGGACGGGGACGCTGTTCGTCGCCGTCGCGGGCGGCCCCAACGGCGTGGGGCTGATCCTGACTTCGCGAGACGGTGCGCAATGGAGCGTCCGAAGCTCCGGCACGCCGACCCTGCGAGGCATAACATGGTCGGGCAGCGAGCTCGTCGCGGTCGGTGCCGGAGGTACGATCATCACCTCTCCTGACGGTTACCGCTGGACCGCGCAGGCGTCGTTTGTGACCGGCTCACTGAATGCCGTGGCCTCGTCCGATACGCAATTCATGGCGGTGGGCGACGGCGGCGCGCTTCTGGTCTCGCCCGATGGCATCGCCTGGACGTCGCGAGTCTCCAAGACTACCGAGAATCTCAACGCCGTCGCATGGTCCGGCACGAAGTTCGTGTTCGTCGGCGACGACGGAACGATCCTGACCGCACTGACGACCGGGCTGCCGACGTTGCGCGTTTCAGGGACCGCAGCGAAACTCGCCGCAATCGCCGCGGCTTCGAACGGCAAGGTGACGGTCGTCGGCGCCAACGGCACCATTCTCACGTCCAGCGACGGCAACACTTGGACGCCCCGGACCTCCGGCACGAACGCATCGCTGGAAGGTGTGACCGCCGCGGACATCGCGTTCATTGCCGTGGGCACCGGCGGGCGCATTCTGACGTCGGCCAATGGCAACAACTGGGGCGTCGTCCAGTCGAAAACCGCGATCGATCTCGGCAGCGTCGCGTGGTCAGGAACGCTTTTCGTCGCGGTCGGCGCTGCAGGCACGATCGTGACCTCGCCGGACGGGGTCGTCTGGACAGTGCACTGACCGCGATCCGACGGGCAACCGCGACGATCAGCTGGAGTGCGTCGCCGCTTCCTCTTCGGGCCAGACCTCGCGCAGCACGGCGCGCGTGGCGATCAGCAGCGGATCGTCAGCGCGCTGCGCGGAGTGGATGAACCAGAGCGTGGTGGCGAGCTCGGCATCAGGCCAGATCGTGATTCGCCCTTCCTGCGCCGACACCAGCGCCAGCTCATCACGGGCGATGCTCGCGCCGACGCCGGATTCGATCAGGTTCAGGATCACCGATTCGCTGTCGGCTTCGATCACCTGCGTCGGCGACAGACCGCGAGCCGCGAACAGCGCCTTGACCAGCTCGCGGTGGGAGCTTGTTTCCGGCGCGAGGATCCATGGCCGGGCCGCGATAGCGCTCCATTCCGTGCCGCGTTTGTCCAGCTCCCAATCGGCCGGCAGCGCAACGCGATAGAGAAGCTTGCGCAGCGGCACAGCGTGGACCTCCGGGTCGTCGATCGCGCCGAAGAAGAAGCTCGCGTCGAGCGTCCCCGCGCGCACGCCGGCAAGCGCGGCCCCCGAGAACACCTGATGCAGCTCGATGTCGATCAGCGGGTAGCTCTCGATGGCGCGTCCCAGGAAATCGCCGAGGCGCAACGCGTACGGATCAAGTACCGTGCCCAAGCTCAGCCGACCGGCGGGGCGCCCCTGCATGTGCTGCGCCGTTTGCTTGAGCTGCTGGATCGCCGCCAGGATGCTCTCGGCCTCGCCGAGAAGCGACCGGCCGCCCGGCGTGAGGGCCATCCCGCTCGACGAACGCTCGAACAGGCTGACGCCCAAAGTCTCTTCCAGCGCCTTGAGCTGACCGGAGAGCGCGGGCTGCGACAGATGGAGCCGTTCGGCGGCGCGCGTTAGCTGGCCAACCTTGGCGATTTCGACAAAGGCGCGGAGGTGGTTAAGTTCCATTGTGAAGGTAAGGGGCCCTCCCGGGAGCGCCTTCAAGGTCCGATTTGGTGCATTGCACCATACAACCTAAGCTCGATTCGCGCGAGCGATCCTGTCCATTGCAACATGCGATTGGACGCGCGACCAGGACTCCGCTATTTTTGGATCCTGGTTGAAAAAAGTCATCATTTTGAAATGTTTACCTATGGAATCTCGATGAACCTACTGTCTATCGATAGGCTGAATCTGGCGCGTACCGTCGAGCAACTTGTCCCGTGGCCGGCGGAGCGTTTGACGCCCAGTGAGACTCATCATAACGCAGATTTGTTGCAACGCACACAACGGGGCGAGGACGCCGAGGACCGGCCGGACGTGCGCTACTGGACCGCCTACGATCACTTCATGGTCGAGCGCGAAGCACGCGCGGCACGAAACGCGTACCTCTATGGGCTGATTGCCCAGGGGTGCCGGAGCCTCATCGAGCGGCTCCGCCGGCGGCGCACGCTGACGCCGGCTGACGGCACCCGAGGAGGCTGACTGGGACTCCAGCCGCGCGGCAGGCCGCC
>WNGK01013585.1_pt1 | contig 10771 bp, 7 predicted proteins | sample 5400601 | NCBI WGS metagenome assembly WNGK01 (sample SAMN13153376, study PRJNA577476) | soil metagenome | isolation source: 60 cm soil or saprolite under Garry oak tree replicate 1 | place: USA:California | collected 2016-06-15
GACGATGGCCGCATCTTGGCCTTCGCCGAACCGATGCGAGCCCACATCTGGCGCTTCCGGCCAGTGCCTTAATGGGACGAATGAGCGGAGGTCGTGGAGCGCGTGGCCGTAGACTGTTCACGAAGGTAGAGACACCTCGTCAACAGTGCCCAGAAGCTGGCCGTCGGTGTTTCTCAGGCGGGCGCTGATGCGGGCAATGCCTTGGGGACTTGAAATCACCCTGTTGACCGAGCAGGGGGCCAGCGGTGAAACTTCGCCTAGCGGAACAATTTCAAGTGCCTTGCCGTTTCGATGAATGCTCACCAACTCCAAAGACCCGACAAAGAATAATCCGTAGGCGCCGCCGACGCGCCAGCGGCCGTTAGAGCGCTCAACCGTCAACCGGCGGAGGATGACGCCGCAATGGTTGACGGCCGAGATCTCTGCCTCACTGATCGAAGCGGCCTGCCACGTGATCGGGAAAGTGTAAACTTTCCCGGGGTCGAGTTCCGCCAGGGGGCTCAGGATTTCCGTTTCAACGTGAGGGTCGCAATCATCCCGATTGTCCTCCATACGTATCTTGTCGCCATGGGCGGTGAACGTACCCTCGCCGTTGACCCAGACTTCTACGGGAGCAGCGTCGGGATACTGTGCCTCGGGGAATAATGGAAATGTCTCGACCAGCGCTACCCCGTCAGCAGGCTTCATTGTAGCCAGCCACCCTTTCTCGCTCTGGACGGCGAATTTAGCGACCCGGTTGAAATAGTCGAGCTGCCAAAGCCCAGTCTGCGGGTCTATACGCGCGCCGGGGTAGACTTCATCGCCGAACATTTTGTGGAACGAGCGCGCAGGTGTGCGGATCCGGAGAGGTTGATTGGCTGCCTGTTGCGTCACCTGCCAAATACTCCAACGCACAGGGCGCAGCGACGAGTTTCGCACGGTGTGGGTGATGCGAGCCACGGACGAGCGGGCGAAGATGCGCACCTCGCGGCTGAAGGTCAGGCCTGTGTATTCGTCCGCGGGGCTCTCGAGATAAACGGCAGCGCTCTCAGGCCCCGATTCAACCACACGGGAGGAAAAGGGACCGCCATCCAGCACCGGGTCCGGGGGTCCCGGCCATTCGGTATCGCTTTCCCATCCCTGAGGCGCGGGCCAAACCTTGGACCCCCCGTAGTTCTTCCAGCCCACCTCGAAGCAGTTTTCGTTTGGCGGATAAACCCGTCCGCAGTGGCGCGGATTCACATAGAAAAATTCGTGAGAGCCAAGGCGAAACTGCATCACGCGGCCGCCGAGCTGAGGGATGACCTCTAGCTCGACGATTCCGTTGGATAGATGGACAGCCTGCCAGCCACGATAGTTGCAGCGGGTTACTGTGCAAGGCAAGGCGAACATGGGCGCTTTTGTTCCGTGTCCGGGCACGGAACGTGCTAGCTTATTCCCTCCGGCGGGTCGAATACAAGCGGCTTCTTCTCCGCCAGCCGCCTCGGCTATAATCGTGTTGGCGGTATGCCTCGCGGATCGAGCGGCGTCCGGCTCCGCGGAGGTCGTGGGCGGGGTCGAATATCTTGATGCCCGGGCATTGCTCATAGCGCCATGAAGAAAACCGGTATTCACGAGATTGCTCGACTGGCTGATGTCTCGATTGGTACTGTGGACCGCGCCTTGCACGACCGCAAAGAAATCAGCGAAAACACGCGACGGCGCATTCTGCGCATCGCCCAGGACTTGGGCTATCGGCCGAATCTCGCGGCGCGCGCGTTGTCGGTGGGCCACCCTGCCATCCGCATCGGGGTCTGCATTCCCCGCGAGATCCATTATTTTTACGACGAGCTCCGCGCAGGCTTCGTCACGGAAGCCCGACGATTCGAGCAACTGGGTGTGGAGGTCGTTTATCGTCGGACCGAGCGCCTGGGAGTCGGCGAGCCGGAAGGGCTGAAAGAGCTGCTGGCCCTGAACGTCCAAGTGGCGGCGATCTGTCCGGGCGATCCTGCCAACCTAGGTTCGCTGATTGACCAAGCTGAGGACCGGGGCATCCGTGTGATTTGCGTGGCCTCCGACGCGCCTCACTCGGCCCGGTCCACGGTGATTTGCGTCAACCCCGCTCTGAACGGCCACCTTGCCGCCGAATTGATGGCAAGATTCCTGCCTCCCAAGGCCGAAGTAGCGATCATCACGGGAATGCTCCAGACTGAGGACCATCGGAAGAAGGTGGAGGGTTTTTCGGAGAAGTTTCGACAATTCTGTCGCGCCGGGAGGCTGCTCGAAGTCGTTGAGGGTCACGACGACGAGGATGAAACTTTTCAGAAAGTCTATGCGCTCCTAGGCCGGCACAAGACCTTGGCGGGCCTTTATGTCAGTACCGCCAATTGTCTTCCGGTGTGCCATGCCGTCGGGGCCCGCGGGCTCCACGGAAAAATGAAATTGATTACCACCGACCTTTTTAAGGAGATGGTTCCTTACTTCGAGAGGGGGACAATCCTGGCTTCCATTCATCAGCGACCCTACGTGCAGGGCCAAGTTGCCGTGCGTCTCTCCGTCGATTACCTGGCCAATGGGCGGCCCATTCCCCCGACATACTACCTGACTCCTCACATCGTCATGCGCTCCACCCTTCACCTTTTTCGCGAAATCCGTCGGGACGGAATTTCAGAGGGATAGCCTTTCCCGAGCTCGCAACAATCATCGTTGGTCTTCCCGCTCACCATGGTTCAATAGCGCGCCAATCGCCCCGGACAATGGTTGCGACCTCTGGATAGGGATGCATCATATTTTTCTTGACATGGCAAGGGGACCAAGCGTAGTTTCCGTAAACGTTCACGGAGCCGGCATCGACAAGGCCAAGGAAGTGGGCCAGTTCGGTTCCGGGACGTACTGGGCGTCGGGGCATTATTACGGGGCGAATGAGGTTCCTGCTCAAGGGTCTTTTCGGGTCAACCGCATCGAAAAGCTTGACTTGATTTTCAGGGGGAGGACCCAATGTGCTCGAATAGACTTGCTCGACGGTACACCGCCATCCTGACCGCATTGCTGGCCTGGCTGCTCCTTGGAGCCCCGGCGACTTTTGCGCAGGTTGATACTGGAACAATCTTGGGGACGATCCAGGATCCCACCGGCGCGGTGATACCCGGCGCCAAGGTCACGCTCACCAACGAGGGAACCGGCATCGCATTGGTCACGACGAGCGCCGCTGACGGCACCTACATCTTCACTCCGATCCGGATTGGAATCTACAGTGTCACAGTCGAAAAAGAGGGATTCCAGACCGTCGTCCGCCCGGATGTCCCCCTGCATGTGACAGAACAAGTCAAAGTGGACGTGACCCTGTCCCCAGGACAGGTGACTCAGCAAATCGAGGTGACAGGCGCCCCTCCTTTACTCCAAACCCAAACGTCTTCGGTCGGTCAAACGCAGGGCTCGCAAGCGATCAACGACCTGCCCTTGAACGGCCGCAACTACACTTTCCTCGCTCAAATCGGCGCGGGAGTCACCCAAACGAGCCCCACGGGGCGCGGGCTCGAGGGCACCGGAAGCTTTATCGCTAACGGCCTTCCCCTTGTCCATAACAATTACCTCTTGGATGGAATTGACAATAACAACGACACGGTCGATTTCCTTAATGGCGCGGCCTTTGCTGTCCTGCCCCCGCCCGACGCCCTCCAGGAGTTCAAGATCCAGACGAGCAACTTTACGGCCGAATTCGGGCGCGCCGGGGGAGCGGTTGTGAATGCAACGATCAAATCGGGCACCAACCAGCTTCACGGCGACATCTGGGAGTTCATCCGCAACGACAAGCTGGACGCCGCCAATTTCTTCGAAAATTCACCAGCCCATGTTCAGAAGGGCGAATTTCGCCGCAACCAATTCGGGGGGGCTATTGGCGGACCCGTGACCATTCCCCACGTTTACAGCGGAAGGGACAGAACATTTTTTTTCTTTGACTTCGAGGGCACGCGGATCCGCCAAGCTGTGCCTCAGCTTGCCAGCGTGCCGACGAATAACGAGCTGCATAGTGGGTTCACCGACTTTCAAGACTTGATCACAGGCCAGAGCGGCACTCAAAGCGACCTGTTGGGGCGAACCTTTCCTCTCGGCACCATCCTCGATCCAGCCACCACCCGAACGGTGGCGGCCGGTCAAGCGGACCCGGTGACGGGACTCGTGGCCACGTCTTCAGGCCTTGCACGCGATCCTTTCTCCACGGGAAGCCTTATGGGTGCAACAGATTTCACCACTCCGGCGGCCGAAGCCTTGCTGAATATGTTGCCCGCTTCTCGGCTCGATCAGAACGCCATCAAGATTTTGCAACTCTATCCGGCGCCGACCGGTGCGGGTATCTTTAACAACTTCAGTGCTGACCGTGGCAGCAAAGAGGACACGAATCACTTCGATGCCCGCGTGGATCAGAACTTCAGCGCGAAAGACCAATTGTTCGGCCGAGTGAGCTTTACCCACGATCTGAAATTTATTCCCGGGCCGTTCACCGGCGCCGCAGACGGGAGCGCATTCAACGCGGGCACGTTCGTAGATGTGAACTTTAATGGCGGGCTGAGCGAGACCCACTCGTTCAGCTCGACGCTCATCAATGAACTGCGCTTAGGCTACAGCCGCATCCATACCACGCAGTTACAAGTAGACGGAAACAACCTGGGGATTCCTGCTCAATTCGGCATCCAAGGAATTCCGCAAGCTCCGACGAACGGGGGCCTGCCGCGGTTGGACATTTCAGGGCTTTCGAGCCTCGGCGCTGTGGCATTCCTTCCCGGAAATCGGGCCAGCGACACCACCCAACTTACCGAGAACTTCACCAAAGTATATGGCTCGCACGCCTTCAAAGGCGGCTTGGAGGTGCAGTACCTACGGCATCCCTGGCTGGCTCCAGCGTGGTCGCGGGGAGAGTTTTCATTTGCGGGCGATTACACGGAGGTCCCGAACGAGGCAAACGGCAACACGGGCGCAGCCCAATTACTGCTTTCGCCCACGCAAACAAGCGTCCCCAATGGGCTCAATGGCGTCGGAGGGGCAGAAGCTGTATTCGCCTCGAATTTTGCGGGGCCGGATGATATCCGCCACTATTTTGCCTCCTATTTCCAAGACGACTGGAAAGTCACGCCCAAACTCACTCTGAACTTGGGCTTGCGCTGGGAATACTTCAGCCCGATCGGAGAGGAATACGGGGCGCAGGCCAATTTTATCCCGAATCCTCCCGGCTCAGCGCAATACCTGATTACGACTCGACGAAAGAATGAGCCCCTATCACCGACGTTCTTATCCACGCTGGCGCTGGATGGCATCTCCCTTGGGTACAGCAATAAATTTGGGCTCGTCAACGCGCCCAAGAATAACTTCGCGCCGCGGGTCGGCCTAGCGTACCAGGTGACTCCGAAGCTGGTCGTCCATGCAGCCTACGGGATTTTCTCCGCCGGCTTCGAGGACATCGGCGGTGCGCCGGATTTGGGCGAAAACTATCCATTCCTATACGATTTTTCCTTCTTTGCTCCTGACCCAGGCCACCCTATCACCTACCCGGACGGCTCCTTTGCGACGCTCGAAAACGGACTGGCTGGCGTTGCCTTGCGCCCCAGGGGGGTGAATGGGTCAGGCTTGGCGCTCCAGGGCGATCAAGTGAACTTTAAAACTCCCTACGCTCAGGAGTACAACCTGACGTTCCAATACCAATTGTCTCCCAATCAAACGATCCAGCTTGGCTATCTGGGGAATACCTCGCGTCACCTGTACTCCAGTCCGGGTTTGAACGTCCCGACCGTCATTCTTCCTCCCGGGACAAATCCGCAACTCTACGTCCCTTTCCCGGACTTCGGACGTGGAGCCACATACGTCACCAATCAAGCTAACAGCTATTACAACAGCATCCAGTTGACTTTCGAACGCCGATTCATTAGTGGGCTCAGCATCCTCGCCACCTACACCTACGCAAAATGCCGGGGTGACGATGAAAATCTGCTCGGTATTGGCAATGCAAAAGGCTATCGCGCCCCTTACTTGCCCGGCTTTGGGATTAGGGGCGACTACGGGTATTGCGGAGACGATACGACGAATGTCTTCCATTACAGCGGGACGTATCAACTGCCCGTCGGAAACGGCAAGCGCTTTGCCGGGTCGGTACCGGGCGCCTTGAACCAAGTCATCGGAGGGTGGAGCATCAACTGGATTACAACCCTCGAGAGTGGTCTACCATTCAGCATCGGTTGTCCCATTGGGACGACTGCCGACTTTGGCTGCTACGCATTGCTGGTACCCGGCCAGAACATTTATAGCGGCCCGCACAACGTCAACCACTTCCTGAACCCCAAGGCCTTTGCCCAGCCGCTGTCGGCAACCACGGTCGGTCAGAGTGATTTCTCTGTGCTCGGCGGCGCACCTACCCAGGCGCACGGGCCCGGTTACCACCGCCTGGACTTTTCGCTTTTCAAAAATTTTCAGACTACCGAAAAGACGCACCTGGAGTTTCGCGCCGAGTTCTTTAACCTGACGAATACTCCCCAATTCGCAAACCCCAGCTTCCTGGATTTCACGAACACTCAAACCTTTGGGCAGATCACCAGCCTGCGGGACGGAGCAAATGATCCGCGGCAGATCCAGTTCGCTCTAAAGTTCTATTGGTGACCCCCTGGAGGATGATCCTTTGGGGGGATCGGCCCCGAGTTCCTTGCGCCCGTCGGCTGACGGACTGACGGAAAACGATGCGCGCTCGAGTCCATCGGGATCAATTGCTCTCCGGTTGATTTAACTTCAGGCCGCCCAAAGACGGCGCCATGGCTGAACTTTCCCGGCGAAAATTCCTCCGCAGCCTTGGACAAGGTGGCGCGACTCTTTCACTCGGCTCTCCATTAACCGCGGCGCGGGCGGCGGAGGCTTGCCCCGCGGCTTGCGCGTCCACCATCGAGGAATCACTGAACGGAACTTGGCTGTTCAGGCTGGACCCCGAGGGTCGCGGTGAGGCTGAGGGTTGGTATCGCCCGCAGCTTGACCTTGCAGGCTGGGAACGGATCAACGTTCCACATACGTGGCAGGTCAACGATGGATCAACCGAATATCACGGCGCGGCGTGGTATCGGCGCGACATTCAGGCGCCGAGTTCGTGGGCCGGGCAAGCCATCCGAGTCGAGTTTGAAGCGGTCTTCCACAGCGCCACCGTGTGGCTGAACGGCGTGCGAGTTGGTGAACACCTCCGCAAGGGCTACACCGCGTTCAAGCTGGATCTCACGCCAGCGCTTCGCCTGGGCGAGCTCAACGTCTTGACCCTCCGGGCTGACAATTCCTTCGATCCGCACATGCTGCCGCGCGGCCATTCTTACGACTGGACGCCCGACGGAGGCATTTTCCGCCCCGTCCAATTGTTGATTGCGCCTCCCGTTTTCATCGAGCGGTTGCAGGTCGACGCCCAGCCTGCAATCGAAGCCCGCCGCGCCAACCTGAATGTCGCCATGGTCGTAGTGAACACGGGCCGGCGCTCGCTACGCGTCAGCGCCTCTTACCGCCTGAAGGAAGAGGAAACCGGCCGCACCGTTCTCGAAGAGCGCAATGTGGCGACCGTTGCGATCGAGCCGGGTGGGACAGCTACGCTCTCGCTTCCGCCGGCCGAGCTGTCCGACCCTCAACTCTGGCATTTTGACCAGCCGCATCTTTATCGGCTCATGGCTGAAATTTCCACGGATGGTCATCCCGTTCACAGCTTTCAAACAACTTTTGGCTTGCGCCGGTTTGAAGTCCGCGACGGAGGCTTTTACCTTAACGGCGAGCGCGTGTGGTTGTTCGGGGTCGAGCGGATGGCAGGCAGTAACCCGGAGTTCGGGATGGCCGAGCCGACCACCTGGATCGACCACGACCACGATGACTTGAAAAACTTGAATGCGGTCTTCACCCGCGTCCACTGGCAGCAGGACAAGCGTGTGCTCGATTATTGTGACCGGCACGGCATTTTGATCCAGGAGGAAGTGCCGGCCTGGGGAGGCCAAACGTTCGAGGGCATGGTAACCGAGCCCAGCCCTGAAATCCTCTCGAACGGCCTCGACCAACTCCGCGAGATGATTCAGCGCGACCGCAACCATCCCTCGATCGTCGTCTGGGGCCTTTGCAATGAAATCAACGGCCAGAACCCACCGGCTTACAAATTTGCTCGCCGAATGCTCGAAGAAGCCAAAAGGCTCGATCCCCATCGCTTGTGTACGTACGCTTCCAATTCGCTTCAAGAAACCCCGGAGAAGGACGTGACGGGCCTGATGGACTTCGTCGAATGGAATGAATACTACGAGACCTGGTCTTGTCATCTCGGAATTTGGATACTGTGAGTGTGCGCCGGAGCGGACGGGTGGGGATCCGCAACGCGCCGCGATTCTCGGCAGCCACACGGATGCTTACCGCCGATACGATTATGTCGCCGGCGCAATCTTTTTCGATTACAACGACTATCGGACCCATGTCGGCGACAAAGGAATCGGGTCCCTCAAGCAGCGCGTCCACGGCGTCGTAGACCTGTTCGGCGAGCGGAAGGCGTCGTATCAAACGCTCCGCCGCGAAGCAAGTCCCGTCGAGTCGCTGGAGGTCGCGCGAGAAGGCCTGAGCCTGATCGCCACCGTACGCGTGCGCCGCCGACTTCCGGCTTACCGGCTGGAAGGCTACCGCCTGCGCTGGATTGTTTTTGGCTTTGACGGCCTGCCCATGGAGGAACGTGAGCAAGCGCTGCGGGCGCTCGATCCGGGCGGCGAGGTTCAGACCCGGCTCGAGTTTCAGGAGAAGGAGCCACAGCGGATCCAGGTGGACGTGCTGCGGCCAACGGGCTTTTCGGCGCTCACGGCGATGTGGTCCCGGCACGGTGATTGAAGCCTCCCCGAGCAACTGAGCTTTTTGAATCCTCAGGAATCGAGCGCGGCTGATCTCACGGGAAATTCACCAGGCCCACGGATCCTCGCTGGCCTCCAGTCGCCCACGGGGGTAAACGACCAGGCCCAAAGCGGGTCACCACGATGGCCGGAGACTTCTGGTTAGGAATGGCAATCATTTTTGTGACCATCGCGTTCGGCCTGGTATGGGGCATCGCACAGTGCACGTTCGGGCTCGGAATCGAAGCGGTAGGCATGGCGCTCGCGTTCGCGGTCGTCTCTGGATTGGCCTGCCTCTCGGGCTCGCTTGTCCCTCTGCTGGTCTTGGACGCCAGTGAGTTCGTTCGCCCGCGAGGGATTCTGCTTCTCGTCAGCATCCCGATTCTCCTCGCAGGCCTCGTTTTCTACGGGAAAGCGGGGCGCCGGCGCGAACACGAACAAGCCACCGCCCCATCGGCGAAAGGTCGGTCCGCCTACAGCTTCGCGACGGGCCTTGCCATTTGCATTTTTACCGGCATCGTGGGGTCAGCCTGGAACCTGGGATTCGCCTTTAGCGGGACCATTCTCAGCAAGAGCCGGGAATTCGCTGCCGGTTCTCTCGCCTCAACCTTCGCTGTTTGGGCGCTGATTCTGACAGCCGGCTTCGTTCCGAACCTGCTTTACTGCACTTACCTACTCTCCCGCAATAAGACGTGGCCGCTGTTCGTTGACCACGGTTCGTTTCGAGAGGCGATGCTCGGCGCGGCGATGGGTCTTTTGTGGCTTTCGGGAATAGTCGGTTACGGTATCGGCGCAACTTTTGTGGGAAAATACGGAACGTCCGTCGGCTTCACGCTCTTCATTGCCGCTCAGATTCTAGCGTCCAACATGCTGGGCGTTCTGACCGGAGAATGGAAGGCAACCTCTTCGACGACAAGACAGATGCTGGCCGTCGCCGTGGCCGTGACGCTCGTGTCGGTGATTGTGCTGAACCTCGGCGGGCTCTTTTGAGCCTCTGGCCAACCGGGAGGGCTGGAACAAGGCGCACAGTTTGATAATTTTGTTGTGCATTGAAAAGGGAAGGGACTCTCACAACAGGGTTGGGATTAAACATGGCGACATTTGCGAAAGACTGTCTGGCGGGCAAAGCGATTTTAATCACCGGAGGTCTGGGCGCGATCGGCCAAGTCGTCGTCGGGCGTCTCCTGGGTCACTCGGCCTCTGTCACCGTCAATGACATCGTGGAGGAAGGGCGCGCCCAGCAGATCATCCGGGAAAGGGCATGGAGTTCGGACCACCTAGCTTACGCCCGCGCCGACGTGACGCGGCCGGAGGAAGTCGAGGGGCTGGTTTCCCGCGCCCTTGGCGCGTTTGGCCGTCTCGACATCGCGCTCTGCCACGCCGGCATGGCCTTCTCCAGCCCGATTCTTGACTATTCGGAGAGCGACTGGCAGAAAATCATGGACGTCAATCTCAAAAGCGCTTTTCTGGTGGCTCCGGACATCACACCCTATAACGTGACCAAGAGCGGAATGAAGATGCTCATGCGCGGCATGGCGCGCGAGCTGGCCGCGAAGGGCATACGCGTCAATTCCGTCGCGCCGGGGATTGTCGCCGTCGGCATGGCCAAGCGCCAGTGGGACACCGAACCGGATTACCGCCGGCGCGCCCAGAAAGCCATCCCGCTGGGCTACATGCAGCCGCCCGAATCCGTTGCCGATGCCCTAATTTTCTTGAGCTCTGACGGCTCCGATTACATCACAGGGACCACTCTGCTCGTGGACGGCGGCTGCAGTCTCTATCCCATGGATTGAGCGATGAAAATCACAGACATCCGCACCTTGATCGTGAACGCGCAGATGCGGAACTGGGTTTTTGTGAAGGTTGAGACCGACCAGCCGGGTCTTTACGGTTGGGGTGAATGCACGCTCGAGTGGAAAACGCGCGCGGTGGTCGGCTGCGTGGAAGATTTT
>WNGK01017269.1_pt1 | contig 10771 bp, 10 predicted proteins | sample 5400601 | NCBI WGS metagenome assembly WNGK01 (sample SAMN13153376, study PRJNA577476) | soil metagenome | isolation source: 60 cm soil or saprolite under Garry oak tree replicate 1 | place: USA:California | collected 2016-06-15
TGACCAACGTGGCCGAGAATTTATATTTGCCTGCCGCAACGGACCTGGACACGGTTCATCAAGTGGGCCTTCAGACCGCATATGTCTCCGCGGCGGGCGATTTCACGGCAAGCTCCGAGTTCCCGGCCGTCGACAAGTTTACAAGCCGCTTCTTTCTGGCCGGCGTCATGGTCGAGCCCAGTTCTCGTGCCCGGGCGATCGTGACGTTCGGGGACTCGATTACCGACGGGTCGAATTCGACCGTCAATGCCAACCGTCGCTGGCCGGACGTTCTTGCGCGTCGGTTGAAGGAAGCCGGCGCGCCTGTCGCCGTCCTGAACCAGGGTATCAGCGGCAATCGCGTCCTCAGCGATGGCGCGGGGACCAGCGCGCTTGCGCGTTTCGAGCGGGACGTGCTGAGCCAGCCCGGCATCTCGCACGTGGTGATCCTCCTTGGGATCAACGATATCGGATGGCCTGGCACGGCGATCGAGCCGAACGGAATCATTCGCACCGCGGACGAAATCATTGCCGGCTACAGGCAATTGATCGAGCGCGCCCACCTCCGCTCGATCAAGGTCATCGGCGGCACCCTTACGCCATTCGAAAATGCTTTGGCGGGACGACCCAACCAGGGATATTTCACGCCTGACAAGGAGGCGAAGCGCCTGGCCGTCAATAACTGGATCAGGACCAGCGGCGCCTTCGATGCAATCATCGACTTCGACCGTGTCATTGCCGATTCGGCCCGTCCAGCTGCTATGGCCGCGCCCTATGACAGCGGCGACCACCTCCATCCAAACGATGCCGGCTATAGAGCTATGGGCGAGTCTATTGATCTCAAATTGTTTCAGTGACCGATTTGGACGCGCCTGCATAGAGAAGGAGTTCCGTTTGAGCCGGGCGGAACGGTCAGCCCGAGCGCCTTCGCGTTCTCGACGTGACACCGAAATGAATGTCGGCAAGGCTACCTTGCCGGCGGCTTTAAGATCAGCGATTGCTTTGCCCGCTCGATGATCTTGGCCGGCAAGGCGTAGAGTCCAGCCACCAGCGCCTGCAACTCCTCGCCGCCCATAGGGCCGATGTCCAACCCGAACTTCTCCGCTTCGGCCAGAAGCGCCCTGTCTTGCAGCGTGGCCGCGAGTGCTCCGCGCAGGGCTGCGACGCGATCGGCTGGAACCCCCGGCGGCACGAGATAGGGACGACCGAAGAGGTTATGGCTGTAGATCATCTCCATGACCTGTCGATCCTCCTCGGTTTTCGCGAATGTGATCGTCAGCGGCACGCCCATCTTGTTCATCTCAGGGTGGCCCCGGAGGTCCTCCTGTGCGAGCAGGCGCACGAAGCCGCTGTTGATCCAGTCGCGCTGCTGGGTCGCAAGGCTCGACCAGTCCATGCCGCACATGCCCTGGACTTCGTTGCGTTCCATCGCGACGATAATTTCGCGGCTGCCGGCGTACCCGCCGATGAGGCGCAGCTTCACGCCGAGCACATTGATCAACATGATGGGCAATTCCCGGAGCGACGCGCCTTCGCCGCTGGTACCGATGATCACCTCCTTGTCGAAGACCTCCTGAAATGTCTTCACCGGCGCGTCGGAGCGGACCACGCAAAGATACACGCTTCTGTTGGCGCTTCCGAGCATGATGAACTTCGAGGGATCGTATGGCACGGTTTGGTCGGAAATGAGCGGCCAGGTGATCGCTCCCGCCTGCACCGCGCCGATCGCAGTGCCGCCCCTGGACGCCTGCAGCGCGACGTAGGACGCGGCCTTGGTGCTGCCCGCGCCCGGGATGTTCTGCACGACGATCGTCGGATTGCCGGGAATGCGTCTTCCGAGATGACGCGCAACGAGGCGCGCATAGGTGTCGTATCCGCCGCCCACTGCCGAGCCCACCGTGATGGTGACGGTCTTGCCCCGATAGAAGGCTTCAACCGCATCCTGCGCCGGGGCGGCGTTTGCCGTGAGGCACGCGGCGGCGAAGACAAGGGCACATGGCAGACGGTACGACATGCGGGATCCTCTGCTTCGGCAATGCAGGATTGGAGCGGCCCCGATTTGGCAGTATACTTCGACCTTCAAACGCGCGCAGCCAGGCACGACCGGCACGAAAGAGGCGTCGGGGGAAGAATTTATGCAAACGACCGCCACCACCTTGCATAAGACACCCGCCACCTTCGCCGTGCGGCCGCTCTCTCCCGCGCTCGGCGCGGAAATTTCGGGCATCGATCTGCGCGATCCGATTGACGACGCGCTCAAGCAGAAATTCCTCGACGCATGGCACCAGCATCTGGTGATCCTGCTGCGCAATCAGACGCTCGACGAAGATGCCCAGGTGCGCTTTGCCGAGACGTTCGGCCCGCCGGCGAAAACCACCTCCGGCCGCACATTCAGCGTAAAGCATCCGTCGGTGATGCTGATCTCGAACATCCGCGAGGACGGCAGACCGATCGGGGCGCTGCCCGACGGCGAAATGCATTTCCACACCGACCAGTGCCACCAGGAAATCCCCGCCAAGGCGACGATGCTCTACGCCATCGAGATCCCGAGCAAGGGCGGCAACACGCTGTTCGCCAACGCCTACACCACGGATACGACGCTGCGCACCGCGAACTATGACGATGCCAAGTCGTCGTACTGGCATCCGGTGGCGCGTACGCATCCGGCAACAGGACGCAAGGCGCTCTATGTCAACCGCCTGATGACGCGCGAGATCGAAGGCCTGCGGCGGGAGGAAAGCGACGCGATCCTGCAGAAGCTCTTCGATCACCAGGAGCAGCCGAAGTTCGTCTACGAGCATGTCTGGCGCCCCGGCGACATCCTGATGTGGGACAACCGCTGCACGCTGCACGCGCGCACGGATTTTTCGGCCGGGGAGCGGCGTTTGTTGCGGCGCGTGACCATTCTCGGCGAAAAGCCGGTGTAGGAACGTATAAGTCGGGTTGGTCAAGGCCGTCGCGGGAGCGACAGGAGCGAACCAAATGACACCGAGGAACATCAATCGAAATCTCGGCTGCGGGATTGCGGCGGGAGCCGTGCTGCTCCTTGCCCAGTCTGCCGCGATGGCGCAGAACAACGGCTCGGTGCAGGGCGTCGTCAACGACGCATACGGTCAGCCGGTCGCCGGAGCCATGGTGAAGTTGAAGCACGAACTGCGCCGTCTGACCTTCATGGTCGTCAGCCGCGAGCAGGGCCGATTCGAGGCGAAGGATCTTCCTCCCGGCCAGTACAGCCTCCAAGCCATCGGCGGCAATATGCAGAGCCCCTGGTTCGACGCCGTGCACGTCGCCGCCGGCGGCGGCACCGCCAAGGCCATCCTCGCGCTCAACTACCATCGCGGCCCCGACCTCCCGGCGGCCTGGCCGCAACGCATCCCGGAAGAGCAGGTGCGCCTCGTCTCCGTCGATCCCAAGGACCTGCCGGAAGGCGAAGGCAAAACTCTGGTCGCCGAGAAGTGTGCGAGCTGCCATGACCTGCGGCGCGTCGTCGTCAAGCGCTCCAACCGCGACCACTGGGCGCACACCACCGCGCGAATGCGCACCCGCATGACGACCGCGAACATTCCCGATCTGACCGACGCGGAATACAACACGATCGTCGACTATCTGGTCGAGAAATTCCCGGAGGTGCAGCCCTACGATGCCAACAGCCGCCTGCCGCGCACCTTGCTGTCCGGCAAGGCCGCGAGCTACCGCGCGGTGACCTATGAGCTCGTCAACACGCATGCCGAGCCGCATGACGTGGCGGCCGATCCGCAGGGCAATGCCCGGCAACAGCATGGCGCTGCATCCCGATGGCACCATCTGGGCGACCGGCGGCGGCAAGGAAGCGCGCCAGCTCTACCCGGAGAAGGCGGAGTTCAAGTTCTATGAAGCCCCGGCCGCCAAGACGCACCGAAATCCGGGCGCCTACGGCCTAGCCATTGCCGGCGACCAGTCGGTGTGGTTCGCCGAGGACGAGACCGACCTGATGGCGCGCGTCGACCCCGTCACCGGCAAGGTCGACGAATACAAGATCCCCTCCCAGGGCCATGCCTATCCGCGCCGCATGAACAGCGACGCCAACGGCCACCTCTGGGTGGCGCTCTGGAACGCCGGCAAGCTCATGAAGGTCGACCACAAGACCAAAGAGATGACCCTCTACACGCCGCCGACCGCGACCGGCGGCCACTATTCGGTGGTGGTGGACAAGAAGCAAGGTTATGTCTGGGTCAGCGAGCATCAGATTGACAAGATCGCCCGCTTCGACCCCAGGACCGAAGAATGGGTCGAATTCCCGCTGGCCCAGGCTGAATCCGACCCGCGGCGCATCGACATCGATCCGACCAACCCAAACCGTATCTTCTTCAGCGGCAATACCCCGGGCCGTGTCGGCTTCGTGGAGGTTTTGCCGCAGTAAGGGCGGCGCCAGTGCAGCTCAGGTCTATCGCCATCACACCTCGTAGAGCTTTTGCTCCGACTTGTGCAGGTGCTCGACCGAACCGTCCTCGTGGATCAGGAAATTGTCGCAGATGAAGACGAAATTGGTTTTGGTGGGAAAGCCGGGATGCACCGCGACGTTCATGTGGGCTGCGAGCGGCATGGTCTCGTCGGATCGCAGCAGCGGCCGCTCGACCAGGTCGTAACCCTGGCTGTGGCCATAGAGGCGCAGCTCCGGCGGCGCCCCTCGGCTTGCCATGAAATCGTTATGCGAGGCGTAGATTTCCGCGCATGACGCGCCGGGCTTGAGCTTCGCGACCGTGTGCCGCTGCGCGTCGCGCACCACCGCGAAGGCATCGCTGAGCTCCTGCGACGCCTCCCCCAAAACCATGGTGCGCGCAAGCTCGGCGTATTGGCCGCCCGGGCCGTTGTTCTCGATCAAGAGCGTGATGTAGTCGCCCCGCCGCATGATCCGGCCCTGGTAGTGACGGCCGCGCAGGATGGCCGGCTGCCCGAGCGGAGCCGACGAGCCGCGGAACAGGCCCTGCTCGCTGCCCATGCGCTCGCCCTCGTATTGGGCGAGCGCGGAGAGGTCGCTGTCGCGCATGCCCGGCTTGATCGCCGCCACGACCTTTGCGAACTGGGCGTCCTGCATGGCGGCCGCGCGCCGGATGAGCGCGATCTCCTCCTTGCTCTTGACGGCCTTGATCCGGTCGACGAAGTCGGAGGCGTCGACGAACTTGGCGCCCGGAACCAAGGCCTCGATCAGGCGCACCAGGTCATGGGGCAGGCGCCCGCGCCCGAGCCATCCGATCGTCTTGCAGCCGCGGCGCTTGAGCTCCTGCGCGGCAAGCACCGCGTCATATTCGAGCGTATAGGAGACCGAGAAGAAGGACGGACTGTAGACGACCTCGCCGACCCCGGGATTGAGCGGGTCGCTGCCATCGAGCTTGTCGCGACGGTCCTGGGCGCCCATTTCCACGACCGTCATCAAATCCGAGCGATGGAAGATGACGGTGCGCGGATAGTCGTTGTGCGCAGGCACGTCGGTGAACCACTTGACGTAGCCGCCGAGCCAGTCGCTGGCGTTCTGCATGACCAGCGCATCGATGCCGCGTCCGGCCATCTCCTTGCGCACGGCGGCCCAGCGCCGCTCGAGCTCCTGGTTGGAAATCCGGGTTTCGACGCGTTCGGCCTGAGACATGTCACCCTTGCCTTAAATACTTGCCTTGTTTGCTCACATGCGCACGATGTAGCGCATTCGCTCGGGCGCCCCCGCCACGAAGGCGCGAAGGTTTTCGATCAGCAGCGGCAGCACCTGCTCGGCATAAATGTCGCTCATGCCGCCGACGTGAGAGGTGATGATGACATTCGGCAAATCCCACAGCGGGCTTACGGGCGGCAACGGCTCCTGGTGGAAGACGTCGAGCCCGGCTCCGGCGATTCGCCCGGCCGCGAGCGCACGCGTCAACGCGTCCTCATCGACGATGTCACCGCGCGCGAGATTGATCAAGACGCCTGTCGGCTTCATGGCGTCGAGAACGCTGCCGTCGACGAGATGATGCGTCTCTTTCGCATAGGGCACGAGGATGACAAGGAAATCCGCCTCGCCCGCGGTTTCGCGCAGCCGCTGGCGGGGATGAATCGCATCGAAGCCCGGCGCCGATGTGCGGGCCGAGCTGATCCCGATCACCTTCATGCCGAAGGCCCGGCAGCGCTCGGCAAGCTCTTCGGCAATCAGCCCGACGCCGAGCAGCACCACGGTCTTGCCCGCCAGCAACTGCTGCGGCTCGCGCTCCCAGCGTTTCTCGCGCTGGTTCTGCAAAAGCCTGCGAATCCTGCGCGCGAAGCCGAGCATGAAAAGGAACGCGAGCTCCGACATCTGCGATCCGTGGAAACCGCGTGCCGCCGCAATGATGACGCGTGGCGGCAGATTGGGCAGCGCCCCGATGTGGTCGGTTCCGGTGGTGAGCGCCTGGATCAGTCGCAGGCGCGGCATGGCGGAAACGAGGTCGGCGGTGATCTCGTCGGTGCGGATGAGGAGGATTTCGCTGTCGGCGCAGCTCTTCAGCGCGTCAGCGGTGCCGGTCGCGGCATGAAAGCGGAGCTGGGGAAAATGCGGGGTCAGTCTTTCGACAAAAAAATCGCAATCCCTCCCCACGATCAGGACCTCGGATTTCATCGACCGCTCCTGCTCCCGATGACCAGAACCTGCATTGTCTTCGACCCCCGTCATCGTTCGTCGCCAGCAAGCCCCGGTCTTTCAACAGGTTTCTTCGCGGCTTGAATTGGAGATGACAGATGCTTAATCTGACCGGTCAGACTAGTTAGGAGGGAGCCATGGACAACAGGTGGCAAATGCAGGACGCCAAGGCGAAATTCGGCGAACTCGTGCGGCGTGCCGCCACCGAGGGGCCGCAGATCGTCACCTACCGCGGCGCCGACACGGCGGTCATGTTGTCGATCGAGCAGTATCGGAGCCTTGCAGCGGCCAAGCCGAGCTTTGTCGATCACCTCTTGTGCGGGCCGAAGCTCGACGACGAACTGATCGATCTGATCAACGACCGATCTCCCGATGCGGGGCGAGAGATCGATCTGTGAGCTTCCTCCTCGACACCAATGTGATTTCCGAGGCCCGGCGCAAACGCGCGTCTCCCCAGGTAACATCCTGGTTCCAGCGCGTTGACCCGACGAGTCTCCATATCAGCGTGCTGACCTTGGGCGAGATTGCCAAAGGCGCGGCGAGGTACGCCAAGCGCGACGTGGCGCAAGCCGCTGTGCTTGCGCAATGGCTGGATGCTACGCGGCGCGACTATGCCGACCGGATCATCCCGATCGATATCGAGATTGCGGAGACATGGGGCCGGCTCGACGCACTGCGTCCATTGCCAGTGATCGATGGACTTCTGGCTGCCACGGCGCTGGTGCGCGACATGACGTTGGTGACTCGCAATCTGCGAGATATTGCCGACACCGGCGTCACGGTGCTCGATCCTTGGGAAGCGTGAGCGCGGCAAAGGCTCATTCGATTGGATTGCAGTTCCCGGCCGCAGCGTCCAAAATCGGCGAGGCAATATCCGTTTCCAGGGTGTCGTGATGCGAAAGCCCATCTTTGGCGCGGCGGCCGCCGTCGCCGCCTTGTTGTCCGCGCTCGGCCCGGCGCCCGCGCAGCAGGACGCCGAGGATGTCACGCTGGCCTATCCCAACGTGGCCTTCACCTTCGCGACGTCCTATATCGCCGAAGACCTCGGCCTGTTCGCCAAGCGAGGGTTGCGCGTCAAGCCGGTGGTGATTGCGGGCATCGCCGCGACCAATGCGGTGATCGCGGGCAGCGCGGACTTCGCGCTCGCCTCGACCGCGACCACGACGCGTGCCGCCGCCCGCGGGCAGCGACTCATCGCCATCGCCAACCTCGCCGACAAGCCGGTGGTGCAGGTCGTGCTTCGCAAGGATCTGGCCGCCGCGGCCAATTTCGATCCCAAGGCGCCACTCGCAGATCGCACGCGCGCGCTGCGAGGGCGCACGCTGGCGGTCGACGCCATCAACTCCATCATTCACGGCTATGTGCTGCTGCTGGCGAAGCGCGCGGGCCTCGACGCGAATCAGATCCGCATCTCGCCGATGGCGCCGGCAAGTGCGTTGGCCGCGTTCCAGGCCCGGCAGATCGACGGTTTTGCGATGTCGATGCCGTGGCCGCTCGATCCGGTTCTCGCCGGCCACGCGACATTGATCGCGAGCGGCGCCGACGGCGATCCCGCCGACATGACGCCGTTCGGACAGGCGGTCGCGATCGTGAAGCCGGAGACCTGCGAGAGGCGCAAGACCGCCTGCATGAAGACGATGACACTCGGCCGACAGGCAAAGGAATTGGAACGATGACGATCCGCAAGCTTGCGCCGATCGGGTTTCTTGCGATGGGCGTGACCGCGGGCGCGCCGCCGCTCCATGCGCAAGCGGCGCTGGAAGATGTGATCGTCGCGGTGCCGAACTTCACGTTCACGCTCACCCCGACGCTGGTCGCCGAAGAGCTTGGACTGTGGGAGAAGCATGGCCTGCGCTTCAAGATGATCCAGATCCAGGGCGTCGGCGCGACCAATGCGGTCATCGCCGGCAGCGCGGATTTCGCGCAGGCGGGCGGATCGACGCTCACGCGCGCCAATGCGCGCGGCCAGAAGCTCGTCGCCATCGCCAACACGGCGGAGCGCAACATCGTCGCGATCACCTTGCGCAAGGAATTCGCGCCGGGTTTCGATCCCAAGGCTCCGCTCGAGAAGCGGGCGCAGGCGCTGCGCGGGCGCACGCTCGGCGTCGGATCGCTGCAGGCCAATCCGCACGCCTATTTGCGGGTCGTCGCCGCCCGCGCCGGCATTGACCCAGAGAGCATCCGCGTCACCGCGCTGGAAGGCAATGCGCAGCTCGCCGCCTTCGGGTCGAAGGCGATCGACGGCATGTCGAACAGTCCGCCGTTCCCGATGAAGCCGGTGCTCGACGGTCTCTCGGTCGTGATCGCGAACGGCCCCGACGGCGATCCGCCGAATGCGCTCAATTTCGCCTATAACGTGGTGCTCACGCGGCCGGAGACCTGCGAAAGACGGAAATCGGTATGCGTGAAGATGGGCCGCGCCTACAAGGACGCGGTCGCCTTTATTCTCGACCATTCGAAGGAAACCGTCGCGATCCTGCAAAAGCGGTTCACGACGCTCGACCGCGCCTTGATCGAGGCCGCCTTCGAGCAGATTCGCAAATCGACACCGCGCATTCCTTCGGTGACGCGGGAGGCGCTCGAAAATGCCGACGACTTCAATGTCGAAGCCGGATTCATGAAGAAGGAGGAGAAGCTCAAGTCCTACGAGGGGCTATTCACCAACGAATTCGTAAAGTGAGGCATGACGAACAGTTTACCGGTTTTGATCGTGGGGGCGGGGCCGGTCGGGCTCGCGCTTGCGGGTGATCTCGGCTGGCGCGGCGTGCCGTGCATGCTGATCGAGAGGACCGACGGCGCAATCGAGCAGCCGAAGATGGATCTCGTCGGCGTGCGCACGATGGAGTTCTGCCGCCGTTGGGGCATCGCCGATTGGGTGAGGGACGCGCCTTATCCCGGCGACTATCCGCAGGACTATATTTGGCTCACCGCGCTCAACGGGTTCGAGCTCGGGCGCGAGCCTTTCCCCGGCCGCGCCTTCGAGCCGTGTCCGCCGCAGAGCCCGCAGAAGCGCGAACGCGTGCCCCAGGACATGTTCGATCCGATCCTCAGGCGGTTTGCGTCCTCCTTCGAGCACGTGAATCTTCAATACAATTCCGAACTCGTTGCGTTCGCGGAAGAACCGGACCTCGTGCGCGCGACCGTGCGTGACACGGCAACCGGCGCGACCCGCACGATCACGGCCGATTACCTGGTCGGCAGCGACGGCGGCGCAAGCACGGTGCGCGAAGGCGCCGGCCTCACCATGAGCGGCACTGCGGCGCTCACCTACACCACCAATGTGCTGTTCCGCTGCGCCGACTTTCCCTCCCTGCACGACAAGGGCGAGGGCTACCGTTTCATCTTCATCGGGCCGGAAGGCACCTGGCTGACCATCGTCGCGGTCAACGGTGGCGATCGCTTCCGGATGTCGATCGTGGGCTCGCCCGACAAGGTGACCCACGGCGAAGCCGATATCCGGGCCGCGCTCCGCCGCGCCATGGGCCGCGACTTCGATTATGAGATTCTGTCCATTATGCACTGGGTGCGACGCGAGCTCGTCGCCGACAGCTATGGCACCAAACGGGTCTTCATCGCCGGGGACGCGGCGCACCTGATGTCCCCGACCGGCGCGCTTGGAATGAACACCGGCATCCAGGATTCGGTCGATCTCGGCTGGAAGCTCGAAGCGGTCCTGCGCGGCTGGGGCGGGCCGCGGCTCCTGGGCAGCTATGGGATCGAGCGCCGGCCGGTTGCGTTGCGCAATGTCGCGGCATCGACCGCCAATCTCGGGCGCATGCTCTCGACGCGCACCCGGCGGCCGCCGGCGGAGATATTCGAGGCCGGGCCGAAGGGAGACGCCGCGCGCAAGCACTATGGCGACTGGTATACCCAAACCATGCGGCACGAATGGTTCATGAACGGCTACCATCTCGGATACCGCTACGACGACTCGCCAATCGTGTGGCCCGACGGCACGCCGGCGCCGCCGCTCGAAACGTCGACCTATGCCCAGACCGCGCGTCCGGGAGCGCGCGCGCCTCATGTCTGGCTGCCTGACGGCCGCTCGACGCTCGATCTCTACGGGCGCGGCTTTGTGCTCCTTCGCCTCGGCGGGGATGCGCCCGCAGGCGAGAGCCTCAAGCATGCGGCCGCGGAGAAGAATGTGCCATTCCTGACCGTGACGCTCGA
>WNGK01009772.1_pt1 | contig 10770 bp, 9 predicted proteins | sample 5400601 | NCBI WGS metagenome assembly WNGK01 (sample SAMN13153376, study PRJNA577476) | soil metagenome | isolation source: 60 cm soil or saprolite under Garry oak tree replicate 1 | place: USA:California | collected 2016-06-15
ATCCGTAATGGGCATACAAGGCTGAGAGGTCAAGCAGGGCCACGCTGTCTACGACGAAGCGGGCCAGATGCTCGGGCGGCAGACAATCACCCAGCCGCACCGTCAGATCAAGTGCCTGCTCGTAGTTCACCGTTTTAAATGTTCTCTTCATGCTCATCAGTATACCATTTTAGGCAGGCGAGCCTCTGCTTCTCTCCGACAAGCTGCTAGTGAAAGTTTCTCTAAGGGTCGAAAAAAGGCCGTATTACGTTTATGCTCTCGTTGACCCAGGAGACGATGCAGTTATCTACATGAGGTGGGACCAGGATTCGTGCAAATAGTTCACAGCGTGCTTTTGTTCGAGAATTCTGTCTGAAAAGCTCCCTATGGAAACGGGCAAAAGCGGTTATAGCGCATATTTCATAGTGATCGTCAACCTGTCGAACCGTGATATTGTAGGTTTTATTCGGCATGTTCCGCTTTACAAGAGCAAGAAAAAGAATTCGAGCTTGCTGTACAAAACTTTGGAGGAGTACGAAAGCCTATCATGAGTATCGCCGCCAACTTCTTGCTAAGAATCCCGACATCTCGTATTATGTCTATGACCATGAACATATGGTAGCTTCCATTAACGCTTCCGCAAACACCAGAATGAGGAATCTATGGCAAAGGTGACAACTGGTACTGGCGACACCGGGTATACTGGCCTGCTTGGCGAACAACGTGTCCCGAAATACGATCCAAGACCCGACACATTCGGCACCGTTGACGAGGCGACCTCCGCCCTCGGCCTGGCGCGCGCCGCGTCAACCGATCCCAAAGTCAAAGACATCATCTACCAGGTACAGCAAGAACTCTATCTCTTGATGGGCGAGCTAGCCACACCGCCAGAGAACTATGAAAAAATGGGGCTGCGTATGACCATTGAGCATGTGCAGCGTCTCGAACAGGTCGAAGAGTCCCTCAAGCAAGAGGTAGAGATCCCCAACAAATTCATCATCCCGGGCGATTCCCTCGATGGAGCCGCGCTCGACCTCGCCCGCACCATCATTCGCCGCGCCGAACGCATGGCCGTAAAACTGTTGCACGACGGCGTCATCCAGAACGGCGAAGTTGTGCGCTACCTCAATCGCCTCTCCGACCTCATCTTCATCCTCGCCCGGTACATCGAAGTCAAATCATCCCTCGCCCAACTACCGTAGGGACAAGGTGTGGTGAGGGGTGGATGCGGGGGCCTTGTGCTTGTCCTCGTCCTGTTGGGCTACCTGCTTGTGGACTCCCTCGTAAACCCGACGCCATCATCACTCCTACAGGACAAGCACAAGGCCCCCTCCCATCCTCACCCCAGCCCCTTGTCCCTACGACAAACCCAACAATTGCTTCCTTGTCCATGAAGACGCGATTTAACGCATCCCCATGCACGTTTCCAGCCTCCCAAAAAGTCCCACAACACCGCCTGTCTCTTGCTTTATTAGAATTGACGTTTAAACTAATACGAAGCTAGCTGAGCCATATGAGCGATGGCTCAGAAGCAAGAAAGACGAGGAGAAATGAGCAAGATCAGTCGAACAACCTCAGGCAGAGGCGCTCTTTTTGCTCGTTTTCCGCTTTTTGCTCGTTTTGCGTATCGCTGGATGACGTGTCCTGGGCTTGGGATGAAAGCCTTTGGCCCGTCCCGGCGCTTTTCCACGCAGTTGTGGCGCTCGAGCAGGCGTGCCCAACTGCTGCAAAAGGGTGGGCATCGCCCGTCGCACCTGCGCCAAGGTCGGAACTGTGGAGCGTGTCTCCCACGGTCGATAGCACCCCTGCACCACAGGACGAGCCAGCACCAGCAGATGGTGAGCGCAGGCGACGATGTGCGTCCAGCGTTGCGTGCGTTGGGGAGTACTCAGCCGTGGCACATCCCAGAGCAACTCCTGTTTGTCAAAGCGATAGCCATGCTCATGCGAGTAGCGCAAGCGATACGTCGGGCTGATCTGGGCCAGAGGGGCCGCCTCGTCCCCTTTCCAGACAAACCAACTGATCCTGGGGTCACGAGCCTTGCCACTGGCCCCATGACGGATGATTTGGATCACGCTCACCTCGATCTGGCGAGCCGTGCGCAGGTGCAAATGGTTCCAACAGCGCACCTGGATACGCGCCCCTTTGGCATCCAGACCTTCCCAGGTCTCATCCGGTTGGCCATGGCTGCTCTCGTCTTGGCATTGAAAGCGCTCCCCATCCTTGCGACTGGCTCCCAGCTGGCCGGGAAGACGCGCCGGGGCGGGACGGTAGAAGACGCGATTGCTTTTGACCCGCAACAGGCTGCACGCCTCGACGTCGGCCAGGCGAGTCAGGAACGGCGCGCAGGCGTACCAGCGGTCGCCCACAATGATGGGATGCAACCCACGCGCCACCAACAAGGCCACCACGGCGCGCAGTTGGCGGGCGGCCACCTCCGTGGCCCGTTCCGTCGAAGCGACCCGCGCCGTGTCCAGAATGAAGGTGCCTTGACCGGCTTGCTTGGGCAAGAGCACCACGTGACTCACGACCCAGCCAGGGCTGGCCACGTGCGTGTGCTTGGGCACATTGGCCATGGGAACCAACGTGCGATCCTCGGCGGTCTCGGCCTCCGGGCGGTACAGGTTGCTGGTGTCCACCCCCAGAAACACGATTTCCCCTGCCGCTGGCAGTGGCGCGAAGTCTACAAAGACCTGGCGCAGTCGCTCGGCATCGATCTGGCCGTCTTCCAGAGCTTCGTACAAACTGGCCCAGGTGCGCTCAAAAAACGGCGAGAACGACAATTCGGGGAAGCTGCTGGCTCCCGCTTCACTGGAAAGCGCATCTACCAGATTGAACAGCGCGTCTTTCGCATTGCCAAAGCAGTGGTACATCCCGTGACGAAATGCTTGCAGTGTGTTAAGGTTCATCCGAGTAATGCTCCTCACTTTGCTTGTTTTGGATACATTACTCCCCTTCAGCAATCCTTGTAAAGGGATTGCTGAGCTTACTTTAGTTTAAACGTCAATTAGAACATATGAACTATAATTGTCCTGTGTGAAAGCGCCCAGCTTTCATTTATTTCAAGCAAGAGTTCGACTTGTGAAAGGAGAATACTCGTGTCAAGTCATCCAATTGTCCATATTGAGATTCCGGCCAACAATACCAGCGAGGCGGGCAAATTCTACGGAGAAGTCTTTGGCTGGAAAATTGAAGCCGACCCTATGTACAACTATGTACAGTTCGCTGCTGAGGGCGGTCCCGGCGGCGGCTTTGTCCAGCCCGCTGCTGCGACCGCCGACAACCCCGAATATAAACCCGACAGCCTGCTTGTCTACATCGGAACCGACGACATCGATGCGACCCTTGCCAGTGTAGAAGCCCACGGCGGCAAGACCGTCATGGGCAAACACGAAATCCCCCACGTCGGCTGGTTCGCTGTCTTCTCTGACCCTACCGGCAACCGTGTTGCTTTATACACTAGCTTGCGCCACTAACTCTACTATGCCGGTTGCCATGATTCTTGAGGTCTCTTCTCGTAAGCAAAGCAGAGACCTCTTTTAGTTTCATCTCCCCAAAATCGTCGTCGCCTGCGACGACAACAAGCCCCCACTCCCATGCGCCACCGCCAGCTTCGCCCCCTCCACCTGCCGCGCACCACACTGACCCCGCAACTGCCGCGTCGCCTCGATAATCAGAAAGATGCCGCGCATCCCAGGATGATTCGAGGAAAGCCCGCCGCCATCCGTATTGATCGGCAACTGCCCTCCGATCCCAATGCGTCCATCCTGTACGAATGCCCCTCCCTCGCCTTTCTTACAAAACCCCAGGTCTTCAAGCAGCAGTAGCACCGTAATCGTGAACGAATCATAAATCATCGCCATATCTATTTCGTCAGGACGTACCCCCGCCTCCGCAAACGCACGCGGCGCGGTCATCGCCGCCGCCGTCACCGTCAAATCGGGCATCTGCGAAATATGTGCATGCGTATGCCCCTCACAGCTTCCCAGAACATAGATAGGTGTCTGTTTCAAATCCCTGGCACGCTCTTCCGTCGTGACCAGCACCGCGCCGCCTCCATCACTCACCACACAGCAGTCAAGCAAATGCAGCGGATCAGCAATTATCCTCGAATTGAGTACATCCTGTACCGTAATCGGCTCGCGGTACATGGCCAACGGATTGAGACCGGCATGTCGGCGCGTCACCACCGCGATCTCCGCCAGTTGCTCTGAAGTCGTTCCGTACTGGTGCATATGCCTACGCGCCGCCATCGCATATGCCCCCACCAGCGTATTACCGAAAGGACTCTCATACGTCGCCTCAGGAATAGTTGCGGGCCGCCCACCCGTACCAGGCATACGCCCCCGGCTGGAAAGCTGCGTACTCGCATAGCTGATAAGCGCCACCCCACACTTACCCATACGTATCGCCCCCACCGCGTGATTGAGATGCGCCTCAAACGACGACCCCCCGATAGAAGTGCTATCGCTATAACGCGGAAAAATCTGCAAATATTCGCACAACATCACCGTAGGCATCCCCAAAGTATGTGAACTACAGAACACACCATCGATATCACCCTTGCGCACTCCACTATCATCCAGCACACGCTGCAGCGCCTGCGCATGCAATTGCATCTCCGTCATATTGGGTATGCGGCCGTAATCCGATTCGGCAACGCCAACAATAGCGATACGCCCGTTGTATGATGGCATGAGGAGTACACTCCTTTGTTTGTAATGATGATACTCATAAGAAGAGAAAGGGACACATACTTTGTAACCCCTTCAGATGTATTCTAATTCTACCACTTGTTTTCTTTGCCACGATAACTCGCCTGTGCATCTCGCTATATGTCATCGTAAGGGCGGGAGTGGTGCGGATGTGGGGTGGAGACCCTTGCGGTCGCCCTGGTGGGTTACGTTGATGTCGCGTTACACGTTACACTGTAGGGAGATCAGGAAGGCGTATAGGGTACGGGCTGGGCTTGCCCCCGCCCTGGTTAGCGTTCGCCAGCCGTGTCTTCAGGGGCTAGCGAAGGCGTATAGTACGGGCGGGTTATGTTGTACAATATCACTAAAGTACATATACCGGAGCAATCACAATGCCGGACATCAACCATCCCAAACCATTACCCGTAATTACAGAAGACAGCCGCCCATTCTGGGAGGGATGCCGGCAGGGAAAACTGCTCCTGCAATACTGCGATGCCTGCCAGCGTTACCAGTTCTACCCACGCCTGTTTTGTATGCAATGTGGCCTCGGCAGCCTGCGCTGGGTCGAGGCCAGTGGGCGCGGCGTGATTTACTCCTACACCATAATTCATCAGAACAAATCTCCAGAATTTGTGGGTGATACTCCCTACAACGTGGCAATTATCCAGTTGGAAGAAGGTCCGCGCCTTCTCAGCAACATTGTAAATAGCTCACTCGCTGATTTACGTGTCGATCTCCCTGTCACGGTTGTATTTGATGCCGTCTCCGATACCATCGCTTTGCCGCGCTTCCGGCCCCTCTAACAAAATGTGAACTACTTCATAGGCAAGGTGTGCATTTATACCTCATAATAGGATGGGTATGTTATTTTCATATCTATGTATGCCATGCTTGTTCATGATTGGAAAATATCTATGTATACCCATTGCAACGAAACAAATCACTTGTTGACTGCATTAACCCTCTTAGAGGAACTGAATTCAGCCTCAACTGAATAACGGGAGCCGTATGAACGCACTGGAAAACGAGCCCCAACTGACACTCGAAGCGTGCGGCGGTTCGATAGCGGCATTCGAGGCTCTTGTTGTCTACTATGAGCCACGTATTCGGCGTATGTTGTACAGCCTGACTCAGGATAGCCAGTTGACGCAGGACCTCTGCCAGGAAACGTTCCTGGCGGCATACCGAGCGTTGCCTCGCATGAATGGAGAGGAGCTACACTTCGCGCCATGGCTCTACCGTATCGCGCTTAACCAGGTTCGCAGCGAGTGGCGAAGGCGCAAACATGTCTCGGTCATACCGTTCTCGCCTCCGCAAGGAAACGGGGACGACGTATTTGATGATGCCGCGGAAGCATGCCTGGTGAGTGGCGAATATTTTGAGGAGCAGGTCGTGCAGCGTGATTTAATCGGGAGGGTGTTGGCACAACTTCCGCCAGCTTCCGCGGTATGTTTACTGCTTGATGCCGAGGGTTTCTCCTATCGAGAGATTGCGGAAACGCAGCAAGATACGCTATCCGCCGTACGTAGTCGGCTTTCACGCGCTCGCCAGGCTTTTCAGCACCTCTACAGGAAACTCGAGCAGGAGGAACGGTCATGAAGCATTCCGATTTCGGAAGTTTGCCGCCGTGTGTACTCAGTACACAATGCCGGCGCCTGCTGAATGACCTGGATGCCCTGGGTGCTCCGGATGTCACAAACTCGTTCGAGCAAGTCTTTTCGACGACCACCAGTGACAGGCGGGATGAGTTACTGTTAGAACAAATCCGTCGCCATCTCCCCGGTTGCCCGACCTGCGCCTCGACCCTTGCCCAGGAGCGGCAGCTGCGCTCGCAGCAGCGCGATGTACTGCGCCGTTACCTGGCAGATAGCGAGTCCAGAGTGCCCTCAACAACTGAACGCATCTTTGCTGCGCTGCAAGAGCAAGAACAATTGGCGTCTCTGCGAGAACGGTCGGAACGCAAACGACTGGACTATATACTGCCAGAGGTCTTCCTGCCTCCTACTCCTCCCACTACGGTAGAACTCAATGGCAACTCCAGCAGCGACTACAGGCATACCACCGACCCGCTTACCCTCAGCCCATCACGAAGATGGCTGCGTAATGGCCTGGCACTTGCCACTGTTGCCGCACTACTTTTCGCCGCCCTGGGTATTTTTGGTCACTTTATTTTGCGCCCGTCCACCGGTGGACAGGTCAAGGTCTGGACTTCTGTCATGCTCGGATTGACCATGTTTTCGACTGCATCGGGCGTTGCGAAGAGTGTAACGAACCTCACTAACTACAATCCTGACACTGAGAAAAGCGACCAGGTACTTGCACCCATCCAGGCTGCCAACGACGTTCAATTCGATGGTGTTTCAGAAGATGGGAAAAACCTGCTTTACCAGGTCTCTGATGGCGGCTATACCACATACTCTACACTGAATCCTGCGCATTCACCGGCGCAGCTTTATAGCGTGAGTGACGCCAACGCGGGAAATGCCGTCTGGATGGATACAGGCCACGCACTGATTAGTACAAACTTTAGCGTCGAGAAGTTTGATATTCACACTCGTGCATATACAACGCTCTTTTCTGGCTTGAATGTTGGCAATCTGGCATTCTACCATGAGCCTTACCTGTACTTCTTTGATAGCCAGTACCTGGCGCTCTATCGCATCAACATCACGACAGGTGGACCACAACAGGTCATGCATACAACGGTGGGGGATGTGAAGACAGGTCTACACTTCCTCAATTGTTTGCCAGATGGTGAAGTTGTCACCATCTATTGTGAGGGATATGGTGAAGCTTTCCAGCAGAACCACAGCATCTACGCCGTGAACAGCGATGGAACCGATTTTCACGCGCTCAACCGTCAAGGCACCCTGGTAGGTTTCGCCCCAGGGTCAGAGCATTCGCTGTTGTACCTCCAATCGGTGCAGGGTCAATACCGTTTGCTGAAATTGGGCAAAACGCCCCAGCAAGATACCACGATTCTCTCCAATATCGCGCCAGGTATCCACTCCATCACCGGTAACAGCGTTGCCTTAGCTCCTGATGGACATGCGCTGATTGTCAGCGATGCAAACGTCGCCGCTACATCTTCCAGTATCTGGTATGTCGATCTCACAACATATACCCAGCATCCATTACTCTCTCTCCAGGCGGGTACCCGTGCAACCTTTATTGGCTGGAATCAAATCCCCGTAACTGGAAGCTCGCCATCGCCAACTGCCACGACTTCTCCTCCAGGAAATGCCTCCCCAACTGCTACGGTGCCATTCGACGGGTGGAACGGCGTCGTTCTCATTACCGGAACGGATTCTAAATACAATCTCATCACTACCTACAATTATCTGAATGGAGATCATCGTCTGCTTGCAGACGCGGGCGCGAATATCCAATTTGATTGGGTTGGTTCTCAAGGCCAGAATATGCTCTATCAGGTCACTACCGGTGGACATACCCTGTACTTTACCCTGAATAAGTTGCCCACGACCGGCTTCTTTTATAAACTGGATGAAGATAACGCCCTGAACGCCATCTGGATGCCTGATAATGTCCATGTCCTGATTGCGACGGTGCACGATGGCGTGGTAGAGGTAAATACGCAGACCGGTCAATCGCAGCCGTACCTGCCAACATTACAAACACAGGCGCTAAAATTCTATCGCGACGGCTACCTGTACTTCCTGGGTGGTCCCGATCGCGCGGGGGATACACTCTTCCGTATCAATGTGACCACTGGCATCGTAAAGCAGGTCACGTTCCGTTCGATGGGCGGAGATTTCTGGCTCAGTCCCGATGGCTCGACGGTTTACTTCAAAGTCGCTGGCCCCGCGGGCCCTCCGGGCATCTATGCTGTAAACAGTGACGGCACCGGAGGCACAGTCTTACGCCCGGACGGAACGCCTATCGGCTACGCTGCTGATGACTCCCTGGTGATTATGCGCGAAGTGAATCACCAGTTCGAAGTGGTGCAACTGGGTGCGACCCCACGTCAGGACCGGGTGCTGGTGAAGGATGTAGCTCCTGGCGCTGCTTCTCTCTGCGATCCCACTTTCGGCGCGGATACCATCTGCGATACGACCAATATCGCTCTCTCCCCCCTCGGTCATGCGCTGATCGTGATAGCATCCTACCCCGATGGCAGCCGCAAGGTATGGTCCGATGATCTCACGACCGGCAAGCAGTTTGTGATGCTGACTCCATCCAGCAACGAGGGAGTGATCGTGCCTGGGTGGGATCGGATAGCAGTACCCTGACTAAAAACTGTATTCTTCAGGCATCATCTTTTTCCATGTTCGAAGCTTGTTAATTCCTGCTTCACGCAGAATCTCCTCGCTAAGCTGGTGCGCTCCTGCAACTTCTGGAGGCTCATGCGCATCGGAACCAACGCTAATGGGCGTATTGTGCAGCGCGCAGACCTTAGCGAGCCTGCGCACAAGGCTGGGATAATGCAGCACATCAAATCCGTTGATCTCCAATGCCACATCGCAGCGCGTTGCCTGCTCCGCCAGTCGTTCTAGCTCCTCGTCAAACGTCGGTGGCAGAAAAGCGTTTTCAACACGCATTCGTATAGGATGGCTGACCAGGCTGAATACGCGGCAGCTTATGGCCTCGCACAAAAGCGCAAAATAACGCAGCCAGTGCCGCTCACCCTCTTCTCGCTTCCATTTGCGTTGAGCTTCAAACAGCAGCCCATCAACTTCATGCACCGACCCGATCAAAAAATCCCAGTCATCCCTACGCAGGAAAGCCTGGATTTGTTCATTTTTCCCCGGAATAAAGTCAACCTCCAGGCCCAATCGAGCATCAAAGCGCGCTTGCTGCGCGGTGATGCGTACCGTTTCGGCGTACTCCGCAAAAGAATACGGAGCGCCTTCGAGCGGCATGTGTGGTAGCGAGGGGCGCGCCTCTTTCATTTGAAAGATGTGTTCTGATATGCCAAGTACGCGCATCCCCTTTTTCTTAGCAGCCTCTACCATCTGTTCTGCTGAACTTGGAGCAATATGGCTATGAAAATCGGTGTCAATCGTCATTGATAAAGTTTCTCCGCTCTATATCAACCTGTGTAAAGGATACCACACCCTCCTACCTGGGAGGTTCTCAACAAATCAGGCGAATGAGATATAATATCAACCTGTTCTTATGAACTGTCGAGTAGGCTTGTACGACCGTTACTCTGACCTGGGAGGGATGATGTTCTTCCAGCCGCTCTGCTTATCACATACAGGACTATTAAAGGTGAATAATAGATATGGCACAGTACGGAGAATGGAATAAAAAAGGAGCAACCCTGAGCGATGTAACCGCTCAGAAAGAATACGGTATCAGCAGTGATTTCATTATCAAGGGCATCAATTCAGGACAGCTTGAATATCGCGAGGGATCAATCTGGGGAAATCCTTACATACGGGTGTTGAGAAGCCAGCTTGAAAAGTACATCTCGGATCAATTAGGAAATGAGTACTTGCTGACTGTTAAAAACAAAGCTGAATTACGCGCAATCAAGAAAGAGATGGACGATCTCACGAAAAGAATGGATGTGCTACAGAAACGTAAGGCGGAAATTGAAAGTACGATGAAATAAGATCAACGAATAACTGGTAAAACTGTACAAACAGGGCAAAACGGCCATCTAAAAAAGAGGATTGCTTTGTATCTTCAATCGAAACGGAACCCTTAGCGTACGAAATTCTCCAAAAAACACGCCGGGGACAAGCACTGTCAGGCATGCTCTGACAGGCGCTCGTTAAGCGCGGGATTGCTGTTGCGGGCAGCGCTTTCCTTCTCTACCACTTCGCCACTGACACGACTTTTGCAAGGAGGAGTGACCCGGGTGTTTTCTTGTGCTTTGGGAAAAGCGGCACCCTGGATGCCGGTACTCGTCAAGAGGGAACTGTCCAGCTAAAAAAGCTCTATTCTTTCTCTCTGCACAACTCTCACAGAACCAGCGTCTCTTTACGAGAACGGTCAAATACACGCCCAGGAGCAAAGGTAGAGAGGTCGATGGTCGCATGGTCGAAGGGAGGGGGGAGGCGAACGTGACCGTGATCGGCTGCTCCGGTGAGCAGAGCCAGCACCAACAGTGTGCTTATAGGCGTAT
>WNGK01008326.1_pt1 | contig 10768 bp, 18 predicted proteins | sample 5400601 | NCBI WGS metagenome assembly WNGK01 (sample SAMN13153376, study PRJNA577476) | soil metagenome | isolation source: 60 cm soil or saprolite under Garry oak tree replicate 1 | place: USA:California | collected 2016-06-15
CTTGTTGTCTGACACCGCCTAACTGCCGAGGTTGCGGTAGAACACCGTCGTGCCGCAGAGCCCGCCCTGGGGCAGCAAAGCGTAGTCGGGGATCACCCCCACACGCGTCCAACCCAGGCGCTCGTACAGGCGCTCCGCCTCGTCGTTGGCGGTGTCGAGCACCAGCAGTGTCTTGCCGCATTCGCGCGCGGTGGCTTCCGCGGCTCGCATGAGCGCCGCCCCCAGCCCTTGGCGACGGGCCCGGCGATGCACCAGCATCTTCGACAGCTCGGCGCGGTGCGGCTGGTTCTCGGGCTGATCGAGCACCAACTGCACGGTGCCGCACAGGCCTCGCGCATCTTCGGCGACGAGCAGCGCGCGCTCGCCCGCGCCCACGCCTTGGGTTACGCGGCGCCAGAAGGCCACCGCGCGTTCGCGCGACAGCGGGTGCATGAAGCTCACCGACGCACCGCCTTCGACGCAGTCGATCAACACGCCGGCCAGTTCGCCGATCTGCGCGTCATCGAGGGCATGGACGCGTCGCACGGACCAGGTGGGCGCGATCATCGTCTCGAAGGCGTCTCGGTCGCGATCACCACAGCATAGCGCGCGGGTTTTCGCGTGGGGTTGTAAAACATGGTCGGGCGGTCGAGCTGCATGGCCAGGCAATCACCCTCGCGCAATTGGTGCCGCTCCGCGCCCAGGGTGATGTCGATCGCGCCCTCGAGCACCCACACCTGCTGGTGCACGCGCAGGTCGCGCGCGCCGGTTTCGAACGCCACGCGCCCATGGGGCGGAAAATGCACCTCGATGATCTGCATCGGCTGCGGCACGCCCGGCTGCGAGACGTTGCGCCGGAGGTAGCCCGAGGCCGGATCTTGCCACTGCGGCTGGTCATCCCGCCGCGCCACCGGGCCGCTGAGCGCTTGGGCCGTGGCGGCCGGCGTATCGAACAGCGAGGCGAGCATCACGCCCAGGCCTGCGGCGAGCTTTTCCAGCACCACCGCGGTGGGGCTGCTTTCACCACGCTCGATGAGCGAGATCATCGAGCGGCTCACCCCGCTCTTACTGGCGAGTGCGTCGAGCGAGAGGCCCTGCGTGGCGCGCTGATCGCGCACGCGCTCGGCGATGCGCTGGTTCAGGTCGGACGCTGTATCTTTCATGATGGACATACTGTCCATCATACTGGAGATGGCGTCAAGTCCTTATTGCCAAGAGTCGGCGAAGCCGCGGGTCGACACCAGCTTCGGCCGGCGATGCTTGAGCTGGCGGAGCTAAGAGTCAGTCACGAAGATTGCGCAGCAGGAACGCCAGGATCCGCTGTACCTCGTCGCGGTACTGTGTCGCGCTGCTGAAGATGTCGTTGTGCCGGCCTCCCTCGTAGTAGACGGCTTCCACCGGCTTACCCGCCGATCGCAGCTTTGCCTCGAAGTCGCGGGCCATCTGGACGTTCGTGACTGCGACTCCGCCGTCAGCGGGACTGTCTGCCGTACCGTGCAATATCAGGATCGGCGCCGTGACCTGGGTAGACAGGCTATCTGGATAGCCAGCGGAGTTGAGGACGGCGGCCTGGACATTCCCGGCTCGAAGAGCGTAGTTCAAGATGGGTCCGCCACCACGCGAGTGCCCGAACAGTCCGATCCGATCGGGGCGTGCGCCTGGCAGAGTGCGCACCGCCTGCACCAGCGCGTCCAACGTCTGCAATGCCTCAGGGCTCGACGCATTCGTCAGGGGAGGCGCCTCTGGACAGCCGATCGGGGTGACGAAGCGGGTACCGCTCCCGGTGCTACCTCGAAACCAGCACGCGGCCACGGCCAGCACACCACCACCCGCCAGATCCTGAGCCAAGCGCACATACTCCTGGGCGAAGCCGTGACTGCCGTGCAAGATGACAACGGCTGGGAACGGACCGCCCGGCCGCGCCACCGCCGCCAGCATGACGCCCATCCCAGGAACCGTGACTTTCACCCACTGCACGGCAAGGCTCTCCGTTCCGGCTGGCGCGTCAGCGACCGATACTACGGGCGCTCCGCGGAGGCTGCCCTGGGTTGTCTGTGCCGAGGCCGGCCTCACCGGCGAGGCCAGCGCGATGAGCATGCCGGCTGCGGTGACCTTTGCGAAGACAGGGAGCACCTAGCCCGACCTCTCGCGCAGCAGTATCATCAATCGCCCAGCGAGCCGAGCCGAAGCGTCCACGGAACTGTCCGCTCCACGCGCAGGAGATCGTTCCCACTCCACGGATCCGCCGCGAGCCGAGAGCGGACTTCAGCATCGTCTCCTGCCCGCACGATCAGCAGAACCTCCGACGTTCCCTCCAGCGGACCGCCCAATACCACAAAACCTTCTGCCTTGAGACCGTTCATGAAGTCGGCGTGCGCCTGCCACTCCCGCTGCCCCTCCAGAGGACGCGAGTGGTCCCAGGCCGGTCCGCGCGAACGAATGACCGCGAAAAGCGGCTTCATTTCCTTCAGCGCCTTACGAACTTGAGGTGCGTCACCTGTGGCGCGGCGATCGTCCGCACGAGATCGAGACCGTGCAGGTTGTCGCCCGCACCATCGAACAACCGCTCACCGCTGCCGAGGAGCGTGGGCACGAGGTTGATCTCCAATTCGTCCACGAGACCGGCCGCGAGGTGCTGCTGGGCAGCCTTCGCCCCGCCGGCGAGCGATACATCCTTGCCTCCGGCGGCGCGCCGGGCCAGTTCGAGCCCAGTCTCGATACCCGCGGTGTCGAACGTGAAGGGCGTTCCGCCTTCACGTTCGAGTGGCTGGCGCGCGTGATGTGTGAGCACAAACACCGGAGGATGGAACGGCGGGTTGTCTCGCCACCAGCCGCTCCATGGCTTCTGGGCGTCCCACGGGCCGGGGTGGCCACCAAACATGTTGCGCCCCATCACGGTGGCACCGATGCTGGCGAGAGACTCCTCGACGACCGGAGTGCTCTCATTGACCCCTCCGCCGTCAAACCCAAGGAGCGCGCGAAACACCGCAAGCCGAAAAGCCCACTCGTGAAGGCAAGGCGCCCACCGCCGATCCCCCGCGGGTGCTCCACGCTCTGGCTGGGGCCGGCCACGAAGCCATCGAGCGACATCGAGATTTTGAAGCGTAGCTTGGACAGATCTATAGCTCCTTCTGAATCATGGTTTGCCGGCCAGGCTCGCCACCCCGGCGGCTGGTCGCTAGGTGGCTTGTCTCGCATCGCGAAAGCGAAAACGGCCCCCCGCCTTCGCCCGTGCTTTCGACGCTTCAACTTCGCGATCGCGAGGCGGAGCGTTCGTAACGAGAGCATGGAGGAGGGCCCGTGCCGCACGCGCTACCTCGTCCACCCCTCGGGTGAAAGCGGCCTCGTTAGCTTTGGACGGCCTTGAGAAGCCGCTCAATTTCCGGACGAACTGTAGAGAAGACGCCCATATCTCTTCGTCCGTGGCCGGCGGTGTGAAATTGTGCAGCGTCTTAATGCTTCGGCACATGCAGGATCCTCCTGGCTATCTTAGACCGCGTGGTGAGCGGCCGCGGCGAACGAACGTTGAGCCGGCGGTCCGCTCCCCTATTCGACGATGTCCCTCTTGAGACTCTGGACAAAGGAGACCACCTCGCGCTGTTCGGCCTCCGGCACCCGGAACTTCGCCAAGGTCGCCGCTGCATGACCGAGGAACACGCTCCAGTCGCTCTCGCTGATGCGCATCCCCCGATGGCACAGTGCCATGTCCCTGCCCCGGTAGTACACCGGCCCGCCCGTGCTCGCGCAGAGAAAGTCGATCAGGAGCTGCTTCTCCCGCGCGACCCCATCCTCCCCGCGATGCGCCCAGAAGCGGCCGAGCTGCGGATCGCCCTGAAGGCGGGGCAGCAAATCATTCGCCACCGCCGTGATCGCATCATAACCACCGAGGCGCGCGTAAAGGGTTTTCTCTTCATTGCTCATCGTGTTCTCCTCTGGTTGGAGGGGCACCGTTCTTCGGCACGACGCCGCGCACGGCCAAGGCTTTCGCACGCAACGAAAATGGTCCGTCAGCACGGAGCCGCTTCTGAAGCGCGCCCCGTAGTGTTTCTCGCTGCTCGGGTGGCAACCCGTCCACGTAGGCGCCTGACGGGCCAACACCCTTCAGATGCGGCTGCCAGTAATCGTCAAAGGACATGAAATCCATGCCAATTTCGAGGACCGTCTCTTCGACTTGCTGAAGGCCCGTAGCCTGCCACAAGGCGGTGAGCTGTCCTGCTCGATTTAAACGCTGAGGCCTTTCCGAACGCGCCTCGGCGTCCGGATCCAATCTGACCGCTTCCTCCCAGAACACAGCGCTCATTTCGAGGCCATCACGATCCCAGGTGGCCGCAGCGACGGTTCCCCCGGACCGCGTCACCCGGCGCATCTCCTCCGCCGCCTTCTCAGGTCGTGGGACAAACATGAGCACGAGGAGCGAAAGCGTGTGCCCGAACGAAGCCGTCGGATAGGGCAGGTCCAAGGCATTGCCACGGTCGAACGTGATACGTGAATCGGCACAGTGCGTGCGGGCGTACTCGATGAATGGCTGGACTGGATCTATGCCTACGATTTCTGATTGACGCGCCATGCTGGCTACAGTTCTGACCAGAGAACCCGTACCGCATCCCACGTCGAGCACTCTGCTCCCGTCGGTAATCTTGGCAAAGTTTGCGAACAGGAGAGCCAAGCGTGTGCTCCAGCGACCCATCAACTCCTCGTAGGCAAGGGCATTTGCAAACAGGTCAGCCATGCGTACCCCTGAGGACTTGGTTCGCCGTCAGAACCGGTGCGACGGCGCCCTCGCTCACTCCATGACCTCATCCGCCCGAGCCAGCACAGATCGGGGGATGGTGAGGCCAAGGGCTTTCGCGGTCTTGAGGTTGATGACGAAGTAGAGGCGGTCGACCTGCTCGACGGGCAGGCCCGCGGGATCGGCGCCCAGCAGAACGCGCTGGACATACTTGGCGGAGTGTCGACCGATCGTGTAAAAGCTCTCGCCATAGGCGGCCAGCGCTCCCTTGGCGACGCTCCCGCGCTCCTGGCCCATGGTGGGCAGCCTCTTTGCCCTCGCGCTCTCTAGGATCAGCTCCATCTGGCTGGCCACCATCACGTCCGCCACGTAGAGAAGGGCATCCGCCTCGCCGGGCTGTAGGGCGCGCAGACCCGCCCGGAGCTCCTCGACCGAGGCGACTGGCCGCTCGACGAGCTCCAGCTTGAGCCGGCGGGCGGCATCGCGCGCGATCTTCACGGACTCCTGAGCGGCCGGGCTATCAGGCCTGTAGAACGTCACGACCCGGCGGAGTCTCGGAACCATCTCCTTCAACAGCTCGAGACGCTTTGCCGCGAGGCCCGTGCTCTGGCCGTGAATGCCCGTGAGACGTCCTCCGGGTTTCCGGAAGCTCTCCACGAGACCGGTGGATACCGGATCCGTCCCGGCATAGAACACGATGGGGACGTTCTTCGTGGCCCGCTTGGCCGCGAGAGTGACCGAGGTGGTTATCGCCACGATCAGGTCAACCTTCTCCGCTTCGAGACTCCTCGCCGCTGCCTCCACCGCCTTCAGATCGCCTCGGCCATCGCGCACGTGGAGGATGAGCTGCTTGCTCTCCTCGAGTCCCAGCTCCCTGAGACCGTCGCGCAGCCCGTCAATGGATGCGGAGTGCGGGCCTCCGAGAAACACGACTCCCACGCGATAAACGCGAGCCTGTTGCGCCTGGGCCGGATGCGGCAGAGCGAAGAGAGCAAGTATCAAGATTCCCGTGAGAGTGAGCGGGATGCTGAGGTTTCGCGACGCGCGCGGCCTCACTGGATGACGTGATCCGCCCGCCGCACGAGGGACGAGGGAATGGTGAGGCCGAGTGCTTTGGCTGAGCGTGCGGAGAGCGAGGGCGACGAGTATCGCGAATGTCCGCGTTATCATCTCGTTACTTGCACAGTCCCGCGGGCGTCCAATCTGATGACGGAAGTCTCCAAGGCTGCGAGCTCTCGTGGATGACCAGGGCAAGCGAGCGGCGTTGCTCCGTGCCGGAAGCCGTGAGCGTGTGAAGGTGACCGGCTTGCATGATCGTCCCTTCGCCAGATTGTCCCACGATCTCTCCGTGAGGCATCTCGAAGCACACCTCCCCCGCCGTCGTGTACAACGCCTCCGGTCCTGGATGGTAGTGGACCTCTGTCGTCATGCCCGGGCTAAAGATAGCTTCCATGTACTGCGCCGTGTACCCAACCGGTCTGCATTGCGCTGAAGCGGAGCCAGCGGCCGCAAGCATGAGCAAGGAGACGACCATACTCGCTGCCAAGCGAGCACCGGGGGGCCGCAGACACTCGTGAGTCTTCACCGCATTGTTCCTCTCGTCACCAGGCGTTCGGGGACGCGGTTAGGCTGCCTGGCCACCAAGCAACGACGCAAGCCGCCAGAGTAGAAGACCTAACCCGACAGAAGCGATACCGCAGCCAAGCGCGAGCACTTTGAGCAGGCGTCCCCGGGATATTGCCCGCTCGCCCGTAATCACCGGAGTATCACGGATAACACGACGTCCCGGGGGCGGATATTCTTGCGCTCGGAGAACCCTTTCGCCGAGCGACCAAACATAGGTCGCGAACACGATCAGGGGCGCCAGCAGGAGCGCGGCCAAAAGCAGAAGCACCAACTTGACTCGCTGCGCGGATGCTTCTGGCTCGGCTAGTATCCAGTCGCGCAACGGGATGTGATATCGCTCGAAGCCCACGATCAGCAGGGCTCCCACGCACGTGCCGGTGAGGAGGAAGAGTACGGCGCGCCGTCGGACAGCGGGATCAGCCTCGCGGACAGGAGTCATTCGCGCTGCGGCCCAATGGCCGTGGCGAGCGAACGCGAGCCCGCCGTTCGCACCAAGGCGCCGGTCTCTCGTCGCGGCGTATCACGAATCCGCAGGCGGGTATCGAGCATCGACGTATGCCCACGCACGTACTCCCGATTGAAGGACCACTGCCACGCGCTTGACCGCCGCCACTTCGTACTTGTCGGCATTCTGAATTTCATCTGGCGTGACCGCAAACACCGTTCCGGATACCACGTCGGACGCGCGCCCGGTGAACGTGGCCATGCTGTGGTGCGCCTTTCCGCTGATTGCAACTACCGTCTGGTCTTCGATCTTTAGCAAGACCAGTCCGAACCCTCGCAACGCATCGCTTGTGCCCTCCAATTGCCGACCAAACGTCGCCGTTTGTACAGCCTCGAGTTGGAGCGTGCCGTACGAGAAGAGAAACTCAGGGTAGACCTTGGTAACTGCCATGAGATCTCCATCTTAGAGGCCTAACCGATCGGTCACTCAGTCGCAGCGGAGTCAGCGGTTGCTAGGCCGTGACCCGCGAGCGCCAGCGTTGAAGCGGCCTGTTATACGGCCTTGCCAAAGTGCCTTCTGAATAACTCCTCGGCGAGGCGAGCCCCTTCCTCCGTCAAAGCCACAGACTTCGCTTTCGACTTTGGATTGGAGATGAAGCCCTGAGCGTGCAGCCGATCCAGCGTGTCCCAGTCGAACCCCTTCCACGCTCTCGTGACGCCGTGATCAGTCTGCGAGTTGAAGTGAAGCAGCGCCAGAACGACTTCGTCCAATTTGGCGGCATCGTAGTCCATGGTCACTTCTCCCTCTAACCCGCAAGTTCCCGCCGCATCATCCCAAACCATATGGCGCCCGCCGGGCGGGTCCAGGTCGCGGGTTAGCCAGCCCTTCGTGCACTGCCGACCCTCCAGAGGGTAACGCAGACAGCGCCAAAGAGGGCCGCGGCAATGCGCGCAAGGTGGAGCGGCACCAGCCCGATGAGCCCAAGGAAGGGATTGTGGTCGGACCAGGGCATGAAGGGACGTACGTCAGGATGCATGATGCCATCCAGAAACGGATGCGATAGGCCGCCGGCGAGCCCCGCCCAAGAATGTCCCTCCCGCGAGCGTGACGAGGCAAGACGGCGACGAGGCCGCACGGTGCTTCATCGGAGGCCTCGTCGCCGTCTTGCCTCGTTGGCTTGACGTTCGCGGCTGGCCGCCCACTCGGCGAGCCATTCTTTCGGCATGTGCTCGCGGGCCACGCTAAGCGTGAGCGGTTCTCCGTGTCGGAGTCGGCCACCACCCACCACGTCGGCGAGAAAGATGCTGAGTTCATCGCCGTCCAGCGTGGCCACGACACGGGCCTCCGCGTAGGTGAGCGTCTCCGCGAGGATTGGAGATCCGGTCACGCCCGAGCGCGCAGCAATCCCCGCCGTCTTGTCTCCATCGTGCCCGGAACGCATCCCCAGCGCGTGCACCAGGGAAAGCGAGGTAGCGAGCGCACCGTTTGGAGTGCAGGCAAGATATGCAGTGCGAAGACGCGCGATGCAAGAACGAGATCGTGCGTCAGGCTTGCCTTCGTGAGTTCGATGATGACGCGCGGAGCCTCGGGCACCATGCTCGCGAAGACGCCGGTCGCGGCCACCAGCCCATTATTCCGGTCCTGATAGTGAGTCGTAGTCACGAGCAACGGGGACCAGAGTGTGGCAAGCGTTTCGGCTATTGGGTCAGGGGGCAATGTGGCGTTGGGCATCTCGTGCCACCTCCCATTCTAGTTACCGCGTGTCTCGTCGCCTCAATGGCCACCCGCGACGCTGGTGCTCCCACACCCTCGCGTGCACCATCACCTTTTCCAGCCTCCGCAGCAACCTCCTTCACGTCCGGGAATTGCCGCCAACCCTGCTCGGGTCGCCCTCTCAGACAAATGATCACCTTCTCCATCACGTACCTCGCTTGGTGGGGCAATCTCTACAATCCGCGGGCGACCGTCTTTATCGCGTGCGTCAAACGACCGGGATCAGCCGCAGCCGAAGGCTGTCGGCTGCATGCCAAGGTCCGATGGCCCCGGTTCCGCGTGTCCTGTCTCCCGACGGTTCGTCGAGGACTTGATCGTGACCGCGTACATGTGCAGCGCTGCGGCGCGGCCACGCAGTCGCTGGAGACCGAGGTCCTCGAACGCGAAGCCCCCCAGATCCTCGAGCCGCTCCAGTGCGTCACCCGAGACGAGGAAGTGCCGGTCGAGCTCTCGCGTCGCCTGTTCGAGACGCGCCGTGGTGTTCATTACGTCGCCGTGAAATACGATCGCCCGGCGGCTACCTCCCACTTCCCCGGTGACCACCGGACCCGCGTGCAGCGCAGCCCGTAGACGCGGCATCGCCCCGAACTCTCGCTCGACGTCTGTGGCCTTCCGCTGGAGCGCCTGCTCGACGGCGAAGAAACAGGCGAGAGGCTGGGCTCCGCCGCGCCCTTCCGCGACCATCCAGGTGATCACTATCTCGTCGCCGACGTACTGATACACCTCGCCTCCATGATTGTCGATCGGGGGCGAGGCGACTCGGAAGATCTCGCTGAGGAAGCGATGGATCATGGCGGAACCTACACGCTCAGCGAGCGGCGTCGAGCCGGCGATGTCTATGAAGAGGAAGAACCTCTCCTCCGTGCGCGGGCGATGGTAGCGGCCGAACAGGATGTCACCCAGGGTGCGATACCCGATGAGCCGGCCCATCTGCAACACGAAAATGGCGACGCCCACCCCGAACAGCCACATTGCCATCGCGTGGGCCGTCGGACCCTTGATTTCTCCATAGATCGCCCACGCGAGATCGGGACCGAGCACGGAGGCGGCGCCAATGGCGGCGAGGCGGGGTCCCGGTTTGCCTCCGACGACAAGCACGATCACGCTGCCGTAGACGAGCAACTTCACCGCGAACGTGACGAGGAAGGGCGCCCGCTCGAGCGCGTCCCCGAGTCGGGTGGGGCGCAGGAAGATTTCAGCGCTGGAGATGGCACCGATGACGATCACAGCGTTGATGGCACCGCCAAGGGCGCCCTGGATGGCACCGAGAAGCGGCGCGTCCCGAAACACGAAGCCACTCGTACCGCCGAGCACGGAGCTGATCACAACAGCCCAGCCGAGTACGTGCAAGAGTTGGACTACCCGCCACCGGGTGCCCGCGCGTATCGTCGGCATATCAGCAAGCCATCGCGACTACAAATTCATGCATGTGCTCTTCTTCCTTTGAGAGGGCGGTGCTACGAGCGTGCGCGTCGAAGAACAGAATGCTCCTTTTCTCCGCGCAGGTGGCATCTGCCACGTGCGATCTAACGGTGCGCGAGGTGTCCGTGGCTATTGGGGAGGCGCGATCCTGCCCACCGGGTTTCCTCCCTGTGGATGCCCAGGCGTCGGTTGAAACACGGCCGTTTCGGCCTGTTCCAAGAAGGACCGGGTCAGGCGGCCAAAGGCCAGCCCGTGAGTCACGAGCACGAGCGTGCCCGGACCGCGCCACGAGGACACCATCTCCTTCAACTCCAGAACCCGGACCGCACTCGATCCCATATCAGGAAGGAGGGCCCACGAGGTCTCAACCGCGCCAACCGCCATCAACTGCCCCGTCTCCAGGCAGCGGCACACCGGCGAGGACACGATCCGGTCCACGCTCACGCCGTGCTTGCGAAATGCTTCCCCGAGCGCCCTGGCTTGCTCGCGTCCTATGTCATCCAGGTTCCGTTGCGTCTCGCAGTCGTCGAACCTGAAGCCGGGCGGGTCGCCGCCATAGCCGGGCGGCGCGTTGCCATGGCGAATCACTGCCACGTGGCCGCCTTTGCCCAGCGCCGCCCACGCTTCGTTGGAATCGTCGGCGGCGAGACCTGGCGTGATCATCAGGAAGATGGCAAGAACAAACGCGGCCACTTGACCGACCCGGTGTCCAATTCGCGATCTTCCGTTCTGCTGCACTGCGCAGTTGGGCGGCTCGGTATCACGCATCCCTTGCCTCAAGATGTTCGTCAGGC
>WNGK01017295.1_pt1 | contig 10767 bp, 8 predicted proteins | sample 5400601 | NCBI WGS metagenome assembly WNGK01 (sample SAMN13153376, study PRJNA577476) | soil metagenome | isolation source: 60 cm soil or saprolite under Garry oak tree replicate 1 | place: USA:California | collected 2016-06-15
TTTTCACGCTGACGAGAAATCCGACTGCCAACAGGGCTGCGGATGACGTGACCACGACAAAAATGAAAACTAGGAAGCGGCTGAGATCTTGTTGCTGCGCCAATTGGCGTATTTTGCGCTGCGGTGTCGTCCAGATTGTCACCCAATCAAGCGCAAGAATAACGACAGCGACTGCATTCCAACCTGCAATTGCCGCACTCCAGGGCCGAAGATGTCCCCGTGCGGCAAAGAAAACCGCCGCACCGGCGGCCAATCCCAGGACGAGGCGATGCCGCGCGTCCTGTCGCGAAATAAGATCGATTACGCGCACGTTAGTGGTTGGCTTTCTTAATCGCGAACCCGATGTAGCCCCAGCGGCCCCATTCATAATGCGACGTACGCCGCGGATCGCTGCGTCCGGTTTTTTTATCGTGCGCGTACGTGCTCGCAATGAATTCTGGAAACGCGGAGTTCATTTGCACGTCGTGCGACATCAGCAATCCCCCGTCGCGCAGCCGCGGCCAGAATTGACGAAATTCCCACAGCATGTGGCGATAGCTGTGCGAGCTATCGTGCACGAACATGTCGATGGACTGGGGTAGTTGATCGCGCTTCAGAAAATCTTCGATTCTACCACGCATCGGGACAAACGACGCTCGCAATTCCTCCGGAATTAAAGCGCCTTGCTGGCAGTCTTCGCTTAGCTCCACGCTGTAAAGTTTGGCTGCGGCGAGTTGTTCGTCGGCGAGCGCTTTCAAAACAAACGCCGAAGACATGCCGATGAATCCACCCGACTCCACCACCACCGCCGGCTGGAGCCAGCGGGTCAATCCGTAGAGCGTTGCGCAATCCAGTGCTCCCATCACGCCTTCACTGCCGTACGCGTCGCGGCGCCGGATCATTTCCGCCATGAAATCGCTGGCTCGAATCTCCTGCGCGAAACGCGCCACGGCGTCCCAAATCGAATAAAAAGATGTAGATGGCACCGGGGTTTGCGCCGCTTGCTTTAATTGACGGCCCTGAGGGAGTTGGAATACGCGCATCTTCCGCCGATTGGACAGCGAACATTCGCTGAGCTTCAACCTGACGCGAGTGTTTATTTCCGACAACTGGTAGGGTCGGCCTTTTCTCCTGGCTAACCTATGCTTAATTCCCCGTTCTCCCCATGAGTGGTAAATCAAAGCCGCGTGAGGCAGAGCTTAACTTCGAGGGCGCGATGGATCGGCTCGAAAAAATTGTCGAGCAGATGGAGTCGGGTAAATTGCCGCTGGAAGATCTGATCGTGCGCTATGAAGAAGGAATGAACCTGGTAAAGATTTGCCAGGAACGGCTTGCTAATGCCGAGCAAAAGATTGAAATCATTGCTCGCAATAGCGGTGGCAAGCCGGTAGTTAAAGACTTTGAGCCAACACCGGAGACGACCGAGCAGGCGGCCGGTGCCGATGACTCCCAGGAAGCAAATGACGAAATCAAACTCTTCTGATAGTTCTCAGATCGCCGAGGCAACAGCCGCGCCCGAGGGTCTACTCGATGGAATCCGCTCGCCTGCTGACATCAAGGCTCTTCGCGAGCAGGATCTGCCGCAGCTCGCGCAGGAAGTGCGCGATGAGCTGATCAAAGTTCTTTCCCAAACCGGTGGACATCTCGGGCCGAACCTTGGCGTGGTTGAGCTGACGATTGCGTTGCATCGCGTGTTCGACACGCCACGCGACCGCTTCGTGATGGATGTGAGTCACCAAGGGTACGTGCACAAAATGTTTACCGGGCGGCTCGATCGTTTTCACACCATGCGCCAATTCGGTGGGCTCAATGGTTTTCTTTTGCGTACGGAAAGCGAACACGATTGTTACGGCGCCGGTCATGCTGGGACTGCGCTTTCTGCGGCGCTTGGTATGGCGGTGGGCCGCGACCTGCGCGGTGGCGACGAGAACATTGTGGTAGTCGCAGGCGACGCGGCGTTCACTTGCGGAATCAGCTATGAAGCGCTGAATAACGTCAAAGCGCACACCAAGCGCTTCATCGTTGTGCTCAATGATAACGAGTGGTCGATCGCCAAAAACGTCGGCGCGATCGCGAGTTACCTGAACACGATTGCCACCAGCCCGACATTCGCGCACTTACACGAGAAAGCGCGCAACTTTGTGGAATCTGTAGCCGGAAAATCAGTCGCCGAGTTTGCGCACAAGGTCGAGGAAAGCGTCAAAGGGTTGCTGGTGCCGAGTGTGATTTTTGAGGAACTGGGGTTGCGGTACTACGGACCGATCGACGGACACGATATTCCCCTGCTCATCCGGACGTTTGAGTTCTTGAAGACGCAGGAAGAACCCGTCCTGCTGCACATTCTCACCCAGAAAGGTAAAGGATACGCGCCGGCGCTCAAGCAACCCGATAAATTCCACGGTCTCGGCAAATACAAGATCGAGAGCGGCGAGACTGCGCCAACACCGACGCCGACGTATTCGGAAATTATTGGCAAGACGCTGGCGAAATTTGCAGAGACAAACCAGAAAATCGTGGCGATCACTGCGGCCATGCCAAGCGGCACTGGACTATCGCATTTTCAGAAAGCACATTCGACGCGCTACTTCGATGTAGGCATTGCGGAAGAACACGCCACGCTTTTCGCCTGCGGCCTTGCTACGCAGGGACTTCAGCCCTTTCTGGCGATTTACTCCACGTTTTTCCAGCGCGCCTACGACATGGCGATTCACGATATCGCGATTCAAAACCTAAACGTGAAGCTGTGCATGGACCGCGCCGGTTTAAGCGGTGACGATGGTCCGACGCACCATGGATTGTTCGACATCGGTTATTTGCGTCACGTCCCGAACTGGGTGCACATGCAGCCGAAGGACGAAGATGAGTTTGTCGATATGCTTTGGACGATGTCGCACTACAACTCCGGCCCCATCGCCGTCCGTTATCCGCGAGGGTCTGGACCGGGTGTAAAAATCAAACCTGAACCGAAGCTCCTCGAGATTGGCAAGGCAGAGGGGGTGCAACACGGACGCAACGTGGCGATCTTCGGCTTGGGCAACATGTTTGAAGTCGCAGAAGAAGCCGCGCGCAAGCTGGAAGAAAAAGGGATTTCCGTTGCCCTTATCAATCCACGGTGGATCAAACCGATGGACACCGGCACTCTGGAATTCTTCGCTCGCAGCGTTGACGTCATCTGCACGATTGAAGATCACGTTTTGCACAACGGCTTTGGCTGCGCGGTCATGGAGCATCTGCACTCCCAAATGATCAATACCCCGGTGGTGAGGATCGGTTGGCCCGATCAATTCATCGAACACGGCGCCGTCCCAATCCTACGCAAGAAGCACGGCATCACAGCTGACGCACTGGTGGAAAAAGTGCTTCCGCTCCTTCGCAAAAAATCCGAGCTCAGGCCATCTGTGGCCTGACAAAGCGAAGGGCGCCTTCGTTTCTTTCGCCAAACTACAATCTGCAACTCAGAACAGCGTCGCCTCGTAGCAGCCAGAACCACGTCGCAGAATGTGTGTCGCGCGTGTAGATGCCTTGATCGGTAGTGGCACGGATAGAGGGGTCCCGCGTTGCCAGAAACAAAAGTATCGCCCCTGTTGATGGTGTGGAATGGAAGTATTGGAGGCGTTGGATTGAAAAGAGGCGAGAAGCCTTTCACCCAAGGCGATGGCATCCGCGTTGCCGGTTGAACGCGCTTTCGAAAGCGATTCCTGGATGGTGTTGATTGCCTGGCCGAAATTCCCGCTCTCGGCATAAGCAGCAGCCAAGGTTGCGAGTAACATTGCGTCTGTGCGCTTCGATAGAGCACACGCGTGTTCCGCCAGGAGCACCGCTTCATTCCCATCGCGCAACTCATCGCTTGGGTGAGTCGCGAAAACCCACGCCAGCTCGTCGAGCGCGCCGGTTGCATCGGGAACCGAGAATGCAGCCTGATGAAGTAGCTTTGCGGCCCCGGAAGAATTGACGAGCGCGAGCAATTGACGATGAAGATCGGCGCTCGCTTCTGTCCACTCTGGTTTAGTCAAGACTGCGTAGGAAAATTGATTAAAAGCGCCGATGGCATCGCCCTTTCGCGCCAGCGCGACGCCGAGAAGATGATGGATCTTGGCATTGTAAGGCGAAACGGCCAATGCCTCTCGTGCCGCATCAGACGCATCTTCACCATGATAAAATAAAGAAGTCAGGAGAACAAAATGCGCGCGTGGGTTTTCCTGGCCCAAGTTTATACTGAGACGAGCTTCCTTGATCGCTTTCTCAAAGTCTTTCTGCCGAGACAATAATTCCGCCAGTCCCAAATGCGTTACACTGTTCAGCGGCGCGAGCTCAGTGGCACGCTCGGCCTCGTGCAAAGCTTCTCTAGATTGTCCCACCTCATCCAAAATCGAGGCCAAAAGTACCCTCGCTGTTGCATTCGAAGGGTCGGTATCGACCGCCTTCCTGGCTTCGGTTAGAGCCGCATCGCGTTTTTCGTCCGCCTGAAGATAAATCGCCGCCCAAATGTGGTCTGCTACCGAATCGTAAATCCAAAACGACGCGAAACTATTCATTGCCCAAACCAACAGCAGAATCCCAATTGGCAGCTCCCAGCTCCTTCGCCCGCGTGTAATCACGTTCCACCCCAGTGCGCCAAAGAAACCAAGCGGGATCAGGGTGCCCAACCCATAAAAGGCTTTCACCGATCCATAACCGGGCACTTTGAGATTGAAAAAAACTAACGCAGCAGCCACAGCGGCGGGAAATCCGACGAGAAGGAAAAGGTCGGAGCGCAGATCACGAAACAGTTGCACTGATGCTGTGACCGCGCCTATCAAGAGAAGAGTAGTGGGCAATAAAGAAAGTAAGTAACCAGCGCACATCAGGCTGTAGTTCCAGGGTGGCCTCTGCAACAAATCTGGCACTCCGGCGCATAAGCCGTCGCCCCACAAAGTAGAATAGAACCCATCCAGAAATGAGCTCGTGACGCTAAATAAAGGTCGAACCAGGCTGACTCCAAAGCGCGAGAAATAAGAGATTGTTCCATAGCCGTCGTCCTGCCACCAGGGAAGGCCACTTACCGGATCCCCCCAAGGGCCCATAAGTGGGCTTCCGTATCTCGACAGGCGAAAATAATGCCAACTGCACGTCGATACGGCGATCACGGCCATGCTGCCGACCGTGATTGTCCATTTCGTCGCTGAGGCGCGTTCACTCCTAAGGCGTCTGCATAGCGCTAGGACGATAAACGGGACGGCCAGAACTGCAGTCATCTTTGTTAACAGTGCAGCTCCCAAAAGGACCCCGAGCAGACTATATGCCTGCCACGAGTTCGTCCCCAGAATCAATATCCGAAGCGCGAGATAAATAGAAGCGGAGATCAGCAGCGCCGCCAAAGTCTCGTTAGTCGGGTAATGCGACATGTAGAGCTGCATTGGCAGAAATGCAGCCAGACCGGTGCCGACGAGCTGAAGATTCGGTCGCCCGGGAAAGAGCAGTCGGAGCGTCGCGTAAAGGAGAAATATCTGCCCAATACCAAATAGCATTGTCAAGGTGCGGAGCACGACGATTCCTGGAGGATTGGCGGTAGTTAGGTGAGAGAGAGAAAGGACCACGGCCGAAATGAGATAGTAAAGCGGAGGCTGATACATCTCCTCTCCCTGTAAAGGTGGGGGCAGACTATGATGTTCCTGCAAATACGTGATGTAACTAAGATGGTCCGGCGCGTCGAAACCAACTGCGAACGGGAGAAGACGCGCGTTATGCCAAAACAGAATTAGCCATAAACTAGCGAGACCGAAAACAATCAGCAGTGTCACTCGATCCTTGTTGATAACGCGATGACGAATTAACCAGTTCGCTGCAACACCAAGGGAAAGAGCAATAACACCGAACAACAGCCAGAATGGCCAGACATTAGCTAGAGCCGCAAGTGTTCGCTCACTACTATCAATTGGATTGCCCCGGCCTGGCAGTCTTGGCGCCGCAGCAAAAATTACTCGTCGCCAAGCCGAGCCCGCGCAAGACGCCGTCCAGTTGGTATCGCTGCGAATCGAGAGTTGATCGCCCTCGAGCGACAGCCATAAGGCAGGCGGGCCGTTGTCATTAAATACTCTAGCTACAATTCTATTTGCGCCTTCGCGCAGCGACGAGGAGACCTCAGCAGAGGACACATGTTTCCAATCATCGTTCGCGATGAAGTCGACCTTTTGATCGTTTATGGTTAATTGGATACGTTTCGCGGCGCGAACTCTGAGCAGTGCTGTCGGCGGCAGCGTTCCAAGATTGAAGTCGCGACGGAAAATAGTATCCAAATTTGCCACTCGGCGCGTTTTTGCTTCAACCCCGGCCGGGAACAAGATCCATTCAGCCCTTTTGTCGGATGGGAGAAAGTTGATTCCGGGATCCCATCGGCAAAGCCACGTTAGACCGGTCACCACCGCCACACCAAAGATCGCAGCTAGCGATATTAAGACTGCTCTCAAAGTTCCTTGGAAAAGCAGGTGCTCCGCCTTCCCAGCCTGAGATAGGGGGGTAAACCGTGTCGTCCGCGTTCTCGGCCAAAAGCGCTTTCCCTGGGCGTTGCCATAAAGCTGGAGCAAGGCCTAGCGAGAATTAGACTGCAGCCTGCAATCTATTTCTGCGTCCATAGAGACAGTTTGCCGGAAAACGCTCCAAGATGGCAAGCGTCTTGATTACGGCATTTTCAGAGCTTTCGATCCGCCTCACTGAACGCAATCGTGCGTTCCAGATTGCCGTCAAAATCAAAATCCGAATTTCAACTGAGCAGAAGCAGGCGCGGCTCTCGGGGTAATCGATTGCCTGCCCCTTCTGCGGAAATACAGGCTCGACGCCGAGAGATTCAAAACTTTCAAGCCCAAACGGTGCGGCCTGATTTCAATTACAGTCATTGGTCTCCGTCGGAGACAACCGAGCCGGTGCAATTCGCCTCATACTTGCCTACGGTTGCCATCCTCCCTTTACTGTTCACGCAGAACATTTTTCAGAATGTCTGAAAATGATGTTTTTAGATGTATCCCTACGAGGGAAGCAATCTTCCTTCAGTCGTGAAATTAGCGAAGGGCGCCTTCGTTTCCGAAAGCGCCCTTCATAGTTTCGATGGCGATAAGCCGAATTCTGTCGGGTCCCGAAAACATTCGGGACCGGATGATCATTTATCTCTCCCGGATTTCTCTGGGAGCCCGTCCCGCAGTAGCGGGATTTGGTGCGACGATACCCGAGGATTTTTAGCGGGCCGGCTGCCCTTCCTCTGTTTTGTCTTGCACCGCATGGGGTTTTTCGTGCCTCGCGAATTGCTTCACGAGCGGTGAGCTCTTACCTCGCCTTTTCACCCTTGCCTGCACTTTGTTGCCAAAGAACCGGCGGTGTGTTTTCTGTGACACTTTCCGTCGCCGCAGTCTTTCAACTGCAGCTCCCGCGTATTTTACGCGGCATGCCGCCGTATGGTGTTCGGACTTTCCTCCAGTAAATCCCGCCAACGCGGGACTCACCAGCGATCATCTGCCATCGGCGACCAATTTATCACAAATCCCAAAATCTGGAAGCCAGGAAACCAGGAGAACGGCGCGCCCGGCGGTCGCGCCCTACCATTTCCTTCCTGGATTCGTGGTTTCCAGATTTCATCTCTTTTCTGCTTTCTTGATTCAAAACGGCGCCGGTACGGTTAGGAAGAAAATTGCGATCATTGCGAGCGCGATGAGTAGTTTCCCAATCACTGCGCCGAGATTGCCCAACAAGCTGCCCCAGCCTGCCCGCCCGGCATCAATCATTCTTTTGCCGGCAACGAATTCACCGAGAACCGCGCCGATCACTGGGCCTATAAAGAGTCCGACGATGCCAAAAAAGATGCCAAGGAGCGCGCCCAACGTCGCGCCGAACATTCCCCATTTTGTCGCTCCGAAAAATCTCGCTCCGAAGTAGCCGCTGAGAAAATCGAGCGCATACGTCGCGAGGGTCAACAGCGCCAGAATTGCAATGGTTTTCCAACCAATACTTTTTTCCGGGCCGAGCATCAGACGGTGAAGGAGGGCGCCAGCCAAAATGATAATCGTTCCAGGGAACACTGGCAGCACGGTCCCGATCAGACCGACCGCAAACAGGATAACGGTGAGCAACCACCAGAAGAGTTCCATTTAACCGAATCGTAAGCCACGGATGAACACAGATGAATCGAGCGAATGGGATGAGCGAGATAGAAGGCAAAGCCGCGAGGGCAAGCGGCGAGCAAGTCGGGGAGACGAGCGAGTTTCAAACACGGATGTTGGATTGGAACAGTCTCTTCGCCCATTCATCAGAATAATCTGTGTAAATCCGTGTTAATCTGTGGCCTAAACTTTTTGACCGGCTAGGTGTCGATCTTATACTGAATTCTCGTCGGAAAAACTGATTCAAACCGGAGGACTGACTTATGCCACTTGCTGTTGGAACCAAAGCGCCGGATTTCACATTGCCCGCCAAGGTCCCTGCGGGGCCGAAGCAAATCCGGCTGAGTGACAATTTTGGACACAAGAACACGTTGTTGCTGTTTTTTCCCATGGCGTTTACGGGAACATGCACGGCGGAGATGTGTGAAGTCAGCGCTGGTATGAATGCCTACATCGGTTTGAACGCCGCTGTTTATGGAATCAGCGGGGACAATCCGTTTGCACAAGAGGCGTGGGCGCAGAAGGAGAAGATCACAGTGCCGCTGTTGAGCGATTACGAACACAAAGTCGCGAAGGAATACGGCGTAATGTACGATTCGTTCCTGCCGCAGATGAATCTTGGAATGGGCGGGGTGCCGAAACGCTCTGCGTTCGTCATCGATAAGAATGGCGTGATTCAGTATGCTGAAAGCAACGACGACGCGAGACAGTTGCCCAATTTCGACAAGATTAAGGCCAAGCTGGAAGAGTTGAAATGATCACGGCGCACTACATTGTCATCCCGAGCCGCGCAGACGGCGAGGGGCCTCTCAGTTGTGCTTTTGATGGCGCTGATACCGTGCGTGCCGCTACCAGTCTGTGCGGGGTCCTTCGCTTCGCTCAGGATGACCTGAATTGAAATGCACGACGAATTTAAAACTCTGAGGAACTTTGATGCCGGCAAAGGGCGCGAAGGTTTTCTGTTTTCGCTGCCGGCGCTGGAAGAACAAGGCATCGGCAAAATTTCGCAATTGCCGATCAGCATTCGGATTGTCCTGGAATCGGTGCTGCGCAACTGCGACGGGGAAAAGGTCCGGCGCAAAGATGTTGAAGCGCTTGCGAAATGGAACGCTAAGTCGCCCGCGAACGTCGAGATCCCATTCGTGGTGGCGCGCATTGTCTTGCAAGATTTCACCGGAGTTCCGCTAATTGTCGACCTCGCAGCGATGCGCAGTGCTGTGCGATTGCTCGGACGCGACCCGAAGATCATCGAGCCGCTTGTGCCCGTCGATCTGGTCGTTGATCACTCGGTACAGGTCGATTTCTTCGGTTCGCCACGCGCATTGGAACTCAATTTGGACATGGAGTTCAAGCGGAACCGCGAGCGCTATCAATTTCTCAAATGGGGTCAGCAGGCGTTCAAGACTTTCCAGCTGATTCCACCGGGAATCGGCATCGTGCATCAGGTTAATCTGGAATATCTCGCGAAAGGTGTTCTTCGTAGCGGCGACGCCTCGTCGCCGACGGGCCATTCTGCGACGGGGGCGTCGCAGCCACTCTACTTTCCCGATACCCTGGTCGGGACAGATTCGCACACGACCATGATCAATGGCCTTGGCGTAGTTGGCTGGGGGGTGGGCGGCATTGAAGCCGAAGCCGGGATGCTTGGGCAGCCTGTTTATTTTTTAACCCCGGAAGTGGTGGGCGTGCACATGAGCGGACAGTTGCGCGAAGGCGTCACCGCAACCGATCTCGTGTTGCACATCACGCAATTGCTGCGCGCGCAAAAGGTCGTTGGCAAATTCGTTGAGTTCTACGGTGGGGGCGCCGCATCGCTGCCGGTGCCTGACCGCGCAACCATCGGCAACATGTCGCCCGAGTACGGTGCAACGATGGGTTTTTTCCCGGTTGACCACGAGTCAGTGAATTATTTGCGAGCTACGGGACGCAGCGAGGAGGTATGCCTTGCTTTCGAAAATTATTTTCGCGCTCAGAACATGTTTGGCATGCCGCGAAAAGGTGAAATTGATTACAGCGTTGATATCGATTTGGATCTGGCGGACGTGCAGCCGAGCGTCGCCGGACCGAAGAGACCTCAGGACCGGATTGATTTGCCAGGGCTCGGAAGAAAGTTTCGCGAACTCCTTGAAAAACCGGTGCACGACGGCGGCTACGGAAAGAAACAGATCGATCTTCGCGAAAAGCATGTCGTCGAATTGAATGGCAGCGCTCCTCGAAACAGCGCGATGTTTTCGACCGACACTAAGGATGATCAGGGAATCATCCCCGGCGAAGCACTTAACGAGCTCGAGATGGTTGCAAACCGACCAACACCCGATCCGGGCAAAGAAATTGAAGCTGAATCGAGCCAAGTGTTCTTACATGGGCGTACCCACATTGGCCACGGCAGCGTCCTGATCGCCGCGATAACGAGCTGCACAAACACAAGCAACCCAAGCGTGATGATTGCGGCTGGATTGTTGGCGAAAAAAGCAGTCGAGCGCGGTCTGCATGTCGATCCTGGCGTGAAAACGTCGCTCGCACCCGGCTCGCGCGTCGTTTCCGATTACTTGGAAAGGACCGGACTCCAAACATATCTCGACCAGCTCGGATTCAATCTCGTCGGCTACGGTTGCACGACTTGCATCGGCAACTCGGGGCCGCTGCATCCAAACATCGAGAA
>WNGK01023349.1_pt1 | contig 10767 bp, 8 predicted proteins | sample 5400601 | NCBI WGS metagenome assembly WNGK01 (sample SAMN13153376, study PRJNA577476) | soil metagenome | isolation source: 60 cm soil or saprolite under Garry oak tree replicate 1 | place: USA:California | collected 2016-06-15
CCGGCCCCGCCTGCCGGTGCGGGGCGGCGCCAGGCCGTAGAGCACCGCAGTCCGGGGCGGCCTGCAGGTCCAGGTCACGTTCGCCGGCAGGGCACGCAGCGCGGGCCCGTGACAGGCGGCGTCGGCGACGACGTGCAGCCGCCGTCCGGGGAACGCGGCTGCCAGCAGCGCGACCAGCTCCGAAACCCTGGCTGCCGCTGCCCGCCATCTGAACCCGCAAATCACGGGCACCCATGAATGGACACGTAAACATGTTGCGGCGCTTCACTCGCTGGTCAACGGCATCACGCAGTTGTCAGTAGGAAACTATGATCCATTCCTTCGGGGTCTGCCGGAGCGAGGCAGCAGCCGGCCCCCGTGGCAAAAGATGCTCTATCGCCTGTCAATACCAGCGATACTTATTGGCTCAGCCCTTTATCTGGCTCTTCGAGGTTAACCGGGATGTTGTTGCGACCCGATGACCGTGCGTGATCACTGGCTGTTCTCGCACTCGGGGCTGTGAGCCGGGATCTGCGGCGGAGGGCTGGGATCGGCGCGGCGCGGTGATCAAGACGCCCGCGGCTCCTATGATCATGGATCTTGCTAAAGGAAACATGATCAGCAGAAAGCCGCGGGCACTGTGGCCGAGGATACGGCATCGGCGCTGTTCGGCGTGGAGGGCCTGCGGGTCTTCGACGCCGACGTCGAAGCCGACGGCTCGGTCACCGTCTGGGTGGTCACCGATCACCCCGGTGCCGCGTGCTGCCCGGCCTGCGGGACGGTCTCGGGCCGGGTGCACGAGTATGTGCTGACCCGGCCGCGGGACCTGCGGCGGGGGCTGGATGAGGTGTCGGTGGCCTGGTGCAAGCGGCGGTGGAAGTGCGCCGGGCAGGGGTGTGCCCGCAAGACGTTCACCGAGTCGCTGCCCGCGGTCCCGCCGCGGTGCCGGCTGACCAGCCGGCTGCGCGGCCTGCTGGGCGCGGAGGTCGCCGAGCGGGGCTGCGCCGTGGCCGAGGCGGGCCGCTGGCAGCACGTGTCCTGGCCGGTGGCCCATGCCGCGTTCGCTGAGCGCGCCGACCCGGTGCTAGCCCGGGCCCCGGCCCTGGTGGCGCACCTGGGGATCGACGAGCACCGCCGCGGCCGGCCCCGGTGGCGGATCGATGAGGAGACCGGCGAGTACGTGCTGCTGGCCGACCGGTGGCACACGTGTTTCTTCGACCTGTCCGGGGACCAGGGCCTGCTGGGCCAGGCAGCGGGCCGCGACGGTGACGCCGCGTACTGGCTCGCCCAGGCCGCCCCGGCCTGGCGGGACGCCGTCCAGGTCGTGGCGACCGGCATGTGCTCCATCTACGCCTCCGCGGTGCGCCGGATGCTGCCGGCCGCCCAGCTGGTGGTTGACCTGTTCCATGTCGTGCAGCTGGCGGTCAGGGTGACCGGGGACGTCCGGCGCCGGGCGGTGCAGGAGAAGCACGGCCGCCGGGGCCGGTCCGGTGACGCCGGGTACGGGGTCAAGGGCCTGCTGGTGCGCAACCTGGAACACCTGTCAGCCGGCCAGTTCGCCAAGGTGCTGGACACCCTCGGCGGCGACCGGCACGGACAGCAGATCCTGGCCGCGTGGATCGGGAAGGAAAAACTGCGGGACGCGCTGAACCTGCGCGCCCGCATCACCCGGTCCGCCCCGTGCGAGCGGGACGTCCGCGGCCGGCTGTTCGCCTTCTATGACTGGTGCGCCCAGAACGACGACATCCCCGCGAGCTGGTCACGCTCGCCCGCACGGTCTCCCGGTGGGAGAACCAGATCGTCGCCGCGGTGCTCACCGGGGTGAGCAACGCCAGGTCAGAGAGCCTGAACCGGATCGCCAAGCTCGAGGCACGCCAGGCCTATTCCTTCCGCAACCCGGCAAACCAGCGGCGCCGGGTCCGCACCGCCTGCACCCGCGGCCGCAGCCGACCCCGTGGCGTCTCCGTACGGAGATCACGCCTGGTAACCGGACGGCCACCAGATCCCGGTTAACTTCGAAGAGCCCTTTATCTGCCGTCGTTGTTTCCCGGAGCAATCCCGGCTGATAGCCTTTCGACCTTCCGTGCAACGCTAATAACTGCGGGTGTGTTCGCATTTCTCTCACCCAACCTCGATGAGGCAAACAGTACCCTCCTCGATGCCCTTAAGAAGTGACGACTTCCGTGCGGGCCAGCGGCTGGCGCCTACGGCGCGGCCGCTGCCAGCCGCTGTTGCGCGTCCTGGTCGAGCGGGATGTCGGCGGCCGCGAGGTTCTCCTCCAGGTGCCGCACCGAGGATGTGCCCGGAATCAGCAGGATGTTCGGGGCCAGGCCCAGGATCCAGGCCAGCGCGACCTGGGCAGGGGTGTGGCCAAGCCGCCCGGCGGTGCGGATTACCTGCTCGTTGCCCAGCACCGGGCTGGGTCGGGTAAAGCCGGAGCCCAGCGGGAAGAACGGCACGAAGGCGATTCCCCGCGAGTTGCACTCCGTTAGAACGGGCATCGACGCGCGGTCGACCAGGTTGAGCGGATTCTGCACGCACGCGAGGCTGGTATGTTCCAGCGCGTGCAGCAGGTGCTCGCGGGTGATGTTGCTCAGGCCTACGCCTCCGATCAGGCCCTCACCGCGGGCCTGGATCATCGCGGCGAGCTGGTCATCGAACCGCTGGTCTGGCTTCGCGCCGTCCATGAGCCGCAAGTTGACAGCGGCCAGCTGCCCGGCGCCCAGGCTGCGCAGGTTGTCCTCGATGCCCCGCCGCAGCTGATCAGGCTCGTCGTAGGCCAGCCACCCCCCGGAGCCATCGCGGCGTGCTCCGACCTTGCTCACCAGGGCGAGGGTGCTGGGGTAAGGATAAAGCGCCTCCCGGATGAGCTCGTTGGCCACGTCGGGCCCGTAGTACTGCGCGGTGTCGATATGGTCGACGCCCAGGTCCACGGCGCGCCGTAGCACCGCCAGTGCCTCGCCACGGTCTCGCGGCGGACCGAACACGCCAGGGCCGGGCAGTTGCATCGCCCCCAAGCCGATGCGCGAGACGGAGAAACGACCGAGCTGGTAGCGCCGCATGAGGCTGAGTCTAGGCACGGGCTGGAGCCGGCAGCCCATGCCGGCCCGGGCGTGCGCTGGCGCCTGAACTGCGCCGGCAACCGAGGGCCCCTGATGCCGCCTTGGTACGCCCATCGGGTGGTCGGCGGCGTTGCGGCTATTGCGGCCCGGCCTTTGATCGGTACGGTGCGGACAGTCGCTCGCTATCACGGAGGGTGCACCCAGACCGATCCATCGAACAGATGTCGAGCTCGGCGTGACGCTCGCCGCACGGCGTCGTTTCATACCCTGCTCAGCGTCGCCACCAAGCGCCGCGCGTCTGGCGACGGCGAGCCGACAGCCACCGGCGCGCTCGACTACACGCTAAACAATCACGCTCCGCTACGGGATCTCTTCGCTCTGCGCGCACATCCGGCTCGATCTGTACTCTAGCGTTGGCGCTACGCAGTCTTCTCGGCCGTGCGCGAGAACCGCCGTTCTGCGCGCTTCGCCAGTCGCCGATGCCTGCGGCGGTGCCCGGTGCCGATGGAACATTCTGTGGCCGCCTGCCGGTACTGTCGGGCGAGCGGCACTTATGGCTCCGGTGAGCGTCCGTCAGATCCGACGTAGCCCGGTAGCCGATGTGAGTGAATTGACGCCGGGGTTGGTGGTTTGGTGCTGAGGGCATTCCGCGGTGTGTTGATGATCTTGCAGAGTAGCCTGTGCTTGAGCCGTCAGCGGCCTGCGCCGAGTCATCATTGTCCTTCCCCGGGCGCAGCGGGTAGCCGGTTCTACGCAGGCTGGGTTGTTGTGGTGTACATCGAGTCGATGACCTCGGCGTACTTGGCTGCGATCGGCCGGCGCTTGAGTTTCATGGTGGGCGTGAGCTCATCGCCGCCGGGTTCCCAGAAGGCCGGCACGATGGCGAAGCGCTTGATCTGCTCCACCCGGGACAGCTTGCCGTTGCCGGCCTGGACCGCGGCCTCGACGGCGGCGTGGATGGCTGGATGGGCGGCAAGGGAGGCGGCGGAGGTGTCGCTGGCGCCGTGGTGCGCGGCGAACGGGCCGGCAGCGTCGGGGTCGAGCACGATCAGCGCGGCAACGTAGGGCCGCCGGTCGCCGATGACCACCACCTGGCCGATCAGCGGGCTCGCGGCGAGGACGGCGGTTTCGATGTTGGCCGGGGACATGTTCTTGCCCGCCGCGTTGATGATCAGGTCTTTCTTGCGGTCGATGATCCGCACGTAGCCGTCGGCGTCGATGGCGGCGATGTCGCCGGTGTGCAGCCACCCGTCCGGGTCGATGGCCTCGGCGGTCCTGGCCGGGTCGTTGCGGTAGCCCTTCATCACCGTGGGGCCGCGCAGCAGGAGTTCGCCATCGCCGGCCAGCTTCAGCTCCACGCCGGGGAGCGCCGTGCCGACCGTGCCGATCCGGATCGCTTCGGGCGGGTTGGCGGTCCCTATGCAGGTGGCCTCCGACATGCCCCACGCCTCGCAGATCGGGATCCCGAGCGCGAGCATGAATTCCAGGACCTCCGGCGCGATCGGCGCCGTGCCGGAGACGGCGAGCCTGACCTGGTCCAGGCCGATCGCGGACCGGATCTTGGACAGCACCTGCTCGTCGGCCCGCCGATAGGCGTCGGCCAGGTCGGCCGGGACCTCGCCCGCCTGGGCGGCCTGCGCATGCTGGCGGGCGATCTCGAACGCCTGCTGCGTGGCCTGGCGCCTGGCCTGGTCGGGTTCGTAGGCCGCCATGGCCTCGATGCCGGCCTTCAGCTTCTCCCACACCCGCGGTACGCCGCCGAACAACGTGGGCCGGACGTCGTTCAGCGCGCCGGGCAGTGCCTTCGCGTCGGCGAGCGGCGTGACCTGCAGGCCGCTGAACATCGCGGCGTAGTGGGTGGCCCAGCGCTCGGCGACGTGCGCCATAGGCAGGTAGGAGATGATGCGATCGCCCGCGCGGGCGGGTGCCAACTCGTTCATCGCCGCGAGGTCGGCCAGCATCTGCGCGTGGGTAATCTCCACACCCTTCGGCGGACCGGTGGTGCCAGAGGTGTAGATCAGGGTCAGCACGTCGCCCGGCTTGACCGCCCGCCAGCATGCCTCGAACCCGAAGGCCGGGTCGCCACCGGCCGCCAGTTCCGCCAGCGTGACCGTGCCCTCCGGCCTGCCGTCCACGCACACCACGTGCTGGATCGCGGTACCGTCCCGGACCGCCCGCAGCGGCGCCGCGAACTGCTCCTCGCAGACCACCACGCGGCTGCCGGCATTAGCCAGGACATGGGTGATCTGCTCGGGCGCGAAGGTGTTGTAGATCGAGAACGGCACCGCCCCAAGATGCAAGGCCGCCGTATCCACCAGGTGGAACTCCGGCCGGTTGGTCATCATCAGCGCGACCGTGTCACCGCCGCGCACCCCAAGCCCGGCCAGGCCTGCCGCGATCTCCCGCACCCGCCCGGCGTACTCCCGCCAGGTGAACGTCGCCGCGCCTCCCGGCATCCGCAGCGCCACCTGCTGCGGATACCGCGCCACCGTACGCTGGAACGCCTCACAGAGCGTGACCGGAACACAATCATCCGCCATCGCAGCCTCCTCTCCCGGTCGCGCCACCAGGACGCCTCGCCACGCCCAGCGGCAGGCTCGGGAAAGCGCGGATGACAGCTCTAAATGGCGCCCGCCTGCCCGATCGTCCAAGTGCGACGGCGTCTGCCGGCAGCGGCCCGGCCTTCCCAGCCGATCCCAGCCTGTTGAACTCGATTATGCGGAAGCAGGCTCACCCGCGGATAGGGGAAATGCCAAATAGCAGCCGGGGAGCCCCATGCCCGGTGATGTGCGAGTACCCCGCGCCAATCCTTGGTTGATTGACGTGCACATGCGCGCGTGGCGGTCATATTGCAGGCCACCTCCCAGCTGCTGCAGGCAGCCCGCCAGCTGGCAGCCAGCGCGTCGCCCGCTCCAGTGAGTCCGAAAGACATTGCGGGCCGAGGATCCCCAGAACTGACTGATCGTGCGCGGGCACCCGAGCGGACAGCGCAGCTGCGAGCCGCCCAGAGTCGGCAGGGCGAGCACCAGGCTGCCGTATTCGCCAGACGCTCACTCTCCGTAATGCCTGTTTCCGGGCTTGAGGCTGGTCACCAGGCGGCCACCAAGCTGTCGCCACCGAGCAGACGACTACGGTCCCGGGCATGTTCAAAAAGGATGACGCCACGCGGTCATAGTGAGTGTCGGCGGTTCTCCAGGGTCCACAACGATACCAATGGGACGTCTTCGCGGATCGCCCTGGTAGGAGAATGATCAACACGAGGTAGTCACGCCACAGGAGTTGCGCCAAGGGCCGTGTCCCGAGACAGCGAGCGTGAGACCAGCAGCGACAACGAGCATCACACCCCTGGAGTTGTGTTGCAGAAGCTCTCCGTGGAGCTTCCGGTGCCACGTCGTGCGACGGCCTGTGGACCCCCGGAGAACGCGTAACAACCGCGCCGAGCAGTCGCTCGCCAGGATTTGTGCCGGTGGCCGGTCTTTGATCCGCTCCGACTGGACCTCGTCACGCGTTGCATCGGACCGTCTTGTGGCAGTCTGGCAGGGTGGCTGCGCTTGCCGATCGGTCGATGGAGCGGATCGAGATCTCCGACCTGCATCACCTTGCGGACATCGCCGCTGACGTCGAGGCGGATCTATTCGCCGGCCACCAGGGAACAGCAGCCGGTGGCGGGACAGCGCGGTCACGAGCCTAGCCACAGGTACATGTATTCCGCGGGCTAGACCAGCCGCCAGTTCCAGGGCCCGCGTTCTCCGGACAGGTGATGAAAGCGCCCGGCCTATCGGGTTACCTGCGAGCGCGCCTCTTGCGCTTTCGCGCTTGCCTCACCTCGGTCTTGATCGCCTGCATAAGACCTATCGTCAATAGCAGCGACGCGATCACCAGCATCAGGAGAAGCCAGATCTTGAAGGGCACCGCGAACACGAACACCCCGCTCCTCCTCACCCGGCCACGAGGCGAGCGCGAACACGCTGGCCAGTGCCGGTGCTAGCTTGCGCCCGGAAGCGGCGCCATTCAAGTCGGGCTACTCCGGTAGCGGCCGATCTGAGCGCGTACTGCCGGGCCTCGAGCCTGGTCGGCGACGTCAAGCTCGAGTGCCGCGACGCATTCCTCGACGCCGCTGTCAGCCAGCTCGCGGCCGCTGGCCAGGCGCGCCCGGTCACGCGCCCCGTCTCGGTCGCGCCCGCGCCGGCGGACGGCGAAGGGGGACGCGCTGGCATGATCGGGCCGTGGACGTTTCCCCTGCTGTCAGCTGCGAGCAAGCGGGCCAGCTGGTGCAGGCCTTCCGGCCCGGCTGGCGGGTGCTGCGCGTCTGGCCTTTCGCGGGCGCCGTGTCATCTCAGATCAGGGGCATCGAGGTAGCGGGGACCGACGGCGCTCGCCGTGTCTTTGTCGTGCGCCAGTACCGGGCGGCGAACGCGGAGGTCGTGCCGCCGATCGCTGATGCCGAGTACCGGCTGCTGAGATTGCTGACCGCGGCTGGCCTGCCGGTGCCGTGGCCGTGCCTGGCCGATGACTCGGGCGTGGCCGGGCCGTGCCTGGTCATGGAATACATTGACGGCGAGCGCGTCCACAAGCCTGCTGACCTGCCGTCTTTCCTACGCCAGCTCGCTGCCGCACTGGCCGCCGTGCACGACAGCGGGGTCGCGCGGGCTGACCTGTCCTTCCTGCCCGATGCCGGCGACCAGGTCCTGGACGAGCTTCGAACAGGCCCGCACACGGCCGATGATGCCGTGCCCGAGAGCGCCATCCGCAGCGCCCTGCGGGCACGCTGGCCGCCGGAACAAGCTAGCGAGCCGGTAGTGCTGCACGGCGACTACTGGCCGGGCAATGTGCAGTGGCGGGACGGCCGGATCGCCGCGATCATCGACTGGGAAGAGGCCGCGTTCGGAGACCCGATGGCCGACTGGCTAACATCCGGCTGGAGATTGCCTGGCACTTCGGCACAACCGCCATGGACACGCTCACTGACGCCTACCTCGCGCATCGGCCCGCCAGCAGAACCTCCACACTCCCGGCATGGGACCTGCGCACCGCCCTGCGGGCCTGCGAGTACCCGCTCGAAACGCTGCCCCTGGCAGCTGCAAAGATCACCTCGATGCGCGCTGCCCACCCCGAGTTCGCCGCGGCCGCGATGGACAAGCTATGAGCTGCCACTGGCCGCGCCAGTCGGCTCGTTCGGTACTCAAGGCCAAGGCGCGGTCTGGTCATCTAGGCGGCTCCTGGCCGGCGCATTGGCCTGGCTCTCGCCGGCGCGCTCGCGGGGTGCGGGCAATCGGCGGCTGTGCGGACGGCTGGCTCGCGGGGCCGGGCGATTGGCGTCGCCGCTGCGCTGGCCGCCGGCATGCTGGTGACGGCAGCGGCTGCCAGCGCGGTCGCGTCCGGCGGCAGCTGGAGCCGGCCGCGCGAGCTGCCGGGGCCGCCGGACTCTACGGGCGGGGGGTCCTTCACCGCGTTGTCCTGCGCTTCGCGATCGGACTGCACCGCGGTCGGGATCTACCATGTTCGGTCGGGCAGGTACCGGTTCTTCGCGGTCACCGATCGGCGCGGCGTGTGGGGCAAGGCGCTGGGCATCGCTGCCCCAATCGCCGGCAAGAAGGTCAATCTCGGCGGCACTCCGCTGCTGTCGTGCGCCTCGGCCGGCAACTGCGCCGCCGGCGACTTTTACTGGACGTCCAGCCAGAGCGGGGCGTTCGTGGTCTCGGAGAAGAACGGCACCTGGGGCAAAGCCCGCAAGGTGCGCAGCACCCCCACTGCCATCTCCTGCCCGGCGCCCGGTGACTGCACGGCCGCGCTGGCTCGCGGCTACCTGCTCACCGAAAGGCACGGCACCTGGCGCAAGGCCTTCCCCGTGCCGGGCCTGGCCGCGCTGCGTCACGGCCAGCCCACCGAATTCGGGGTGATCTCCTGCCCATCACCGGGCAACTGCACCGCGGCAAGAAGCTACCAGGACCCCGCCGTCAACAGCAGGTCGTTCGTCATCACCAAGAGGAACGGGATCTGGGGCAAGGCTCAGCCGGTCACAAGCCGCCAGGGAGCCGGCCTCGCCATCGCCGCGCTGTCGTGCCCCTCGGCAGGCAACTGCGTCGCGGGAGGGTATCTTTATACGCTGGCCGGCCGTGAGGAGGCGTTCGCCGTCACCGAGACACACGGCACCTGGGGCACGGCCGAGTCCTTGCCCGGGACACTCAAGCTCGAGGCCGGGATCGACCAGCTGGACTCCCCCGCGGCCGGCGCGTGCAGCGCGGCCGGCTTGTCCGGAGTGGGCCGCGGACTGGTGCAGCCGTTCGTGTCCACCGAGAAGAACGGCACCTGGCGCACTGCCCAGACCATCACCGGCGCCGGCCCCGGCCCCAGCCCCGCCCTCGGGTCGTTGTCCTGCGCCGCCGCCGGCAACTGCGTCCTGGCCGGCGCCATCGGGGTGCGCGGCGGCATCCAGGCCGCCTCGGCCGTACAGGTGAACGGACGCTGGGGACCGGCCAGGGTCCTGCGCGGCATGCTCGCCCTAGACCGGCGCCATGACTCCACGATCGACGCAGTATCCTGCCCGGCCCGGTCCCGCTGCACTGCCGTCGGATCATTCGGCATCCTCGTATCCGGACACCTCTTCGTCACCGCCCAGCGTTAGCCCAGCCCGCGCACCACGCAGGGCCGTGGCGCACCCGGCACAGTCACCGGCCGCACCAGTCCCGTTACCGACCCCGCAGGCGGTGACCGCAGCGCCGTCGGCCACTACAGCGCCGCCAATGACCACGGCCTCATCGACACCCAGCCGTTGTCATCAACCAGATGCCCGGGAATCGAGAAAAGGCCATCGAGCGCGCGTTGAGAGCAAATAGTCGGCGATTTGAGGTATCGGGGCGGTTGCCGCGGCCTCGTCATGTCGTCACTCAAGGTGACATCATGGTTCGCCGCTGCGTTGCCAGACGCGGTCCTGCAGCCGGCAGCCGCCAGCTGCAGGACCGCGTCGCGGCGCTTGTGAGTCATCGTTGTACTCGGTCATATCCTTGCCCGAGCTGCGCCGCGGCTCAGCGGTCGCACGCGATTCAGCTTCGGTAGATGTCACGCCGGTGCCCGATGTCCACCACGGTGAGCGTGCGCCTCTGGTCATCGATTCGGTAGATGACCCGGTAGGTGCCCCGGCGTGCGCTGAACCTGTCCGCCAGGGGCGGCAGCAGGCGCTTGCCGACGCGGTAAGGCTGGGTTAGCAGCGGCCCGGTGATGAACTCATAAGCTGCGGTGGCCACGGCCTCGGGCAGTGTCTCGGTCAGCGCCCGTCGCACTGTCGGGGTAGTCCGCAGGACGTATGGTGCCTCTGGTTCGCTGCCGCTCACCCGCGGGCCGGGCGGCGGCGCATGGCGTCGGCAAGCTCGTCGGCCGAGACGGACTCGCCGCGTGCCAGTTCGGCGTCGGACGCGGCGAGGCGGCTCACGGTTTCTGTGTCGCGCAAGATGGCGAGGGTTTCCTCCAGCCGCTCTAGGTCCTCAGTAGCTAGCAGGACGGCGGACGGGCGGCCGTGGACCGTCACGGTCACCCGCTCGTGATGATCGTGCACACGGCTCACGAGCTCGGAGAGGTGCATCTTAACTTCACCCAGCGGCATCGTGGTCATAGTCAAAAGTATGACTAAAAAACTGCGCAGAGTCAATGTTCGGGCGCGCGAGGCAGGCCGGCACCTTCCTCGCGACCGCGTCTGAGCGCGGTTGCTGGCTCCTGTCGCGAGGCCGGG
>WNGK01030052.1_pt1 | contig 10767 bp, 9 predicted proteins | sample 5400601 | NCBI WGS metagenome assembly WNGK01 (sample SAMN13153376, study PRJNA577476) | soil metagenome | isolation source: 60 cm soil or saprolite under Garry oak tree replicate 1 | place: USA:California | collected 2016-06-15
ACTCAACTCCTTCAAAGATTGCTCTAGTGCAAAGGCATAGTTCGACAGAATCCATTCCTTGGCGACCGTGTTCGGAACAGAAACTCTCAGCTTGCCCTCGGAAGCCTGTCTTGTAACCGTCAGCGGTCTGAACCATGTTTCGAATGCTTGCCTGGTCAAGTTGCGCTCAAGAGCTGCTAGAAATGCAACGCTCGTGGGGTTGTCTCGCTTGATTCCCATTAGAGAAATAACCAGAAGTACAAAGTACAACGACGAAAGCTACGCTGACGAACAATGTCAGTGAGTTCGAAGAACCTAACACAACCCTCTTTAGCGGGCAAGAAAAACAGGAAGATTTCTGCGGCGGCTCGTGTGGCATTGCCAGGCAAAGAAGTTGGGAGCAGAGTTGCGCAAAAGGGCTTGGCGATTCGTCCGACTGCTGCGTTGTATATAGTAGGACTACGTAGCGTACTCTTTCGTTTCCGAGAGCTATGAGATTGAAGCCGCTAACGTCTGCTCTTCGCTGGCGAGGATTATGGTGTAAATCCGATCGAGATCCGCGGCGTTGTAGTACTCGATTTCAATCCTGCCGGGGGCGCCCGATTTGCCCGAGATTATTCGAACCTGAGTTCCCAATCGCCGACGAAGTTTTGCTTCTGCAGCGCGAATGTTTGGATCGATTTGAAGCTCCCGGGTCCGGCGCGCAGACGACTTGGCCTCGTGAGCAGCGTTTCTTATGCGGCGTTCAGTTTCCCGTACAGACCAACTGTGCTTAACGATCTTCTGAGCGAAACGTCGTTGAAGAACGGCATCAACCAGACCCAAGAGAGCGCGTGCATGCCCAAAGGAGAGTTTTTCGGTTTCAAGGAGCGATTGAATCTCGGAAGGCAACTTTAGAATACGGAGGTAATTGGTGATGAAAGTGCGGTCCCGACCGACCCGCTGGGCGACCTCTTCTTGCGTAAGGTTCAGCGATTCGATCAGTCGTTTATAAGCATTTGCTTCCTCGACGGGATTTAGTTCCTCGCGTTGGATGTTCTCGATCAGGGCGAGCTCGAGGAGTCGGTCATCGGGGACATCTCGCACGATTGCCGGGATCCGAGAGAGTCCGGCGATTTGTGCCGCCCGCCATCGTCTTTCGCCAGCGATAAGCTCGAATAGGCCACCGCGCCGTCGCACAAGTACGGGCTGAATAATGCCGCTCGTACGAATAGATTGAGCCAGGTCCTGAAGTTTCTCCTCCGGGAAGCTTGTTCTCGGTTGCTGTTGGTTGGGTCGAACAAGATCGATCTCAACATCACGGATCTCTTCGTTATCCGCTGGCAGCGAGTTCACCGAGAGCAGTGCGCTCAGCCCGCGGCCTAACGGTTTCTTCGTCATGTGCCAGAACCTCCTTGGCGAGTTGTAAGTACGATTCAGCGCCACGAGAGCGGGGCTCGTAGTAGATAATCGGCTTGCCATAGCTTGGTGCTTCGGCCAGCGCGACGTTCCTGGGAATAGCAGTCTCGCAGACCATGCTCCCGTAAAAACTTCTGAGATCTGCGGCCACGGCGGAGGATAGATTAGTACGTTCATCGTACATCGTGAGGAGCAAGCCTTCGATTTTGAGTTGCGGGTTAATGATTCGTCTAACCTGGCTCAGCGTATTGAAGAGATCGGAGACGCCTTCAAGCGCGTAGTACTCACATTGGATTGGAATCAACAGGGCGTCAGCGGCTGCCAGAGCATTCAAAGTCAGAAGGTTTAGTGTCGGCGGGCAGTCAATTATAATAAAGTCATACGCTTCGCGAATTGGCGAAATGGCGCTTCTAAGGAGTAGCTCGCGGTCAGGGAAGTCAACCAGTTCAATCTCAGCTCCAGCAAGGTTCCTATCTGACGGGACGACGGCGAGCCCAAAACGTGTCGGCAAAATGAGATTCGTTATTGGCTCGTTCAATACGAGGAGATGATAGGTCGAACGGGCGAAAGCAGCCCTCTGAATCCCAAGCCCAGAGGTCGCGTTCGCCTGAGGGTCAACATCTATTAATAGAACCCGTTGACTAAGCTGCGCAAGTGAGGTGGCGAGATTAATAGCCGTGGTGGTTTTGCCAACACCGCCCTTTTGGTTTGCGATGGCGATGGTCCTTGCCATTCAAATCCGACCGCACGCTAAGCTGGGACACATTAGCACAGATAGGGAGCCCGAGACTACAGACGAAGTCGTCGTTCGCCGGTGCATCGCAGAAGTGTTTCACGTGAAACACTCCAATTAGGCTTGAGTTGAAGATTGAGCGATGGTGAGCTGCACGAGAAGATTAGCCAAAGCGGCTGGAGTTATTCCCGGAACTTCCCGGGCCTGACCAAAGCTACTGGGACGCGCCCGCTCGAGACGCTCGATCATCTCGTGCGAAAGGCTATTAACATTTCGAAATGAAAAACCGGACGGTATATTGAGGTTGTCGTGTTGGTTAAGCCGGCGCAGCGTATTCTCCTGAGACCTCAGGTATCCAGCATACAGATGATCGGCGAGTGCGGACTCAAAATCTGAGATGGCGACCTCGCTTTTCGCATCCGCCGGAAGAAGATCGAAAAGGAGTTCAGCATTCATATGGGGACGAAGCGCAAGTTCGGCGAGAGTGATTGAGTCGCCGAGGTCCTGCCCTGCCATCTGTCCAAGTGTCCGATGTTGCGTGTCCGATCGATTAAGCCTGTGTTCCTTAAGAATTCGACGAGCAGTGGCTAATCTGGCTCTGCGTTTATTAAACCGTTCCCATTCTTGATCGCCCGTTAAACCAAGCAGACGTCCGTGTGGCGCCAGGCGTTCGTCGGCATTATCGTATCTCAGGGCCAGACGGTACTCGGAGCGCGAAGTAAACATCCGATAAGGCTCATCGACACCGTGGCGAATGAGGTCGTCTACCAATACGCCGATGTACGACTCTTTCCGGTCCAAACGAAACAGCGGTCGGCCTAACGCCGTTAGCCCTGCATTGATGCCGGCTAGCAACCCTTGACACGCGGCCTCCTCGTAACCAGTCGTTCCATTGATTTGGCCCGCCAGAAACAGCCCCTTGAAGCGAATCGTTTCCAAGAAAGGAGATAGTTCCTTCGGATCCACGAAATCATACTCGATGGCGTAGCCAGGCCGAATGATTTGACTCTGGTCAAATCCGGGAATCAGTTTTACGAGTTCTTGTTGAAGCTGAGCCGGGAGCGAGGTAGAGAACCCGTTTAGATAGACTTCATTCGTGTCGTAACCTTCCGGCTCAACAAACAATTGATGGCGTGTCTTCTCAGGAAACTTTACGACCTTGTCTTCAATCGAGGGACAATAGCGCGGGCCAACTCCGGTAATCTTGCCGGAGTAAAGGGGTGACTCATGTAAATTATCGCGAATGGCTCTATGTACGTCATCGTTTGTGTAAGCGAGGTAGCAATTCAACTGTCTCTGACTGATCTCTTGAGTCGAGAAAGAAAACGGAACCGCCCGCTGATCCGGCGGTTGAGGTTCGAAAGCATCCCAATCGATAGTTCGGCCATCGAGGCGTGGCGGTGTACCAGTCTTTAGACGACCTACGCGAAAGCCGAAGTTTCGCAGTGCTGCCGCGAACTCCAGCGATGCCGGCTCGCCTGCCCGTCCGCCTTGATAAGTCTGTCGGCCAGTATGAATCCGACCGTTCAGAAAGGTGCCGGTGGCAATCACGATCGCTTTAGCGGCAATTCTCCGAGCGTCTTGTAACTCAAGGCCTAATAGACAGTCTCCTTCGACGAGGAGATTCGTAACCATGCCTTGCCTCAGACTGAGATTCGGAGTGCCCTCAAGCATATGGCGCATCTCAAGTCGATAAAGCGCTCGATCTGCTTGCGCTCTAGGCGCTCGCACGGCGGGCCCTCGCGATCTATTCAGGAGACGAAACTGTATGCCTGTGCGATCGATGACCCGGCCCATGATTCCCCCGAGTGCGTCAATCTCGCGGACCAGATGACCTTTTCCGATTCCGCCGATGGCGGGATTGCAGGACATCTGTCCTATTAGATCCAGGTTAAGAGTGAGAAGCGCGGTTCTCGCTCCAAGCCTGGCCGCTGCCGATGCGGCCTCACATCCAGCGTGTCCGCCGCCTATTACGATCACATCAAACGCCTCATCGAAAATCATAAAGACTTCTCTCTTGTTTGGAATGCCACAAATGCAGATTGTCACTTGCCGATGCAGAATGTCGAGAAGATTCGTCCGAGGATCTCATCGGCTGTCGTCTCACCAGTTATTTCTCCCAAACTGCGGAGCGCGTTGTGAAGCCCCACAAGTACAAGTTCCTCGCTGGCCTGCGCCTGAAGCAGGGAAAGGGACGACTCAATGGCGTCGACCGAGCGCTGCAACAGATCATGATGCCGGGCATTTGTGATAAGCAAGCCCTGGCTCTCCCCGTTTCCGTTCGCAAAAAGTTCCAGTACGGCGGCCCGCAAACTCTCTAGTCCCGCCCGACTCTTCGCCGAGACGGAGACGATTTTGGAGCCATTGCTGTCATGGCCGTTTTGGAAGCTAACTTCGGAAAAGTTAGCGAGGTCACACTTATTCAAAGCGACTATGTGTCGCGCATTGCGAGCCTCACACAGGACAATTTGGTCTCCGTCGCCCAGAGGTTCGGAACCGTCGATTACGACGATTAAAAGATCAGCGTCGGCAGCTTCACGTCTGGCGCGATCGACACCGATGGACTCTATGGCGTCTGTCGACGCGCGGATTCCGGCGGTGTCAGTTAGCAGGACCGGGAAGCCGCTGATGTCAATCCACTCTGTAAGCGTGTCCCTTGTGGTTCCCGGAATATCGGTTACAATGGCTCGCTCATGTCCCAGTAAGCTATTGAAAAGACTTGACTTACCGACATTTGGCCGACCAACCACAGCTACTTTGATTCCGTCGCGAAGAAGCCGGCCGGAGCGAAACGTACGAGCCAGTCGGGACAAGTCTGCGGTCAGCCCACGGAGCGATTCAAGAATCTTATCGTGTTCAAGCGCGGGAAGATCGTCTTCGACGAACTCGAGCGAAGACTCGAGCCGAACGATTATCTTCAGGAGGTCTTCCTTCGCCGGTTGAATTATCTTTGAAATCTCGCCCTTAAGTTGGCGCGTCGCTTGATGTACCGCGGCTTCAGTGTGTGCATCTATAAGGTCGCGAATGGCTTCTGCCTCGGTAAGTTGCATGCGACCATTGCTAACGGCACGCAGCGAGAATTCTCCGGGCCCAGCCAGACGCGCATCGAGAGAGAGCGTGACGTCGATAATCGTGCGCAACAATACTGGAGATCCGTGACAGTGCAACTCGACGACATCCTCTCCAGTGAAGGAGTGAGGAGCCGCAAAAAAGCAAACTAGCGCTTCATCGAGAATCTCATCGAGAGTCCGGCTGTTCTTGGGATCGATGAGGGTCTTCAAGCTCAAAAGATTGGGTGAAGGTTCAAATGAATCTGACCCGACGAGCGTACGCAGAATACGAAGTGCCTCTGGGCCGCTGAGTCTGATGACCCCGATCCCGCCACGGCCGGGAGGCGTTGACAATGCAACTATGGTGTCAGTTTGGGTGAACACGGCGCGATTGGTTTTATCGACAGTACGAGATGAGTTCGGCAAGACGATCACTTCAGAGTGACTCGCAGTCGGCGCGAGTTACCTTCGCCGATCGATTCGGTAACAAGGTCATGCTCCTCGGCGAGGCACAAATGAATCACACGTCTCTCGCCGGGCTCCATGGGGCCGAACACAAAAGGGGACGAGGTGTCGCGGACCTGGCGCGCCGCATGTTGGGCCATGGCGCGCAACTCAGCCTCTCTGGATGCGCGATAATCGTTCGCATCGCAAACTATGCGCTGACCTTTGGGCAACGTGCGGCCGAATGCCTGATTAAGAATCTGTTGCAGGGCGTCCAGTAATTCGCCGCCTTGACTCAACAACAAGGCACTATCTGCGCCATCAATCGCGAGCAGGCAACTCACGTCCGAATCACCCACGGACGCATGCAGATCAAATCCCGCGCTGTCGAAGATCGAGTTGAGCAACTGCTCAGCGTGGTGGCAAGTATTCTCCATTCAAGTAAGGGAGATTCTACCCTAAGAACAGGCGGAGTTACTATGAGCGGCGGGGGAATTTAGCAGAGCGGCGATAAAGCGTGCAGCGCAGGTTACGGTTTCTTCTTTACAAAGACCTGACCACGTTGGGTTAAGCCGGCCTTTCCGGCGAGAGTGGTCAAGACGGAGTCGAGGATGTCTTTGTTTTCCAGCTTGAAACTGGTAACTCCGGAGACGTTACTGTCAGGATCTTTGTATTGAAGCGTCAGATATCGCACTTTGGTTTTAATAAAGGCTGCAGGAATTCCATATAACGGAATGTTACTGGCTGCAGTTGCAGCAGCCGGACGAACCGAGTGAGTGTCCGCGTAAGCGCCAGTGATGGCGTTGTAGGGAACGAAGAGAATCTCTTTTTGTTTTTCATTACGAAAGACCAATCGCTGATTAGGGTCGTCGAGAGTAAGCGTACCCTCCATCTTGTGGTTATATCCGAAGACACCCCCTTCATATTTGGCTTTGACTGTCTGTGGCGCAGGTGGCGGCGTCGGCGTATTTGTGGCCGGCTCAGCACTGTCTTGACTAAGAGTACGCGGCCGTTGCGCTAAGGCAGCGAATGTAACTGCGGTCAAAAGAAAGACCGCCGTCAGTAATAAGAGTTTTCTGAACATCGGGTTTGTCTCCGCCTTATCTGATTCCGGTTGATGACAAATAATGATCGAAAGCGGCCTAGCAATCGCCTGCTAATCAACTACCACGCGGGCCATTTTAGACGACAATGCTAGTCGAAGGCTATGATTTTGCAAAGGGCCGAACGCGCTCCTGAGATTCTTTGAAATCGGCATCGTTCGGCGCCACTTCCAGTGCCTTCTGATACAAGCTGAAGGCCTTGGCATATTGTTTGGTCTTTTCGTAGTCGTAACCAAGTTCGCGATAGATATTCACGTCGGTGGGCGTCTTCGCCAGAGCGCGTTCCAACGCCGCAATCGCCTTCGGAAAATTGTTCGCGCGAGAGTGAGACAGTCCAAGAAGATAAAGCGTGATGCCGTTTGCGTTTTCGTTCGCAGCCACTCGTTCAAGTGCCACCGCGGCACGCGCATATTGTTTAGCGCCGATTAGAGCACGGCCGTACATTCCGATCGCTTCTTCGTCCGATCGCAGGCGCGTCAAAGTTTCTCCCGCTCGCACCGCGCCCAAATAGTCGGCATTTGATTTCTGTTCGTCGGTAGCAGAGGCAGCGCGCCGCAGATACGCTGAAGTCAACAACAACCAACCCGAGGCGAGTCGCGGATCGTTCAGCGTGGCGCGGTTCAAGGTTGAGATTGCTGTATCGAGGTCATTACGACCAAGCGCAATCTGTCCCAGGAACAAGAGTGACGCGGTGTCTTTTGGATTAGCTTTGACCGCGGCATTGAACGAACGCTCCGCATCGGCAGTTTTTCCGGTCTTGAATTCGGCGAGGCCTCGATAATATAGGAACAAAGGATCTGGTTTAGCGGCAACTCGCGTGGTCACAGTCACCAATAACGGCAACGCGCGATCGAACCTCTCTCCCAACACGTAGCTCTCGGCGAGCGCATCGACAGTATGTGAGTCTTCCGGCCCGGCGCGACGTTGCAAGTCAAGCGCCTTTTGCAAATCGTCGGACGCGTCGGCGTACTGTTTCAGATAGAATTCCGAAAAGCCCGCGAGTTTCCAAGCCTCAGCATTACCCGGATCGCCGGCTGCAATCTGCTTCGCCTCTTTCGCCGCGGCGGCGTACTGCTTTTGCTGGAAAAGGTGAAATGCGTGCGTGGTATCCGACGAAACCGGAGCGCTTCCGACTGGACTGGCGGGTTTCACGTCGAGCAGCGGCGCATTCTTATCCGTAGCCGGCGAAGACTTTGGTTCCGGCCCCAATAAAGTATCAGGCGGGCTGACGCGACGCGGGCGTGACTGTGCTTCGATCGTCACCGCCAGCGCGACGACGGCGAACAAACTCAGCAGGATGAGCGAGTATTTCTGTCGTTTCATAAACACGATTGTTTCAGATTCCGGCCCTTACTTTCAATGGCAAACGAGGAGAGAACCTGAGACGGTACTTCGGATGCCGAAGGCCGGTAACAGGTTTGCCTATCTTCTGATCGAAAAGCCGTCGAACTTCGCACCTGAAGCCTTCGTCATGTTACCCCTTTGAATCACCCTTGCTTACTCTCACCCAATCGAATGATAATCACCGCTTGTACGATATTATTTGGCGCTTCTGAGAAATACTTATTTAGTTCGCGCGCATCGCGGTGTCAGAACGGCGAGCAGTAGCGACCCGATCAAAGCGCAACTTGTGTGTTGGATCCCATCGCTACCGCTCCGGGTTCTGACACGAGGCCGCGAAAATTTTGCTTGCATCGACTCATAGACATCGTCAAACTGGCTGGGGCCCGAATCGCGCCGGGCATAATGCTGGGTGCGATTATTTGCCTGCTTCTCTTGACCGTATTGGTACGGCTATGGATTGGTGACTGGCCTCGAGCCGAAGAAATCTTGCTTAGCCGCTAAGGAACATGATCTTGATAATCTCATCAAGGATGTCTTCGATTCCCTTCAGGGCTTCCTCTACGATAAAGGACGCGGTGGATTGCCGAAAATCATTCCGAATGATAATCAAATCTGCCGATTGCTCGTTGAAAAACAGCCGACGCCGAAACGGTTTCGCCCTGGCGCCAGCGATGCCGGCGGGAAGCTACTAATCAGGCCATACCAGCAATGCAGGTGGCCATTGCAAGTGATCAAAGGCAATCGCTTCGCAAAACAACGCGGCGCGTTATGATAGGCGCAACCGAACTCAACTGAGGGCGACGAGTCAAGAAAAAACGTCTTCAGCGGCGACGCTGGTCACCACTGAATGAGAGTTGCGCTCCCTCGCTTGGCTGTTGGAAGCGCAGCTTCAGGAGTGGAAAATAGACGACCTTCCATCATCGTAAAGCGTGATAATGACTGTCTCGGAAACTTCCAACCAAAGGAGTCCGCCAATGAACATGCGACTGAAATTCTTTTCGATTCTTATTTGTGGCTTGACGCTTTTCAGCGCGCAATCATTTGCCCAAAGCGTCCGTCAGGGAACTTCTGCGCCACCGGGCCAGGAACAACTGGCCAGTCTGCCGCCGAATAGCAATTCAATGGAAGCGGTGGCAAATGAGATCGATCTCTTACGCAAGTCGGTGCAAACTTTGAGCACCCGGTTGCGGGAGATCAGCGACAAACTGCTCGCGCCCGAAGCAAAAGAAAACGATAATTCGAATGACCGGGTAAAGCGCATCTCAGCGAACATGGAGCTGTTAGCACGTGTCGAAGAACGCGCCGAAATCCTGCGGAAACAACTGCTCGAACTGATTGAGAAAGAGACGGCGTACAAAAGCCGGATGGCGCAGATTGATGAGGATATTCGTCCCGAAAACATCGAGCGTGCCTTGAGCGGGATTGGTACGACGCGCACTGTCGAGTTGCGTGATACGCGACGGCGGGTGCTGGAGAATGAGCGAAAAGGACTCGAGAGTCTGTTGAATCAAACTACTTCAAGCCGTATCCGACTCGAAGAAGATGTGAGACAAGCCGATTCACTAGTTACCAAACTTCGCCAGCGCCTGCTACCACTGATTGAAAAAGAGATTGAGAAGATCACTCCGAATTAGAAAAGCTCTCAATCGGGCTGAAGGCTGGGCTGCTGGTCAACGACAAACTGAAGTTTGTCGGACTTCGCGGCTCGAATCGAAAGCACCAGGCCCGCGGCCACCAGCGCTGACAACGAGAGATAGAGTACGCCTCCAAAAAAAGAACCTGTAGCCGTGCTCAAATAACCAACCACGTGAGGACCGGCGTAGCCACCGAGATTCCCAACGGAATTAATCAAGCCAATGGAAGCCGCGGCTGCCGTGCCACTCAGAAAGCTGGTCGGCAAAGACCAAAAGCCAGGGCAATACGCATAGATTCCAGCGGCCGCAAGGCAGAACATACCAACACTGAGCACCAGACGATCCTGGAACATCACCGCGAGTATCAGTCCCACGCTCGCCGCGATCATAGGAAGCGCCGTATGCCAGCGGCGCTCTCTGGTTCTATCAGACGACCATCCCACCAGCAGGATCGCAATCAGGCCCACGCAATATGGCACGGCCGAGATCAGACTGACACGCAAGTTCGACGAGCCGGACGCTTTCTTGATGATCGAAGGCAGCCAGAAAGTAAAACCATAGACGCTGCTGACGATGAAGAAATATGTGAGCGCCAGGAGAATCACTTCTCGATGTCGAAATGCCTGCAGGATGCGGTGCAGGCCGAACGAGTGTTTTGCTTGTCGCTCGCGATCCAATTGCGAAGTCAGCCACGCGCGCTCGTCTCTGGGTAACCACTTCGCCTGATGCGGCCAGTCCGTCAGATAGAAGATCGTGATCACGCCAAAGATCACCGCCGGCATTCCTTCGATAATGAATAACCATCGCCAGCCGGATAATCCGAGCCAGTTGATACCCAGCAGCAGCCCTGACATGGGCGATCCGATGATGTTCGCGATGGGCTGCGCGGCCATAAACATGGCGATGACTTTGGCCCGGTCTTGATAACGGAACCAATGGCTGAGATAAACAATCACGCCGGGGAAAAAACCTGCCTCGCCCAGACCGAGCAAAAAGCGGAGCAGGTAGAATTGGTTCTTCGTCTGCACGAAACCAGTCAGAATGGCAATCACGCCCCACGAGATCATTATGCGCGCAATCCA
>WNGK01021230.1_pt1 | contig 10764 bp, 10 predicted proteins | sample 5400601 | NCBI WGS metagenome assembly WNGK01 (sample SAMN13153376, study PRJNA577476) | soil metagenome | isolation source: 60 cm soil or saprolite under Garry oak tree replicate 1 | place: USA:California | collected 2016-06-15
GACCAGTGTTGTCATGGCCCAGATCGCGAGCGCGGTGCCGGCCTTCTCCTTGGGGAAGCTTGCCAGCAGCAGCGATTGCGACAACGGAATCATCGGGCCGGCGACGGCGCCCTGAATCACGCGGAACACGATGAGCCAGGCAAGCGTGGGTGCGAGCGCGCACAGAAACGATGCGATCACGAACAACAGGGTCGACGCGACGAACAGCCGGACCTGGCCGTAGCGCACCGTCAGCCAGCCGGTCAGCGGCAGCGAGATCGCGTTGGCCACCGCGAACGAGGTGATCACCCACGTTCCCTGGTCGGGCGATACGGCGAGATCCCCCGAGATGGCCGGGATCGACACGTTGGCGATCGACGTGTCGAGAATGTTCATGAAGGTCGCGAGCGAGAGCGCGATGCTGCCGAGCGCCAGTGCGCCGTCGGTCAGCGGCGGCGGTGCTGCAGGAGCCGGAGGGTTCGAGGCCATGGATCGCGCCGGTCAGAACGCGCTCTTGATCACGCCGCCGTCGACCCGGAGCGCCGCGCCCGTTGTCGCCGAGGCGAGCGGGCTCGCGACGTAGGCGACGAGCGTGGCGACCTCGGCGGGCGACGCAAAGCGCTTGATGAGCGAGGTCGGTCGTACCTTCTGGAAAAACTCCGACTGGAACGCCTCGAACGACTTGCCCTCCGCCTCCGCGAAGGCCTGGACGAATTCCTCCACGCCCCGCGAACGCGTCGGCCCTGGCAGGATGCTATTCACGGTGATGCCCGTGCCGGCCAGCGCTTCGGCGAGTCCGCGCGAGACCGCGAGCTGCGCCGTCTTGGTCATGCCGTAATGGATCATCTCCACCGGAATCTGCACCGCGCTCTCGCTGGAGATGAAGATGATGCGGCCCCAGTTGCGCCGTTTCATCGCCGGCAGATACAGCCGCGCGAGGCGCGCGCCGGACAGCACGTTGGTGTCGAAGAAGCGCCGCCAGTCGGCGTCGGTGATTTCCTCGAACGCCTTGACCTCGAAGGTCCCGAGATTGTTGACGAGAATCTCGACGTCCGGATGACGCCGCGCGAGATCCTCGGCCACGGCGGCCTCGGCGAGGTCGCCGGCGAAACCCGACGGCGCGCCGCCTGTGGCCGCTTTCAGTTTGGCGACCGAAGCGTCGACCGCGGCCTGCGTGCGCCCGTTGACGATGACGCGCGCGCCTTCGCGGGCAAGCGCCTCCGCGATCGCGTATCCGATGCCCGCGGTACTGCCGCTGACCAGCGCGAGCTTACCGGTGAGTTGAAGATCCATATCCACCCCGCACTTGTTGATTAGTTGACGGTGGCGGCGCGCCCGGTCGCAGCGGTCGTGGATTTCGCGCGATCGGGTTGTGCGAAGCGATCGCTCGTCGCGTCCTCGCGGCCGCGGCCCTGCGCCAGCCGCGACGCTTCGCCCTGGTTGGCAGCGATGATCGCCTTCACGCGCTGCTCGGCGATCTCTTCCTGCGTGCGGAACACGTCGGTTGCATACGCCGGAGCGGTCTGCGCGAGCTGCGGCAAGCGGTCGCCACTGCGGTCGTGCGTATCGACTTCGACCTGCATTGACAAGCCGATCTGCAGCGGATGCGCCGCGAGCTCCTGCGGATCGAGCAGGATGCGCACCGGCACGCGTTGCACGATCTTGATCCAGTTGCCGGTGGCGTTCTGCGCCGGAAGCACGGCGAATGCGGAACCGGTTCCCGCGCCGAAGCCGACGACCTTGCCGTGGTACTTCACCTTGCTGCCGTAGATGTCCGCGGTCAGCGTCACCGGCTGGCCCAGCCGCATCGACGCGAGCTGAGGCTCCTTGAAGTTGGCGTCGACCCAGACCTGATCGAGTGGAACGATCGCCATCAGCGCGGCTCCCGGGCTCACGCGCTGCCCGAGCTGCACCGCGCGCTTGGCCACGAAGCCTGCGACCGGTGCGGGCAATGCGGTGCGCGCGAAGGCAAGGTACGCGTCGCGCCAATGCGCCGCCGCATTGCGGACATCGGGATGGTCCTCGATGGTGGTGCGATCGACCCGGGCGCGATTGGCCACCAGCTGCTGCTGCGCCGCCTGCAGCGCCGATTTCGCGCTGTCGACCGCGTCACGCGCGTGCTGCTGCTCCTCGCGCGAAATGGCACCCGAGTTTGCGAGCCGCTCGCGGCGCGTGAAATCCTCGTTGGCCCTGGTCAGATCGGACTGGCGCATCTCGAGGGTCGCCTGCAACGACGCCGAGGTCGCGAAAAGGTTGCGCACTTCGCGCACGGTCTTGCCGAGCTGCGCTTCGGCCTGATCGAGCGCGATCTTGGCGTCCGCCTGATCGAGTTGCACGAGCATCTGCCCGGCTTTCACGAATTGCGTGTCATCGGCGCCAATTGCCACCACCGTGCCCGAGATCTGCGGGGTGATCTGCACGATATTGCCATTGACGTATGCGTCATCAGTCGATTGGAAGAAGCGCAGCGCGAGCGCCCAATACGCGCCGTAGGCGACGCCGATCACCGCGAACGCGCTGACGACGATGATCAGCCAGCGCTTGCGCGTGGCCTTCAGTGCCGCGGCGTCTTCGGGAGGAGCAGGAGGTTGAGTTTGTGTTTCAGCCATGGCCGTTATCCTTGGTTCGGTTTCTTCGTTCGAAGCGAGTCAGGCTTCTTCAGTCCGCCGGACCGATAAGAGCCGATGCCGCCGCCACACGGGCAAGCGCACGATCAACGTCGCTCGCCAGTCCGGAGGCGACCGTACCGTCGGCGGGGGGAGCCTGACGGATCGCCCACAGCTCTCCACTCACGACCGAGATGGCAACGACAGCGGCAACGGCGATGAAAAGCCATGGTCTTCGGCCGCACCGTGGTGGGCTCGACAGCGCATTGTCATGGAGCGTCCGGGGTGGATTCGTCATTGGTTTTGGTCCTTTACACTGCGATTTTGTTCAATAGCGGCGACCGGGGCAGTCATGCCCCCGCTCGCGGAGTCGTCGAATCCACCTCCGAGCGCGCGGACGAGATCGATCGAGAGCGATATCTCGCGCGACTTGAGGTCGGCGTCGAGGCTCTGCTGCGCGAGGAGCGGTTGCTCCGCCGATAGCACCTGGAGGTAGTTGCCGATACCTTCCCGGTAGCGCAACAGCGCGAGATCGTAGGCCTCCTGTGCGGTCGAGAGCGCCTGCGCCTGCTCTCGGCGCTGCTCGGCAACGCTGCGAAACGAGGCGAGATTGTCGACGACGTCGCGCAAGGCATCGGCGAGCGTCTGGTTGTAACTCTCCACCGCGATGTCGTATTCGGCGTTCTTGCCGGCAAGATTTCCGCGCAACCTTCCCGCATCGAAAATCGGCAGGCTGATTGCGGGTCCGACGCCAAGCGTACGGCTGGCTGCCGACAGAAATCCCGCCGAGCCGAGGCTCTGCAGCCCGATGAACGCGATCAGATTGACGTTGGGATAGAACTCGGCCTTGGCCACCGCGATCTCCTTCTGCGCGGCCTCCACGCGGGCGCGCTGTGCCACCAGGTCGGGGCGACGACCGAGGAGCTCCGCCGGAAGCCTCGCCGGCAGCGCCACGGTCTCGAGCGAATGCGCATCGGGGCGCCCGATCGAGAGCCCGCGGTCCGGACCCTGTCCAAGCAGCGCCGCCAGCTGATTACGCGTGAGCGCAATCGTTTCGTTGAGCTGCGCGATCTGCTCTCGCGTCGCGGGCAGCGCCGATTCGGCCTGTTTCAACTCGAGTCGCGAGTCGACGCCTGCCGCATTGCGATCACGCGTGAGCGCAAAGATCTGCTCGCGTTCTTTCAGCGTGGTCTGCGCGACGTCGAGCTGCAGGTACGCGCGCTGCAATTGCACGTACGCCTGCGCGATGTTGGCCGACAGCGCGAGCCGCGCCGCGTAAGCGTCGACCTCTGCGGCCTTCGTTTCGCCGAGCGCGCTCTCGTAAGCTGCGCGGTTCTTGCCCCAGAAATCGAGCTCCCAGGCGAGCGTCGCCTGAAGCTGATGGACCGTACTCCACGCTCCGGCGGCAGGAGGCGGAACGAGGCCGTGCTCGGGGAATCGCTCGCGTGTGGCTTCGTAGCTCGCGTCGACGCGCGGATACAACGCGGCTTTCGACGTCTCCGCCAAGCCCAGCGCCTTGCGCGTGCGCGCTGCCGCGACCTTGAGCGTCGGGCTGCCTGCGAGGGCTTCCTCGATCAGCCGATCGAGCTCTGCGTCGCCCAGTGAAGTCCACCAGTCGCTGCGCGGCCAGGTCGCCGAGGCGACCTGCGTCCCGGCCAAGGACTTCCGCGCGGCCAGGGCGTTCGCGTCCCCCAACGACGCCTGCGTCGAGAGTCCGTTGGTGCTCGCGCAACCGCCGGCCAGCAGGGACAGCGAAAGTACGCTCACCGTTAATAAGGCGCGAGTCGTCATGTCAGGCTCCTTCGCGATGACGTAGTGCCGACCGATGGCGATACGCCCACAACAACAGCGCCAGCACCGAGCCACCCGGCAGGATCAGCTCGATCGCGAAATAAGGGCCGAGCGTGCGGAATTGCTCGACGATCCATTGCACCCATGCATTCTTCATTGCTCGTTTTCTTTCGTTTCTAATCGGTTGCCAATGAACCCATATTGCTGCCGTGGCTATTGATGCCTAGGCAACTAACAGGGCAAAAAAAATCAATCATTCATCAACATACGCTGCAGCAAGCCCTCGAGCTGTCGCACCTCGTCTGGACTGAAGCCGCGCAGCTTGCGGTTCAACACCGCGGCGGCCCGCTCCACAAGTTGCGGATACACCGCCTTGCCCTCGTCCGTGAGCGCGAGTCGCGCAACACGGCGGTCCTCGAAACAGCGAACCCGGCGGACCAAGCCTTTGCGCTCGAGGCGATCCAACATGCGCGTCATGGCGCCAGGATCGTACGACACGCTCCGGCAGAGGTCCGATGACGAATCGCAGCCGTTGGCGAGGTTCACCAGAATCACGTATTGAGCAGTACTGATGTCAAACGGGGCCAGCTCAGCGTCCATGGCCTCGACGATGCTCATCTTTACCCGCGACAGCAGCCCACCGATACCCGTCCTCGGATCGAAGCGTTTCGGGTCGTAAATCTCGGCAACAGGCGCGACGTCGGTTGCGGTATCCATGGCACTTATTATATTGCCTAAGCAGTCATTGTCAAGGCCTCTATTCCTTCTATTTCGTATTGACTTGATTCCACGTGCTTTTTTTACGACGCTCGCCGTCCAAGCCAGTGCTCTTGCCCCATCACGGCGCTCGAACGATGACCTTGCCCGTCATGAAGGGATGCACGGCGCAAACGTAATCGTAGGTCCCGGGTTTGTCGTAGGTGCGGCTGAAGATCGCCCCAGGCAAGAGCGAACCGGTGCCTTGCGCGCCATCCTTGAACGCGAGCCCATGCGGTGCCGCATCGTCATTGGTCCAGGTGACCACGTCCCCGACGGCGATCGTCACGGCCTCGGGCGCGAAGGCGAAATTGGCGATCGACACCTTGAGATCGGCGGTCGCGGTCTTGGCCGCCGCGCCGCCTGAGGCGACGCGCTGGATGACGACCTTGCGCGGAGCTTTCCCGACGGCAATCGTCCGGGTCTGCCCGGTCGCCATGTCGACCACCGTCACATCGTTCGAGCCCTCGTTGGTGACGTACACGCTCTTCGCGTCCGAGGTCGCGGCCATCCAGTGCGGCTGCTTGCCCACTGCGATCGAGCGCAGCGGGGCATGGGTCGCCGGATTGAACAACAGCAATTCGCCCGGCCCCTGCACGACCACCGTGCCGACGGTAGCGCCGCGAAATACGCTGGCGATATGCGGCGATGCGCCGGTGGCGATCTGGCCGACGATCTTGTCCGACGCGGGATCGAGCACCTGCACGGCATTCACGCTCGCCAACGTGAAATACAGCGCTGCGCCATCGGCGCCGAATTCGAGGTCGCGCGGCGGCTTTTCGAGCGCGATACTGCGCAGCGCCGCACGGGTTGCGATGTCGACCACGACCAGCGCGAACTTGCCAGGTTCCTGCGAGGAGACGTAGGCAACTTTCCCGTCCGGCCGGACCGCGATGGTGTGCGGCTTCGCAACCGGTACGGTCGCGACGATCGCCTGGCTGGCCGTATCGACAAAGGCGATCCGATCCTCACCGTAGACGGCGGCGAGCAGCGTGCGCCCATCGGGCGTGACCGCGAGACCGTGCGGGGTCTTGCCCACGTCGATCGTGCGCGCCACCTTGTCCGCGGACGCATCGATCACGCTGACCGTCGATGAGCCATCGCCGCTGACGTAGACCGTGCGCCCGTCGGGCGTCGCGGCCATCCCGTGGGGTCCGGCGGCGACCGGAACCGTCGCGACCACGGCGCCACTTGCCGTATCGATCACGCTCACCGTGTTGTCGTTGAAGTTGCCCACGTAAGCCTTGGGCCCCGCCGCCGTCGCGCCGATGGCAACGAGCATGAACAATGCACCGAGCAAGACTCGGGCGAGCACAGATCGGAAGTTGTCGGTCTGCGGCGAGCACGTGACGCACAAGGATATTACCGCCCCGGGCACACGGATATTCCCGTGGGGGACGAACGAGCTTCAGGTCTGGAAGACGTTGATCGAGCCCGACTCCCGCCACTGCGGGTGACCGTATAATTCCAACGAGTTCAGCCTGCTAAGCATCTCGCCGCCATGAGCGCACGACCTCCAGACGCGTTGCACGGGATCGCGGTCGCCGCTCCGCCGAGCGCGAATTCGCCGTGGGCCCCTGTGCCTTATGGTCGGCTGCTGATCATCCTCGCGCCGGTGCTCGCATTGATCGCCGCGACGGCGGTGATGGCGATCGGCGCATGGCTCCTCGGTTGGTACCGTACCGAGATGGTGATCGCCGCGGCGGTTGCGGGCAGCGCCATCGTGGTGGTCACCATGGTGCTGCTCTATGGGCAGATCAGTCAGCAGCGCGCGTCGCACGAGGCGCTGCGGAATGTCGAAGCCCGCGTGAGCGGCATCGTCGAATCGGCGATGGATCCGATCGTTACCGTCGATGAGCGGCAACGGATCCTGGTCTTCAACGCCGCCGCGGAGCACGTCTTCCGCTGGCCGCGTGCGGCAGTCCTCGGGGAGCCGCTGGACAAGCTCCTGCCGGAACGCTTCCGCCAGGGTCATCGCGCGCACATCGAGCACTTCGGACGCACCGGCTCGACCTCGCGCCGCATGGGCGGGCAGAACGTGTTGACGGCGCTGCGCGCGGACGGCGAGGAATTTCCGATCGAGGCCTCGATCTCGCAACATCGCGACGATGAGCGCAAGCTCTTCACGGTGATCCTGCGCGACATCACCGAGCGCGTCCGCGCCGAGTCGCTTCTCGAGCGGAGCGAATCACGGCTGCGCGGCATTCTCGATTCGGCGATGGATGCGATCATCACGGTCGACGAGAAGCAGCACGTGGTGATGTTCAACGCCGCCGCGGAGGCCATGTTCGGCTGCCCGCAGGGCGAAGCGCTCGGTGCTCCGCTCGACCGGTTCATTCCGGAGCGTTTCCGCGGCGCGCACGCGGCGCACGTCAGCGGCTTCGGCGAGGGGACCATCGTCTCGCGCCGGATGGGGACGCTGCGCGTGGTCACCGGGCTCAGGCGAAACGGCATCGAGTTTCCGATCGACGCATCGATCTCCCAGGTGAGCGAGGGCGACAGCAAGTTCTACACGGTCATCCTGCGCGACGTCAGCGCGCGAGTCCTGGCGGAGGAGGCCCTGCGCCGCTCGAAGGAGGAGCTGCACGAGCTGGCCTCCGCCGCGCACCGGGCGCGCGAGCAGGAAAAAAGCCGCATCGCCCGCGAGCTGCACGACGAGCTGGGCCAGGCGCTCACGGCACTGCAGATGGATGTCGCCTGGTGCCGCGCCAAGATGCAGCCGGATAAGGACGGGATGGCGATGCGGCTCGCGCGCATGGAGACGCTGCTCGAGACGACGGTGGCGGCAACGCGGCGCATCTCCGCCGACCTGCGCCCGCTGATGCTCGACGACCTGGGCCTGCTGCCCGCGCTCGAATGGCTGGTGGAGAGCTTCACCACGCGCACCAGCATCTCCTGCGAGCTGGCCGTTGGCAACGCCGACCTGGAGCTTCCGGACTTGCAGGCGACCGCGGTATTCCGCACCGTCCAGGAGTCGCTGACCAACATCGCCAAGCATGCCGGCGCCTCGAGGGTCGACGTCGCGATCGAGCACCGCGACTCGGAGCTGACCGTCAGCGTGCGCGACGACGGCGTCGGGTTCCTGCCGGAGGATTCGCGCAAACCCAATTCGTACGGCCTGCTGGGGTTGCGGGAGCGCGCGGCGCTTCTGGGCGGTGAGGCAAGGGTAACGAGCGCGCCGGGCCGCGGCACGCACGTCGAGATGCGCTTTCCATTCTCTCTCGAGACGGGCCGGTCATGATCCGCGTGGTCATCGCCGACGATCACACGCTTGTGCGCGAGGGGCTCAAGCAATTGCTAAAGGCGGCCGGTGGCATCGATGTCATCGGCGAGGCACGCGACGGACACGATGTGCTGAAGGCTATTCGCGAATCCGATTTCGACGTGCTGCTGCTCGATATGTCGATGCCGGGGAAAAGCGGCATGGAGCTGATCAAGCAGGTGAAAAGCGAGAAGCCGCGGCTGCGCATCCTGGTGCTCAGCATGCATCAGGAGCACCAGTACGCCGTGCGCGCGATCAAGTCCGGCGCGTCGGGTTATCTCACCAAGGACAGCGCGTCGACCCAGCTCGTCTCGGCGATCGAGAAAGTCGCCGGTGGCGGCGCCTTCATCAGCGCCGAAGTCGCCGAGCAGCTTGCGCTGGGAGCGATGCCACAGTCCGAGGGACTTCCCCATACGGCTCTCTCCGATCGCGAATATCAGGTCTTCCAGATGCTCGTTTCGGGCCAGGCGGTGACTGCGATCGCCGCGGTCCTCAACCTGTCGGTCAAGACCGTCAGTACGCACAAGGCGCGCCTCATGGAGAAGATGGGGATCGACAATCAGGCGGAGCTCGTCCGCTACGCCATCAGGCACCGGCTCGTCGACGATTCTGGCGACGGCGCCTGAGCCCTTGGGCGTCTCCCGAGTAGGCCGAGTCCTACCCCCAAAAGCCAAGCCCTCCTACCCCCGAATTCGGACCGCGCCGACCGTCGCTTTCAGCGGCCACCGATGGTCCTCGCATCCGTGACTGCCGATACTGGCGGTCATGGAAACGCAGGCCCGCACCAAAGTATTCCTCGTCGAAGATTTCGCGCCGGTCCGGGACCGCCTGACCGAGCTGCTGACCGAAATCGAGGGCGTCGAGGTCGTCGGCGAGGCGGAGACTCCGACTGACGCGATCGGCGGCATCCTGAGCACACGGCCCGACTGGGTCGTGCTCGACTTTCAATTGCTCGGTGGAACCGGCGTCGACGTGTTGCGCGCGGTGCACCCCAAACTGCCGTCGATCAAGTTCATCGTTCTCACCAACCATCCCAATGCGCAATACCGCCGGACCTGTGTCGAGTCCGGCGCGGACTGGTTTTTCGACAAGAGCACCGAGTTCGGAAAGATCAAGGATGTGATCGCCGGACCCGTCGCCGCGAATTCCTCGTACGACGAGAACAACAAGCAGTCCACATTCAACGAAAGGTAACCATGGAAGCTGTCGCCGCCCTGCAAGTCGCGATTCCGCTGAGGAACACCGCCATGCTGCGCGCACGCGCGACGCTGCGCGACGTCAGCCGTGCCCAGACCCAGTGCTCAGCCTGCAACCTCCTGGACAAGTGCCTCGCCACCGATCTCGACGCGGACACCACGCGCCAGCTCGACGACCTCGTCACGACCAGAGTGCGTCTGCGCAAGGGTGAAACGCTGTACCGAGCGGGCGGTTCGTTCACCGCGCTCTATGCGATCCGCTCCGGTTCGCTCAAGACGGTGCTGCTCGCCGAAGACGGGCGCGAGCAGGTCGCCGGCTATCACATGCCCGGCGAGATCGTTGGCCTCGACGGTATCGGCAACGATGCGCATGAGTGCCAGGCGATCGCGCTCGAGGATTCGGAGGTCTGTGCGTTGCCGTTCGACCGGATCGAGCAAATCGCCCGCGATAGCGCGGCATTTCAGCGCAATGTGCATCGCTATCTGTCGCGGGAGATCGGCCGCCAGCGCACGCTCATGCTCCTCCTCGGAACCATGCGCGCCGACCAGCGGCTGGCAGCCTTCCTGCTCGATCTGTCGCAGCGCTACCAAGCTCGTGGCTATTCGTCCTCCGAGTTCATCCTCCGCATGACGCGGGAAGAGATCGGGAGCTACCTCGGGCTCAAGCTCGAAACGATCAGCAGGCTGCTGTCGCGGCTTCAGCAGGAGGGCCTGATCCAGGTCCAGGGACGCGTCGTGAAGCTCCTCGAGCGCCCCGCCTTGAGACAGCTTGTCGGTCAGTCCAACTGATCGCCTCCGACGCGTGGTGAAGCCCCCCAAGAGTCGAGCGCCGACGTGGTAAAGTCGCTCGCTGCGGCGAATTGACGCTCGCCAAGCTCAACGCCGCCAGCTTACGCGCACGCTGTACTCGTCCTCTCCGTAACGAATGTCGATGTCGCCGTGGCACGCGCGGGAAAGCGCCGCGCCGATCCGGTGCGGCGTATGAATATCGGTCGTCGTGACGACGGCCCGGTCGGGACTCTCATCGATGTCCATGATCCGATTCATCGGATGTTCGCCACGCTCGTGCTCCGCCTCGTTCCGAACCAGGCGGAGCAACTCTTCGCGATGCGCGGCATAGAAGTCTCCCTCCAGCGTGACCGAGCCCGCGGGTAGCTTGTCGTGGACCCGCCGG
>WNGK01028744.1_pt1 | contig 10764 bp, 9 predicted proteins | sample 5400601 | NCBI WGS metagenome assembly WNGK01 (sample SAMN13153376, study PRJNA577476) | soil metagenome | isolation source: 60 cm soil or saprolite under Garry oak tree replicate 1 | place: USA:California | collected 2016-06-15
TATGATGGCTCACTAACATCGTTTGTACGCTCATCTATTGACATGATCGGTATCCTTACTACCAGGAGGGTCGAATGATGTCAATTCATTCATATTGACTGTCTCTTATGAGTTGTTAGCGAGTCAAACTAGTGGGGGATGGCCTGGTGACTCACTCATACAAAGAAAGAGCTTAAAAGGAAGATGTCAACAAGATTCAGCAACAAAAAGAGTTTACTGCCCTCTCTTGGAGTCTCGCTTCTCTGTGTACTTGTCATTGCCAGCGCACTTCTTGCACTCGCTCACTCCAGCAAGCCGATAGTAGCTCACGCTACTACCTCCAGCTTTAGCTTTACCTACACGGGCGATTACGATCATACGGCCCAAACCACCGCAAATCTGCAATATATTGCTGGGTCTGGAGTAAATTTTCATTTGGCCCTTGGCGACTTCAACTATGACAAAACCAGCACGGCCGATGCATGGGGTACGTATGCGAAAAGTCTCCTCCCCGCTAACTTTCCCTTTGAGATTGTTGCCGGTGCTCACGACAGCAGTCAAATGAGTACCTACGAAACTGACCTGCCAGATCAGATCGGAAACATCTCGGCTACTTGCTCAGCGTGCGCCTATGGACAGCAATACTATTTTGATTACCCCGTGGCTGCTCCTCTGGCTCGTATCATCATGGTTTCACCAAATCAGACGATACCTGGTTACACCTACAACTACAATGTGGGCGGCGCCGATTATAATTGGGTGTCAAATGCCATCGATGCTGCACACGCGGCCAATATCCCCTGGGTGTTCGTGGGCATGCATGAGTACTGCTTTGTGATCGGCACTGCAGCCTGTGGCAACCAGCAATTACTCGATCTATTGCTTCACAAGCATGTCGATTTGATCATGCAAGCCCAGAAACATGACTATCAGGCGAGCAAGCAGTTAGCCCTCAACGACACGACCTGTCAGACCCTGAACGCGGCGAGCTATAACCCCAGCTGTGTCGTCGATAGTACCACAAATATGTCTAAAGGCGCAGGTTCAGTCATCCTCGTGACTGGTACCGGGGGAGCAAGCCAGCTTGCCATTGATACCTCCGATCCCAAGATCAGCTACTTTCGAAATTACATGGGAGCCAATCTCAATGAAACATGGGGCGTCTCTCAATTTACGGTCACTCCGACACAATTAATTGAGCAGTTCGTTGGTACCTCAGAGGGAACCTTTACGGACGGCTTTACCATCACAGATGGCTCCGCTACTCCAATTCCTACACCCAGCCTACCGCCGTCGCCCACGGCATCGCCCAGCCCTACACCCAGCCCTACAATCACCGGTACACCGACTCCCTTGCAACCAGGACCGGTCAATAAGCTGTGGTACTTTGCAGAGGGGCGCGTCGGCGCGGGCTTCAACGAGTGGCTCTCGCTGGACAATCCCACGGCCAATGCCTGCCAGGTCAATATCACCTACCTCTACACCCCCGACCGAGGCTCCGCCCAGACCAAAACGGTGCCGGTGAGCGTCCCCGCCAACCAGCGCGTCACCGAGTACGTGGACGGCGACCTGGGCACCTCGACCAATGGCTTCGGCGTCACCGACTCGGCCATTGTCACGGTGGATACCACCACCACTCCCAACTGCACCGGCATCGTGGCCGAACGCCCCATGTACTTTAACGCCCTGGGCACCAAGAGCGGCAGCGATGTGCTGGGCGTCAGCAAACTCGGCACGACTTTCTACATCGCCGATGTGGCCGTCAACGGTCAGGCGGGCGGCGGCAGTTACTCCTCATTTCTGCCTATTCTGAACCCGCCCAACAGTTCAGGGCCAGCGAGTGTCACCGCGACCTACTATGCCAACGGGATGCAGGTCGGGCAGCAGACTGCGACGGTGGCAATCGGCACGCGCGGGACGATCTTCCCCAACAACGCGACCCCCGCGCTGCCCACGCACGTGTCGGTGGTGGTCACGTCGTCGGTGCCGGTGGACGTTGAACGACCCACCTACTTCAGTAATATCAACGGCGGCAATGCCGGTACTGTTTCTGGCGGCGCGGATGTCATTGGCGTGCAGACGCTCTCCAGCGACTGGCTCTTCGCCGAAGGGTACACCGGCGGCCAGTTCCAGGAGTACTTCGCGATTGCGAACCTGGACGCCTCCGCCAACGCGACGGCTGTGGTGACCATCAAACTGGAGTTCCAGGGCGGCGGCACCAGCTCGTTTACCATCAATGTGCCAAGCCTGAGCGAGACGATCTGGAACGTCAACACGGCTGCCCCCAACACGACGGTCTCCGCCGAGATCACCTCGACGGGTGCCAAGATCGTGGCCGAGCGCGAAATGTTCTTCCGCTATAACCACCAGGCCAACGGGCGCAGCTTGCAGGTGGCAGGTGGTACGGACGCATTGGGACAGGTAGGACCGGCGACATCAAGCCTCTACAGCTTCGCGGAGGGCTATGTCAACACGGGCTATGACGAGTGGTTGACCTTGCAGAATCCCACCGCGAGCGCGGAGACTATCTGGGTTACGCTCTACAACGCGCTGGGGCATACCTACACCTTCTCGCTGAATGTGGCTGCGCAGTCGCGCGCCACCCAGGACATCGCGGGCATCGTGCTCCATAGTCTCTACCAGAATGGAGATGGCTACAAGGGCCTGGAGGTCTCCATGACGGTGCAGACGACCAGCGTCAGCGGTGGCCCCTTCGTGGCGGAGCGGCCTATGTACTGGAATGCTTCCGGCACCCAGGGCGGCACCGATATCATCGGCTACACCGGCGACTAATAACACAGCCTATAGTGGGGTCACGACTTTTTTCGTGTGCGCCGTTGAAGTGGCGCACACGAAAAAAGTCGTGACCCCGGCAGGAATCCTGAGTGGTTTTGGGGCTGATAACAGTCACTCTATGTTTGCACTTTCTTCCTCCAGAAAGACATAGGCCAGCGTCCAGAAGCGCTCAAGAGCGATGGTACTCATCAGTTGATACTGGTCTAATCCCGGTTCTTCCTTGCCATCAGCAAAGAGTACCTCGATGTCCCAACGCGCAGCGATGTGCGAGAGCCGCTGCCATCTCCATCCCTCCGGTGCGCTGGGATCTTCGACCCGCAGCCAACGGCTGCACTTTCGCCAGCTGGTGATCAAGAACCCTCCGCTCCCGTGCCGCACACCAGAGGCGTTTAGCACTGTACCAGCTATCGAGCAAGACATGGGTCAGTGTCCCTGCGACTGGCTCAAAGGTGCGGATCACCCCACGAGATGCGCAACGAGGTAACAGCAAGTAGACAGGCAGAGAAGAAACCCATATGGCCCTATCAATCAGCAGAAAAGGAGAAGCGGAAAGGAAAAGCGGGAGATACAGAGATAACCCCGTGTGCAACTTTTTGGGTTGCGCGAAAGAAGCCGTGCAAGAATGCTAACAGGCTTCCCAAGCATCGACGCAAAAGAAAGTTGCCCATCGCGTTAGATAGGTATCAATGAAAAGAGTTGGCTCTGCAAAAGCCCTCCGGAAAGAACCATCGAGCGGGAGTGGTGTTGCTTACGCGGCAGCCACCACGGCAAAGCCAGAGGACCGGGCAAAGGCAGCAGGGAGTCCATGGATGGTGATCTCAAGTGCCGGGGCGGTGAGGGAACGAGCATTGCGAGCAAGACGTTGATCCCAACTGAGACGCCAATGGGCCCGCTGTGCCCTCGTTTGCACCTGCGGTTTCGTGGTACCCGCTCCCTCAGCTGGTCCAGGAGATGCCAGCGTCACGGTTTGCGTGCGCAGCAAGCCAAGCGGGCGTTCGATGGATGCGGCAACGTTCCCAATCCCACCAGAGCACTGGACAGGGAGCAAGAGGCTCCCCCAGCGTTGATGGGGTCTCATGCTGCACAGGAGGATCATCTGGTGGAGATGAGCCAATGGGCCAGAAAACGGCACTGACCCGTCGTGGCTTGATGGTGGCTGTTCCGTTTTCTTGACACTGGGAACGGAGGGGGCAGGGGCGGCAATGGCCGATGCGCGCGGCATACAAAATGCGTAAGGAAGCATCCCGCTCAGGTCTGCGCTCTTGAGGGTAGAGTGGATGACCGGCCGGGCAGCGCAAGGTTCCATTGGGTTGCAGAGAGAAATCTGCACCTGCAAATCCTTTCGTGTAAGATGGGCGGGCCCATTGAGGAGGCGCAACCACTTGAACAGGAGCAAATTCAGTCATGCACATGGGAGTAGGATGCAACTGCTGTCCCAAGTCCAGGCGTAAATTCCACATCCATGGAGCGATGACTTGGCAGAACTCCTGTCCCCAAGGGGTGTGAGAGGCTGTGTGCAAAGGCTTGAGAAGCCAGAGGAAAGAGGGCAAGGCTGATACACAGGCCTGGAGAGCGGCTCGGCAAGGACGCCTGCCAGGTGATATCATAAAGGAAGAGTAACAAAGGAAAAAGTATCCTAAAAGGGAACAAGGGAAGAGAAGAGGTGGGAAGATGCAGCGAAGAAGCTATCCTAGTGATGTGAGCGACAACGAGTGGAGGATCCTGGAACCGCTGATCCCCCCTGCCAAGCCAGGGGGACACCCCCGAACCACCGAGATGCGTGAAGTGGTCAATGCCATTTTGTACCTGGACCGCACGGGAAGCCAGTGGCGAGCCTTGCCGCATGAGTTTCCGCCCTGGTCCACGGTGTGGGGCTACTTCCGCACCTGGCGCAACGCCGGGATCTGGAAGCGCATGCACACCGCCTTGCGCGAATGGGTGCGCCAGAAACAAGGGCGCCAGCCGACTCCCAGCGCGGCCATCATCGATAGTCAATCGGTGAAGACGACCCAACAGCGAGGGGTTCGTGGCTACGATGGAGGCAAAAAAGTCAAAGGCCGCAAGCGCCAACGGCACGGTCGATACCACGGGCATGATCCTGCAGGTGCTGGTACACGAGGCCAACATCCAGGACTACCGCGGCGGCAAACGCTTGCTGGCGCCGCTCACAGGGGTCTTTCCGCGTCTCAAGCTGATCTGGGCCGACAGTGGATACAAGAAGGAGGGCTTCGAGGAGTGGGGGAAGCGCGACGCTGGGCTGGAACGTCGAGATCGTGGAACATCCCTGGAGCGGCCTACGAGGCGTCTGGGCTCCAAAGGATGCGGTGATCGATTGGGAACAGATCCGACCCAGCGGCTTTCAGGTGCTTCCACACCGCTGGATTGTCGAGCGCACCTTCGCCTGGCTCTCCACCTGGCGCAGGCTCTCCAAAGACTATGAAGTGCTCCCCAGCAGTGAAGAAGCCTGGATTTTCATCGCCATGATCCGTCTCATGCTCAGACGCTTGGCTCAAACCCACACCTGAGGCCTTTGCACACAGCCTCTGAGAATACCAGCGGTCAGGGTCTGGACAGTAAACCACTTTGTAATGTAGACCATCTAAACGTTGTCTAAAAGCCCTTTCAGCTACATAATGGGAGTTACTACTCATTGATGAGTAACTGAAAGGAGTTTTGTTAGAACGATGACCACTTACTGGTTTACTCCCTCGTCTTTGATAGCCAGGATCGTCTCCACTTTCCCTTAACTGTCTTTGGGAAAGAAATCAGCCAGCGTCTTGCGCCAAAAACTGTTCAGACGTATTTGTACGCCATTCTTCCCTGGTTCAGTTATCTTGGGAGCGACATATGGCAATGTCGTGCAGGGCATACCTGGGATGCTCCGCCACGGCAGGTTAGGCTGGCGGTAGAGGACTACCTGGTGAGCAAACTTCGGTGCAAAGTGCAGCCTCATCAACACGGCTGGCGATTCGTTGCCATGACGACTGGAACCCAGAACAGTCTGCGGGTTTTTCTCTCTGCTCTCAAATTGTTCTATCAAGTCATGATAGCGCGTGGCTCCTACCTTTTTCTCAATCCGCTGATCGAGCCAATCTCTGCAACGGTTGCTAAGATTGAGGCTCGCTTAGGACAGGAAGAAGGCATCCCACGATTGCCGGATCTGAGCGGTGTCGAGACACCACAAAAGAAACCGGCGCACCGTTTGACCGATAATTACTTTCGCTTGCAACATGAGGAATGGACTCCTCAGATTCTCGATGATGCGAAGCTCCCTGCCTTGATCCTGGAGGGAGGAAAACACCTCCCTCTCAAATACACCCGTCGGCGTGATGAAGTCGTGACCTGGCTCCTTTTCGAGACGGGTGGACGCATTTCAGAAGTGGTAGGACTCACGTTGGGCGATTGGGCATCCCAGGGAACGCACACCAAAGCCAGGGCGTTCAACAAAGGAAGCTTGGGAAGACGCACCAAAACGCTGAGCTTCCATGAAGATACCGTGGTGCTGCTCCGGCGCTATTTCGACGAGGAGCGCGTTCATTTTGACCCTCATGGATACTCTCTCGACCTTTACCTTGAATTGGCTGCTCGCAAGCTGGTAGATCTCTCGACCATTCCCCTGTTTTTAACGGCACAGGGCACACAACTTACCCCAAAAGCGTATCGCGAGCACTACTGGAATCCAGCATGTGCTAGAGCCGGTATTGAAGCTGATGTCCATCAAGCCCGTCATTGGCTGGTCACTCGATCGGTCCGGGATATTTACGAAACCTCCAAAAACAAAGGAGAAATTGAACGGCGGCTCCAGGGGCTGGTTGAGTATATGAAATGGAAGAGTGAAGAAACCTTGGCTGCCTATCAACACTACTTTGATGAGCAGCTTCATGCAGATACTCTGGATGCTTTTCATCAGCGGATGCATGAAGAGATCCAGCTGTATCAACGAGAAAGAAAACAAGGAAAACGCCAGAAGCCAGCCACGCGCATGCGCGAGCAAGAGCAAACACTTACGCCGCTTCAGGCACTGGACCAGCTCAATGATGAGCCTGATCTGGCATTTCTCTATGCTTTAGCAGGGGAGGCATAACATGGGACGAAAAAAACAAATGGAACTCGATGCACCCTGGCTCGATCTTGCAGGTAAAATTGCCTCAGAGGTACTTCATGCCCCCAAGACGGGCGGCGATCCACACGGAGAATGGGCTTGCGTACCAGATCGCGTTGTGGGCTATTTCCTACGCAATGTCGTAGGAACTCCCTGGGCCGATCATCTGGCCCTGATTGCCGCCGTTCTTTCAGCGCGCCAACGAGACGAACAAACGGTGCGGATTACTATTGTTGCTCTTCATGCGCGCTTTACTGATCTGTTTGCTGCCTTAGGGCTCAAAACAATCAATGAGTGGAAAAATGAAGTGCATCTTTCTCTCTATCTTCAAGGAGGAATTGTTCCCGAAGACACCCTCTACACCCGTCATTTGTTCTTTCGACGCTATTCAAGCGCGACCAGGCATGTTCAAAGTTGGCTGGAAACCCTGCCTGATGAAGAACGGCTCCGCTATCAACGGTTTACGCTACCTGCCGTGAGCCCTTTCCTTCATGATGCCTTGAGCAAAGAGAAAGAGATCGTTCAACAACAGCAAGCGCATCGGAAAGCAGAGACTGAAGCCGTCGTGCCTCACTTTGCCACATTACGTGCCGAGGCGCATTACCGTTACAACCGCTTACTGAGACTCCGGCAAGCATATCAACAAGCTATTGCTCAGATTTTACCAGATCGCTCCAATCTCCCTCTGGCGTTCAGTTACGATGAATGGAATCCTTCCATTGAACGTCTCCATTTTCTTCTGTGGGATCGACGAAGCTTTATCCTTGCTCCAGAGCACGAACCATATTATGTTCTCAGTACACGAAAACTGGCTGAGCGCGGCCAACTCCAGTTTGCTGATGAACGCAATGAACTGTTTTTGGAGTTTGTGAAGGCAGAACGGTTGGATGGAGAGACCATGCCAGAAGGTTTCTGGTTCACCGACTTGCTCAAGCTCGGAGTCCTCGGGTCAAAAGCCTGTGATGGAAGTGAGCAGGAGATTGCCGAGAAACAGGCATGGCTGCGCCAGTGGGGTTACGGAGAAGGATCTGTTGAGAATCGAACCACGCCCTTTTCCACTGAAATACCTGGACTGTTGGCATGGCCTAATGGAAGCACTAATGGGGGCGAGGGATGTACAGGACGTTTCGTCGGTCAAGCACGAAGGCGAACTGGGAAGGTCTTTATTCCTGTAGAATCATTGTATGCGGCAGCCACATTTGCCCTTTTAGCCCTTGATCTGCTCACAACCACTGGCATGAGGAGCACCGAATTGTCTCAGGTCAGCGTCTCGCCAGAGTGCCTCATTCGCCTGGTCGATGATCCTCCTCTTGGGGCCAAAGACCGCTCCCCTCGCATCCGCTATGTGTTACGGCTCTTACCAAAGGGAGAACGAACGGAGGAAAGACACAACTACGGGATTGGCAAAGAGTCGGTCAGATTGATCGAGAAAACTGCACAGATGTTGTGTGAACACTACCATCTACGGCCTGGAGAAGCGCTTCCACGCGTCGTCTTTAACCGGCAGCATCATCGGAGTCATCGTTTTCAGGGTGCGCTTCCCTACATTTTTCAGTACAACCGGACACACTTCACCCACAATGCGATGAATGCCTGTATTCGATTTCTCTTACATGGGATGGTGTTTCAAACCAGCGCAGGTGTGCCTGTGGTGATCAAACCACATCTCCTCCGGCACGCTTTTGCGACATACGCGGTCAATATTGAGGGGTTGCCACTTGACCTGGTGGCGAAGTGGTTGCAGCAGAAAAACTTGGAGGTAACCGGCTACTACAGTGAGATGCCAGAGTACATGCAAGTAGAACAGCACTCCTCTTTTGTCGCACGATTGGCGACCCAGATCAATATCCGTGAGGCCATTCTTCGTTCTCCTGAAGAGATTCAGAAGCAAGCAGAAGCAGCTCGCAAGCGTGTGGGAATGCTCGTTCCCGTCGCTGGTGGAGAATGCACGTTGGATGCATTCTGCCCAAATCAATTCGACTGCATTCACTGTCCGGCGAAGGCCCCAGATCCTGAGAAACGCTATCAGGTCGAGGAAAAGCGACGGTGGGCGGAAGAGCGCCTTGCCTACTACGAGCGAGAGGGATTAGTTCTCGAAGCAGAAAAGATGCGACAATTGGTCCGAGCCTGTGATTTGGAGCTCAAAGAGATGGAGCAAATTGTCGCCTATCGGAAGGACGAAACGCGTGTCATCCAGATTCAACCAAGACCCAAACGACCGTCATGAGCCGCATCCCTGGTTGGAGGAGAAGGTCTATGCGAAGCTTCGCCAGCGTACCGTTGATCTGGTGAAGCACAGCGTCGATGCTCTCCTCAAAGACAAACAGCGCATCTCGCTGGCAACGGTCGCTGCCAAGTCGAAAGAGTTAGATCCGGAGCATCGGGGTGTATCTGAGAGTGCCATTCTCGACAACCTGGAGGCCAGGGTCTACTACGAGCAGCATCGGAGCTGGCGAGGCTCATCACGAAAGCAGGCGAGACCTCTAGCTGTGACAACGCCAGCTTCTCCGGGAACGGTTAAGCCTGACCGGGATGAGCAGCGGGTGCGCCAGCGCTATCTGAGGATGAGCAAGGAGGCATTAGTTGAGCGCCTGATCACTGCTGAGCGGACGCTGGGCGAGCAGCGAGAACGCTGGCTTTCGCAGCGGGATGAGGCACTGACCTGGCGATTGCGTGCAGAAACTGCCGAAGCGCGACTGGCACAAGAGGAAGAAACATCTACAGAAAGAAAACATGTACACATCTCATCAGAGAAAAAAGCATGAGGTGACTCTTTAGGTAACTCCACCAAACAGAGTTACCTAAGGCGCCGTGTGTCCTTCATGTTACTCTGTTTTCTATGGTATCATGAAGGACGTGAACGTGCTCTTTCCGGGATGTTCGATGATTGCCATGTGGAGGCGATGTCTATGGGTTGGCTCAAGAGAGATCTGTGGAAAGCTGGTATTGCTCTTGCTAGCATGCTGCTTCTCCTGGTGTTCATGGTGTGGGTCCCAGTGTCAGTGGCGGCTGCACATAAACTGACACCAAGGCTTGCTGGGCAAGGCATAGGCACGGTACAGGCGACATCAACAGAAGATGCGACCGTGACTGCATTGAACAAAGAGAAGCTTGTCCAGGAGGTCCAACAGCTAAAAAACCAGAATGAGCCTGATCCTCTTGGCTGGCTCCGAACAAATGCATCCATTTTTCTTTCAACGTGCGTTGTGGTTGTCGGCGGTCTCTTTGGCCTTTGGCGTTGGCGTATGGATCAACGATATGCTCAAAACAAAGAGTTAGAAGATCGCAAAGCTGAACGAGAGAGACGAGACGAGGAACAAAAACGTTGGTTGGAAGATCGTAAAGCTGAACGAGAGAAGCGAGTGGAAGAACGCTTCCAGTCTGCTGTGACAGGACTAGGAGACGAAAAGGAAGGGGCTAGGATCGGCGCTGCTATTCTGCTTAAAACCTTCCTTCGTCTGGGCTACGAACAGTTTTATACTCAGATCTTTCAGCTTGTGGCTGCCAATTTGCGTCTTCCAAGAACCCCCAACCCGCCAGAAGATCCGGCTGCTCCCCTGCCACTTACGGCCCTCCGCCATGCATTGATGATGACCTTCATGGAAGCTTTTCCACTTGCCCGAGATCAGGAGAAAAAAAATGTGAGGACAAAACTTGCAGACAATGAGTACAAGGTGAGAAGTACTCATCCCGCTCCGGTGACTATTTCCTCCGCGGAAATTCACTCTCTCAATGCAGTAGGCATCCGACTAGACAATGGGTTCCTCTGGTATGCTGATCTCAAACAGGCGTGGATGGCCCAGGCATCTCTGCGAAAAACTGATCTCACAGGGGCTGATCTGAGCGAGGCCAATCTCTACGCAGCCAATCTGAGCGAAGCCTATCTC
>WNGK01008334.1_pt1 | contig 10763 bp, 8 predicted proteins | sample 5400601 | NCBI WGS metagenome assembly WNGK01 (sample SAMN13153376, study PRJNA577476) | soil metagenome | isolation source: 60 cm soil or saprolite under Garry oak tree replicate 1 | place: USA:California | collected 2016-06-15
CGTCATGCGTGCCCTCGGGGCGGGCGCCAGGGCCCAGACAGCGGCGGACGCGGCCGCCCTCGCCGCGGCCCAGGAGATCGCCTCGCCCTCGGGCACGTGGACCCCCGCCGACGCCGCGGCCTTCTATGCGGGCCGCAACGGCGCGACGCTCCTCTCCTGCACCTGCGATCGCGGGTCGGACCAGGCCGTGGTGGAGGTCCGGGCCCCGGTGGACCTGCTGTTCGTCGGTCCGGATCGCACCGTGACCGTCTGGGCCCGGGCGGTGATCGGGCTGGCCCAACGGGCCGTCATGGGTAGAATGGCCCGCGATGTCCGTTCTGGAGTGGGAGCCGGCGCGGCTGGGCCGCACGGTGGATCACGGCGAGGCCCGAAAGGCCCTGAACCGGGCCCGCCGGGGTCTCGGCGTGGTCGACTACACGCTGGCCAAGCGAGCCCTTCTCCGGGAGTTCCGGACCGGCCTGCTCTCGCGGCTGGAGGTGTGCGACGCCCACCCGGAGCTGCTCCGGGCCGCCCGATACCTGGGCACCCGGGCCAGCCGCCCCTGCCCGATGTGCGAGAAGGAAGAGCTTCGCCTGCTCGCCTACGTCTACGGTGACGGGATGGAGCGCGACAACGGGCGAGCCTTCGACCTGCAGGAGGGGCTGACCGTCGCGGCCGAGCGCGAGGGCATCTGCTACGTGGTCGAGGTCTGCACGGACTGCTCGTGGAACCACCTGTCCGAAGCCTTCCGAGCCCGGACCGCGGGCTGAGCCGCCAGACGCCGCCAGAACGAGCCGAACATCACCGAAGGCACCGAACCGCAACACCGTTTCCCGCGGTTGCGCCGGGGCCCGTGGGTACAATCGCCTCGGTTTGGCAGCCGGGATGAACCGCTCAGGGAGGCATCGCCAGGGGGCGGGCTCGAATCCCGGGCGCTCGTCCGCCCGTCCCGGGGCCGCCGCGGCGCCGTCCGGCGCCGCCGTCACCGACGGGGCGGCCTCGCCGGCGAGGTTCGCCACCACCCGCCGGGGCGCGCTCGGCCGAAGGCCCAAGAAGGCCAGGGCGCGCAGACGGCGGGGGTTCTTCCGGCGTTTCTGGTGGGTGTTCGTGGTGGTGCCGCTCCTCGTGATGGTCGGGGTCATCGGGACCCTGTGGTACGCGTACGCCCGCATCCAGATCCCGAATGCTCCACCGGGCCCCCAGACGACCTACGTCTACGATCGGCGCGGCCACGTCGTCACCACCCTGCACGCGGAGGTGAACCGCACCGAGATCGCGTTCGACCAGATGCCCCAGAGCATCAAGGACGCGGTCATCGCGGTGGAGGACAAGGGCTACTACCACCACGGCGGGGTCAGCGTATTCGGCATAGTCCGGGCGGCCTGGCAGGACCTGGTGCACCGCAGCGCCGTGCAGGGGGGTTCGACCATCACCCAGCAGTACGTGAAGAACGTCTACACCGGCAGTGAGCGAACCTTCGGCCGCAAGATCAAGGAGGCGCTGCTCGCGGTCAAGCTGGAGCACGAGTACTCGAAGAACCAGATCCTCGAGAAGTACCTCAACACGATCTACTTCGGCAACGGGGCCTACGGGGTCGAGGCCGCCTCGCTGACCTACTTCCGGATCCACGCCAGGAAGCTCGACACCGTCCAGGCGGCCACGCTGGCCGGCCTCATCGCCTCGCCGGCCACGTGGGACCCGGTTCGGCATCCCGAGGCCTCCCGGGAGCGCCGGAACACCGTTCTGCTCGACATGGTCCAGCAGGGCTACATCGGCCAGGCCGACTACGACCGGTTGAAGGACCAGCCGGTCAAGGTCCGAAGGCCGAAGACCAGCTCCTCGGGGAGGTTCGCCTACTTCGTCGACTACGTGCGCCGCGAGCTCCTGGCGCAGTTCGGCGAGGACGAGACGTTCCGGGGCGGCCTGCGCGTCCACACCACGCTCGATTCCACCTGGCAGGCCGCCGCGGAGAAGGCGGTCAAGGACCACCTGCCGGGGAAGAAGGACCCCACGGCCGCGCTGGTGGCCATCGATCCGAAGAGCGGCCAGGTCCGGGCCCTCGTGGGCGGCAAGGACTTCGCCACGGCGAAGTTCAACGACGCCCTCCAGGCCCGTCGCCAGACCGGGAGCTCGTTCAAGGCCTACACGCTGACCGCGGCCATGGAGCAGCGGATCGATCCGCATTCGACCTGGAAGGGCCCGCCCGAGATCGTCATCCGCGACAAGGAGTGCTACACGAACGGCAAGCCGTGGGACGTCCACAACTCCGCGGACGAGAGCGCCGGCACCATGGACCTGTACGGCGCCACGGCGAACTCCGTGAACACGATCTTCGCCCAGCTCGTGGTGGCGGTGGGCCCCCAGAACGTGGCCGACGCGGCCAAGCGCATGGGGATCGCCTCGCCGCTGCAGGCGGTGTGTTCGATCACCCTCGGCTCCCAGCCGGTGACGCCGATGGACATGGCCACGGGGTACGCCACCCTGGCGGCGCGGGGGATCCGCCACACCCCGACGCCCTTCGCCGAGGTCGACGACTCCAGCGGGCACGTCCTCGACAGGCCCGACACGAAGGGCGACCCCGTGGTGGGCCAGAACGACGCCGACATCGTGACCTCGATGCTGGTGGGGGTGATCCAGCACGGCACGGGGACCCGGGCCACCCTGGCCGGCCGGCCGGCCGCAGGGAAGACCGGCACCGCCCAGAGCTTCCAGGACGCCTGGTTCTGCGGCTACACGCCCCAATTGGCGACCTGCGTGTGGGTCGGCTACCAGAAGGGCGAGATCTCGATGACGAACGTCGAGGGGGTCCCCGAGGTGTTCGGGGGGACCATCCCCGCGGAGATCTGGCACGACTTCATGACCACCGCCATGGCCGGCCAGCCGGTGCTCCCGTTCCCCAAGCCGAACCTCGCCGGATACAACGTCCACCCGAAGGGTTCGGGAGCCAGCCCAACCCCGGCTCCGAGCCCCACGCCGTCGCCAACGCCGTCGCCCCTGCCGTCACCGTCTCCAAGCCCGAGCCCGAGCCCGAGCCCGTCGCCGTCGCCGTCTCCAAGCCCGAGCCCCTCGCCCTCTCCCAGCCCCAGCGTGACGCCCACGGCCTCGGTGTCCCCGCCGTCCCGGCGGCACGCGTAGAAGCTAGCCCGGCCGCGGCGCGGTCGCCAGGATCTCGAACGGCAGGGTGGCCGAGATGGTCGTGCCCGCTCCCGGCCGGCTCTGGATGACCAGCATGCCCCCGCCCAGCTCGGCCCGTTCGCGCATGGACGCCAGACCCACCTTCCCCCGTCGCAGGAAGTCACGGGCCTGCAGGGGATCGAACCCGGCCCCGTCGTCCTCGACCTCGACGGTGAGCGTGCCCAGGCCGGTCTCGACGCGCACCGCCGCCTGATGTGCCCCGGCGTGCTTGGCCACGTTCGACAGCGCCTCCTGAACCACCCGGTAGGCCAGCGTCTCGACGTCTTCGGGGACCTGGACGTACGGCCCGCTCCTGATCCAGACCGGCAGGCCCCGTTCGCGTTCGAACCGCTGGCACAGCTCGCGCAGCGCCGGCACGAGGCCGCGTTCCTCCAGCACGGGGGGGCGGAGGTCGAACAGCACCCGGCGGAGGTTGTCGGCCTCCTCGCCCAGCTCCTCCCGGACCTTCTTCAGCATCTCGGCGGCCCCCTCGGGATCGCCCGTCTCGATCATCAGCCTGACCGCCTCCAGCGAGAGGGTGGCCCCGGTCACGCCCTGGATGGGCCCGTCGTGGAGGTCCCGGGCGATGCGGTTGCGTTCGGCCTCGATGGCCGCGTTGGTCCGCTGGAGGAGGCGGCTGCGGTCCTCGTCCCGGTCCTGGAGGAAGTGGAAGAGCTGGCGGATGGTCTGGTCGGCCACCCGGCTGGCAGTGACGTCGCGCACGACCAGCATCGAACCCGGCGGCACGGTGGCCAGGGGGGACGAACGGGCCTCGAGGTATCGGGGCGCCTCGCCGGCCGCCAGCACGGCCTCCCCGGTGTCGGGGAGCGAGGCGAGGGACTCGGCGCCGGGCCCGGCCTGGGCGGCGACCTCGTCCCACCGCCGACCCACCACCGACTCGCGGCGGCGCCGCAGCATCGAACAGAACGCGTCGTTCGCCCGCACGATGGTCTGCGTGTGGTCGAGCTCGACCACGCCGTCGGCCGCGGAGTCGAACAGCAGCCGCAGCCGCGCCTCCGAGGCCGAGGTCTTCTCGGTTGAGGCCAGCAGGGAGGAGATGGCGCGCTGCTTCTCCTCGAGGGCCTCGGTGAGGACCCTCCGGACCCGCCGGACGGATGCCGCGGCCACCGTGGCGGCGCCGAACAGCAGCGCGGCGCCGAACGCTCGCGCCGGCGCAGGGACGGGATCCAGGGCGAGGGCCACGCCGCTCACCCCGCCGAGCGCGGCGAGGAGGAACAGGCCCACCGCCCGCAGGCCGATCGCATGCGGCGGGCCGGCCCGGCCCGTCATCGGGAGCGCAGGCGCGTTCGAGGCTCGCATCTAGTCCTGTATCGGCCACGACGGCCCGATCGTGTAGGGGAAAGGGCCTACGAATCGTCCCCCGATCGGCGCCCCGAACCAAGCACCCGCGGTGGAAGTCGTTGGGTCGCTCCGGCGATCGAGATGCTGTCCGGGCCGAATCAGCTGCTGTCGATGCCGGGTCTTGACCGGTCGAGCCTGGCCGTCCACAGTGCATGCCATGAAGCCGATCGGTCCGGGGCAAAGGGGGACGACCACGGTCCTCTCGGCTTGCCTGCTGATAGCTCTTATCGGCCAGGTCGCGCGAGCCGGTGAGGGTGTCGTCCAGACGCGGTCGGGCGGCTACTGGATCCTCACCGGCTCGCCGCTCCTAGGTGTGGAAGACCAAACGGCGACCATGCTCTCGACCGGGAAAGTCTTGATAGCCGGCGGGAGCAACCCGGCCGACGAGGCCCAGCTGTATGACCCTCGGACGGGGACCTGGACTATTACCGGCAAGATGCACTACCCGCGGCTTGTGGCCACGGCGACCCTGCTTCAAAGCGGCAAAGTTCTCGTCGCGGGGGGGGTGAATCAGAACGGCGAATCCGAATCGACGGCCGAGCGGTACGACCCCCTGACCGGTACGTGGCGGACCACAGCCTCGATGAATGCCGCACGGTCAGGCCACACCGCCACGCTGCTCCAGGATGGGCGGGTCCTGGCTGCGGGGGGTCAGACGCATACCGGCATCGTGCGGACGGCCGAGATCTACCGGCCGGCGACGCACCAGTGGGTGCGCACCGGCAGCATGGGGCACACTCGAAATTTCGCTCAGGCCGTTCTGCTGCACTCGGGGATGGTCTTGGTGATCGGGGGAATCGCCAACGACCAACCGCTCACAAGCGCCGAGCTGTACAACCCGGAAAGTGGCACGTGGAGTCCGACCGCATCCATGTCTCAGGGCAGGTGGGGCCATACCGCGACGATGCTCCCCGACGGCAGGGTCCTTGCGGTGGGAGGGTGCTGCGGCGCCGACGGGCGCGTCTCATCCACGGCTGAGATCTACGACGCCTCCTCTGGGACGTGGACGCCGACGGGCAGCATGAGCGTGGCCAGAGAGTGGGCCAGCGCGACTCTCCTCGCCGACGGGTTGGTATTGGTGGCCGGAGGAACGAACGAGATCGGCACCGAATTCACCTCAGCAGAGCTATATGACCCGGGGATGGGTAGCTGGTTACCCACCGGATCCATGACCTACGCGCGCTCCCAATACACATTGACCTTGTTGCCTGATGGCCATGTCCTCTCGGTCGGCGGCGCTGATCAGGCTTACCAGTCGGCGGAGCTCTATATCCCACCGGCTGGCGCCTGAATCGCCTTCGGATAATGGGCCGGTAATGGATTGACGCCCTCGGTGGGCGCGGGCGAGTATCGGCCCGAGCCTCAGCGGGCGCCCGCCCTCACTCGATGAGGCGGCGGCGGAGCGCTTCGGCGACGGCGGCGGTTCGGTCTGACGCGCCGAGCTTCTCGAAGATGTGCTCCAGGTGCGTCTTCACCGTGTCCGGTGAGATGAACAGCTGATCCGCGATGTCCTTGTTGGTGTGGCCGAACGCCAGCAGTTGCAGGACCTCGACCTCGCGGGCGGTGAGGGTCTCGGCCCTGCGGTCGCGCTCCTTGGCCTGCGACAGCTCCTCGGCGAGGGCCACCACGAGCTGCGGGTCGATCACCATGTTCCCCCCGGCGACCAGGCGCACGGTCTGGATCAGGTGCTCGGCATCGCGGGCCTTCAGCACGTAGCCACGGGCTCCGGCCCGAACGGCCTCCACCACGAACTGGCGGTCGTCGTAGGCGGTGAGCATGACCACGCCCACCGAGGGGTGCTTCTGGGCGATCCGGCGGGCCGCTTCCAGCCCGTCCATCTCCGGCATGCGGATGTCGAGGAGCACGATGTCGGGCTCTCCCGCTCCGTTCGACATGAGGCTGAGGACCTCCTGGCCGTTCGAGGCCTCCCCGATGACCTCGATGTCGCCGGCCATCTCGAGGTAGCGCCGGAGGCCCTGGCGCACCAGGGAGTGGTCATCCGCGATGAGGACTCTGATGGACATGACTATGGAATCGGTCCGTTTCGCCTCGAACTGAATATCGACTTTCTACCAGAATGTCCGTCACCGGTTCGTCACCGGACCGCCGGACGGGGGACGGCGGGATGGTTCAGAAGACGTAGTACCAGTTCACGTAGAGCAGGAGCAAGAGGCCGAGCAGGGCCGCCGACACGGCCACCGCCAGCTCCCGGCGGACCCGGGAGCGCTCGGTGAGCCGGGCCAGGGCCCAGAACACCGGGAACAGGGTCAGGGCGAACCGCGGGAAGGACATGAACGGGCGACTCTCGAAGATGTAGATCATCGGCGGGATGGTCATCGCCCAGACGTAGACGCCGTAGGCCGGACGGAACCGGACCGCCGCGTAGACCGCCAGGGCCAGGACCGGCACCGCGATCAGCCAGTCGAGCAGGTGGTACCCGCCCGGGTAGATCCCCAGGAACCGCCAGGCGTCCTTCGATCCCTCGCTCAGCGTGAACGCCGGGCTGACCAGGGTGCGCTGCCAGTTCGTCTGCTGGTGGATCGGGGCGAACCAGTCCCCGATCCGGTGGTGCCAGTACAGGAGGTAGGCGCCCGCCCCGGCGGCGGGTCCCAGCGAGGCGATGAGCCCGGGGACCGGGACGCGCCGGGGCCGGCGCTCCAGCGTCTGGTGGACGGCCTCCACGGCCAGCGGCAGCACGAGGAGCGCGCCCACGTTCCGGGTCAGCGCGGCCAGGGCCCCGGCCAGTCCCGCCACGAACCACCGGCTCCGCCGGGCCGCCCAGAACGCCAGGACGGCCAGGAGCAGGAACAGCGACTCGCTGTAGGGGGCGAACAGGAAGAACGCGGTCGGGAACACCGCGGCGAACACGACCGCGCCCCGGGCGGTGTCCTCTCCCAGCTCCGATCGGGTCAGGGCGTACAGGGCCACCAGGGCGCCGAACAGGGCAGCGTTCGACACCAGCAGCCCGGCCGCCAGGGGATGCCCCCCGATGGCGAACGACACCCACCGCACCAGCAGCGGGAACAGCGGGTAGAAGGCCGCGCTCCCGTCGTGGGTTCCGTAGCCGGACGCGGCGATGCGCAGGTACCAGAGGGCGTCGAACCGTTCGAACGAGGTGAACAGGTTCTGCCACCCCGGCTCGATGGCCCGGGCCGGCCATCCAGGCACCCCCACCGGGCCCGGGATGTGGCCGAGGACCTTGGAGTCGAATCCGCCGGGCGGCGCGTGGGGCAGCACGGCCACCGCGATCATCGCCATCACCCACATGGCCACCCGGACCACCAGGAAGACCTTCAAGCAGTACAGCACCGGCTCGCGCAGGCCGCCGGTGCGAACGTCCACCCGGGCTCCCCGCCTGGCCCGGCCCGGCGCGTCCGGCCGGCCGGGTCCGATCCGTGTCCTCATCAGGCCGCCCCCTCCAGCAGAGGTCTCCGGCGCACGGTCTCGAGGCGTTGCGAAAGCTCCCCCGGCGTCCGCAGAACCCAGGCGGCCAGACAGGCCAGGAGGATAACGGCTCGGATCACCACCGCCAGCTCGAACCCTCCGAGCGGCGTGCCATGGAACCCCGCAAAGGTCGACGATCCGAGCTGCGCGTCGAACCGCCCGAACCAGGTGAACCGGGTGAAGAACACGGCGATGTCGGCGGCCTCGAACGCCCCGAACAGCCACGGGTTGGGAAGGGACAGGGCGAACCACGGCAGCAGCCACAGTCCGTACTGCGGCGAGTAGACCTTGTTCGACAGCAGGAACGCCACCAGGAGCGGGAAGCCGAACGTCCACCGGGGGAAGTCGGGGTGCCGCCATCGCTTCATCGCGTAGAGAGCCACCGCGGCCACCACGAACACTACCAGCGAGAGGCGGTCCAGCACGTGCGGCGACCACGAGCACCCCGTTCCACCGTGCAGCCGCTGGCAGGCCACGAACCACAGGCTGTCCCAGTCGGCCGGGCGGTTCGCGTTGAACCGGAAGAAGGTGGCCCACGAGTGCGGAGCGGCCAGCGCGAACGGGAGGTTCACCAGGGCGTAGGCGGTGACCGACCACACCGCGAGCTGGGCTGCCCCGGCCGTGTTTCGTCGCTTCAGTCTGCCAAGGACGAACGGCACCACCAGGAACCCCGGGTAAAGCTTCGCCGCGGCGCCCAGCCCGAGCAGCGCACCGCTCATCGAGTCGCGGTCCCGGAGGTAGGCGTAGGTTCCGGCGGTGGCCAGGACAACCGCCACAAGGTCCCAGTTCACGAAGGCGTAGATCAGGAGCGACGAGGCCACGCCGAAGTACAGCGCCCGGAGCCCCGCCAGGCGATACAGGAGCAGGGCGGTGACCAACGCCAACGCGAACAGGAACGCGGCGTTCACATAGAAGAAGCTGGGATAGCAATTCGAGCTGGTGCCAGCCGAGCAAGAGCCGGACCCCAACTCGGCGATGAAGTTCGAGATCCAGGCTGCCGTGCGCATGAAGTACATCGTGACGACGGGGTATTCGTCGCACTGTCCCTCACAATGGTCGAGGTAGGGGAGGCGGCCGCCCTGGAGGCGCTCGGTGCCGTACAGGGGCACGATGTCGGAGTAGCAGATCCGGGGAGGACGGTACTGCCTGCCGTCGCCCCAGTTCCCGCCGGCGCAGGGCTGCTTCCACAGCGCGGCCGCCGCCAGGACGAGGGCGGTGGAGACCAGCACCACCACGAGCCCCAGCGAGCCGGTCACCTGCCCCGGCGGTCTCGGCGCCCTGTGCACCCGAGGATTATCGAGCCTGGGACCGGCTCCGGATGGCTGGGGCTTGGGCTTCCACGGGCTCGGCCCGGAGGGTGAACCGGCAGTCGTACTCGCTCTCCAGCGAGAACGAGTCGTTCGGGAGGCCCTCGTCGACGTCGATCAGCAGGCCGCCCTCGTCCCGGTACAGCCTGGCCAGCCAGTCGTGGGCGAACACCGGCACGCCGGCCACCCGGCCCACCTCCACCACGTCGGGGCCGGGGTAGTAGCGGTCGTAGAGGTAGGGGGCGGTCGAGTCGCAGCAGCCGGTCCCGAGCACCATCACCAGCTCCTGGCGGCCTTCGGCCTGAACCTGCCGAACGACCTCCTCGGCCCGGGGCGTGGCGTCGACCCGCATCGCCGCCGCCTCCCTCAGAGCCCCAGCACCTGGAACCAGAACTTCTGCTCCTTGGACGGGGTCTGGTCCACCCGGATGTACTTCGGCTGGACGAACTGCAGCAGCCCCCACGTGCCCAGCTCCCGGCCGATCCCGGACTGCTTGAACCCGCCGAACGGGGCCGCGGCCGAGACCAGGTGGTAGTCGTTGATCCACACGGTGCCGGTCTGCATCCGCCTGGCCACGCCGAGCGCGCGAGGGATGTCCCTCGACCACACCCCGCCGGCCAGGCCGTAGATCGAATCGTTCGCCATGCGGATGGCGTCCTCCACGGACTCGTAGCGGATCACCGACAGCACCGGCCCGAAGATCTCCTCCTGGGCGATCTTCATGGAGTTGTCGACCTCGCCGAAGATCGTGGGCTCGACGTAGTGCCCGCCCTCGGGGACTCCCTCGGGAACGCCGCCGCCGGTGAGGAGCTTGGCCCCTTCGTCCTGGCCGACCTGGATGTAGCGCTGGATCGTGTCGAGCTGGCGCCGGTCGATCACCGGCCCCATGTCGGACTCGAAGTCGAGCGCGCTGCCGACCTTCAGGCCCTCCGCCACCTCGACCATCCGGGCGGTGACCTCGTCGTAGAGCGAGGCGGGGACGAAGCACCGCGTGCCCGAGTGGCAGATCTGCCCCTGGTGCAGGTACGTGGCCCACAGCGCCCCGGGGACGGCGATGTCGAGGTCGGCGTCGTCCAGGATGATGTTCGCGCTCTTGCCGCCCAGCTCGAGCGTCACGTTCTTGATGGTTCCCGAGGCCAGTTGCATGACCCGCCGTCCGACGCCGGTCGAACCGGTGAAGGCGACCTTGTCCACGCGGGGATCGGTGACGAGGGCTTCCCCGGCGATCGGACCGGTCCCGGGCACCACATTCAGCACGCCGTTCGGCAGGCCCGCCTCGGCCGCGATCGCCCCCAGCTCCAGGGCGGAGAGGGGAGTGTAGGGGGAGGGCTTCAGGATCATGGTGTTCCCCATCGCCAGCGCGGGCGCGGCCTTCCACACCGCCATGATGAGCGGGAAGTTCCACGGGATGATCCCGGCACACACGCCGTAGGGGCAGCGCTGGACGATCTCCCAGGCCGGCGCGGGGAAGCCGGTCTCGGGGACGGCCTCGATCTC
>WNGK01008872.1_pt1 | contig 10762 bp, 9 predicted proteins | sample 5400601 | NCBI WGS metagenome assembly WNGK01 (sample SAMN13153376, study PRJNA577476) | soil metagenome | isolation source: 60 cm soil or saprolite under Garry oak tree replicate 1 | place: USA:California | collected 2016-06-15
CTCGGCCGCGGCGCGCGGGTGAAGCTGGCCAGCCGCGCGCAGATCCACGCCGCGTGCGGACTCCACGTCCCCTGATACCGCCTCGGTGATCGCGAGCGCCACCTCCTGCGCCGACTGGATCCGGGGATCCATCAGCGCCTGCTCCTGCGACGGATGGATCCGGGGATCCATCCGTCGCTCCCGGATCAATCCCCGGATCCATCCGGGCAGTTACTCGGGCGCGATCGTCGGCTCGCGGTCAGCCGCCAGAAGGTCATCTTTACCGTCCCGGCCCGCGCCATTCCCCGGCTGCCTGCGCCGAAGCCCCGCCGTAACCGGTCGGCCGCGGCGCACCGGCCCACCGCGCACGCGCCTGCCCGGAGGTCCTGGCGGCCTGCAACTCCTCGCCCGCGCAGCCGCTACGGTATGACAGGTGCCGATGCGTCATTGTCTGAAGCGGGCAGGGACTGGGGCAGCGATCGTCGTGCTGCTGGCGTTCCTGCCGATGATCACCGCTACGCCCGCCCTGGGCGCGGCCGGGTCGCAGAGTGAGGCAGCGTCCGCGCAATCCGTGCCAGCCGGCGTGCGCCAGTTGATAACGGTCACCGCAGCCAGGCGCCGGGCGACCCACGCGAAGCTCAGCGTCTTCCGGCGCGCTCAGGGTCGCTGGGTGAGGGTCTTCGGGCCGTGGCGGGCTCGAGTCGGATATCACGGGATCGCCAGGCCGGGCGCCAAGCGCGAAGGAGACGGCCGGACACCGGCGGGAACCTACGCGCTGGGATTTTTCTTCGGCGTCCTGCGCGATCCGGGCGTCTCCTTTCCCTACCGGCGTGCCCGCTCCAACGACTTCTGGGACGATGATCCGTCCAGCCCGCGCTACAACGAGTGGGTGGACAGGCGGCACCATAATCCCGGGCACAGCCCCGAGCCGCTCGACCGTCGCCCTGCCTACGACTACGCGGCGGTGATCAGGTATAACACCGCCCGCGTTCCGGGGCTTGGCAGCGCGATCTTCCTGCACGTCGGAACCGGGTCGGCGACGGCGGGCTGCGTTTCGCTGCCGCGGCGCGAACTGCTCGCGATACTGCGCTGGCTGCGACCCCGCCGGTCACCGCGGATCACGATCCGCGTGATGGCCGGCTGAGCCTCGCGGCGGGGTTGAGGCGGCCGGGTTGAGGCGGCCGGGTTGAGGCGGCCGGGTTGAGGCGGAGGCCGTCAGCGGCGAGATCCGGCCAGATGCTCCGTGCCCAGGAGCTTTCGGGCTAGCCCGTCGGCTAGGGCCGTGGTCCTCCAACCAGCGTCAGGATCTGCTGCAGGGTGCCGCTGAAGCCGTCGAGCCGTCCCTCGATCCGGTCGAGCCGTCCCTCGATCCGGTCGAGCCGTCCCTCGATCCGGTCGAAGCGGGCATCGTGCTGGTCGAGGCGGCCGTCGATCCGGTCGAGGCGGCCGTCGATCCAGTCAAACCGCCGGTCGACCTGATCGAAGCGGCCGTCATGCGCGGCGACCCGGGCCACGACATCGGACACGGTGTCGCTGATCGCTCGTATGTCTTCCCTGACGCTGTCGATCTGCGCGTCGGTCACCACCATGCACGGCAGCGTACTCTGGCGGTCGGACAACCCACCGTGCTTCGTCCGCAATGAGCGGCGACTAGCCGGTGATCAAGGTCTTGAGCAGCTCGCGGGTCCTGCGCCTGTCGTCGCCCTTGGCATACTCAACGGGCACGAAATCAGTCACGCCGTAGTCGGCGAGCGCGGTGAGCTGGCTGGCGACCTGATCTTCGTTGCCCACGATCGCGACGTCGGCCGGGCCCTGAGCGCCCTCCCGGTCGAGCATGGCGCGGTACGACGGAAGCTGGCCGTAGATCTCGAACACCTTGGTGGCGCGGCCGCGGGTGCCGGCGGCGTCGTCGGTGACGCAGACTGGCAGCGTGCAGACGACGCGGGGGAGTGGCCTGCCCGCTTCCCGGGCCGCGGCATTGATCGTCGGGACGATGTAGTCCCGTATGGTGGCCGGGCCGGTCATCCACAAGATCGTGCCGGCCGTGCGCTGGCCGGCCAGCCGCAGCATCTGCGGACCCATCGCCGCGAGCAGAACGGGCATGTCGGCGGTGCGCGGGACCGACAGGCCGATGCCGGCCCGCATCGTCTTGCCCTCGAACGCCACCGGCTGGCCGTCGAGCAGCGGCAGCAGGATCGACAGGTACTCGTTCATGTGCGCCGCCGGGGCATCGAAGCTGTAGCCGTACATGTCCTCGATGACGATCTTGTGCGACGCGCCGATGCCGAGTACGAGCTGCCCGTCGAGCGCCAGCGCCGCCGTGAGCGCCTGTTGGGCGAGCGCGGCCGGATGGCGGGGATAGGTCGGCACCACCGCGGTCCCGATCTCGATCCCGTGCACGCCGTGGCCGGCCACGGCAAGTGCCGTCAGCGCGTCGAGGCCGAAGATGTTGGCCATCCATGCCGAGGAGAAGCCGTCGTCGACTGCCCTCAGCAGCTCGTCACGGAGCTCGGTGAGAGCCTGCGGGCTCTGCGGTTCGGTGAGGGACGTGCCGATGCGCATCCGGATCTCCGATTTCTGTGCGGTGCAGGTTGACCGCTATGCCGGCGTATTGGATCAGTATGGCTAGGGGAGTATAGAAACATGGATTCGGGGCAGACGAGATCACCGGGCGGAGTCGGGAGGAGCGCACGCAAGTCCGAGGGCGCCGCGCCGGGCAAGCAGAAGCCGGCGGCGAAGAAGCCGGCCGCGACGAAGCCGACGGCCGGGGGGGCGGCCGGGCGGGGCACGGGCGGCGTCGGCTACGGCATCGGGCCGTTCGACGCGGCCGGGCGGGACAGCGTGGAGCGGGCAGCAGCGATCCTGGCCGGCGCCGGCCAGGACATCCCGGCCAGCCGGTCTCGGCTGGACGCTCTCGGCAAGCTGGCCGAGCTGCCCCCTGACCGGTATCTGGACCGGGAGGAGAGCTGGCTGCGGTTCAGCCAGCGGGTGCTCGAGCTCGCCGAGGACCCGAACGTGCCGCTGCTCGAGCGGGTCAGGTTCGAGTCCATCTTCGCCAGCGCGCTCGACGAGTTCTTCATGGTGCGGGTCGCCGGGCGGATCAGGCGCATGGCGACCGGCCTGCCGGTGGAGAGCGTGAGCGGCAAGGCACCCGACCAGATACTCGAGAACACCCTGGATATGGCGCGCGAACTGGCCGACAGGCACGCCCGCTGCTTCAGCCACCGGCTGCTGCCCGCGCTGGCCGAGTCGGGCATCGAGATCCTGCGCTGGAAGGAGCTGCTGCCGCAGGAGCAGGCCAGGCTGCAGGAGCTGTTCAAGGAGCGGATCTACCCCGTGCTGACCCCGCTTGCCGTCGACCCGGCGCACCCGTTCCCGTTCATCTCCGGCCTGTCGCTCAGCCTGGCCGTCATGGTCGCGGACCCCCGGTCCGGCCTGACGCTGTTCGCCAGGGTGAAGGTGCCGCCGTTGCTGCCCAGGTTCCTGACCGTCTCGCCGAGCAGGTTCGTGCCGCTGGAGGACGTGATCGCCGCGCACCTGAACGAGCTGTTCGCCGGGCTCGAGGTGATCGAGCACCATGCCTTCCGGGTGACGAGGATCCGCGATCTGGAGATCGACGAGGACGTCACCGAGAACCTGCTGCAGTCGCTCGAGCGCGAGCTGATGCGGCGCAGGTTCGAGCCCGCCGTCCGGCTCGAGGTCGAGGAGTCGATCTCCAGCGACGTGCTCGACAAGCTCGTGACCGAGCTGGACATCGACCACCGGGCGGTCTACCGGCTGCCCGGGCCGCTTGACCTGTCCGGCCTGTCCGCGATCGCCGACCTCGACCTTCGCCGGCTCAAGTACCCGGCGTTCGTGCCTGCAGAGGGGGCGCTGCCGGGGGACCGCAGCGTGTTCGCCACGCTGTCAGAGCGCGACGTGCTCGTGCACCTGCCCTACGACTCGTTCACCGCGAGCGTGCAGCGGCTGGTCGTCTCGGCCGCGGCGGATCGGCGGGTGCTGGCCATCAAGCACACGCTGTACCGGACCAGCGGTGACTCGGAGATCGTCGACGCGCTGATCGACGCCGCTGAGGCCGGCAAGCAGGTCGTCGTCGTGGTGGAGATCAAGGCCAGAGGCGACGAGGAGGCAAACATCGCCTGGGCGCGCAAGCTTGAGGAGGCAGGCTGCCACGTCGTCTACGGGTTCGTCGGGCTCAAGACGCACTGCAAGATGGTGCTTGTCGTCCGGGAGCAGGCGGACGGGTCGTTGCGCCGGTTCTGCCATATCGGCACCGGCAACTACCATCCGAAGACCGCCAGGCTGTATGAGGACTACGGGCTGCTCACCGCCGATCCGCAGGTCGGCGAGGACATCACCGACCTGTTCAACCACCTGACCGGGTACAGCCGCCGGGCGGACTACCACCGGCTGCTTGTCGCCCCCACCGGGCTCCGCTCCGGCCTGATCAAGCGGATCGACGAGCAGGTGCGGCTGGCTCGCGAGGGACGGCCGGCGCGGATCCAGATGAAGTGCAACGCGATCATCGACGAGGCGATCATCGACGCCCTGTACCAGGCGTCGATCGCAGGCGTGCCGATCGACCTGCTGGTGCGGGGGATCTGCTCGCTGCGCCCTGGAGTCCCCGGGCTGTCGGAGACGATCAGGGTCCGGAGCGTGGTGGGCCGCTTCCTCGAGCACTCCAGGATCTACGCGTTCGGCGCGGGCAGTATGACCGGTGCCAGCGGTGCCAGCGGTGCCAGCGTGCCGGACGGGGCGAGCATGGCGGATGGGGCGAGCGGGGCGGACGGTGTCGGCGGTGCCGACGGTGCCGGAGGGGCGGACGGTGCGGGCGGGGCTGGCAGCGTGGACGGGGCGGACGACGTCTGGATGGGCAGCGCAGACCTGATGCACCGGAACCTGGACCGCCGCGTTGAACTGCTCATCCGGGTCACCGATCCCGCGCACAAGGCCGAACTGCGCGGCCTGATCGACCTGGCCATGGATCCAGGCGTCTCGTCCTGGTGGCTTGGCCCGGACGGAATCTGGACCAGGCAACATCTGGACGAGGACGGCGCCCCGCTGATCGACCTGCAAGAGCGCCTGATCAGGTTCAGGCAGAACCGGTCGGCCGACGCCGATGTCGGCACCGGCAAGAGCCGGCCGCGGCTCGCCGACGCGGACCGGCGTGGCTGACGGCAGGCCGGACGGGCCCATCCGAGCCGCGGGTGCCGTCGTCTGGCGGCCGGGCGGGGCGGAACCCGAGGTCGTGCTCGTGCACCGGCCGCGCTACGACGACTGGTCCTACCCGAAGGGCAAGTGCGAACCCGGCGAGCACGTGCTCGCCACGGCGGTCCGCGAGGTCGCCGAGGAGACCGGCCTGCGGATCGCGCTCGGCCGCCCGCTGACGCCCTCGGTCTACCAGGTCCGCGCGGGAGTCAAGCAGGTCGCGTACTGGGTCGCGCGCTGCACCGGGTTCGCGGGCTTCGTCCCGAACGACGAGGTGGACGAGGTGCGGTGGTTGCCGGCCGACGACGCGCGGAAGCGGCTGTCGTACGACAGGGACAAGGCGCTGCTGGAGGAGTTCGGGTCGGGGCCGGTCAGTACGGTGCCGCTGATCCTGCTGCGCCACGCCGCGGCCGGCCGCAAGCTCGAGCGGGTCGCGGACGGCGCGGCGGCAGCGGACCTGGCCAGGCCGCTCGACGCCAACGGATCGGCCGAGGCGGAGTCCCTGGCGGGGCTGCTGGCGAGCTACGGACGATGCCGGGTGATCAGCTCGGCGGCCGAGCGCTGCCTGGCGACGGTCCGGCCGTACGCGGCCGCCTTCGGGGTCTCCGTCGAGACCGAGCCGGCCTTCACGGTCGGACTGGCCCCGGCGTCGCAGGCAGAACTGCTGGGGGCGGGGACGGTCAGGCCCGTCCCGGTCGGCGAGCAGTCCGGCACCGGGCCGCCCGCCGGTCTGACCGCCGGGTCGGGCGCCGGTCTGCCCGCCGGGCCGGGCGCCGGGCCCGCTGCGCGGCGGGTGGCGGCACGGGCGGCCGCAGGGCGGGTGGCGGCGTTGGCGGCCGCCGGCGAGCCGACCCTGATCTGCGCGCACCGCGAGAACCTGCCCGAGCTGATCGATGCCGCGTTCGGCGCGCTGGGCGTGAGCCCGCCCGGTGCCGAGCCGCTCGGCAAGAGCGAGTTCTGGGTGCTCCAGTCGGCTGGCGGAGTGCTCGTCTCGGCGGAACGGCACGATCCCCGAAGGTAGCGGGCAGCGGCCCGTCTCGGCCCGCCTGAGCTGGCCGGCCCGCCTGAGCTGGCCGGCCCGCCTGAGCTGGCCGGCCCGCCTGAGCTGGCCGGGCACAAGAATGTCGGAGGCACGCGATAGAAGTCGGCTAACCAAAAGCTCCGTCGGGAACCCGCCGGGAAGCGTCGGGAAGGGAGACCATGATGGCCGACGATATGGCGCGAGAGGTCGAGAGCGAGATCGCGGACCTGGCGGAGCGGTTAACCGCCCCGGGGCCTGACGAGTGCTTGCGCTGTTTCCTGCTGCGGATGATCACCGAGTTCGGCTGCGACGGGACGTACCGCTGGACGATCCGCTGGCGGGACGTCCGCTCCACTCAGCCGCGCGGCCTGCTGGACCAGCTCGGCCGCCGCGGCGGATTCTGCGACTGCGAGGTACTGATGAACGTGTTTCCCGACTATCCGCAGGTCAGCGTGGCGCTCCCGTGCGCCGGCGTGGCCAGGCCAGGGTCATGGCGCCCGTGCGACCTGCGCCGGCTGGGCAAGACAGCGTGACCGGGTGCGTGTTCACGCCTCGCCCTTCTCGATCAGCCTGATCATGGCCATCGCGATCGGCAGGGCGGTGATCTCGATCTGCCACGGCCTGGCGCCATAGTGCGCTAGCCGGGCCGCCACGGACTCGGGCGTGGGCGGCTCGGGCGGCTGCCAGGCCAGCCGGCGCACCGCGTCAGGAGCGACCAGGTTCTCGGCCGGCATATGGCCAGCGTCGGCGAGCGCGGCGACGGCCGTCCTGGCGGCGGCCAGCCGCTTGGCTGCCACCGGATCACGTTCCGCCCAGCGGTGCGCGGGCGGCGGGCCGTCGCCGGGCGGTGCGGACGACTCGGGCAGCGCTGCGTCGGCCAGCGACTTGGCCCGCCGGACCGCGCGCAACCAGTCGGGCCCGTACCGCCGTGCGCCCCGCCCGGTGAAGCCGGGGAGCCTGCCGAGCTCGGCAAGGCTGCTCGGCGCGGCCCTGGCCGCCTCCACGATCGCCGCGTCGGGCAGGATCCTGGTCGGCGAGATGTCCCTGCGCTGGGCGATCTGGTCGCGTTCCAGCCAGAGTTCACGGACGATGGCCAGGCTGCGCCTGCTGCGCACCCGGTGGATGCCCGAGGTCCTGCGCCACGGGTCGGGACGCGGCGGAGCGGGCCTGGCGGCCAGGATCGCGGCGAACTCCTGCTCGGCCCAGCCGGTCTTGCCCTGCTCGGCGAGCTGCGCGGCGAGCGCGTCCCGCAGTTCGACGAGAACCTCGACGTCCAGCGCCGCGTAGCGGAGCCATTCCGTGGGCAGCGGCCTGGTCGACCAGTCCGCGGCCGAGTGCGACTTCTCCAGGGTCAGCCCGAGCACCTCCTCCACCAGGGTGCCCAGGCCCACCCGCGGGTAGCCGAGCAGCCGCCCGGCAAGCTCGGTGTCGAAGATCCGGCGCGGCCGGAAACCGAGGTCGGCCAGGCACGGCAGATCCTGGCTGGCCGCGTGCAGCACGGACTCCGCGGCGGACAGGGCCTCGTCGACCCCCGACAGGTCGGGGCAGGAGACCGGGTCGATGAGCACGGTGCCGGCGCCCTGCCTGCGGAGCTGGACCAGGAAGGCCCGGTGACCGTAGCGGAATCCGGATGCCCGCTCCGCGTCCACGGCGACCGGCCCGCTTCCTTCACCGAGCCTGGCCGTCGCCTCGGCCAGGCCATCGGCGGTGACCACCAGTGGCGGCAGCCCGTCGCGCGGCTCGAGCAGCGGCACGCTCACGACCGGCGCCTCGCCCGCCCCGGCCGCGGCTTGCCGGGCCTGAGCGCCGCGACGCCGGCCGCTACCAGAGGCAGGCCGGATGCCGCGCAGAGCGTGTCGGCCCACGCCACCAGGTGCTTGTCCAGCTCGAAGCGGTCGCCGCCGGCCGTGGTCGGCGACCAGGACGCCCGCATCTCGAACTCCGTCGCGACCGGATCTTCCTGCTTGGTGCCGAACCCTTCCGTGACCACCCTGGTCACCGTTCCGCTCGGCGCCGCGTACCCGGCCGACGTTGACTCAAGCGCCTCGGTCAGCCAGCTCCATCCGACCTGCCCGACGAGCGGGTCGGCGGCGATCTCCGGCTCGAGCTCGGCCCGCACGTAGGCGATCACCCGGAACGGCCCGGCCCAGCCGTCCTGCCCGCCGGGGTCATACAGGAGCACGAACCTGCCCCACCCGATCTCGTTCCCGTCCACTACCACCGTCGCGGCGATCGCCGCTGCCTGCGGTGCCAGCCGTCGCGGCGGCGGCTCACCGTCGAAGCTGAGTTCGGGCCGGTTCGTGCGCTGCTCGGCCACGCCCGACTCAAGCTCGGCGACCGCCGCGCGGAACACCTGGTCGGCCCCGGGGTGCCGGACCTCTGGCACCGCTGCGGGCCTCAGCGCGCGAGACGGCGGCACGGCACCCTCATGCCACGCGGCCAAGTTGCCCGGCAGCGGGCCGTGCGGACGCCGCGACCAGTTCCGGGCGGGCCGGGGGAAGCAGTCCCACCAGCAGGGCCGCCCCGCATGCGGTGCAGAACCACTCGGGGCAGCTTTCGCCCTGGCTGTCGGGGCAGCGCCCCAGCCAGGGATGGACCTGCACGAACTCACGCCTGGAGCCACAGCAGGGACAGTGCCTGAGGTCATCGATCATCTGCTGCTCCCGTCGTCGCCGGACCCCACCTTCGATGCTGGCACGTACCCGGCCACATGCCGTGGACCTTCGGCGGCGTGTCAGCTGGGCGTTTCAGCGCCAAAGCGGCGGCGCTCGGCCGGGACCCGACGGCCGGCCGCCGCGCCGGGCCGCGAGGCTATGAGACGATCCCAGGCGTGAACAACCAGACCGCCGACTCACCTTTCATCCGGGCCTGCCGCCGGCAGCCGGTCTCCAGCGCGCCCGTGTGGTACATGCGCCAGGCGGGCCGGTCCCTGCCCGAGTACCGCGCGACCAGGGCCGGGACGGCGATGCTCGACGCGTGCTCGAACCCCGACCTGATCACCGAGATCACGCTGCAGCCGGTCCGCAGGTTCGGGGTCGACGCGGCGATCCTGTTCAGCGACATCGTCGTGCCGCTGCGGGCGGCCGGCCTGGACATCGACATCCGCCCTGGCGTCGGGCCGGTGCTCGACAAGCCGATCCGCGACGAGGACGACGTGGCGCGGCTGCGCGGACTTGAGCCCGGCGACGTGGCCTTCGTGAGCCAGGCCGTCGAGATGCTGACCGCCGAGCTCGGCGAGACCCCGCTGATCGGGTTCGCCGGCGGCCCGTTCACCCTCGCCTGCTACCTCGTCGACGGCGCCCCGTCGAAGACGTTCGACCGGACCAGGTCGCTGATGTACGGCGCCCCCGCGCTGTGGGCGTCGCTGCTCGGCAGGCTCACCGACATCACGATCACGTTCCTGCAGGTGCAGGTGCAGGCGGGCGCGTCGGCGGTGCAGCTCTTCGACTCCTGGGCCGGGATCGTCAGCCCCGAGGACTACCAGCGCAGCGTGCTGCCGTTCAGCAGGCGGATCTTCACCGCGCTCGCCTCGGCCGGCGTGCCGGCGATCCACTTCGGCGTCGGCACCGGCGAGCTTCTCGGGCTGCTCGGCGAGGCCGGCGCCGACGTGGTGGGCGTCGACTGGCGGGTGCCGCTCGACGACGCCGTGCACCGGGTGGCGCCCGGCAAGGCCCTGCAGGGCAACCTGGACCCGGCGATACTGCTCGCCCCGTGGCCGGTCGTGCGGGAGCGGGCCAGCGAGGTGCTCGAGAAGGGCCGCACGGCCGAGAGTCACATCTTCAACCTCGGCCACGGCGTGCTGCCCGAGACCGACCCGGACATACTGGCCAGGCTCACCGACCTGGTGCACGCGACCCCAGCCGGGTCCGCGCGCTGACGTCCTGGCCGCCCGTCACGCCGCGGGCGCCGCGGGCGGGTCGGCGGCCGGTGGCGGCTTCCGCCGCCCCAGCCTGCGCCGGCTCGCGTAGATGAGGCCGCCGATGAGCGCCAACAGAACCGCGAACGGCAGGATCGACCCGAGCGCGGTCAGCACCCAGCCGACAACCAGGCCGAGCGCGTGCCACCCGCCACGCAGGCCACCGGCGAAGCCCGGAATCTTCTGGTGTTTCTTAACGATGACCGCGTGGTGACCGAGCAGCAGGACGGTGACCGTCGCGTAGCTGGTCTCATGGGCCAGCGCGCGCTGCTGCGGCGACCCGGCTGTTCACGTCGGCGACCCGCTGGGTGACGTCCACCGCGTGCTGGTTGAAGGCAATCTGCTTGCCGTGCAGGGCCTTCAGCTTGTCCAGCGTCTGGGCATACTGCGCGACCGGGATCTTGAGCGCAAGCTGCACCGACGTGCGGTGCCTGCCTGGCGGTGTGATCTCCTGTTCGCGCGCGACGTAGCCGCCGACGGCCGTGACGATTTTTTTGGCCGCCTCCGCCTGTGCCGCCACGTCGTTGACCCGGAGGGTCAGGTCGGCCGTGTAGATGATGCTCTGCGTGGACAGCGCGAGTCCGGCCCGCCCCGCGGTCTTCCCGGTCGCCGCACTCCCTTGCCCAGCCGCGGCGAAT
>WNGK01011152.1_pt1 | contig 10762 bp, 11 predicted proteins | sample 5400601 | NCBI WGS metagenome assembly WNGK01 (sample SAMN13153376, study PRJNA577476) | soil metagenome | isolation source: 60 cm soil or saprolite under Garry oak tree replicate 1 | place: USA:California | collected 2016-06-15
ATACGCCCGGCGAGTAGTGGTTGTCATAAAGCAGACTCCTTCGTCCAACCGCCCAAGCATAGCCTGATTCCACGAGAGACAGGCTATTACCGACGTCTAATTGCCCAAATGTCAACGGGTATTGTCCGAATGGGCGGATCGGTTACTGGTCTTGCGGGCGGATGAAGTTGGACTATCACGGCGACAGCATAGTGGAACCGCGTGGAAATGTGCGGATACAAACTCAAACCCTGCCCAAGGCATTTTGAGTGCTATCGCGATTTATCGCCAACTCTGGGAATGCTTCGCTTGCAGCAGGTCGAGAACAGAGAAAATCAAAAGCAGCTCTGGCATGGCGATCATGGAGATGTAGCCATACCGAATGCTCTGGAGGTGAGCAAGAGCTGGTATGCCAACGCAGAAATGTAACGTTGCATATGCAGCAAGCACTGCCCACATTTCCCAGCAGCGTCGGATGTACCAGAACTTTTCAATTGAAAGGCCCACGACCGTTCCGGCGGTGATCGTGCAAAGCAGCCAATTTTGCCTCACGTTGCGGTGTATTCCCTTGTCCAGATCATGAATCTCTAAAGCGACCAAAAATACGATGGGCAGTAATGCAAGGCCAAGGTACGAGAGGTTTTCGCGGACGACGTGGTGGAACTCCGCTTCTCCTCTTGAGTGTCCCCTCTCTTGTTGCCAAGTATGAAGGCAGCACCGATGAGCACAAAGAGCCAGACGAGGCAAAGGGCGACCTTGGACCAAGCAGGTGTGTCGGGCAGCAGAACCGCGATTGCCCAAGCCCTAAGAAGAAGGCGAATACAATCGCCGACGCGGATACAATGACACGCACGTGCCGCAGTATATCGCGTTCTCCGCCGCTCCCTCGCGCTGACAGTTGTTGTTATCAGGCATAATTGGGGACCGCAGGGCATTTTTGGAACTGATCCACACAGGAGGACAAGCATGAGCGACCCCGAAGAAACCATCGATCGGAGGAAGTTCTTAACCAAGTCCGCAGCCCTGCTTGGCGGAGGTGCAGCGTTCGCGAGAACCGCTCTTTCGTACGACAGGATTCTGGGCGCCAACGATCGTATTTCGGTGTGCCACATCGGCAACGGAAGTCGGGGCGGGGAGTTGGGCTGGATCGTGTCTCAGCTGAAGACCAGCCAAAACGTCGAGATTACGACGGTGTGTGATCTGTGGCGATTGAAGCGCGAGAAGGCGGTCGCAGTGAATACAAAGTATTATGGCCGCACGCCACGCGCGTATCAGTATTTGGAGGACGTGCTTGATCTGAAAGACGTCGACGCAGTGATTATTTCCACACCCGAGCACTCCCACTCGCCCATCCTGAAAATGGCTGTGGAAGCTGGCAAGGACGCCTACGTTGAAAAGCCGATGGGCAATGTGCTGGCAGAGGCAAAGGCAGCCCGCGACGCGGCCATGATATCGAAACGGATTGTGCAAGTGGGAACGCAGCATCGCAGCGAACCTCATCCCAAAGCGGCTCGCGAAATGGTTCAGGCCGGCGTTCTCGGAGAAGTGAGCAAGGTGGAAATTGTTTGGAATTACCACGGTCCCCGGTGGCGGGGACGCGAGGAAACAAAGCTGATCCGAGAACAGGATACGGATTGGCGGAAATGGCTTCTCACCAAGCCTAATCGCCCATTCGATCCCCAAGTCTATTGCGAATTCCGCTTGTATAAGGAATTTTCAAGCGGCATTCCCGATCAGTGGATGAGCCACGCGATCGACCTCGTGCATTGGTTCATGAACGACAGCTTCCCTCGCTCGGTGGTCGCTCATGGCGGCATTTTTGCGTGGCGTGATGGCCGAGAGAATGCCGATACGTTTCAAGCCTTGCTGGAATATCCGAAGGGTTTTCTCGTGAGCTACTCAACCAGCTTCGGCAACGACTCCCCAGGGTTCACCCGCTACATGGGGAAAAAAGCAACCCTGACGAACATCGGAGGCGAAGGCAGTCCGCGATATCAATTGGTCGAAGAGAAAGGTAATCATGAGGACAACGCCAACATCGACGAGACGAGAGCCGCAAAATACGTCCTTCTCCCGGGCGAGACAAAGCTTCCACCCATGGGCATTGATGACCTATCGCTGGGGCACGTGGCCAATTGGTTTGAATGCATGCGCTCGCGGCAGCAGCCTCATTGCACGGTGCGGGATGGATTCGCTCACTCCGTAGCCTGCATGATGGCAGCGGAGGCTTACTCTTCAGGCAAGAAACAATATTGGGATGCCGCCACTGAGACGATTCGGGATCGGCCATCTGGTGGCCAAGCAGCTTCTGGGTGAGCTGAAAAGAGGCTATGCGAGATACTGGAGGGTCTGTTCGATCAGTCGGGTCGTCGGCGTGTAGGGCTCACCCGGAGCGTCGAACTCCATCGAGCAGTAGCCTCGATAACCGCTGGCCCTCAGGATGTCGAACGATTTTTTCAGGTCAATATTTAACAGCTTGTTGTCACCGTCGGCTTCGCCATCTTTCACATGACAAATGCAGCAGGCGTGTTGAAACATCGCTTGGAGTGCCCGGTAATTGAAATCAGCATTGCCGGTCATCATGGAATTCGCGAAATCGGGCAAGGTATGAAGATAGGGATGGTTGACAGCCTCGATCACTTTCACTATGAAGAACGCGTCCTCGCTGACGAGATCGTCATTCTCCAGATTGACGACGACATTTTTGCCGGCACCATACTCAGCCACTTCCCGCAGGCTTTCCGCTGCGCGCTGCACACGTGGGACTGAGTTGGATGGTCGCTGAATGTGCGTACGGATGCTAGGGGATCCGATCTCGACGGCTATGTCCACCCACCTCTTTGCATGACCGATTGCTTTCTTGCGAGTGGAAGGGTCGGCATCATAAAAGCTCTCCTGGCCATCGACGGCGATATTCACAACCTTCACGTTCGTTCTTTCCAGTTCTTCTCGGAAACTGCCGAGATAAGAAGGGTCAAGCGAACGAAAATGACGGTTGTGAGGCTCGATATTGTGAACGTTGAATCTTTTCACCACTTCGCCCACGAACTCCGTGAGGTCCATTCCAGGCAAGTTGGGATCACGTTCGTGGTTGGTTGGACTTTCAATGTAGGCCCGAAATGGGTACGACGCAACGGAGATCCGGTCCCGTGGTGTGCGCGGCAAAGATATGCGTAGTTGCGAGAGAGCTAACTTATCTGATCGACCAGCTCCGAAGGCGTCCCTCACCCCGCACGGGATCATCCCGCCGGCCGTTAGAGCAGACAACTCTTCCAGGAATGCTCGTCGAGTAAGCAAATCCATGTGACTGAACCTGCAAGTCTTCGGATTATACTCGGTGCGTCCTGTAGGAATACGGAAAGACGAGTTCAGTAAGGATAGAAGGTAGATTCGTTGCAGCGGAGAAGACTCAATTCTCCTGGGTCCTTCCGTTGGCGAAGATGGAACGTACACCTGGCCACGCCATCAAGTGGCGTTAAAAGGCGTCTCACGATCCGATGAGCGATATCGGGATTTAATGTCAACCATGGGCCATGCGCGATGGGAAGCGCTTTACAATTTCCCTGTTCTCATTTAAACCAGGCTGCTTCTCCTTTGTTCATTCTCTTGGAGGCTTCATGATCACCCAAGTTCGTCCGGATTCGGCGACCCTTGCCACACTGCAATCATCTTTCAACAAGCCCTGGGTAACGATAACCGGAGTCATAATTTTGCTTCTGGTGTTGGAAGGCCAGTTGTTGGATTCCGTCCGGCAAGAGTCGCTTACGTGGGACGAAGGCGATCACATCTTTGCCGGATACATGTCGCTCAAGCATCACGAGTTCGGCCTGAATCCCGAGCACCCTCCCCTTGTAAAAATGATTGCCGCTATACCGCTTCAGGGCATGCATCTTCGTGAGCCGCAGTTACAGAACCGTTACTTCAAAACCGAAGCATACCTCAGCGGACGCGATCTGATCTTCCAGAATGATTTTGAGACCATCATCTTCCGCGCCCGAATGTCTGCATCGATCTTTGCTCTGATGACCGCGCTGCTGGCCTTCCTCACCGCACGCGAGATGTTCGGCACGGGCGCGGGATTTCTCACCCTCCTACTGGTCGTCTTCGAACCGAATTTCCTTGCTCACGGTGCCCTGGTTACCACCGACACCGGCGCGGCCTGCTGCCTGCTCGCCAGCATTTACGCGTTCTACCGTTACGTGAAATCGCCCTCCTGGGGACGCGTCGCAGTGCTGGGTCTCGCTGCCGGCATTTTCTTCATCACCAAGCATTCGGCGGTGCTTCTGCCGCCGATGCTGATTCTGTTGGCCGTTACCGAGTTGCTGCGCCGCCGTCAAGCGGACGACGAAAACCGCTTACATCAGGCGGTGCGGCTGGCTAGCGCCTTCGTGATTGCCGGAGTGATTGCGGTCGCGATCATATGGGCAGGCTATGGATTTCGTTATTCGGCCCGTCCCGCAGGAATGCAGATCAATCCGCCGCTAGAGCGCACGTTGGAGAACTTAAGTCCGGTCGAAGGCAAGGCCGTAACGATCATGGCGCACTGGAAACTGCTGCCGGAATCGTGGCTCTACGGACTCGCCGACGTCCGCTCGGTCGCGAATGTCTGGCCCAGCTACGTGGTCGGGAAGGTCTACGCCCATGGTGTGTGGTTCTATTTCCCGCTGGCGTTCGCTATCAAGGCGACTCTGACCACGCTGCTCCTCCTGCCGCTGATCATCTATGCCATCGCAATTCGGAAGCTGCAAGGGTGGCGCGAAATCCTGTTCCTCTCTTTGCCACCGGCGCTCTACTTCTGCATTTCCATGACTTCGAAATTGAACATCGGCGTGCGTCACATCCTGCTGGTCTTCATCTTCCTGCTCGTACTAGCAGGCGGGGCCGCCTGGAGCCTGATCTGCAAGGATCGGCGCTGGGCGTGGCCAATTGCCCTCCTACTTCTTTTCCACATTGTCTCTTCGTTGCGAGCGTTCCCAACCTCGTATATCGCCTATGCCAATGAACTCTGGGGTGGGCCGGCCAATATTCACAAATATCTGACCGATTCCACCACCGACTGGGGGCAACAACTGAAAGCTGTCAAGCGCTATGTCGACGAGCACGGGATTCAGCAGTGTTGGTTTGCTTACACGGTCGAGCCGGCAATTCCGTTCCGCGCTTACGGCATCCCTTGCAAGACGCTGCCCACGATGGACACGATGTGGTTCGGCCTGAAGACTGATACACCTTCAGCCATTCAGGGGCCGGTGTTCATCAGCCACATTCCCTTGACTTTCTATGAATCGGGATCGAGCCTGCTGAGCCCGTATCGCGAATTCATGAAACTTGAGCCAACAGCTGTCATTGAAAACGGCGTGTTTGTCTACGACGGTACCTTCCAGGTTCCGTATGCGGCGGCGTTCGATCGTGCGGTCAAGTCCGGAAACCTGCTGGGGCAGCATCAACCCGAACAGGCTCTAGCCGAAGCTCAAGCCGCAGTTGCCCTCGCGCCCGACTACCTGCAGTCACTGATGGCTTTGGGAGAGGCGCAGAAGGCGTTGCAGAAGAATGTCGAGGCACGAACCACATTCGAAAAGGCGCTCGCGATAGCGCACAGCATGGAACCAACCGCACAGGAGGTCTGGATTCCAAGAGTGCAGGAGAAAGTAGCAGGGCTCTAAGCCGGGGTTTTTCGGGCGGTGTATCGTACCAAATACTGACGCGGGAGCAACATCACCCCTCAGCGATTGAAGCAACCTGTCGCAATCAGGCGATTTGACTCATCCTATGAAAAAGGATGTCAAGAAAAAAAGCTTCTCCCCGCCCCTCTGAGAGATGCGGGCGTGGTGACTTACATCCAGCCCCACCTCATTCCTCACCTCAGGGTCGAAAATCCTTCACGCCGGAACGTCGGCGGATTGAGAATTGGCCTGTTCAACCCGATAGCCGAGGCTTTGGAGTTCCCGGATCATTCTGGCGGCGCGGTATCGCTGTGACTTCTTGCGTACGTCTGGGCCTCGTTGCTCGTAACGAACTCCCTGGTACAGAATCTTCCAGATCAAGCGGCAAAGCCGGTGAGCAATTACTCCGATGGTTTGCTTGTGCCCGAGGCGCGGCACATACCGGCGATAAAGGATCTCGAAGATGCCGCCCTTGTATTTAACCGCGGCATTGGCAGCCTGATTGAGAAGGCGACGCATCTGACGGTTGCCCTTCGGGGACCGGTGACTGTGGCTCACACCTGCGCTCTCGTCGTCGCCGGGGCAGGCGCCAACCCATGAGGACAGGTTTCCCGCGGAAGGAAAGGTCGCTGCGGTGGGGCCCACCTCGGCAATGATCTGCTGCGCCGAATCCACTCCCAAACCGGGCACCTCCGCCAGCCGCTGGACCTGGTACGGGCGTAGCAGATCGGCAATCTCCTGGTCGAGTTGGCTAATCTGTTTCTCGATGAGCTGCAATTCCTCCAGAGCCAACTTCAGAAGCCGTCGGTAGACGGGATTGAGCTCCTGGCAAGCGCCGAGTGCGTCGCGCAACTGTTCCTGGGTAGCACGCAAGTGATAGTTGGCCAGGGCCGCCAGAGCCGCGGGGTCAGTTTCTCCGTCGGCCAGGGCTTGCACCATCCGCCGTGCGCTGACTCCAAGCAGATCCGAGACCAGACTCGACAACTTGATGTGGCATTCTTCCAGCAATGCCTCCAACCGGTTCTGGAGCTGCACTCGGTTGCGCGTCAATTGGCACTTCGTGCGCGTGACCGTCCGCCACAGACGCTGCTCGGGAACGGGTACAAAACTCAGAGTCAGCTCGTTGGCTACCAAACGCTTCACCAGCCGCTCAGCGTCTGCGAAGTCGTTCTTGCGTCCCTGCCGAGCACGGTTCGACTGGGCCTGCGCCAGATGCGGCGTTCCCGACATCGACCCTGCGCCTTCCCGCTTCTTGCATGTCGGCGTCCAGTATCGTTCCAGTGCAGCCCAGACGGGCTTCCAATATTGCGCCGTCGATTCCATCACTACTTCTTCGACCTGTTGTTCGAGCAGCCAATCGGCCAGTAATCGCAGTTGAGCGGGATTGCTCCCAAACTGGCGCCGTTCAAATGCGTACTCGCCGTCGACTTCGACGTCGGAGACGACCACGGCCAGCATCCTCTTGTGAACATCAATTCCAGCTATCTTGTAAGGCATGCGTTGCTCCTTCTGCTGGGAGCGGAGAGCGTGCCTTCAGGTTCTCTTAAGCAGGGTCACAGGCTATCGCCGGTCCCATCAGAGCAGATCGGGACGCCCAATTATTCGCCCAACACGCACGCTCCGGATCAGACACTCTTACGGCCTCGACATTTCCAGTGCGGCGACGATCTCGCCGCTCCAAGCCGCCTCTATCTTAGCTCGGAGCCATTTTCATGAAGTTTCGCGGGCCGCAGGCCCTAAATGACACTCTTAGAAAAGCTTCCCACTAGCCGACTTGTCGGTACTGATCCGCTTGGTGCCCCATTTCGCTCGCTTCATCGAAGATGCCACAAGGGAGCTGTGGAAGTCTCCGAAGCGCCACTGGCAATGCCCAATCGCTAGCCGGGTAATCCCCTCTGCTTTGTTGGAGGAATTTATTCGATCCGTTCTTCCAAGGATATGGCCACTGTGTCACCCACAGTCTTCCCGATCGCTCGGCGAATGTCTCCCCGTACAGGCAGTTTATGGGTGCCATCACCCAGAGCCATGAACGAACTCCGAAAGGGGTGCCCATCGATTTTGCCCCTGACCTTCACCAATCCGCGGGTTCCAAAGAACTTGACTGAACTAGGCCAGACGACATAGGTCCAACCACCCTTTTGGTAACTCTTTTGTAATTTGCCTGAGAACTTCTTGTCTAACTTCATTTTTGAACCTTTCTTCTTTCTCTGAATTATCATGAGCAGCTCTTAACATCGATGGGGTTAGAGCACCCGCAAAACTGCCAATGTCGCATCATCCGTCTGGCACCCTCTGGAGAAGTCGTCCATGGAGTTGAAGATCGACCGGACGAGATGTTCGGCATTCTCAGTCCTTATTCGCGCCCAGGCGGCTGTCGCTTTCAACAGGCGCTGAACTCCCCACTCCTCACCAGATTGGTTTGCCGCTTCAATAACTCCGTCGGTGTAGGTGATGACCACATCGCCGGGATAAAGCTGCACCGCTCCCTCCTCATAGCTCGAATCAGGAAACATACCAACAGGTGCGCCGCCCGTCTCGAGCGTATCGATTGAACCGTTTCGCCGAAGAACGATCGGCGGAGTGTGTCCGGCATTCACGTACCGTAGCGTGCGCGTCGCTCCGTCGAAGACGCCATAGAACACGGTCGCATAACGGTCCGCGAGCGACGAAGCATTTGCCTGGAGATTTACTATCTTGAGTAGTATAGCGAGTCGCTTCCCGTGAATAACGCCGCTGTCCGAAGTGAGGACTGCACACTGGCGATCATGAGTGCCGCGGCGACGCCTTTGCCGGAGGCATCGCCAACGACCAATGCCAGGCGGTCATTTGTAAGAGACATGAAATCATAGCAATCGCCGCCGAGGGCTCGAACTTGGCGGCAGCGCGCGCTGTAGTCCACCGAATCGCTGGTCCGGCCCAGACTCTGCATAAAGCGCTGCTGCACATCGCAGGCCAGCACCCAGTCCTGGCTAACGTCAACTACCACATCGTCCGTCGTCATTTCCCAACCTCCACTCATATGTCGGTTCTGGGTGAGAAAAATCGACAGGCTGGGCCTGATTTTTGGTTAAAAATAACTTTTCGAGGGATGTAGAGAACGCCGCAACGGCTCCGACTACCCCATGAAAACGCAGACTAGGGTCTGGCAAGTACTTCACAAAAGGAGAATGACCGTGGGCAAAGTCACCGAAGTATCTCGTCGCCGTTTCGTCGCTTCCGCGCTCTCCGCTGCGGCGTTGGCGGCTTTACCTGCTCGTTCGATGGCAGACTCTAAGATGCAGAAAATGGTAGGGAATCAAATGACCACCTTGACCCCATACCTGTTGTTCGATGGCAAATGCCAGCAGGCCATGGAGTTCTACAAATCCTGTTTTGGCGGAGAACTGACCGCGACCAAGGTTAAGGATTCTCCAACCAAGGATTTCATGCCTGCAGTTCAGCAGGAGAAAATCGTCAATGCCCGGCTCAGAAACGGCAAGCTGGAGATTTCAGCCTCGGACTGGCTACGGCCTGACCGAACTCCAATTCGCGGCAACACGGTTTGCCTCTATCTATGAAATACATTTTGCTGATGTCCGGCACGAAGGCAGGCGTTGACAGCTATCACGCCTGGTCGCAAAAGGATATTGAGACGCACATGGCTGTCCTCCGGAGTATCACCAACGACCTGAGCGGATCCGGAGAGTTTGTAGCCACACAAGGCTTAGCCGAACCCACTGAAGCGAAGGTTGTGCGCGGCGAGAAAAATGGCATGCCGGTCACAGACGGTATTTTCCCCGAGTCGAAAGAGTTTCTGCTGGGCTACTGGATTGTTGACGTGGCCACTCCCGAACGCGCTTATGCCATAGCGGGCCGGATTTCGGCGGCGCCGGGGCCCGGAGGAGCACCTACGAACATGCCGATTGAAGTCCGGCGGTTCGCGGCTTATGAGCAATCTAAGTCCCAATGACGGAATGCCGAGAATGCCGCGCGCATTCCGGCAAACCTGCGATGGCGCGGAAAGCAGCGCCGGATGAAATCAAAGGAAAACGGGAAAAATGAAATACATCTTGATGATGAACACGATGCGAGCCGGCCAGGGAGTCCCCCAGTGGGACCAGAAAGACCTCCAGGCACACATCGCATTTATGATCGGTCTCAACAAAGAGCTTCGCCAATGCGGCGAGTTGGTCTCAGCCGAAGGTCTGTCTTTTCCCGATCAGGCTAAGTTGGTGCGCGCTGGTAAGGATGGCGTGCCGATCACAGACGGCGTATTCCCTGAGAGCAAGGAATTTCTCGCGGGATACTGGATTGTTGATGTCGACTCTCCGGAGCGAGCCTATGCCATCGCGGCGAAAGTGTCGGCGGCGCCGGGTCCCGGTCGGACGCCGTTGAACATGCCGATTGAAGTGCGTCCAATTATGAGCGGGCCTCCACCGGAAATGCTGTAAACGAGAGCTGCGATGACAAAGCCATGGGACACGACTTCCGAGCATCTGTTGCGCGAACTTGCACCACAGGTGCTCGGCTCGGTGGCACGCCGTTTTCGAGACTTCTCCTCCGCCGAGGACGCCGTGCAGGAGGCCATGATAGCGGCCTTTACACAATGGCCGCAGGAGGGTATTCCCGACAATCCACGCGGCTGGTTGATCCAGGTCGCATCCCGCCGCATGACCGACCAGGTGCGCAGCGAAATTGCCCGTCGTCAGAGGGAAACCGCGGTCGCGAAGGATGTGGAGACCATGGCGCCCGTCGACGAAATCGAGTCTGATATGGATCCAGATGACACGCTCATCTTATTGTTTATGTGCTGCCACCCCGCTCTCACTTCGTCCTCGGCAATTGCTCTGACTCTGCGGGCCGTCGGCGGGTTGACTACGGCGGAAATTGCCAACGCATTCCTGGTTCCCGAGGCGACCATGGCGCAGCGGATCAGCCGTGCGAAGCAAAGCATCAAGGCTTCCGGCGTGCCATTCCGCCTACCTTCCCCGCAGGAGCGTGCCGAACGGCTGCCTGCAGCTCTCCATGTGCTCTACCTGATCTTCAATGAAGGCTACGCCAGCAGCATCGGAGCTCACTTGCAGCGGCTCGATTTGGCACGTGAGGCGATCCGGTTAACTCGCGGTGCAAAAGCGCTGCTACCC
>WNGK01019751.1_pt1 | contig 10761 bp, 10 predicted proteins | sample 5400601 | NCBI WGS metagenome assembly WNGK01 (sample SAMN13153376, study PRJNA577476) | soil metagenome | isolation source: 60 cm soil or saprolite under Garry oak tree replicate 1 | place: USA:California | collected 2016-06-15
CGGGGCCGGCGGAACAGGTCAGCACGGTGTCCCAGGACGACAAGGCTTTCCACCCCACGCATGTTGCGCTTCCGCGCGGCGGGCGATTGTGGATTGTCAACAACGACAGCCGTACCCACAACGTCCGCATATTCGACCCTGCGCTCGACTTCGATTCCGGCGCGCAGGAGTCGGGCGAGACGGTCGAGATCGGCTTCCCCGCCGCAGGTACGTTTCTCGTGTTCTGCGGCATCCATCCGAAGATGGAGCTTTACGTCGATGTCGCACGCTAGGTGACCAGTGTGTCGCGGGCCTTCCCCCTTGCGTTGGTCGCGGCGAGGGGACTATCTAGCCGCGAACTTGCGGACCGCCGGGGCTGCAAATCCGAGTATCAATGCCGGTGCCGAAATGCGTTTCGGCACCAGGGGCCCGTGAATCAGGAGGAACATGTCCATGAAACGCCGCGAATTTCTCAAGGTTGGGGCCGCCGGAATGGCCGCATCGGCGCTGGCTGCGCCTGCCGTTGCGCAATCCATGCCGGAGGTCAAATGGCGGCTGACGGCAAGCTGGCCGAAGTCGCTCGATACCCTCTACGGCGCTTGCGAGACCTTCGCCAAGCACGTGGCCGAGGCCACCGACAACAGGTTTCAGGTTCAGCCCTTCGCCGCGGGCGAGATCGTGCCTGCTTTGCAGGTTCTCGACGCGGTTCAAAACGGCACGGTCGAGATCGGCCATTCGGCCATGTATTACTACATCGGCAAGGACCCGACCTGGGCGCTGTTCTGCGCCGTCCCGTTCGGCCTCAACGGCCGCCAACAGAATGCCTGGTTCTACGACGGCGACGGCACGAAGCTGATGGACGAATTCGGCAAGAAATACAATGTCTACCCTCTTGTCGGCGGCAATACCGGCGCGCAGATGGGCGGCTGGTTTCGCAAAGAGATCAAGAGCGTCGACGATCTCAAAGGCCTCAAGTTCCGCATCGGCGGCTGGGCCGGCAAGACGCTGCAGAAGCTCGGCGTCGTGCCCCAGCAGATCGCCGGCGGCGATATCTATCCGGCATTGGAGAAAGGCACCATCGACGCGGCTGAGTGGGTCGGTCCCTACGACGATGAGAAGCTCGGCTTCTATAAGGTCGCGCCCTACTATTATTACCCGGGTTGGTGGGAGGGCGGCACCGCGCTGCACTTCCTGATCAATCAGGCAAAATGGAACGAATTGCCGAAGAATTATCAGGCGATCGTCATCGCAGCTGCGGGTTTCGCCAACGTTGAAGTGACGGCCAGGTACGACGCGCGAAACCCAGCCGCCTTGAAGCGCCTCATTGCGGCCGGCACGCAGTTGCGCGCGTTCCCGCAGCCGGTCATGGAGGCGTGCCTGAAAGCGTCGAACGAGGTCAACGCCGAGACTGCGGCGGCGAATGCCGACTACAAAAAGGTGCTGGATTCGATGCAGGCATTCCGCAACGACGAGGTTCTGTGGTGGCAAGTGGCGGAATATACCTACGACAGCTTCATGATCCGCACCCGAACACGGACGTAAAGCGAGGCGGCCCCGCGAGCGGCGGCGGCTCGCCTCGTGAGCGCCGCCTTTTGCCAAAGGGAGCGGCCGAGTGGCTTCACGGTCGGCGACCAATGCCGACGTTTTCAGCTTGGGCGAAGATGATCTAACATGCTGCGCGCGGGCTGCGTCGGCGGCTGACAAGTTCAGGAAGGAACCAGCGATGAAACGTCGGCAATTCCTGCGGGCAGCCGGCTTGGCCGCCGCGGCGACCGCGGTCGCCAAGCCCGCCATCGCGCAGTCCATGCCGGAGCTCAAGTGGCGGCTCACCTCGAGCTACCCGAAATCGCTCGATACGCTCTACGGCGCGGCGGAAGCTTTCGCCAAGGCCGTCGCCGAGGCGAGCGACAACAGGTTCCAGATTCAAGTCTTTGCCGCGGGCGAGATCGTGCCGGGCCTGCAGGCGGCCGATGCCGTGCAGAACGGCACCGTCGAGATGTGCCACACCGCGTCCTACTATTATTTTGGCAAGGACCCCACCTTCGCCTTCGGCACCGCGGTGCCGTTCGGACTCAACAGCCGCATGCAAACCGCCTGGATGTATTTCGGCGGCGGCATGGAGCTGATGAACGACCTCTATAAGAAGTTCAATATCTACGGGATACCAGCCGGCAACACCGGCGCCCAGATGGGGGGCTGGTTCCGCAAGGAGATCAAGGAGGTCTCCGATCTCAACGGGCTGAAAATGCGGATCGGGGGATTTGCCGGGCACGTCATCTCCAAGCTCGGCGTGGTGCCGCAGCAGATCGCCGGCGGCGACATCTATCCCGCGCTGGAGAAGGGCACGCTCGATGCCTGCGAGTGGGTCGGTCCCTACGACGACGAGAAGCTCGGCTTCTACAAGGTGGCCCAGTACTACTACTACCCCGGCTGGTGGGAAGGCGGTCCCATGCTGCACAATTTCATCAATCTCGATAAGTGGAACGCGCTGCCGCCGGCCTACAAGTCACTGATGCGGACCGCCTCCTCGATGGCGAACGAGTGGATGCAGGCAAAGTATGACGCCGCCAATCCGGCTGCGCTCAAGCGGTTGGTGGCGGGCGGCGCGCAGCTGCGGCCATTCCCGCAGCCGGTGATGGATGCCTCGCTGCGAGCGGCGCTCGATCTCTATGCGGAAGTGTCCAAGAGCAATGCCGACTTCAAGAAGGTCTGGGAGGCGATGCTTGCCTTCCGCAACGACCAATATCTGTGGTGGCAGGTCGCCGAGCTGACCTACGACACCTATCTCGTTCGCAACCGCAGCCGCACCTGACTGCCGTCGAGCGGACGATTATTCCTCGGCGGGCGGCGTCCGTTCCCCGGGATCTTTGAATGAATGCGCGATCGCGCTGGAGATGGCGGTATACGTCTGCTGTTCGGCCGTCTATAAATATTGAGTTCTTTCACCGAGCGCCATCACGCGTCTCTCATGCTTGGTGAAGAGCCGAGCGCTGTCCGGCGCCCGCATGAAAAAACTCAAGGCCGACGGGCCGACAGGGAGGATCACCATGAAACGACGGGAATTTCTCAAGGCGGCGGGCGTTGGGATCACGACGTCCGCGGTCGTCGCGCCGGCTATCGCCCAATCGATGCCGGAGGTGAGATGGCGACTTGCAGCGAGTTGGCCGAAATCCCTCGATACGCTCTTTGGCGGATGCGAATACTTCGCCAGGCGCGTGTCCGAGATCACCGATAACAAGTTCCAGATTCAGGTGTTTGCTGCAGGCGAGCTCGTGCCGGGACTGCAGGTGCTGGACGCCGTTCAGAACGGTACTGTCGAGATGGGCAATACCGCCCTCTACTACTATTGGGGCAAGGACCCGGCCTTCACCTTCGGCACCGCGCTGCCGTTCGGATTGAACGCGCGCCAGATGAATTCCTGGCTTCGCTTCGGTGGCGGGGCCGACCTCCTGAACGATCTGTTGAAGAACTTCAACTGCACCGGGGTGGCAGCAGCCAATACCGGCGCTCAGATGGGGGGGTGGTTTCGAAAGGAGATCAAGTCGATCGACGATCTCAAGGGCCTCAAGATGCGCATCGGTGGGTTTGCCGGCACGATTGTCGCCAAGGTGGGGTTGGTGCCTCAACAACTCGCCGCCGGCGACATCTATCCAGCGCTGGAGAAAGGCACGCTCGATGCTTGCGAATGGGTCGGCCCTTACGACGACGAGAAGCTCGGGTTCTACAAGGTCGCGAAGTACTACTACTATCCCGGTTGGTGGGAAGGTTGCGGCCAAGCCCACAACATCACCAACCTCACCAAATGGAATGAGCTGCCGAAAAGTTATCAGTCGGCAATCCTAACCGCCTCCGGCGATGCATGGGAATGGGTCATCGGCAGGTATGACTATAACAATCCGCCTGCACTCAAACGCTTGCTGTCGCAAGGCGTGCTACTGCGTGCGTTTCCTCAGGATGTCATGGAAGCCTGCTATAAAGCCGCGACCGATATCTACGCGGAGCTGTCGAAGACGAACCCCCACTTCAAGAACCTATACGACAGCCTCGTGGCGTTTCGCGGTGATTCTCTGCTGTGGCTCCAGGTCGCCGAACTTTCGTTCGACGGCTTCATGATCCGAATGCGCACGCGAACCTGACGGCTCGCATTGATCACAATTAATCGCTGGGCCCCGGAGCCTCGGCTCCGGGGCTCGCGATTTTCGCGCCCGATTTCATTGCGACTTGGGCGGCGGGCCGAAATCGAGCGGCGGCGGCGGCATGTCGAGCTGCGGGATCTCGATCTGAATCTTCGACGGATCGATCTGCGCGCCCGTCCCCTTGTAATGCATGACCAAGGCCGGGAAGGAGCGCAAATAGAACAACGCAAAACCGAACGGCGGGTGCATAAATGAGGTCTGCATGTTGACCCCGAGGACCACGCCGAACCAGATGAGATCGATGCCGAGCCGCTCCGCCGCCGGCCCGAGCAGCGGGATTACGATGAAGGCGATCTCGAAGAAATCGAGGAAGAATGCGAGAAAAAAAATGAAGACATTGACGAAGATCAGGAACCCGACGACCCCGCCGGGCAGGGAGACCAGAAGCTCCTCTACCCATCTGTGTCCATCAACGCCGTAGAAGGTGAGAGAGAACACGCGCGCGCCGATCAGGATGAATACGACGAAGGCAGAAAGCTTGGCGGTGATCTCGGCGGCCTGGCGCGTCAAGTCCCAGGTCAACCGCCGCTTGATGAGCGCGAGAATGAGGGCACCGCTCGCACCCATGGCCCCGCCTTCGGTCGGGGTTGCAAGCCCGATGAAGATGGTCCCGAGCACCAGGAAGATCAGGAACAGCGGCGGCACCATCACGAAGGTGACTTGTTGTGCAAGGCGCGACAGGAAACGGATCTTCAACACCCTGTCGCAAGCCCAATTCACCACCGCGACGCAAAAAGCGAAGACGATGCCGATAAACATCACGAGCACGACGTAATCCGCACCGTGCGTGGTAGAGTTTCGCATCGCAAGCACGCCGACAGTGCCGCTGACGACGAACAGCGCCGCAAGCGAGGTGAGGCCGCGTTTGCCGTCGTCTTCGCGGTATCCGATCGCCTCCAACGGCAGGCCCGGGGCGAATTTGGGAAACAGCAGCGTCACCAGCAGCACGTAGCCGGCATAGAGGCCCGCCAACATGAGGCCCGGAAGGAATGCGCCCTCGTACATGTCGCCGACCGAGCGGCCGAGCTGGTCGGCCATCACGATGAGCACCAGCGAGGGCGGGATGATCTGCGCGAGCGTTCCGGAGGCCGCGATCACGCCCGAGGCCAGACGCCGATCGTAGCCGTAGCGCAGCATGATCGGCAGCGAGATTAGCCCCATCGAAATCACCGAGGCTGCCACCACCCCGGTAGTGGCCGCCAGCAGCGCACCGACGAAGACCACTGCATAGGCAAGGCCGCCGCGGACCGTTCCGAACAGTTGGCCGATCGTGTCGAGCAGGTCTTCCGCCATGCCCGACCGCTCCAGAATGAGCCCCATGAAAGTGAAGAATGGTATCGCGAGCAGAATGTCGTTGTTCATGATTCCGTAGATGCGCTCGGGCAGCGCCTGCAAGAAATCAGGGCGGAATAGGCCGAGCTCGATGCCGAGCAATCCGAAGATGAGCCCGTTGGCAGCGAGCGAGAACGCGACCGGATAGCCGAGCAGTAGGAAGACAACCAGCGACGCGAACATGATCGGCGCCATGTAATGGATGAGCATGGCTGTCATGATCGTCGTCGCTCCCGGGCCTACCGTTCGCAGCTACTCAGCATCCGTTTTGGCCAAGGCGAGAATGCGTTCGGCCTCCGCCTCCGCGGCCGAGTGCGCCCCATCCCCGCTGACGTACGGATCAGGAATGAGAGCTCGCATCACCGCAATGCGCTTGATGAGCTCGGAGATGCCCTGCCAGAACAGCAGGATGAAACCGATGAGGATGAGCGACTTCGCCGGCCATTGCGGCAATCCGCCGGCATTCATCGATTGTTCGTTGAGCTGAAACGATCGGATGAAGAAGGGAACCGAGGTGACGATCATGACGATCGTCAGCGGCAGCAAGAAGAACGCATGGCCGAAGACATCAATGCCGTCACGCCAGCGTTTCGGCAGCATGTTGTTGACGATGTCGATGCGAATGTGTTCGTTGGAGAGAAGGGTCCACGGCGAACATAGGAGAAATATCGTTCCAAACAGAACCCACTGCAGTTCCAGCCAAGCGTTCGACGAGGTGTCGAACACTTTTCTGATCGTGGCATTGGTCGCGGAAATGATCACCACGATCAGGATCAGCCAAGATAAGACTTTGCCGATCCGGAAATTGACCGCGTCGATGGCGCGGCTCAGCCTGAGCAAACCCTCCACGTACGTTCCCCTTGATCTCGTCGGAGGGGTCGCCGAACCGCCGGTGCCGCCTCCTGCTTTTGGCCCCGACGGCGCCGCCGCCCGGACATCCGAACCTTCCTAGACCCCCGCGCGGACGTCAATTGGTAAAACGGACGACCCACGGGCGACAGCAGCCCGTGTTCGCCGTCCGTCCTTTGTCGTCCGGGTTATCCCCCGGTCACGCTCATGTGGCGGGAGAGCGCCGGCCGCTGATGGCGCCGGTCGATGATGAAATCGTGGCCCTTGGGCTTGCGCGAGATCGCTTCCGCAATCGCCGCATCGAGCAAATCGTTGCCTTCGGACGCGCGCAACGGCGTGCGCAGGTCGGCGGCGTCTTCCTGACCGAGGCACATGTAGAGGGTCCCCGTGCAGGTCACCCGCACCCGATTGCAGGATTCGCAGAAATTGTGGGTCAGCGGCGTGATGAAGCCGAGCCGGCCGCCGGTCTCGGCGACGTTGACGTAGCGCGCAGGCCCGCCGCTGCGATAGTCGATATCCTCGAGCGTGAACCGTTCGCCCAAGCGCGCCCGCACGATCGACAGCGGAAGGTATTGATCGAGGCGGCCCTCGCCGACGTCGCCCAGCGGCATCACCTCGATGAGGGTCAGTTCCATGCCGCGCCCGTGCGCCCATTCGAGCAGCGCCGGGAACTCGTCCTCGTTCACGCCTTTGAGGGCAACCGCATTGATCTTGACCTTGAGTCCGGCCGCTTGCGCCGCATCGATGCCGGCCAAAACCTTGTCCAACTCTCCCCAGCGCGTGACGGCGCGGAACTTGTCGGGGTCGAGCGTGTCGAGGGAGACGTTGATGCGCCGCACCCCATGGCCGGCGAGTTCGTCGGCATATTTCGGCAGCTGCGACCCGTTGGTGGTCAGCGTAAGCTCGTCGAGCGCGCCGGTCGAGAGATGGCGCGCGAGCGAGGCGACGAGGGTCATGATGCCGCGCCGCACCAGCGGCTCGCCGCCGGTGAGGCGAAGCTTCCTCACGCCGCGCGCAATGAAGGCGCCGCACAGCCGGTCGAGTTCTTCGAGCGACAGCAGGTCGGCCTTGGGCAGGAATGTCATGTTCTCCGACATGCAATAGACGCAGCGAAAATCGCAACGATCGGTCACCGAGACGCGCAGATAGGTGATCGCGCGTCCGAACGGGTCGATCAGCGCGGGAAGCGCTTCTTGGCGGTCGAATGCGAGATTTTGCGCGTCGTGCGTCATCACGGGGCACTGCTCAGCGCCCGAGAGAGCGCGCCTGCGTCAAGGCGCTCCCGGGCAAGGGCAAAGGGCGGTCGTTCCGCCGTTTCATATGGGAATTCTGACGGATATCGGCCAGAGCGTCCAGCGCTGTGGCAAGGGTCGCAACGACGATAACCGCTGCCCCGCTATGGCGCCGCCAACCGAAATTATCGCGACGGCCAGGGATAGTTGGTCGCCGACGGCGCCGCCTCCGTCGGGGCTGAAGGCGCCGGGGCAAGTGCCGGTGCAGGCGCAGGTGTCGGCGCCGCCGTCGGCGCGGGCGTAGGCGCCGCCGAGGCCATGGGGGGCGGTGCCGCCGGACGGGTCGCTGCCGCGACCGGTTTCTTCTTCGCAACCGGCTTTTTCGGCGGTGCCGCCGGCCGCAGGTCCACGTGAACCGGATTGGGCGCGAGCCGCGGCGCAGCGGCTGCGCCCTCCGTCTCCGGACGCACCGACACGGTCTGCGGCTGATAGCCGCTCAGCGCAAGCGTTACGGAGAACTCGCTGCCGGGCTGGACCGAAAGCTTACAGGGCGTGCGGCAGCTCTCGCCCAACGAGGTTTTCGCTTCCGCCCCTGGCGGCTCGGACTCAATGGCCAGCGCCTCGGGCTGCGGAGTCGACTTGAGGAAATCCAGGCTCGGCATCGTTGCGGAACATGCGGCCAGCATGAAGCCACACGCCATGACGGCAATGACTCGGCTCATGATTGGATCCCACCACCTGGGCGGCATAGGGCCGCCTCTCCCCCAAGACCACGACCATAGAAAGAAGCGCGGCAGGGCCTGCACAACCTAGGGTCCCTTTCCCCGCATGCTATGGCTTACCCGCCCTAAAAGGCCCCCAAGTGTGGCGCCGATAAGGTAAAATAGGATTAACGTCGGTTTGCCGCAGTGGGGCTGTCGGCGCGCAACAGGTCGAATACAGCGCTTGGCAGCTCGGCGAAGGTACTGATGACCCGGTCGGGCCCCAATTCGCTCACCGGGGTCTCGGTGTAGCCATGGTCGACGGCAACGACCGGAACTCCTGCCGCGCGGGCGGTAGCGATGTCGCTGATGGAGTCCCCGACCATGACCGCGTGACCGGGCTCGCCGCCGGCACGCGCGATCGTCCGCCGCAGCAAGTCCGGATGGGGCTTTTGCAACCCGAACGTGTCCGCCCCGCAAATGGCGGCGAAGCGATTTGACAGGCCGAGCGCGTCAAGGAGCCGCACCGAGAGCCATTCGAGCTTGTTGGTGCAGACCGCAAAACGGCAGCCGCCGGCGGCGAGCTGGTCGAGTGCTGCTTCGAGGCCGGGGAACGCTCGGGAGCGGTCGGCGATGTGCGCGGCATAGTGCTCGATGAAGTCTTTGACGAGGCCGTCGACCCCGGCCGCGTCGAGCTTGCGCTCTTGCGCCGCCAGCGAGCGTTCGATCATCGATCGCGCGCCGCCGCCGACCAAGTTGCGCGCGGTATCGTAGGCGACCGGCGGCAGACCTTCGCGGGCGAAGATGACGTTGAGCGTGGCGACGAGATCGGGCGCGCTGTCGACCAGCGTGCCGTCGAGATCGAAAACGACGGTCGGAGCAACCATCATCCGTGATCGCTACCGGGTGATGCGCGGGATGGCAAGGCTCGCTTTGGTGCGCGTTCGATGGCGAATGGACTATGCTCTCGCGCTGAACGGGGCTAGATAGACGCCGTCCTCGCTCCGATGCCGGGCCAATTGTTTCGATCACGATGGATCTCGATGTCCAAAAACGTGCAGCCGCCGCCCGCGCCCTCGAATTCGTGCGCCCCGGCATGCGGCTTGGCCTTGGCAGCGGCTCGACCGCCAAGCATTTTGTCGAGCTTTTGGCTGAGCGCATCCGTGCAGGCCTCGACGTGATCGCGGTGCCCACGTCGGAAGGGACTCGCAGCGACGCCGAGCGGCTGGGCGTGCCGCTCACCAGCCTCGACGAGACGCCGCAGCTCGATCTCACCGTCGATGGTGCCGACGAGATCGCGCCCGATCTGAGCCTGATCAAGGGTGGGGGCGGCGCGCTGCTGCGGGAAAAGATCGTCGCCTCAGCCTCCGCCCGCATGATCGTCATTGCCGATGAGTCGAAGTGGGTGTCCGCGCTCGGCCGCTTCCCGCTGCCGGTCGAGGTGGTGCCGTTCGGATTGGGCGCGACGCGGCGGGCGATCGAGGCCGCGGCCGCGGCCGTCGGCTGCGCCGGGCCGGCTCTGCTGCGCCGCGCCAAGGACGGCCACGCTTTCGTCACGGACGGCGGGCACTGGATTCTCGATGCCGCCTTCGAGCGGATCGCCGATCCGAAATCGCTCGCGGAGCGTCTCGACGGTATTGCAGGCGTGGTCGAGCACGGCTTGTTCATTGGGCTCGCGCACGCGGCCGTGGTTGCCGGCTCGAGCGGCGTGCGCGTCGTCGAACGGCGTTGAGCCTGTACCATCCGAAGAGGAGGTCTTGATGTTTGCTTCCCCAATCCCCAGGCCGTCCTGGGCCATGATGCTTGCGCTGGGGCTCGCTTTCGCCCTGGGCATCGGCGCCGCCGATGCCCAACAACCCTCGGCAAGCGCGATCGCGACCGCCAAGGAAGTGATCACCGCCAAAGGCGCCGCCGCGCTCTACAGCCCCTTGGTTTCGGGCGTCATCGAGAGGACCAAGAGCATCTTTCTGCAAACCAATCCGATGCTCGGCAAGGATTTGAATGAAGTCGCAACCAAATTACACGCGGAATACGCCGCCCGCAGCGCGGAGATCGTGAATGACGTTGCCAAGCTCTATGCCTCGCGGTTCACGGAGCAGGAGCTCAAGGACATACTCGCTTTCTACAAGTCGCCGCTCGGCCGCAAGTTGATCGTAGAGGAGCCCGCCATCCTCGATCAAAGCATGAAAAATGCGCAGACTTGGGCCGAAAACCTGTCGCAAGAGGTTATCGCCAAAATGCGCGCCGAAATGAAAAAACGAGGTCACGACATCTAGATGCGGGGCCCGGTGACAGCTTGGACCCGACGATATGGCTGAGCACGACGTCGATCTCCTCGTCGTCGGAGCAGGCTCGGGCGGCGTGCGCGCGGCGCGGATCGCCGCCGGCTACGGCGCGAGCGTCATGGTGGCCGAGGAGTACCGGGTCGGCGGCACCTGCGTGATCCGCGGCTGCGTTCCCAAAAAGCTGCTC
>WNGK01008340.1_pt1 | contig 10759 bp, 13 predicted proteins | sample 5400601 | NCBI WGS metagenome assembly WNGK01 (sample SAMN13153376, study PRJNA577476) | soil metagenome | isolation source: 60 cm soil or saprolite under Garry oak tree replicate 1 | place: USA:California | collected 2016-06-15
GTAGTTGAACGCCGCCCAGGAAAATCATCACGATGAAAGACGCAACCAGAGCGCGCCTGACGGGTTCGCTGGAGAATAGTCGTCTAAAGAGCGCGCGAATGGCCATTGGTTACCCCCTTACGGAAAGACAGCAGTTGGAGTCGAAAGGTTACGAAAGTTTGTTTCGGAAAAGTTTATTTGTATTCGTCGCGCGTGCGCGATCCAGCCGGGTCACATTGATGTTGCGCCACAGCTGAGCCGATCGATCTGAATAATCAAGACATGACGTTTGTTTTTCCACATCGATTTTGATTGAATTAAAGTACAACTTGCCGCGCAACGGCGTGTGGGCAAGATATACGGCTCTCAATTCGAGCGCGGAAACGATCCAGCGTAGCTCAGTGGTAGAGTCCCGACGTTGTCGGGATTAACCGATTGCCGGATTTTTTTTTGCGGTGCGCGAGAGCACTCAGAGAGAGCGCGTTTTACCTGGCGTAGAGCCGGTTTTTAGTGCGTCGGAGCGTTTCGGATTAAAATCCGCGCGCGAGCCATAGACCGGTGAAATGGCCGGTGAAAGCGCGCGCGGTTAAAATTTTAGATCGGTGGCTGAGACTGGGATTTCGTAATCAGCATCCATATAGCGGATTTGAACATTCGCGCCATTCAAGGAAACAAGTTGGACAGTGGTTCCGGGCCTGAGAACGACATTGCCTTTCGGCAGTTGTATCGAAACGTCTTGTGTAAGCGTAACCGTTTGCGGCAATTGTAGCGAAGGGCTTGGCGACGGTGTGGGCGTTACTGTTTTTCGCAGGTTTCGCGAGGGACTCGGCGAAGCAAAAGCATTTTTATAAACTCTTATTATATCATCTGCACGAGTCATCTCCTTCTGGAAATTTTCATCGGCTACGCGCGTTGCCTCGGTCTGATTATAGAACATCTTAATTGCCACTATGATCAGCGCCGCGGCCAATATGGCACCGAGGACGGGCCAAAATGTTTTCATAAAACCAACGACAATATCCTGAATTGACGGCTGTGGGCAATTTTTGGGAGAATCTCCGGGAATGAGGTTTCTCCCGTTTTTTATTCTGTGTTTGGCGTCGCTCGCCTTCGCTGACGATTTCAAAACGATTAACGGAAAAGAATACAAAAACGTCACAGTGAAACGAGTCGAACCGGATGGCCTCGTGCTCGGCAGCAAATCAGGAATCTCGAAAGTTTATTTCAATGAACTGCCGAAAGAGGTTCAGGAACGCTTTCATTATGATGCCGCCAAGAGCCAGGCATACTCCGCCGAACAAACTGCCGGTCAGGAGGCTCTTTACAAGCAGCAAAAGGAAGCAGAACGACAACGAACCGAAGAAAGAGAGAAGTACCAGAAGGAACACCCCGCTCCGCAACCGGCGCCAGCGGAGCGGCAACCGGTCGCCTCTTCCACGCACGGGACGGCGCTCGATCAACGACCAGGCGGTTCATCTTCCACGCACGGCGGTGCGCTAGATCAGCGGCCAGCCGGGGCGCAACAATTGATCTACGGAACAGTCATGCAAGTCGTCAATGAAGGATTGTTAATTAGGGTTCGGGAAACGAACTCTTTTGGCACCGAGCGAATTCCAGACGGCGCCCACGTACTCCTTATCGGGAACTTCCCAGGATTCTATGATCACGACAAAATCCAAGCAGCAGGAAGTCCGGTTGGTCTGTATGAGTACTCGACTGTGTCGGGCTATAAAGCGACGACACGCGCTTTCCAGGCCGCCTCGGTCAACAAAGTTAACGATCTGCCGCCGCGCAGATGAAGTGATTCAAGCCGCGTCCGAGGATCGCCCGCGCAAAGCCTACGCGCCCGAATTTCGCCACTTTAGCGCCCGATCGGTCCGCTAGTAGCGCCCGAATCTCCGCTCGCCGCTGAAGGTTTTCGCGTTGGAGCGTCGCGACGGTCAGGGCCAAGTATTCAATCGTCTCTTCCACGGACCACGATGGGTCTCTTGTTTCTTTGGACATGTTTTTGATTCCCTGTTTTCACTATTTTGAATTTGCACGCCCCTCGACCACAATTGGAAGTTCCATTAATAGCCACGGTATGACTTAGACCGTTTATTCTCCCAACTGTAGCTCTGGAGCGTGCAAAATTTTACATCCCGGTCACTGAGCAAAAGGCCAACGGATGTGGCACAGCCAGCGCTGCGCGCAATTCGCATCGCACAGTGATCAAGTTCTTGATGAAATCGTCTTGGTCAGAGTTGGTGAACTCAAGGGTCAATCCCTGACGCCAGAACACTTCCGCACCAAACTTGTAGCTCCCGACAAGCACGGTGCCCGCTGTGATTCGTTCTTGGCTCCAGCGGTAGGATTCGAACCTACGACCAATCGGTTAATCCCGACTGTCTCGGGACTCTACCACTGAGCTATGATTTCAATCCAAGCAACCGAATTCGGATCAAGCGTGCAGATTTCCACGATTTGATTTCGCGCTCGCGTCGCATAGCGCTGGAGCGATCGGGATGCTTTTCTGACCAGCCCAAGGTCCACGGGCCGTTTTTGCGTGTAAATTTCCCGGCGATTTTGTCGGTTCGATTGTGATTTGTAACACGATTCTCAAGATTGTCGGTGTGGCCGACGTAGAAATTTCCGGCTGGATTTTGAAGGATGTACACCCAGAACATAAAGAGTGGCTCCAGCGGTAGGATTCGAACCTACGACCAATCGGTTAACAGCCGATCGCTCTACCACTGAGCTACGCTGGATCGTTCAATGCTAAAAATCGACGGATATACATCTTGCCCACTCACTCTCGCCCGGCAAGCTGCCAATCGGTTAATCCCGAGCACGTCGGGACTCTACCACTGAGCTACGCTGGATTATCTTCCCGGCCGATTGGCGGGCGTATAGTTCGCTTACAGAATGAACAGCGGCAAGTGGATTTGACCTTTGGAAGAAGATTTGGTTGCGGGGGCGGGATTTGAACCCGCGGCCTTCAGGTTATGAGCCTGACGAGCTACCAGGCTGCTCCACCCCGCGCGTTGAAGATGCCGAAACGCGAATCAAAATCAACCTCAAAAATGACAAGCGACATTGAATTGAGAGATTCCTGGCTTCGCTCACATTGAGTCTATGGCGCGAGGAAAGAAAAAGAGCTCTTCTCACGATTCCGATCTGGGCAGAATTCTCGTCGGGACAGCCAGCTGGTCCGATCCGGGTTTTGTTCAGCGCTGGTATCCCAAAGGAATCCGCCCGCATGAGCGGCTTGGTTGGTACGCGCAATATTTTGAGACGGTCGAGGTGAACTCGACCTTTTATTCCGTGCCCGATTCGCGAATGGTCGAGCGCTGGTGTGCGGCCACGCCCGATCGGTTCACCTTCGACGTGAAACTACACCAGCTCTTTTCGTTTCACTCGACAGCTGCGAAATTGTTGCCGCCAGATTTGCAACAGCGCGCAGATATTGATGGAAAAGGCAAAGTAACGCTTACGCCAGATTTGAAGGAAGCGATGCTCGATCTCTTCTTGCGCTCCATGTCGGTCCTGCGTTCAGCTGGGAAGCTTGGCGTGTTTCTCTTGCAGCTCTCACCTGCATTCTCGCCGCGCGCGCACAAATTGGAAGAGCTCGAGCATTTGATCAGCATGCTGCGGGATTATCGGTTGGCGATTGAATTTCGAAACCGCAACTGGGCGACCGGCGATCAGTTGAAATCGACAATAGATTTCTTGAGGCGGCGCAGACTGGCCTTTGTGAATGTCGATGCGCCAGCGGCTGATCATTTCACAATCATGCCGTCGGAGCTGAATGAAATCACAAACCAGGCCTTTGCTTACCTGCGGCTGCACGGACGAAACGCTCGCGCTTATACCACCGGAAAAACCGTAGCCGCGCGTTTCAATTACGATTACCGCGAAGATGAGATTCGTGAAGTGGCAGAGCGCAGCAGGCAACTCGGGCGCGAAGCAGACGAAGTGCACGTTGTGTTTAATAATAACGCGCTCGATTACGCGCCCCGGGCGGCCGCGCGTTTACGCACGGCGCTCGGACAGCTCATCCCGGCGCGGCCGCAGACACTCGAGCTCTTTTAGTTTAGAGTTTTAATCGTGCAGGAAACGCCGCCAACCCCGAAATCTTTCGGGGTTTACCAATCACGGTTGCCAGCGCGGCTCGCTCGGCTAAAGCGCTGGCTGGTCGCCCATCACATGACGTTGATGACGATTGCGGACACACCGCACTCCATCGCTCTCGGTTCGGCCATAGGAATTTTCTTTGGCTTCACGCCGCTCTATCCGCTGAAAACCTTGCTATCGATTGCAATCGCGTGGGTTCTTCGTTGCAATAAGATCGCGGCTGCGATCGCCGTTACTCTTCACGACGCATTAATTTTTGCGATGCCTGCGATCTATTTTGGAGAATATAAACTAGGTTGCTGGGCCCTGGGTCGAACGCCGCCGCACCGCATCCGGTTTGGTCTTTTTGCGCTGCGCGATTACTTGCACTGGCATGTATTTTCGCGCGTTGTTTGGCCCACTTTTTGGCCTGCGTTTGTCGGATCACTCTTCCTTGCCATTCCCTCAGCAATCATCATCTATTTCTTGATCCGACTGCTGGTGAGCCGCGCACGGACGCCTCAGGAAAGCGTCTAATTAAACGAGTGTGGCGTCGCGAGACGCGTTTTTTCGACCTGCATGTGTTGCCAATCAGAATGCGTCGATTAAGGTGCTGCGGTTCGAAGGTCCTTATGCACTTTTCACGCCGTTTTTTCATCGTCTTTTTCGTTTTTCTTGCGAGCGCAGCGATTGTCCGTTCGGCTGCTGGAGCACAAGCATATATTATTGTCGATGCGCAGACGGGCTATATTTTCGAAGAGCAAGAACCCAGAAAAAAACTGCAAATTGGCAGTCTGACAAAAATCGCCACCTCGAGCGTTGTGCTTGATTGGGCGGAACGGAAGTCAGGCGATCTTAATCAGGTAGTTACGATTCCGCAGGAGGCGTTTGCCGGGACCTTGGAAAATAACATCGGCTTTCAGCCGGGCGATAGCATCACGCTGCGTGATCTTCTGTATGCTGCGTTGGTCCAATCGGACAACATTGCGGCATACACGCTGGCGCATCACGTTGGCTCGCAGTTGGGATCGCTCCTGCCCAGCGACGTTTCCTCGAAACTGACGCCAGTGGACACGTTCGTTGCCCAGATGAATGCGTTGGCGAAGCAGCTCAAGATGGAGCGCACCCGCTTTGTTAATCCACATGGTATCGACTACAAGGCGAAGCCACTGCCGTTTTCAACCGCGGAAGATATGGCGCGCCTGACCCGGTATGCGATGAACAAAGCCAGCTTCCGTTTTTATGTGTCGCAAAGGCAGCGTCAAATTTCGTTCGATCGCGCTGGGCATCGATTCAATTATCTGCTTCGCAACACGAACGAACTTCTCGGAAAAAATGGCATCGACGGAGTCAAGACCGGCCGCAGCGCCCGAGCAGGCGACTGTTTGATTCTAACCAGCAATCGCGAGCCAGAGGTCGTGACCCAAGGCAAGGCGGTAACTGTGTATCCGCGTCGTTTGATCGTGGTGCTGCTCGGCAGCGCGAATCGATTCGGTGAGGGTGCGGGGCTTGTCCAACGCGGATGGCAGCTCTACGATCAGTGGGCCGCCACCGGCCGTCTTGCCGATTCAAAAAAATTGCTCTAATCGAGCGATTACGAAAATGAAGCCACGGATTGGCGTTTTGACCAGCGGTGGCGACTGCCCTGGACTGAATGCGGTCTTGCGCGGAGTGGTACTCGCAGCGGAAAAGCTTGGCTGGGAAGTGGTCGGTTTTCGTGATGGATTCGAAGGACTTCTTCCACCCGGCGATCACGTCATTCTCGATCGCAAAAGCATTAATGGAATCATGGCTCTAGGAGGCACAATCATCGGTACCACCAACCGCGGCCATTTTGTCGCCAAAGTCGGCGCAGGTGAGCGCACGATTGTTCCGTCAGAAGTAATCGAGCATGCCCGGCGAGTTTTGAATGAGCTGCGCGTTAAAACTTTGATCGTTATAGGAGGGGACGGTTCGATGGTCACCGCGCAGCAACTGCAAGAGGCGGGCATTAATTGCATCGGCGTTCCGAAAACGATCGACAATGATCTTGAAGCCACGGCGATGACTTTCGGCTTTGATTCCGCGGTTGCGATGGTAATGGATGCGCTTGACCGATTACACACGAGTGCCACGAGCCACAAACGCGTCATGGTTGTGGAAGTGATGGGACGCCATGCCGGCTGGATCGCGTTGCATGGGGGAATTGCCGGTGGCGCGGATATCATTTTGATTCCGGAGATCCCGTTTGATTACGACAGGATTGCGACTGCAATTAAAGCGCGCGATGCCGCCGGCTATCTCGGCTCCCTGGTCGTCGTGGCAGAAGGCGCAAAACCAAAAGACGGCCAGCAAGTCATGCGCGAGACGAAGGATGGCGAATTTCGGCTGGGCGGCATGGGCGAAATCGTTGCGCGTGAAATTGCCCAGCGCACCGGCAAAGAGACGCGCTCCTGTGTCCTTGGACATCTACAGCGCGGCGGTGCGCCCACCACGCTCGACCGGATTCTCGGCACGCGCTTCGGTGTGAAAGCAGTGCAACTGGCAAACGAAGGACATTTCGGATCGATGGTCAGCTATCAAAATTATCAAGTACGGCATGTGCCGATCGCTGAGGCGGTCAACCGATTACGACTCGTCCCGCCCAACGGCGAGATGGTGCAGACCGCGCGTGACGTCGAGATTTCCTTCGGTGACTGAAAGTCATCATCCCGACGAGCGTTCAGCGGCGGCAACCTGCCAGGTGCGGCATCAAGGCGAGTAGGTAGTATACAGCTGGTCAATGACGCAAAGTGCTGCGCACGCCCAAAGCACCAGCTCGGTGCTGATGATCCGCCCCGGCCGGTTTTATCCCAATCCGGAAACGGCGGCAGATAATGCGTTTCAACGTAATCGGCATCTTGGCTCCGATGCTTTGACGCTGATGGCAAGAAAGGAATTCGACGCGGCCGTGCAAACGCTGCGCGCGGCCGGAGTAAACGTGCATGTCTTTGAAGACACAGCTGAGCCGGAAAAACCAGACGCGGTTTTCCCCAACAACTGGATCTCGACACATCATGATGGGCGAATCGCGCTTTTCCCCATGTATTCAGCCCTGCGGCGTCGCGAGCGTCGGCAGGATATCGTCGAGGAACTACGTAAGCATTATCGCGTTACAGAGGTGATCGATTACTCGCCGTTCGAGGATGAAGGTTGCGACCTGGAAGGCACAGGCAGTCTTGTGTTCGATCACGTGAACAAAATTGCGTACGTGTCGCTCTCAAATCGCTCCAATCCCAAGGTGATCCAACGCTTTGCCGATGACTTCAGCTACGAGCCGGTCATCTTCACCAGCATCGGCCCCAATGGCGAGCCGATCTATCACACCAACGTGATGATGTGCATCGGCACGGCCTTCGCGATGGTTGGTTTGGACGTGATACCGAACAAAGCCGAGCGGCAACAGCTGCGATCGCGTTTGGAGAAGACCGGAAAGGAGATCGTAGAGTTATCGGCAGATCAGATCGCGAACTTCGCCGGCAATACCATTGAACTACAGAATAAAAGTGGCGAGAAGCTGCTGGTGCTTTCCAGCCGTGCCGCTCGAGCATTGACTGAGGAACAACGCGAAAGATTGACTCGCTATGCGGAGATCATGCAGCTTGAAATACCTACGATTGAACTTGGTGGCGGGAGCGCCCGCTGCATGATTGCGACGATTCACCTGCCGCCGCGGTTATAGCGGCGCTGTGTGAATGCAGTCGAGCTACGCCTTCATCCCGAAATACAGCGAGTTGGTTTACAACGGTTTCTGGTTTTCGCCTGAGCGCGAAGCACTGCAAGCGCTGGTCACCGAAACGCAGTGCGACGTTACCGGAACCGTGCGGCTAAAACTTTACAAAGGCAACATCATCGTCGCAGGCCGTAAAAGCCCCAAGAGTTTGTACGATTCTCAAATCGCGACAATGGAAGGCGGTGAGTCACCATACGATCAAAGCGACGCCACCGGATTCATTCGATTAAATGCGCTGCGCCTGAAAATGCGCGCGGCGTTAAAGGCAAAAGGTAGGGGAGATTGATCTCAATCGCCCGCAGCGTGAAATGTTGCGAGCCGTATTGTTGATCCGTCCTTCTGCGCTCCTCTCGACACTCAGGATGAAGCGCAATTGTGAAATTCATGAAAAACAATTTGCTCGCACGCTAAAGAGCAAAGAAGGCGCGTTTACCCGCGAAGCCTTTCAATTCGTAATCGCCTAACCGCAGCGACGAAATAAAGCCTTCTAGCCTGTTGCTCGCGATGTCGCTGAGTCCACATGCCTCACCGAGTGAGGCGGCCAGCTTTTCGAGTCGGAACGCGAAATTAACTTCGATGCCCATTAGACTTTCTTCTGCGAGCGCGGCCACGCCGCCAATCGCAACCGGACCAAAATGGACAATGAATCGGAAACGGGGTTCGGCATGCGCTTGAGCTTTCTTGAGCGCGCCGATTGTGGCAGCTATGCCTTCTGGGGTCGCATCGCTCTCGTGCCAATATGCTAGGATCCCATCGCCAAGGTACTTATTTATCATTCCGTCATGCTCTTCGATAATGTTCTTGCAAGTGGCAAACCAGCCGCCAACCAACGCTGCCAATCGCTCACCCACGAGGCTGCGGCTAAGCGCCGTGAAATCCACAATGTCCGCTACTAGGAGCCAGCAAGGCACATTCTCGATCTCCTGGATAGTTCGCACTGCAATCGTGGTCTGATACTCAGGTGAAATCTCCTCCGGTTGTCGAAAAATAAACTGCCTGCCGCCGATCAAGATTTTGTCCTGGTCGTGGAGCCGAACAGGCTGATGAACACGCCGCTTGTTCAGAAAGGTTCCGTTGCTACTGCCCAAATCGACCAGCCAGAACTCGCCGATGTTTTGCAGTTGGATGAGCGCATGCATTCTGGAGACTTTCGGCGTGTCCAGAACGAGAGTATTGGCGGCGGCTCGCCCCACCGAACAAGTCCCGTGAAGGACGTGGTGTTCGCCGTTCGTTTCGAGCCAAGCGCCTTCCTCTTCCGGCGGATTCATTAAACAGTTTCTACCCAAAAAAATCGCTGGCAAAGCAAAAGCAGCGGCGGTTTCCTCGCAAAATCTGGTTTTTCGTAACTATTGGCCAACAGTTAAGGTTGGCTGTTTTGGCTTTATTGCTGTCTCTTCGAGGATTATCCTAGCAGGGTGAGCGGGGAGCGGACCGGCAGCGCGTCGGACGTGACGCAGCGTGAGTTTGTCGGCGGACAAAGACTCTTCGGCCGGTACACGCTCATTAGAATTTTGGGGAGAGGCGGAATGGGTATTGTCTGGCTGGCGCGCGATGAAGAATTAGAGCGCGAGGTCGCGCTTAAATTTCTGCCCGACTTGATCATTCACGATGCTGCCGTGCTGAGCGATCTCAAGCGCGAGACAAGACGTTGTCTGGAACTCACTCACAAGGACATCGTGCGCATTTACGACTTTGTGCATGACGAACGCTCGGGCTGCATTTCGATGGAATATATCGATGGCGACACACTTTCGAATTTGCGCTGCGACAAGGAGCGAAAGGTCTTTGAGACAGCCGAACTGACCGATTGGATGAGCCATCTCTGCGATGCGCTCGACTATGCGCACAACTACGCGCACATCATCCACCGCGATCTCAAGCCGGCCAATCTGATGATGAATCAGCGCGGCGAGCTCAAAGTGTCCGACTTTGGGATTGCCCGGAGCCTGGGCGATTCGATGAGCGTGATAACGATAGCCGGCGGCAGAAGCGGCACACTCTCTTACATGAGCCCGCAACAGCTGGAGGGCGAGCGGGGCACTCATCTTGACGATATCTATTCGCTGGGCGCGAGCGTTTACGAGCTGCTCACCAGCAAGCCTCCTTTTTACGTCGGTAACATCGATCGGCAGATTCGCGAAAAAATTCCCCCATCAATGACGAAGCGCCGAAAAGAGTTCGAGATTGAAGCGGAACCGATTCCAGCGGTGTGGGAAGAATGGGTGGCGGCTTGTCTGGCAAAAGATCCCAGGCGGCGGCCACAATCGGTCACAGAGATTGCCCGCCAATTGCAAATACCTTTATCCGAAGCGCACCCGCGTTCTGTGAGGCCTTTCTTTCCGCGATCGAAAAAGAGAGTTTTCGCCCTCGCGCTTGCATCGCTCTGTTTGCTCGCTCTCGGCGGATGGTATTTCGGGGTTTTTAAACCAGCCCACGCTAAAGTCGGGGCAGTCGCCGGTGTTTCGATGGCAACGGCTATTCGCGAAAAAAGCATCGCGGTGCTTCCGTTCGAAAACCTGAGTAGCGATAAGGAAAACGCCTACTTTGCCGACGGCATACAGGAAGAAATCCTGACGCGGCTCGCGAAGATCGTGGATCTGAAAGTCATCTCACGCACATCAACCCAGCAATATGAGAGCAAGCCGGGGAATCTCTCCGAGATCGCGAAGCAGCTTGGCGTGGCGAACATCCTTGAGGGCAGTGTGCAAAAGGCCGGTGACTCAGTGCGTGTCAGCGTCAACCTCATCCAGGCGGCCAGCGATTCGCATCTTTGGGCCGATACCTATGACCGCAAGCTCACTGACATCTTCGGTGTGGAAAGCGAAATCGCCAAAGCAATCGCGGAGCAGTTGCAAGCGAAGCTGACCGGTCGCGAGCAACAAGCCTTAGCGGTTAAGCCGACAAATAATGCCGAGGCGTACGACGCTTACCTCCGAG
>WNGK01013478.1_pt1 | contig 10758 bp, 10 predicted proteins | sample 5400601 | NCBI WGS metagenome assembly WNGK01 (sample SAMN13153376, study PRJNA577476) | soil metagenome | isolation source: 60 cm soil or saprolite under Garry oak tree replicate 1 | place: USA:California | collected 2016-06-15
GTCAACAGCGAGCTACTCACTGTTTCATCAAAGCCACAACATCTCGTTCGACCTCACGGCTAGGTTGGCAAGAGGACTTGCAGACGTCCAGTATTACGCCAATCCGAACTCGGCTAAGCGGCTAACGTTTTGGGTTCCCATTACGAAAAGCATATTCCGCTTTGTTTCGAGACCATTATTCACGCGGCGGGCGTAATGGTCTCGCGCAGCAGTCGTTGTCGATCAATCTTTCCGTTCCCGGTTCTGGGCAGGGTGTCACGAAACTCGACCTGTTCGGGTACCATGTAAGGGGGCCAACTTCTCAGCCCAATGTCGCTTCAACTCCGTCGAGGTCAGTGAACTACTGTTACTGGTTTAATGCCAGGCAATTAGGGCGATTTGGCGGCGGGCGCCTCGGTACAGGTACTGCTTTACCAGACTGAGCATTGAACGTTACTTTCAGTAAATTCCATATCAAGCGAGCGGTGGCCAGCTCTTTAGGATTCACTCTTATCGAAGCAATCATTGGCATTTCTGTTCTAGGCCTCGGGGTCGCCTCCACCGTTGGAGCACCCACCAAGTTCAACTCCATCGCCGGCAGCAGTGTTCTGACCCTTAACCCGGAGCGGACGGGCCACGCCGCGACGCTCCTGAACTCCGGTCAGGTCTTGATCACGGGCGGCGCAAATGAAGGCACTACCCTCAATTCCGCGTTGCTCTACGATCCGGTGAGCCGGACGCTGTCCCCGACCGGCTCAATGATTTCCGCGCGGGCAAACCACACGTCAACCCTGCTGCCCGACGGCAGGGTGCTGATCACAGGAGGCGATCAAGGCAGCCTGTCGCTGAAGTCTGCCGAGATCTACGATCCGGCGACGGGTCGTTTCACGCTGACTCGCACAATGAACCCAAAGCAAACCGCACGAGCCATGCGGCTCTGCTCCTGCCGAATGGATCTGTGCTCGTGACCGGCGGGTACGTTGGCTCAGTGGCCGTGACATCTGCTGAGGCATTCGATCCAGCCACGCAGACCTTTACACTGCTGGCGGCGACGATGCTTGTCCCTCGTGCGAATCACGCCATGGCGCCTCTTCCGAATGGAAGTGTGTTGGTCACCGGAGGTTTGTCTGGGACGAGCCAGCACGATGAAGTTGACATCTTTGATCCAGCCCAGGGAATCTTCGCGGCGGGTCCCAAAATGCTGTATCACCGTGCCGCTCATCGGGCAGTGCCTTTAACGGATGGTCGCGTCCTTGTCGTCGGAGGCACTACATTGGAAAGTGGACCGCTGGATGTAAACGATGGGAAACATGAATGTCGCGCGCAACCAGCATACCGCCACGCTTTTATCGGATGGGAAGGTTCTGCTGGCCGGAGGAAGCACAGACACGGTGTTCCTAAAATCCGCCGAAGTTTTTAACCCGCTGAGCAATAGCTTCGCGGTGGTTGGCTCCCTGTCGCAGGAGAGGAAGAGCCACACTGCCACGCAACTTCAAGACGGCCGTGTCTTGATCACCGGCGGCGAGAGTGCGGTCGATGACCTCAAGTCCGCCGAACTGTACGACCCTTTAACCGCGCAGTTTCATTCGACGAATTCGATGAACCGCAGCCGTTCGCGGCATACGGCCACGTTACTCTCCGATGGGAAAGTGCTCGTTGTTGCCGGCCGACTACTAGGTGCGACGCCAATTAAGTCGGCAGAGCTTTTTAATCCCTTGTCCGAATCTTTTTCCTTTACCGGATCTTTGACCATCCCAAGAATGAGTCATCGTGCGACACTCCTCCTGGATGGCACAGTTCTCGTGATGGGAGGAGCCTCCGTTTTGAACGGGCAGCCGGTTGATGCCGGCACGGCCACCGCCGAACTTTTTAATCCCGCAACTGGGGCCTTCACAAGCGTCGGCAACATGCATACGGGCCTAACTGAACACGACTCCACCTTGCTCGGTGATGGCACGGCACTCGTAACGGGCGGAATTTTGACCACAGGTCCGTCAGACCTGTATCAACCGAGCACTCAATCTTTTTCCGCGGTGGGTCAATTGCTCCAGGCGCGACAGCGGCACACCGCTCTGCTGCTGTCGAACTCCGTGTGGGGCTCTTTAGCAGGGAAGGTTGTCGTGATCGGCGGAGCCACAACTGGTAATTCTGTCTACGGCGGCCTCCAGCAAGCAGTGAATTCGGTAGAGCTTTTTGATCCCGCGACTGGTCAAATGAGCTCGTTCGGCACCATGACGGCGGCACGGCAGAATCACACCTCTACACTTCTCTCCGATGGAAGAGTTTTAATCGCCGGTGGGGTAAGCAGCCCGGCCATCAGCGGCACAGCGGAACTCGTGACTGCTAATCCCACGCCCAGTCCAACGCCCACGCCCACTCCCACGCCCACTCCCACTCCAACTCCCACTCCCACTCCGATACCATATCCCAAAGGCGTCTGGTGCAGCTTCGCAGCTTTGGATCAAGGAGGTACGGTGCCGCAAGCCTTGATCGACAACAAAGGCCTTGTCGGGCTTGCAGCCCAGGAGGACTGGGACGTAATACAGACCGGCCCTGACACATTCGATTGGACATCCCTAGATCACAAGATATTTGCGATCAAAGTCGCCGGGTTCAAATATATCACTCTTAATATAACCGCTAGTTCCGATAAAACTCCACAATGGGCGACGCGGGCAAATATCATAAGACTTACTGCGACGAGATAAAAACCGCCGTTTACTGGTCGCCGGCCTTTCACGCCGCCAGATTAAACTTAATCAGAAAAGCAGGGGAGAGATACGCAAATGATCCTGCGATCGTGGCTGTAAATGCGCAGTTCATCAACCATCATTCGAACGACTGGAACTTACTGGACACTATAGGAACCATTGGCCCGTGCCCTGACGGAAATACCTATACAGTGAATCAACCGGCGCAATGGATCGCCGGGGGTTGGACAATACAGAAAATGTTTGATGTCGGCACACAGATTCTGGATACTACCGCAGAGTCTTTTCCCACCCAATCGATTAAACTCCCTATCGGTGGTCTTGACGACGCATTGGTTCAACCATTTCTCGGTCCGACCAGCGGGTACGGCTCTTTAGCGAAAATGATCGTGGATTATGGATCAGCACAACCGTACGCGAACAGGTTCTATCCCCAGCGCAACACCGTTGACGCGAACTGGGGACTTGCTTCCACGCTTGATACTAATCCGCCCGGCATAGATTCAATACGATACCCTAAATTGCTGGTTTGGAATCACACCCGTCCAGACGGACCGACGCCGGGACAGGGCGGGTTGCAGATGGTAGAGAGCGCTACGGATGGCTCGACCACCGGTTGCAGGCAAGGCGGCGGCCCAAACGGTCCCTGCGGCCCTACTTGTGATCCGCTTTGCGTGTTGCAAGACTCGCTTGAAGTCTCGCTAAGTTACAACCCTTCTTTTATAGAAATTTGGCCGGACGACGGAATGAACCCAAACTTGTATTCACTTATAGAAAGCACAACGCTAGCTATGGGCGGGCAGCTGCGGGCACCGTAGTCGCGTCGACTAATTTCAAATAGTGCCATAATTAAAAGCGGCAATCTGCGCTCGAAACGTTCGCGTAATGTCAACACACCTTCAACGGCTCGCGAAGTCCACGCTTGATCACTGCCAAATCTATCCAGAGCAAAAAGCCGCGATTCTATAAGGATTCGTACATTTAATGCATGAAGATCTGCGCGCCAAACGCATCACGATCCCATCATTTTTCGTCCGTTCAAACAGACGGGCATGGCGTGAAGGATGTCGAGTTGGTGGAAACGTCACCGGATATATCGGCGGCGCTCTAAGCGAACGCGCTGGATGCGATCATCTTGAGAATGGCGGCTTGAGCGAGCCTGGTGAAGGCGCCGACGGCGCTCTTTGCTCCTGAATCGCTGAGACGCAGCAGCCCAATCTCCAGCGCGAGGTTCCTGCCTTGAAGACGGATCGCCTTCAACTTCGAACCTTCCTTTCCTCGCAACGCAATCCTCGGCATCAATGCGGCCGCCGTCAGGAACGCGTCAGGGACGCTAATGAAGCGCACGACGCTGAGATTGTGATCTTGGTCGTAGCCGCTGGTGCGGTCTCTATCTCGCGGCCGATAGAAGAGGACCGCGGCGGCGCTCAAGGTGCCTTAAGTCCAGCCCGCGTGTTTCGGTCCCGAAGCGGATGAACAGGCCCAGCGCAATCAGGATCGGTGCCATGATGATCACGGCGGTAACGCCTAGAGGCGGGACCAGAGCGGTGATGCTCAAAGCTTGCGCCAAAACCCCGCCGCCCTTGGTGCAGGCAGCCACCCAACCCGTAGCGCGGCCACGGATCTTGATCGGATAGCTTTCCGAGGCATAGGGGAGAATGATAGCGATAATGCCATTGCTGCCGATGATAAGTAGACCGACAGGCCAGACAGGGTTGCTCCCCGCGTGACTTTCCAGCCGTAAGATCCAGATCAGCCCTAACAACGTCAAGGCGATCATGGTGATGAGCGTCCATTTCGTGCTCCAGCGGCTATAGATAAAGGTGCAGAGAAAGACAGTCGGAAAAGCAATCAAGGCGGATTCGGCCAATAGCTTGCTTGAGAGGCCCATGGAATAGCCCTTGACGACCAAGTCATTGGGTAGCCATAGGAGCAGACCGAAATTGATGAGCCCCCAGGCCAAAGCAGCAATTGTGAGGGCTGCGGTCTTGCCAATTAGTCTGGGTGTCCAGAGTTTGGCGTCCGGCATCAGGTCATCTGCTGGGTGCTGATGGCTATGACCGATTACCTCGGTTTCGTCTACTTCTTCTTTGGTCAATTGGTGGCTGACAGTCCCGAAGCGCGCCATCACTACACGGGCTTCGACATCGCGGCCGCGTGCCAACAAGAATTTGGCCGATTCCGGGATAAACCGGCCCAAAGCCAGAAGGGTCAGGCCCGTCGGCAGATTGAGCAGCCACAGGATGCGCCAGCTTAAGGTCGGCACTAGCAGCGCGGAAAATCCGCTGGCAGCAAAATAACCTCCGACTGCACCTAAGCCGCCCACCAAAACCAGCGCCCAGCCACGATGTTTCGAAGGCATGGTTTCTGCCAGAAGAGCGTAGGTCACTGGCAACATGCCGCCTGCGCCTAACCCCATGAGAAAGCACATACCGATGTTCCAGTTGAGCGACGGCATAGCGCCACAGATTGACGTGCCAACAAACACGACTGCTGACAACAGGATCGACGCCTTGCGACCGTAGAGATCGGCAAGAACGCCCCACAGCACCGACCCGCTCATCGTGCCGATCAGGGCAAAGAAAGGGACAAGTGAGACGTGCGCATGAGAAGCGTGATATTCCTTGATCATGCCGGGTACCGTAAAGCCCAGGCTCGCAGGCTTCATCACGTCGATGATCAATGCGACAATGAGCGCAGCCATTAGCCGCCAGTGGGCGGGGCCTAGTTTGGCGTCTTCGGGAGCGGCCACGGTGATGCGTGAGGCTGCCTCCACCGTTTGCGCCACATGTTTTGGCAAGAGACCATAGGCGGCAACGGCAATACCCGCGATAATCAGGTACATCCCAAAAATCATTTCGGGATCCATGGGCATGCCCGCGAGGACAAAGCCCGTATCGTGACCCATCCAGAACATCGGCAGATGCAGCAGAACGCCGATGGTGACGGCCACGCAACCGAGCCCGAAGGCCCAGACCCCGCGCCTATCGAGAAAGACCTTGGTGTCGATCACTTGCAGCTCCCGTGTTCATGCTGGTTCTAGATTTGTGCGTTATTTCGCCAAGAGTGGCGGCGAATTTTCATAAAGCCGAAACTTATAAAGGCAGTGATTTTGTCGATGCTACGTCAAAAATGGCGACGAGGGCAAGCGTTTTGCGCCTTGAGACGGCGGTGTCATCACGGGTGGTACGTACTCGGCTCGGTCATTCGTCACCTAACGAAAGGCTAACCACTTCCAAGGTGCCGTTATTTCCTGATCATCTTCGGAACGGCAGTTTGAGCAAGCTTCGTAAAAGCGCCGACCGCGCTGTTTGCCCCCGAGCCGATGAGCCGCAGCAGCCCAATCTCCAGCGCGAGGTTTTTGCCTTGAAGACGGATTGCCTTCAGCTTCAAACCTTCCGTTCCTCGCAGCGCAATCTTCGGCATCAAGGCGGCCGCATGCAACGGCCCCAGCGAGCGGAGAAGCGTCCCGATCGCGTTGATTTCCGCAACGGTTCGCGGGCGTACCTGATGCTTTCGGCTAATTTCATCGGTCATTCGGCGCATGACGAAACTGTCCGGCAACTGCAGCAGTCGCTGCTGGTGCAATTCAGAGAAATGAATTACGCGCCGGTTCCACCACGGGTGCGCCTCGGAAACAATCAAGGCAAATTCGTCTGTGCAGAGCGCTTCGTACCTCAAATTGGGCGAGTGTCGTGTCAGGAAGCCGAGGCCAACGTCCATTCGTCCTTCTTCCAGCGCCGTCTCAATCTCGGTGGATGAAATTTCCTCAACCGTGAGGCTGATGCCCGGATGACCTGCGGCAAACAGGCCCAGCAGATGCGGCACCAGCGCCACATCGAGGATGGGAACGACGCCCAGATGGAGGGCGCCGCGCAATTGTCCTGGTTCGCTGCTGAGTTCCTGTAACAGGTTCTCAAGCTCACGCAGAAGGACGCGAGCGTGTTCCTGAAAAATCAGACCAGCTGAGGTAAGCAGAATGCGTTTTCCCCGGCGCTGAAAGAGGGACACTCGAAGGCCCGCTTCCAGATCGCGCATTTGTTGGGAAATAGCGGGCTGGGAAATTCCAAGCCGGTCGGCCGCGCGGCTAAAGCTGCCGGCCTCGGCCACCGCCAGGAAGTAGCGCAGGTGGCGAATCTCCAGAGGATCATGTGTCATCGCGACTCCAATATGACCTCGCGTGCTACGCCAATGCAACGAAGTAATGGTTGCGAGAAACTGCCTTCCTCTAAGATTTGCCTATTGCCTTATTCTCAAATCTTCCGTCCGGACCCCGGCCTGTTCGGCGACTGATGTCCCCTCCAGATTCTCGGACAATCGCTGCAGACAAATGAGGCGCAAAATTCTTAAAAAAATTTGCTTTCATAAGTCTTGCCTATTGTTCTATTGTCGAAACTTCTGATCCAAAAAATCATATGTTTTTTCCAAAACTGATTGCCATCCGGTTGTTAGGCACGCTTTCCAAAGCTTCACTCGGGGGAGCCCGCCCGAACCGAAATCGCTCCTCGCGAGAGCACAAACATCTGCCGAAATGCTTGGGGGCGCTGCTCGCGCTGCTCATCACTCAAGGCTCGACCGCCATCGGCGGCGAGGCGATCGCGCCGTCGGAACGCGCCGCAGACAAAACCGTTATCGAGAAAAAGCCGGAGCCAAATCCACTCTGCTTTTTGGATGGCAAGGTCTGCTTCGATATCCAGGAGCGTTTTCGTTTCGAAGCCCGCAACAATAACTTCGACTTTAACAGCGGCGTTGATTCATTAACTGATGATAGTTGGTTATTGAATCGGTTTCGGATCGGCGTGGCAATCAAGCCGGTCGATTGGTTGAAGATTTACGCTCAGGGGCAAGACTCACGGGAGTGGTTCTCCGATCGCCCGAAGATTCCGGGCGCCATGGGTGCGGAGGGCGACGACCAGTTCGATCTCCGCCAGGCCTATCTCCAACTTGGGCCGAAGTGGGTGAACGCGACGATCGGCCGCCAAACGTTGGTTTACGGGGATGAACGGCTTGTCGGCATATCGGAATGGAACAATTTCACCCGAACTTTCGACGCCGCGAAACTGCACTACGAGCAGGGCAAATTTTCGGTCGATGTCTTTGCCTCAACTGCCGTTTATATCATCCGTGATGAGTTCGACTACTCGGATTTGTTTAACGGCGCCGAGACGCATCGTGATCAGGTTTTCAGCGGGATATACGGGAGCACGACAGCGGTCGATCCCCTAACGATCGATTTGTATGTTTTAATCCTCGACGAGCGCAATCCCACCGTGATTGTACCAGGAATCACGTACCCGGGGACGAGCCTTTCAACTCCTGGCACGCGAACCGATTTCGCCACTATCGGCACGCGGTTGAAAGCTGATCCGAAAAAGCTCAATGGCTGGGAATATGAGGGGGAGTTCGCCTTTCAGGCTGGCCAGGTGAGCGATCTCAATCTCACCGCCTTCGCCGCGCATATTGGAGGAGGTTACAATTTCAAATGTCCCTGGAGTCCGCGCCTCTTTGCCGAGTACAACTATGCCAGTGGCGACCACGATTCGACCGATGGCGATATCGAGACTTTTCAAAATCTCTTTCCAACGAACCATCCCAAATATGGTTTCATGGACCTGTTCTCCTGGCAGAACCTTCACAACCCGGAACTTAGTCTCCGCGTGAAGCCAATCAAACCGCTTACCCTTGAGCTCGACGGTCACGCCTTTTGGCTCGCAGATACCAACGACGCCTGGTATCGCGCCAACGGCACCACGAGGGTCCGGCCGATCACGCCCTCTGCCAGTAACTACGTGGGTGCGGAAATTGACCTCCTAGCCACGTATCAGCCGGTAAAATTCCTCACTTTCGTTGCCGGCTACAGCCATTTCTTTGCGGGCGATTATCTCGCAGATACCGGCCCGAGCGACGATGCCGACTTCGGTTATGTCCAGGCGATCATCAGTTTTTGAAGCCGTTCATCGGTTCGCGACGAGAAGCGGATCGATTTTGCGAAAATTTTTCTTCCCAAACTATTAATTATTGTTCTATTGTTAAAACTTTCGCTCCGCAAAGTATGAAACCAGCAAAATTCATCCTCGCACTCAGCGTCTGTTGCCTGCTTCTGGGCGGCTGCAGCAAGAAATCTACGACCAAGGTCGTCAATTCAAAACACGTCAAGATCGGCTACATCGGCCTGACCTGCGAAGCGCCGATTTACTACGCTTACGAGAAAGGAATTTTTAAGGAAGAGGGCCTTGAGCCTGAACTGGTGAAATGCTCGTGGGCAAACTACAAAGACAACCTCGCGCTCGGAAGCTATGACATCACTCACCATCTGGTGATGTATTTTCTCAAACCAATCGAGCAGGGCCTGGATGTGCGATTTCTTGGAGGAGTCCATACCGGATGTCTGCGAGTGCAAACCGGCGTGAACAGTCCAATTCATGCGATCCAAGACTTGAAGGGAAAACGAATCGGTGTTCCCGGCATGGGTACGCCGCCATTCGTTTTTGCTAACCGCGTTTTCGGAACGCACGGCGTTGATGCCGGCAAAGATATTACCTGGAAAGTTTTTCCGGCCGGCGAACTCGGCCTGGCGCTGCGCAAGGGAGAAGTAGATGCAGTAGCTGATGCCGAGCCGATCGGCACGCTTTTGATTGCACAGGGCATAGCGAGAAATGTTGAAGGTATGGACGAGGCGACCGACATGCCTTATGCCAACGAGTACTGCTGCGAAATCATCGCCAATGGCAAATGGATCGATGCCAATCCGGACACCGCCGCGCGGGCGACCCGGGCCATTTTGAGAGGGGCCAAGTGGGTGCAGGAAAACCCGAAAGCCGCTGCCCAGCTGGCAGTGGACAAAAAATATCTCGCCTCGACCGTTGAACTTAACACCGTCGCCATTAGCCGCCTGAAGTACATTCCTTCGGTTTCTGACGCTGAACAGACCCTCTACACCGCGGCCAAAGAAATGAGAGAGGCCAAGATGCTTTCTCCCACCACTGATACCGATGCTTTGGCGAAGAAAGCGTTTCACCATCTCCAAGGTGTCACCGATGAGTGGCTCAAGACTGTCAAAGTGGAAAAAGTTCCCGGTGGCCAGGTCGATCCAAACGAAGATATCCGGCTCTACGCCGCATTGCTCCAGAGAGATACCCAGGATTCATGCTGCCGCAGAAAGATGTTTGATCAGCCGGACCAGGAAGCGCCGAATCTGGCCGACCCAGACGCCCCGTGCCTCGACAAGGGTATGATGGCCTCCCAGAAATGAGTACCATCATAGAAGAACTCCGCCCGCAAACCGGGATCGTTTCAAGGGCCCAGCGTCCCAGCGCAGAAACTTCGCTTGTTATTCCGCCAGTGGTGAAAACACCTCCGCAGAAATTGCTAGCTGTTCCAGTCGGCGCCTGCATTGCGCTCGCGATCCATTTCTTCGTGCCGAAAAGAGAACCGGTCTTTCCTACCCATTACTATCCCCTGCTACTCTTCGTAATGCTCGGCCTCGGTTTGTTGGGCGCGGCGCTTTACCCGTTCTTTGAGGGCCTGCGCAAATGGATGAGGCAGATGTGCCCAATCATTGGCATCGCAACGGTTACAGCCGGCGTGTGGGAGTTGGTGACTTCATGCCTTGGACTGCTACCACTACCCTACTTTCCCGGTCCTGAAGGAGTCTTCGGAAGCATGGTTAGCGACTACAAGCTTCTTTTCGACAGCACCTGGCATTCGCTGATCTTATTGGTGAGCGGTTACTTTATCGGTGTACTAATAGCGTTGGTTACCGGAGTCACTATCGGCTGGTTTCCTCACGCTCGCTACTGGGGAATGCCGGTGCTAAAAATCGTCGGACCTATTCCCGCAACCGCCTGGATCCCGCTGGCGATGGTACTCGCCCCTTCCGCACTCCTCTCCGCGGTCGGCTTGATTTCGCTGGCCGTTTGGTTCCCGGTGACGATGCTCACAGCCTCAGGCATATCCAGCACTCGCGCCTCTTACCTCGATGTCGCGCGCACCCTCGGGGCGAACCGCCTCTACCTCGTCTTCCGAGTCGCCATCCCGGCTGCGATGCCTAATATCTTTATCGGGCTAT
>WNGK01008344.1_pt1 | contig 10757 bp, 12 predicted proteins | sample 5400601 | NCBI WGS metagenome assembly WNGK01 (sample SAMN13153376, study PRJNA577476) | soil metagenome | isolation source: 60 cm soil or saprolite under Garry oak tree replicate 1 | place: USA:California | collected 2016-06-15
CTGAGCAGTACGTAGACCGGCAGGCACGAACCGAGCTGTTCCGGGGCCGCCAGATCGAGGTGGTCACCGGCCGGGTAGTGCTGCACGCGCTGGACGATCACGGGCAGCCGCTCTGCGGCCACGACAAAGGGCAGCTGACAGAGACCGGCCAGCCGTGGGACGCCGGATACCTGCCGCATCTTCCCCGCTGCCAGAGTTGTACGGTCCGGGTCGCTGATGCGCCCGAGACCGTCCGGCCTCGGTGCCACGACGGCCCGCCCGCTGCGGCCGCGCAGGCCAGCGGCGTCGATATCCGCACCGCCCATAGCGCCGGCCGCGAGAACGCAGGCTCGGCCGCACTGCGCGCAGTCCTGGCTGAGCATGACCTGCGGCGCTGGATGTTCACCGACCTCGTCGCCATCGATGAGACGATCCGCGGCGGTGTGAGCCACCCGCTGACCATTGGTCCCGGCCTGCTCGTGCAGCGTCCTGCCCTGGCACTGACCACGTTCCTGCACGAGCAGCTGCACTGGCTGGAAGGGCCCGGAACCGACAGCGCGAGCGCCGAGGCCAGCACGCGGTGGCCAGACCCGCCGCCCCTCGCTGCGGGAGGAGCCACAGACCCGGCATCCACCTGGCTGCACATGAGCGTCTGCGCCTTGGAATACCACAGCCTCAGCGAGATCCTCGGCCCCACAGCTGCAGCGGCCGAACTGCGACAGCACACGGGCTACTCCTGGATCTACGGCCAGATCCTCGCCAGCCCCGACTGGTTCTCTGGCTACCTCCACAGGCATGGCCTCCGGGTGCCTGAGCAGCCTCCGGTTCCCCGCCGCTACCTCGGCGAGCGGTGGTGGGCCAGCAACCACTGACCGGCGGTGCCACCGGACCCGGCTAACCCCCAACCACACAGCACAGCAAGCCTGCAACTCCTCCCCACAGGCGCCACCCGGGCCGGGGAAGGCCCGAAGTCAAGAGCCAGGCCGGCGCCGTCGAATCTGGCCCAGATCAAGGGCGCGCAGGTGTGGCCATTCCCGTCGCAGGCGCAATCGGACAGCGAACTCCGACAACCGCGAGGGCGGGATGACAGACCGGCAAGTTGCGCCGTCCCTGAGGCGTACCTGATGACAGTGCGCGGTCGTCCGGGCTGCGGATCAGCCGGTGGAAGGTCCATGAGCCGATCCGACGCCGGGATAGGCTGGCTGACCGCGTGGGCAGGCGTGCGGGACTAACAGGCGTGCGGGACTAAAGAGAGTGAGGCCGGGCGACTACGCGGCGTGGTCGATGATGCGAAGCAGTGACAGCCGGCTTGCGTCCTCGAACGAGGACTGCCGTGTTTGGTGCGCTTTGACGAGAAGCCACACCGCGGTGAGGACGGCACAGCCGTGGAGAATCGCTTGATCGGCCGGGCTTGGTTGCTGGCCGTAGCCGTCTAGGAACGCGTCACGCAGGTCTGGTCTGCTCGCCCACACGCCGAGGTGCAGACGAGCGAGGTCGGCAACTCGCGCGTCCAGGCCAGACCATTCGAAGTCGATTACGTACAGTGCGCCGTTGTGGACCAGCCAGTTGCGGGGCGTGTAGTCGTGATGGCACGGGACCTGGGCTGGCGCGGGGATGTCGGCCAGCGCTGCGATCTCTCCGCCAGCTATGTCCAGCGGGCGCGGTTCCAGCAGGGCTGCAGCGGCCGGCTTAAGGCGATCGAATTGCTCGAGCTTCACTGCGGAGAAGTCTGGCCATGGCAGGGCTGGCTGTGCGTCGTGCAGCCTGTGCAAGATCTTCCCGGCCTGACGCTGAACGTCCCGCTCAGCCGATCGATCAGCGAGAGGTCCGCTGTCCTCGGCCGCAGGCCAGGAGGCTGCCTCTCCCGGTGCTGCCGACAGGATGATCGCCTGCAGTGAATCGTCTGACGCACGAAGTCGCGGCGCCGCGTCCTTCAGTGCGGGAAGCCACTTGCGATACGCGGTCAGTTCAGCACGGTAGCGGGCCCGGTCAGCGTGGCGCTTGAGGAACCAGATGGTGTCGCTCGCGTCGCGGATGCGAAGCACCGACGACATCCGGTGTCCCCAGCTGCAGTCCGCCAGCAGCTCGCAAGTACCCAGGACACGTTCCGCAAATTCAGGCACGCGATCCAAGGTGCATTCTCCCTCCTCGGGATTGTGCAGAGAAGAAAGCCATGAGCGGGGCCTGTCACGCAGCCTGGCGGATCGAGATGGCGGATCGGAACGCCACCAGACGCCAGGCGGCTGGCCGCAGAGGATCTAGTCAGACGCATTCACTGTTGCCTGCGAGTGACCGCACTGGCTCGACTTTAGCCGTCCGATCGGCCACGCGGCGGGCACGAGTGGGGTTTCAAGACCGGATCTGTTTAACCCCTAAGCCGCCCGGCGGATCCAGCGACCAAGTCTGCGCGGCGGCGACGGCTGATTACATGCGGATCGCCACGGTCGTCATCACGTGTTCTTATTCCCGGTCGCGAACACCAGGCGGTCGTTCGGGCTGACAACGGCCGCGGCGGCGGTGTCGTCGGCAGCGCTGTCCTGCAGCAGCCGGGTGCTCCACAGCCTGGTGCCGCCGACCGCGCCGTAGGCAAGGACGAGGAACCTGTTGCTCTGCGTGGGCGTGGTGCCGGCCCCCGAGCTCCCGGCGATGATGACCGAGGCGCCGTTCGGGCTAACAGCGAGGGATGTGGGGATGTCGCCCTTGTGGTCGGCATCGAACCTGCTGACCCACAGGGGAGCGCCTGTCGTCGAGTTATACGCGACGGTCGCGATGTCTCGGTGCGTCACGGCGCCGTAGGTCGAACCGGTAACGTACACCGCGTTCCTGCGCGGGCTCGCGACGACGGCCACGGCCCCGTCGACGCTGGGCCCGCCGTATCGTCTGGTCCAGAGCGGATCGCCGGTTGCTGCCTTGTAGGCAATGGTGGCGTAGTCGTACAGGGAAGTCCTGCCCCAGCTGGATCCGGTGACGAAGACCCTGCTGCCGTCGGGGCTGATGGCCACCGACCGCGCGGAGTCGATGTTGTTGGCGTGGCCGTTGTAGCGGGCCAACCACTGCTGCCTGCCGGACACCGCGGCGTAGGCGACGGTGGCATAGTCAACATTCGACGAGCGACCGTGGCTATCGCCGGTGACGTAGAGCCGGCTCCCGTCAGGGCTGATCGCCAGTGCGGATGCGGCGTCGTAGCCGTTTCTCCGGGGGTTGTTGTAGCGGCTGAGCCAGAGTTGCTTCCCGGTGGCGGCGCCTAAGGATCGTGGTGTAGTCGCGGCCGGTGCCCGCGCCCTTGCTGTAACCGGTGACGAACACGGTCTTGCCGTTCGGATCAGCGGCGATGGCGGCGGGGTCGTCGCCGGCGTTGCCTGGCCCGTTGTACCTGCGAGCCCACAGCTGCTGGCCCGTGGCGGCGTTGTAGGCGACCGTGGCGTAGTCGCGGTTGGTGCCGTTGCCCTCGCTGTCACGGGTGACGAACACGGTGCCGCCGTCCGGGCTGACCGTCACCGCGGTCGCCATCGAAAAGTCCTCGGGGCGCGGTACTGGCTGGCCCACAACTGGGAGCCAGTCTGGGGGTTGTAGGCGACGGTGGCGAAGGCGGTACCCTGGCCAGCCGGGACGTTTCCGGCGGCGAAGACCGCATTGCCCGACGGGCTGACCGCGAGGGAGGCGCCGGCGCCACCAGTCGTTGCTGAGTAGAGGCTGGTCCACAGAACCCCGCCGGGAGCAGTCGCCGGGGCTGCCTGCTGCGTCACCGCCGTGGCCTGGCCAGCTCCACTGAGTCCTGCCAGCGATGCAGCGGCGAAGGCCGCGATCACACGGGCAGCGACTGCGATCGGCTCATGGCTCTCACCAGGCCCCTCTGCCAGACGTCTCTGGCTCACAATGCGTGCGGCACTAGATCGACGCGCTGAAACTGGGACGGGTTTTCGCGACGGAACAATATCGGGCCGTCGCAGTAAGAGTAAGCCTTAGCCCTACACTGCGGATGCAGTCGCATCCTGCGCCAAGGAGCTTCGAGCGGCACGATCGGCACGCCGAACTGCGAGCAGTCGATGATGCTGACGAGCGGACCGCGCAGACGCCCAGTGACCTGGAACTTTGCGTGGTGGTAGGCCTGCGAGGACTTGAACCTCGGGCCTCTACCTTGTCAGCTGGCCAGCCCTTGGTCACGGTGGTGATTGCAGGACGAGTTCGACCGTGCCGCCGATGCGCCGGGCGCCCAGGCGCATCAGCAGTGACCGTGATGGGGAGTTCGTGTCATCCACCTCGGCGGTGACTTCGGTGTTGCCCCGCTCGTGCAGTGCGCGGAACGCGCGGGCGAGCAACACGCTGGCGAGTCCGCGGCGGCGGTACGGGAGCGATATGGCTATGAGGCCAAGCCGTGGCCTGCCTGGGCTATCCCACACGCGGACCAAGCCCAGGTACTCGCCGCTGTCCACCTCGACGGCGATCAGGTACGCGGCGGGGTTGAACTGAGAGTCGAAGGTCTCTTCGTGGAAGTCGCCCGGATCCCATTTCCACCCGGCAGTGCCCGGCACGTCCTGGCGGAGGGCATCATCGAGCAGCCGCAACTGATCTTCATAGGCGTCGATGGCCGAGATGATGACCACGCCCTCGGGTTCATCGGCAGCATCCAGTCCGGTGATCTGGGGATCGGTCGGGATCAGCAAGTTGCTCTCCCGGCGGTTCATGGTGAAGCCAAGCCGGGTGAACGTCTCCAGCGCATGCTCGTCGGTATCATCGACGGCGGCATACAGGTCGCTGCCGGTGTTCGCGGCAACAGCACGAAGCAATGGCTGGTAGCTCTCCTGCTGGCTCACATCGAAGGTAACGAACCAGCGATCATCCGGGCGCAGAAAGGCGGTGACAGCCCCGACCATCTGATCCCCATCAAACGCGCGCCAGACCAAGCCGGGCGAGGCCCGAACGACACGCAGCACGGAGCCGGTCATATGGCCGGACGGTAGCACCATGGGCATTGAACGAACTACCGAATAAGCCTCCACCGTCTGTCGTCTCGGGATTCGGCCTGCAGCATGACGTCGGCGGGCAACCACCCCCAATTTTCACGCCCGCAGGGCGACCCCGCAGGGATACCCACGACTAATTCGGCAACGCTGACGGGTGGCACTGCGCGGATGGCCGTCCCGCTCTCGTCCATCGTTGTGGCCCGGTCCCACGTGACGAGGTCGTCTTAGATGCTGTCAATGACGCTCTGCAGGAACGTCTGTTTGACTTCAGGCATGGCGGGCGGGCCGCAGGAGCCAGCCGCCCACGCGAGTTGACTGAATGCCGCCCGAGCCGAACTGGCCGAGGGAAATGACCCCGTAGGGGGTCCAGTATGTGCCGATACCGCCCTGCGAATGCGGCGTGCTCGGGCCCCGATGCCACGTGCCGGCAGTGAGGTCGTAGATCAGGCATTTCCGGGTGGGCGGCTTGGCGGAGATGCCTGGGACGCGGGGATTGGTAACCACGACGGCATCGGCACCGGCCGCGATGGATACGGGAGCCGGGACGCCGGGCGGGGTGTGAAGCGGGATAACGTCCGTGTGGGCGCCGGGGCGTAGGAGAGCTAGGGCCTCGAGGTCTATGGTGCAGCCGCCTTTGCCGGGGCAGGCGGAACCAGCGGCGAGCATGCCCCCGGCAACCGTGGTCAGCGTAAAGTTCGATGACGGCGCTCCGGCAGACATGGCCGCGCTGGTCCAGCCGGAGGCCGTCAGCCGCAACAGCTCGATGTATCCCGACGGAGGTGCGACATGGGCCACGTCCGCGAGCACGTAGACGGCGCCCTGGCTTACCGCAGCCGCTGCCTCGGCGATGGATCCTGTGCCCGGCTGAGGAAGGTCGGGCAGCGGTGCCCATCGGTTGCCGTCGAGCATGAATGCCCTCGCGTGCCGACCGCGGATCATGATGACTAGGAACCCGCGGCCGGTCCAGGTGATGGAGGGAATGCCGCCGTCCGGAACTCGCGGGAGCTGATGCCACCGGCCGCCGGCGGCGCTCCATGAGACAGCCTTGCCGTTCCTCGCCGCGATCAGGACTAGGCGGCCGCCGCCCCACGCGCCGACCTGGTGGCCGATCGCGCTGGGCGGAGCGGCGATGGCCGTCCAGCTATTAGTTTGCGGGTCGTATGCCGCCGTCCGGGCCGGGCACCAGCCGTTCACGCGGACACCGGGTTCGACCACCAGAAGGTCCCGGCCATCCCAGACCGATACCGGATCACACAGCCTGAAGGGCGCGGCGGGCATGCTGACCCAATTGCCATGCGCGAGCTGCTCGGCCGACGGGCCTCCGGCCGGTCGCACCGTGCCTGTCACGGGCGCAGTTGACGTGGTGAAGACCCCGAGCAGTGCAGCAACGCCGAGAACGACCAGCCCCGCGATGGCGGCTGCGGCCCCCAGGGCCGCAGCAACGTGCCGTCTTGCCCTCTGGTGCCGGACAGCCTGGACTGTCACCGGGCTCGGCGGATCGCCGACACCTGCCTTCAACAGCTCGGCCAACTGGCCCTCCAGGTCGTTCACCGGGCCCTCCGCTCCATCAGATCGGCCAGATGCGGATCCTTGCGCAAGCGGGCCAGCGCTTGCGACATCGTCGCCTTGACCGTGCCGACCGCGCAGCCCAGGATCTGCGCCACCTGGGCCTCGGACAGGTCATCGAAAAGACGCAAGACAACGACCGCCCGCTGCCGCTCAGTCAATGCAGCCAGCAGATTCCTCACAGCCAGTCGCGTGACCACGTCAACAGCCACATCCCCCGGCGCCGGCCGATCCGCCAGAGCCCCGGAAGGCTGCTCGCCCCGCCACCGCCGCCGCCGCCACGTCGCCCAGGTATTGATCATGACCCGGCGCACATAAATCTCCGGATCATCCCGGCGCCTGATCCGCCGCCAATACGGCCACGACCGCGCCAGCGCCGTCTGAACCAGGTCCTGGGCCAGCGCCCAGTCACCTGTCAACAGCCAGGCCGTCCGCTGCAGCGCTGACTGGCGTGCCTCGATGAACTGCGCGAAACCCTCAGCTTCGCCGTTCATTGCACCCCCAGTCGGTCGGACCTGCGCGCGGCCTGCAGTGGCACACCGGACAATACGACTACCGAAGCTCCGCCACAGGTTTAGTGCTCATCCCGGCTATTTCCAGGAGACTTGAATCACGTCACCGGTCCCGTCCGCCGACCTCGCAGGTGCCGGGAAGCTTGGGAGGAACGTCGACGACCCAACGATAGGGGAGCAACGGGCAGCGACCAGTTCATCGCGAGGCTGGCATAAGGCGGGCGACAGCTCTGGGCTCGGAATTCTTTGTAACGTCCAGTTCGCGATGGTCGACCTACCGTTTACAAGATCGCCGAGCGACCAAAGCAGAATCCAGCCGACCATTCCCGGGGTGCGGTAGGGCTTTGCCTGACCGGGCGAGGGGATGACGACTGAGCGCTCATCTCTGAGGGAAGGGGGGTCCGGGGAAAGCGCCCCCCGTCCTTAGGCTCTTATCCGATCGACACCATTCGGCACCGCCGCGAACACGCTCGTCGACCAGCCGTTGAGGTCTCGCCCCGAACCTTAAGAACCAGAGACAGTTCCATGTGGATCCACGAGTGACCTCAAGTAATCCTCCATCTTGTCCCAGCTGTCTTCCTGGCCGTCGGTCTTGGTCATGTGGTCACGGCCAGCCTGGTCACGGAACGCGAGGTTCATCCTCACCCTCGTCACTCCGTCAGTCTCGTGCAGGTCTACAGTCTCGACCGCCTCCGCATCCGGCCAGCCTTCGAAAAGCCACGTGTCGACAATCCGGGTCGGCCGTTCGATCTCCAGGTAGGTTCCGCGGAACGAGCACTCGGTTCCGTCGCCGGTCACGAAGACCATGTGGTACTTCCCCCCGACGCGCAGGTCGATCGAGCACACCGTGATCTTGTCCTCAAATGGAGCAAACCAGTTGCGCACGTGCTCCGGCTTCGTCAATACGTCGAAGACGAGTTCGATCGGAGCGTCGAACTCCCGAGTGGTGACAATCTCGAGATCACTCGGAAATTCGATGACTGCCGACCCATGCCGATTAGGTGTCACTGGCCTCTCCTTGTCGTTGTAGTTCGTTGAGGTAGTCGTCCATCCGATCCAGTCGGTCGTTCATCGCCTGCTCGTACTTGGCCACCCAGTCGTGCAACGGTCGAAGGTGCGCGGGTTCCAGGCGGTACAGCCGGCGACGCCCCTGCGCCCGGCACGTGACGAGTCCCACCTCGCTGAGCACCCGCAGATGCTTTGAAACCTGAGGCTGGGACATCGACAGGTCACTCACGATCGCCCCTACCGCCTTCTCGCCTGTGATCAGCGCGTCCAGGATTTCGCGCCGATGCATATCGGCAACTGCATTGAAGACATCCGACGTCGTGGAAGCTCTGGCCACCGCTCAAATATATTCCGCTATCGGCATGTGTCAAGTCCTCGGGATAACAGAAGCACTGGCTGCCCATGGCCACGCTCCACGGGGTTCAGGGATCCCCTTCGGAATCGAGCGGAGACACGCGAAGGAACGTCTCGTGGAACCTGCGCCGGCGATCAAGCCGTGCCGGCGCCCTGGAACTGCCCGCCAGCCTGATCCACGTTCCCATACGTGAAGTGCCCCAGAACGGCGTGGCCTCCCTGGTCCAGGGCGACCCCGATCGCCGGATCACTGAGGCAGATTCCGGTCGACCTGGCATCGAGTGCCAACCGTCGCGACCGGCGGACTGCGCCGAAATCCGAAGAGCCCCATGGGCTCTGTCGCAGCCACGTGGAGCAACGACATTGAGCCGACGGACGGTCCTCGCCGTCGGTGTGGCGTCACCTTGCGCTGGCTCAGATAGTGCGTGACCGCAATTTGATTGTCGGCCATCTCGCCCAGTGCAGGACCACGGCCAGCCGTTCACATGGCCACCGGGCAGCAGTTCCCGTAGGCCTCAGCCTTCGGGGACCGTCTGCTCGCCGTGGCCGGGATCGACCTGATGGGACCAGGGTCGCCGCAAGTCGAAAAGATATCAATGTGTGATTACCTGTGCCGTATGCGATATCTCATCTCCCGGCAGTGGTCCCTGCTCCAGGACTTCGACATCACCGGGGAGTCCGGCGACCTGCGCTACCGGGTCCGCGGCAACTTCGGCTTCACGCAGTCCCTCACCATCACCGAGCCCACCGGCCAGCGAACGGCGCAGATCACCAGGACGCCGCTCACTACCCGGCATCAGGTGATCATCGACGGGCGGCAGGTCGCTGAGGTGCGGCATCAGTTCCTCGGCTGGAACAACTGCACAATCGACTCGGCCTCCGGGCAGCTCGTCGCGCAGGGCAACTTCCTGGGCTGGCAGTACACCATCAGCCAGGGAGAGCGGGTTGTCGCCGCGCTGTCGAAGCAGGGCATCGCGCCCTCCACCTTCTGGGTCGACACGGCTGACGGGCAGGACGATCTGTTCCTGCTATGCCTGGTCCTGGCGATCGAGCAGATCCACCGGGAGCGCAGACGGCGGCGCTGACCGGTGCCCTGGAAACCCGCCCCGGCAGGCCCATCCCCCGCCCACGTCACGCCATGCCACGTCCGCCGCACCACATCCCGTTTCGCCAAGCGGCTAGCCCAGCCGCAAGAGCACGCCATTCCGGAGGATCTCGGCTACGGCCGCCTTGGTCGGCCTTCCTCACCGGGACCGCCCGAGTCAGGACGCGATCCTCCAGCCACCCCAGATCCCGCCTTCGGCCCGCGTAGTCGAACGCGCCCGGGAAGGCGAAACACAGATGGAGGCAGGTCACTGACAGACAGAAGCTCGGCTGGATCTGGGTAGGCTCTTCAGCACAGTCGGGCTAGCTTGCGGCGAGCGAGGGCCAGTGGTCTGATGCCCACTCCGGCCATCCCGGCCATCCCGCTGGCGGGCCGGCGATTTCACTGCCGTCGAGTTCGGCGGCGTCAGGCACCTGGAACTGGTCCCGCCACGCGTCTACGTCGGCCCCGGTCATCTGGAACGTCCGGTGCGGTGCCGCTGCCTGGCGGTGCGCGATCCGGGCGAGCTGGACGTCCTTGTCCACGGGCAGGTAGACCACCTGGCAGGATGCCCCGGCCGATCTCGCCAGCCAGCGCAGCGCCGACCGTTCGTCGCGGCCCCAGAGCCCGAAGTCGAGCACGACGCTGGTCCCCAGCCGCAGCGCCTGCAGGGCAACCGTGATGAGCCGCCCCTCCAGCACGAAGCGCTTGCCATCGGCCATCGGCTCGCCGAACAGCGGGATCATCCACTCATCCGGGGTCAGCCGCAGCGCCCGGTGCGCCGCGGCAAGCTCTTCGGCCCGGGAGGTCTTCCCGGCCCCCGGCAGCCCGACCATCAGGAGCATCGTGGCGGCGTACGGGTCCTGCGTCACCACGGAGCCAGGCCGCACCTCGGCGGGCGTCGACTGTGGCTGGCGACGCTGACAGGCGGGCGGGTGATGCTGCCCAGCCTGGCCGTTCGCGGCAGGGGTACGGCTGCGGACGGGCACCGGAAAGGTTCTTCGTACTGTGAATCGAGTCGCTGCGAGTGAGACATGGTTCCCCTGATCAGGCAGGACGGCCCGGCAGCTAGGAATATGCGAGTGGCTGCCGGCAGGACACTGATCCGGCGGTACGCGCCCTGGCACTGACCCAGCAGGGGCAGACAGTGAGGCCGCAGTTATGGCAACCGCGGTACCGCCGCTAAGCGGCGGTCCGGGTGGGCATGGCAGCGAAGCAACCCATGCCTTCACCATAGCCGACAGCGTCGGCGTGATCGGCAGCCGGCGGAATCAGTAGGCAAGCACGATG
>WNGK01010501.1_pt1 | contig 10757 bp, 6 predicted proteins | sample 5400601 | NCBI WGS metagenome assembly WNGK01 (sample SAMN13153376, study PRJNA577476) | soil metagenome | isolation source: 60 cm soil or saprolite under Garry oak tree replicate 1 | place: USA:California | collected 2016-06-15
AAGGCCAGCCGACAGGCGGAGCAGATCTGGCGGGGCGGTCTACCCCCCGGCCAGGCCCGCCGCCCGAAGCTGCGGCGGCTGCTCAGCCCGGCGCTCACCGTGGTCCTGCTGGCGACCAGCGGGGTGGTGCTGTACCTGCGCTTCCACCACACGCCGCCAATCCAGGTGACCAGCGTGACGATCGCACTGCGGACGCGAATCGCCTGCGGCGTTGACGTGACCGGACGGATCACCACCAACGGTGCGGCTGGAACGGTTTCCTATCAGTGGCTCGTCCAGCCAGGCCGACGCCAGCCCCGGCCGAAGACCGTGTCGACTATCACTGGCCAGCATGTCGCGCAGGTGACCTTGATTCTCCCGCTCGCCGGCCACGGCCGAGCGTCCGCGCTAGTCACACTGCAGGTGCTGGCACCCGACCCGAAGACGGCATCGGCCAACGTGGCCGTCAGCTGCTGACGGCGCAGGCATACCAGTAACCACCGGGCGTCATGTCTCGCCGGTGCGCGGCGCCCGGTCTCGCAGCCCGATGAGGAGGGCAAAGGGGGGAGACGCCATGGCGGAGTGGAGCGTTCCAGGCTATACCGCGCTCGGGCAACTGGGCGCGGGCGGATTCGGCGAGGTGCTGCTGGCAAGGCATGACGCTACGGGCACGCCGGTGGCCATCAAATATCTGCGTCACAGCCTGCTGGCCGACCGCGGATTCGCCGACATGTTCCGTCGGGAGGCGGAGGTGCTTGCCTCCCTGAACGACCCGAACATCGTGCGGCTCTACGAGTATGTCGAATCGCCGGTCGGCGCGGCCATCGTCATGGAACTGGTCGACGGCGTCTCGCTGAGCGACATTCTGACCCGTGCGGGCAGCACCACGGCGGAGGCCGCTCTGGTGGTCCTGCAGGGCTCACTGCTCGGTCTCGGCGCTGCGCATCGGCGCGGCGTCGTGCACCGCGACTACAAGCCAGCGAACGTGCTCGTCAACGGCGACGGCGTCAGCAAGCTGACCGATTTTGGCATCGCGGTTCGTGCGGGTGACCACCCGATTCCCGCGGGCACCCTGCTCTACGCCGCGCCCGAGCAGATCGCGGGCGCCCCGGCAAGCCCGGCGAGCGATGTCTACTCAGCGACGGCCACCTTCTACGAATGCCTGACTGGCCACCCGCCCTTCACCGGAGAAGCCGTTCAGCTGCTCTACAAGCACAGCATGGAGCCGGTTCCGCTCGAACCAGTGCCCGAGCCGCTGCGGCCGCTGGTGTCAGCGGGGATGGCCAAGGACCCCCAGAGCCGGCCGGCCGACGCGGCCAGCTTCGTCACCAGCCTCCAAGCCGTCGCTTCGGGTAGTTACGGCCAGGACTGGGCCGACCGCGGCCGGTCGCACCTTGGCGAAGCGGCACTGCTGCTGGCGGCACTCTGGCCGTCGGCCGCGACGCCCGCTGCCCGCAGCCTCACCGTCCACCGGCTATCCCCGCTGCGCCGTGTGACCTCCCGGGTGGGCACGGCCAAGGCGGCCATCGCGATCGGCGCCGCCGCGGTGGTCGTAGCCGGCGGCGCGGCGGTGGCCAGCGGGCTGGTACACCTGCCCGGCGGGCACCCCGCAGGTCCGCAGCGGACGAAGGTGGCGGCCAAGCACCACATCGGGCCGGGGCACATCATCTTCGTGACCAGCGCGGCCGGCGCCGGTCACCCGTTCTGGCGGATCCACGAGATCAGCCCCAGGGGAGCAGGCGCCAGCCTGCTGCCCATCGGGGATGCCCTTTGCTGCAACACCCCGGCCCTGTCGCCGGACGGCGCCGAGCTGGTGTTCACCGGTGAGGGCACGCTCGACGTCACCGACCTGAACGGCCGCCAGGCCAGCGGCTTGTGGAGCCGGTCCCACGTCGGCCTGACCACGCCGACCGGCAGCTTCCTCGATCCGACCTGGTCACCCTCCGGCAAGCAGATCGCCTTCATCTACTTGCCAGGAAATGGCCAGGCCCCGGAAATCGAGGTGATCAATGCCGACGGGACTGGCCGGCGCGCCGTCATCAAGAGCCGCGAGATAAGCGTCAGCGGGGCGGTGGCCGCCTTGGCCTGGTCCCGGGATGGCACCCAGCTTGCTTTCGCCACGACCCTCACCAAGCCGCAAGCCTCGCCTGGCAGAATCTCGGCAGGAAGCATCGCCGTCGTAGGGACGTCGGGAGGCCCGGTGCATACGATCCTCACCGGAGTGCTCGGAGGCGTGATTTCGCTGTCATGGGCGCCAGGCCCGCTGCCCTTGTTCAGCAACGGCCATCAGGCGGGCATCTGGGAGGCAAACGGCCATGGCGGCGCGAAGCCCGTCCTGCTGTGCGGCACGTGCCTGGACTTTCATGCTTCCTGGGCTCCCGACGGAGTCCATTTCGCCGCCGTGCGCGCAGGCAAGGGGGTGATAGTGGCCAGCATCGGCAAGGGTGTCCAGGCTACTTTCGGGCCAGCCAACATCACCTACGTGCAGTGGGGCGGGGGTGGCACGTCTGTTCCGCCCAAGCCCGAGCCCTCGACGTCGCGCCCGCCGACGTCCGCACCACCATCCCCGATCGGATCGCTGACGCAGTTCAAGGTCTGCACTTCACCGGCTGTCACCTGTGCCCGCTCCGGCGGTTCGGCCTGGATGAAGACGGAGCCGACCCAGATCGTCACCACCGGAGACGGCTCCGGTTACGTGAAGAACCTCACCTGGTCCGGCTGGGGGAACGCACAAGCGGTCGGCGTCGGCGTGCTGGAGGTCGACGACTGCATCCCGAACTGCGCCCAGGGCACCTTCACCGGGCACCCGGCGACGATCACGCTGTCCGGCCTCACCCCATTCGGGAACGGCAAGCACGCCTACTCGGTGATGACCATCAGCGCCCCCGCATCCCCATCGCCGCGGGAATCCTTCACCGCAGGACTCGTGCCATGAAGCGGGATCGAGCCGAGTGCGCGTGCATCGAGCCCAGGTTCATCGACTGCGGACTTTCACCTAGACCAGGGTCGTCAGCAGGAGCTTGTCTGCTGGCAGACGACAACAGGTTCCATGGACCGTTGCCGTTGTCCCGAGTATTCAGGGGCGCTACGTTCGTGCCCGCCAGTGCCCTTATTCATGCATCGGCTTACCAGTGACCGCCGAGCGAAGCATGGCCCGGGGCCCGGGGGCCGGAACGGCTCGGTCGAGGCGACCCGTGCGCGCAATGATCGCCAGGCCACCGACGCGCGACCGCATCCCAGTTCCGGGCTATCGTGGCCGTGGGAACGGAGGAGGCCGGATGTCATCGACGCCAGAGCCTGTCCACCTCAACAATCATCACCGCAACACGCTGCGCCAGATCTTCCAGCATCCCGTGAGCCACAACATTGAGTGGCACGCCGTGGTCTCCCTGCTGAAGGCGGTCGGCTCGGTCGTGGAGCACCGTGACGGCATGGTTGCCGTTGCTGTCGGATCCGGGACCGAATTCTTTGACGTCCCTGGTCATAAGGACATCGACACCCAGACTGTCGTCGACCTGCGCCGGATGCTGAGCAATGCCGGATACGGACCTGACATCGAGAATGCTGCGGGCGCGGAGCGGGAGGACTGACAGCGGCACGTGCGTGGCGGCGCCGCGCGTGCTCGCTGGCGTCCACGCCCGCGTCGGGGCAGGTCGGGATGGGGCTCCTGGTCGGTCTTGACCGGCCCATTTCGGCCTCCTCCAGTACTGGATTCCATGATCGGGGCGGGTTCACTTGTCGGAGCGCGGTCAATCCACCACGATCATGGAAATGCCGCCATGAGCGGGCGAGAGGCCTGGGCACCTGCCCGGATTGACCGGGGGACGGGGCTGCACATAGCGTCGGCGCTCGTGCGGGTGTTCGGGGCCTGGCACGCGAGCGCGCGTCGGAACCAGCTGGTGCCATCAAGCCGTGCGCGGTGGCGACTGAAGTTCATCGGCATCGCGCAGAGCACCCACATCTGCGCGCTCCGGTCGATTGGCGACCCCGGCGCAGGACGGCGGCGGCGCAGTCAGCCCGAAGCTCAGTCAGCCCGAAGCTCAGTCAGCCCGAAGCTCAGTCAGCCCGAAGCTCAGTCAATTGGCCAGCGCGCTGCCCGCCGGGCGCTCGCTGGCCCGCCGCGCGTTCGCTTCCGGCGTAGCTGGGCACTCGGCCCCCTAGCGCCGCGCGGGCTAGCATGCGGAGGGGAGGAGCAAGACTTCAGTTACCTGCCCGGACCGCTCGGTGAGGGGGCGACGAGATGTTCGAGAGGTTCACCGACCGGGCGCGGCGGGTTGTTGTCCTGGCTCAGGAGGAGGCCAGGACACTCAACCATGACTACATCGGCACTGAGCACGTCTTGCTCGGCCTGATCCATGAAGGCGAGGGCGTAGCGGCCAAGACGCTTGAGTCGCTGGGGGTCAGCCTGCAGGCGGTGCGCCAGCAGGTGGAGCAGATCATCGGCCAGGGGCAGCAGGCCCCGTCCGGGCATATCCCGTTCACCCCGCGGGCCAAGAAGGTACTTGAGCTGTCACTGCGCGAGGCGCTGCAGTTGGGTCACAATTACATCGGCACCGAGCACATCCTGCTTGGCCTCGTTCGCGAGGGTGAGGGCGTGGCCGCGCAGGTCCTGGTCAAGCTGGGCGCTGACCTGAACAGGGTGCGCCAGCAGGTGATGCAGTTGCTGCACGGGGACCAGGGCAAGGAACCGGCTGCCGCTGGCCCGCTGTCGGAGACGGCGCCGTCCACGTCGATGGTGCTCGACCAGTTCGGCCGGAATCTGACCGCGGGCGCGCGGGATGGCAAGCTCGATCCGGTGATCGGCCGGGAGAAGGAAATCGAGCGGGTGATGCAGGTCCTCTGCCGGCGCACCAAAAACAACCCCGTGCTGGTCGGTGAGCCCGGTGTCGGGAAGACGGCGGTGGTCGAGGGACTTGCCCAGAAGATCGTCAAGGGCGAGGTGCCGGAGCTCCTGAAGGACAAGCAGCTTTACACTCTCGATCTCGGTGCGCTGGTCGCTGGCTCCCGGTACCGGGGTGACTTTGAGGAGCGGCTGAAGAAGGTCCTGAAGGAGATCAGGACCCGCGGTGACGTCATCTTGTTCATTGATGAGCTGCACACGCTGGTGGGCGCGGGTGCTGCCGAGGGCGCGATCGACGCCGCGTCGATCCTGAAGCCGATGCTGGCCCGCGGCGAGCTGCAGACGATCGGCGCGACGACGCTGGATGAGTACCGCAAGCACCTGGAGAAGGACGCGGCGCTTGAGCGCAGGTTCCAGCCGATCCAGGTGGCCGAACCGACGATCCCGCAGACGATCGAGATCCTCAAGGGCCTGCGCGGCCGGTATGAAGCTCACCACCGCGTGTCGATCACCGACGATGCCGTCGTCGCGGCAGCCCAGCTTGCCGACCGCTACATCAGCGACCGGTTCCTGCCGGACAAGGCGATCGACCTGATCGACGAGGCAGGCGCCCGAATGCGCATCCGCCGCATGACCGCGCCTCCTGACCTGCGGGAGTATGACGAGAAGATCGCCGACGTGCGGAGGGAGAAAGAGTCGGCCATAGACTCCCAGGATTTCGAGAAGGCCGCTGCGCTGCGTGACACGGAGAAGCAGCTGACCGAGCGGAAGGCCGCCAGGGAGAAGGAGTGGAAGGCCGGCGACATGGATCTGCCAGCCGAGGTGAACGAGGAGCTGATCGCGGAAGTGCTCGCGATAGCTACCGGCATCCCGGTGTTCAAGCTCACCGAGGAGGTATCCCAGCGGCTGCTGCGGATGGAGGACGAGCTGCACAAGCGCGTGATCGGGCAGAATGTGGCCATCAGGTCGCTGTCCCAGGCCATCAGGCGGACCCGGGCCGGGCTGAAGGACCCGAAGCGGCCCGGCGGGTCGTTCATCTTCGCCGGCCCGTCCGGAGTGGGCAAGACCGAGCTAGCCAGGACGCTGGCCGAGTTCCTGTTCGGTGACGAGGACTCGCTGATCCAGCTCGACATGAGCGAGTATATGGAGAAGCACACGGCGTCCCGGCTGTTCGGCTCCCCGCCCGGGTACGTCGGATACGAGGAAGGCGGTCAGCTGACCGAGAAGGTCCGCCGCAAGCCGTTCTCGGTGGTGCTCTTCGACGAGATCGAGAAGGCGCATCCGGACATCTTCAACTCCCTGCTGCAGGTCCTTGAGGACGGGCGGCTCACCGACGCGCAGGGCCGGGTGGTGGACTTCAAGAACACCGTGATCATCATGACCACCAACCTCGGCTCCCGGGACATCTCCAAGGGCGGCTTCGTTGGCTTCGGTCCGGCTCATGAGTCGACGGGCTCCTATGACCGGATGAAGACCAAGGTGAACGAGGAGCTGAAGCAGCACTTCAGGCCGGAGTTCCTCAACCGAGTCGATGACGCGATCGTCTTCCACCAGCTCACCCAGGAGGAGATCGTTACCATCGTCGACCTAATGATCGCGAAGGTCGACGAGCGGCTGAAGGACCGCGACATGGGCCTGGAGCTGCGGCCCGCCGCCAAGACGCTGCTGTCCGAGCGCGGCTACGACCCGGTGCTCGGCGCGCGTCCGCTGCGCCGCACGATCCAGCGCGATATCGAGGACAGCCTGTCAGAGAAGATTCTGTTCGGCGAGCTGACGGCCGGCCAGATCGTGACGGTCGATGTAGAAGGCGTCGGACCAGAAGCGAAGTTCGCGTTCAAGGGGGTGCCCAAGCCCGGCCAGGTGCCCGACGCGCCACCCGCCGAGATCGCGAGCGAGACCAAGGCGGCCGCCGGCCGTGCTGACCGGCGCCTGGCCAACGGCGGGTAGCGCAGCGGTTAGCGCGGTGCGGCCGAGAAATCAGCGGCGGTCGCACTGCCGACCGGCCTACACCTTCATGATGCACTCGAAATTCGTCGGTCCTCGGCCGTGAACGGATGCCCACCCTTCGCGCAAAGTGCACCGCGATCGACCGACCTAGCGGCATCTGTGGTGACCGGCCGCTAGAGCTAGAACGCGTGCCGCGTGTGGCTGAAGTTGCCTTTCGCGAACGCGAAGACCTTGGCCGGTCGCACGGCGAACACCAGGACGCTCTCGTTCTCATCGCCCTGGAAGCCGTCGGCGCCCGGCTCGTACCGCCAGCGGCCGTCCCACTTGCGTGCCCAGAGCTGCGCTAGCCGCTGCAGCGTGCTCTGGTCGGTGACCCGGACCACCTGACCTTCGAATACGACGTCCAGTCCGCCATCCCACTGGTTGCAGCCGGTCATCAGGATCACGTTCTGGTTGCCGCGCAGGTTGACCGCCTTCTGCTCCGTCTCGCCGGTGCAGAAATACAGCGCGTCGTCGAGCCAGACCGCGACTAGCGGGGTCATGTGCGGTCGCCCGTCTGCCCGCACGGTCGCTATCCAGAACAGCTCCGCCGCTTCCAGCGCTTCACGCGTGTCGTCCCAGCTAGTGGCCGTGGTTCCCGGCTCGCTGAAGATCGTGTCCAGCGCGGTCGTTGGCGTCGCCATGATCTGCTCCTGCCTGGCGCGCGGCCAGCTCGGTATAGGTAAGTCGTTACTTTAGTACGCGCGATGCGGCGTCCGAATTCCTCGGCGGTTCGGGCGAGCAGCTTGATGCACGGCGCGGCGACGTGGCTGAACGCGCGGATGACATCGGCAACGAACGCGACTTGCAGATCGGGACGGCAGCTATAGCAACCACCTACCGCGCCAGGGGTCAGTAAAGGGTGGAATCACCCGGGAGTCGCGCGCCGGAGGCCCTGGCTGGCGAGGTCTGCGGCGCTGGAGCAGAGGTGGCGCGAGCGGGCGTTCTTGGCCAGGACGTACCAGGCAGCGGCATCGCTCGCGCCGGCTTCGCGGGCGTACAGCAGCGCTGCGTGGCTAAGAAGGACACGCTGAACGCAGCGCTAAGCGGCGTCCTGGGCGTGAAGGTCGTGGCGGCCTGATACGAAGGAGGGCATGACAAGCGACGCGGGCACGGCACGCGATCTGCGGGTTGAGGCGGAACGGTGCCTGCGCGCGCTCGCCGGTCCCGATGCACATCTGCGCGAGGACCAGTGGGTGGCTATCAATGCCCTGGTCACCCACCGGCGGCGGGCTCTGGTCGTGCAGCGAACCGGCTGGGGCAAGTCGGCGGTCTACTTCACAGCGACCGCGCTGCTACGGGCCAGGGGCGCCGGCCCGTCGGTAATCGTCTCGCCGCTGCTCGCCCTGATGCGCAACCAGATCGAGGCGGCGGACCGTGCCGGGATCCACGCGGTGACGGTGAACTCGGCGAACACGCATGAGTGGGACGAGGTCTACGCGCGGGTCGCGGCCGGCGCGGTCGACGTCTTGCTGGTGAGCCCTGAGCGGCTGAACAATCCCGGCTTCCGCGACAACGTGCTGCCCAAGCTGATCGCTGCGACCGGGATGCTGGTGGTCGACGAGGCGCACTGCATCTCCGACTGGGGGCATGATTTCAGGCCCGATTACCGGCGGCTGCGCACGCTGCTCGCCGAACTGCCGCCGGGCGTGCCGGTGCTGGCGACAACGGCCACAGCGAACGTCCGAGTGACTCGCGATGTCGCCGAGCAGCTGGCCGTTGGTCATGTTGCAGCGGAGAGCGAGACGCTGGTCCTGCGCGGGCCGCTGGATCGCCAGAGCCTGCACCTGGCGGTCGTTAGCCTGCCCGGCCCGCACCAGCGGCTCGCCTGGCTGGCCGAGCACCTGGTTGACCTCGACGGGTCCGGAATCATCTACGCGCTCACCGTCAGCGCCGCGCACGAGACGGCTGGCTTCCTGCGCGAGCATGGTTTCGACGTCGCGGCCTACACCGGAAAAGACGACCATACGGAGCGCAAGTCCGCCGAGGACTCCCTCCTCGCCAACGAGCTCAAGGCTCTGGTCGCGACCAGCGCCCTCGGCATGGGCTTCGACAAGCCTGATCTGGGTTTCGTGGTCCATCTCGGCGTGCCGCAATCGCCGGTCGCCTACTACCAGCAGATCGGCCGGGCCGGCCGGGGCGTGGCCCGGGCCGACGTGATCGCACTGCCCGGCTCTGAGGACGCCGACATCTGGGCTTACTTCGGCTCGCTCGCGTTCCCACGCGAGCATGTCGTCCGGGTGAGTCTCGCGGCCCTGGCCGACGCCGGCCGGCCGCTCTCACTCGCCGCGCTGGAGACGCGGGTAGACCTCTCCCGCAGCCGGCTGGAGATGATGCTCAAGGTCCTCGACGTGGATGGCGCGGTCCGCCGGGTAAGCGGCGGCTGGGAGGCGACCGGCCAGCCCTGGGTGTACGAGGCGGACCGCTATGCGCAGGTAGCGGCCGAACGGCGACGCGAGCAGCAGGCCATGCTCGGCTACCTGGCGGCCGAGGGCTGCCGGATGGAGTACCTGCGGCGCGAACTCGACGACCCGGACGCCGCGCCGTGCGGCCGGTGTGACAACTGCACGGGACGGCACTGGCCAGTCAGCGTCTCGCCATCCGGCGCCGACGCGGCGCGGGACCGGCTAACACGCCCCGGCGTGCAGGTGGAACCGCGGAAGATGTGGCCTGCCGGGATGTCGGATCTGGGCATCGCGATCTGGGCTGGGGAGCCCGGCTGCGCACCTTGCTGGCCGTCGACCCGGAGGGCGGTCCCGTCGACGGGCTGATCCCGGACGACCTGCTAGCTGCGGTCGTGACCGTTCTGGCCGCCTGGGACTGGGCGGCTCGCCCGGCCGCCGTCGTCTCGGTCCCGTCCAGAAGCTGCCCCCGCCTCGTGGCCGGCCTCGGCGAGCGGATCGCCGCGATCGGCCGGATCCCCTGCCTGGGCAGCCTGGCTTACGCGAGCGACACCTCGACGCCGCGCCAGTTCAACAGTGCCCAGCGACTGCGGACGCTGTGGCGGGACCTGGTGCTGCCGGAGCCATTGGCGGAGTCAGTGGCCCATCTCACCGGCCCTGTCATGCTGGTCGACGACCGGATCGATACCGGCTGGACCATGACGGTCGCCGCGAAACTGCTCCGCGAGGCAGGCGCCCCCGCCGTCCTCCCCTTCGCGCTAGCAGTCTCGGCCTAACCGGCCAACGGCTTCGGCCGCTGCTGACCCGCTCTGGGGGGCTGGTCTGTCCTTGGTGTTCGCGCGCGTAACGCAGGTGAGGGTTATTTGCGGGCTCGGCCGTCGGCACCCGGCAATAGATCGGGATTGACGATGGAAGGCCGGGGCGCGAGCCTGGCCTGGTGAGCAGCGAGACGTGCCAGGCCGGGGAGTTCGAGGAGCTGTTCCGCGCCGTGTACCTGACCTTCCACCGCCGCGACGGGCCCCGCAGCCAGCTGCCAGGTGCTTCGGCCGCGGTGCTTGAGCACCTGGCGCTGGCCGGGCCGCTGACGATCGGCGAGGCCGCTGCGCACCTGCGCCGCGCGCAGTCGGTGGTGAGCGAGATCGTCACCCACCTGGAACGCCAGGACCTGCTCGAGCGCGAAGCCGACCCGGCCGACCGGCGCCGGACCATGATCTGGCTGACCGCGGCCGGGCACACCGCGCTGCGCCGCCACCGCGAGGTGCTCAGCGAGGACCTGCTCGCCGCCGCGCTGTCACAGATGGATCCCGATCAGGCCGCCGCGCTGCTGGGCGGGTTGCGCGCCCTGGTCCAGTCCGCGGCGGCCCCTCTACCCATCCACATCCCAAGGAGGACACCATGAACGCGACGGCCGCCTGTGAAAGCTGCGGCATGCCGATCGAGACCGGCCGCTACTGCAGTCATTGCACCGACGACGCCGGCCAGCTCCAGTCTTTCGAGGAGCGGTTCACGCGCATGACCGCCTGGCAGGCCCGGCGCAACCCGGGCACGTC
>WNGK01008346.1_pt1 | contig 10754 bp, 6 predicted proteins | sample 5400601 | NCBI WGS metagenome assembly WNGK01 (sample SAMN13153376, study PRJNA577476) | soil metagenome | isolation source: 60 cm soil or saprolite under Garry oak tree replicate 1 | place: USA:California | collected 2016-06-15
AGGCCACGCACGCGCATGACAACATAGCGCGGGTTCGAAGTGCGGCGGCCTGCGCGATCAAGGCTGGCGCGAAGATTGTGAGCCTGGGGGATTCAGCTCGATCCTCATCGAGGGCAACTTCGAGCAACTGCCGGAGCGATGCGAGACGGTCTTCACCACGGGCAATACCCTGACGGTTGGGTTCGTGGTGCAGGGAATCAAACAGATGTGCGCATTGCGGGGACGAAGGCTGCGGGAATCGACGCTGCTGATTGTGGGAGCAACCGGGGATGTGGGCTCGGGCTGCGCTCGATGCCTGGCGCCGCTGGTGAAACGCGTGCTGCTGAGTGCGCGTAATGTGGAGCGCCTTCGCAGGCTGGCTGCCGAACTGCGGGCTGGCGGGGCGGAGGTGGAGATTGCTACGGAGCTCTCTGCGCCGGCGGACGTGGTGATCTGCGCGGCGAGCATGGCGTCGCCTTCACTGCTGCTGGGCCGGATCGCGGACGATGCCCTGATTTGCGATGCGGGATATCCGAAGAACCTTTCTCCGCTCGCGAAGAGCTGCGACGCCACGGTTTTCTTCGGCGGGCTGGGCCAGGTGACGGGCGGGATGCGATTCACGCCGGATCTTCGCGGAGTGCTGAATCGGCATCCCTTTCCCGACGTGGTGCATGGCTGTCTGCTGGAAGGGATGGCTCTTGCGCTGGAGGGGCGATTCGAGCCGTTTTCGCAGGGGCGGGGCTACATCACTCCCCAGCTAGTTGCGGAAATCGAGCAGATCGCTGCGCGGCACGGGATCCATCTCGCTCCGCTGTACAACGCCGAGGGACCGGTGGAGGGGGGATTTGGGGAGCTCGAGGTGGCGCGTTGTGCGGACCTCCATTCCGCCGCGTGAGCTTGGAAGAAAATGTCCCTCCGCTTATAAAAGCCCTGTCTTCATTTAGCGGCATTTACGGCACGACTGAAATCGTGCCCTGACGCGCTCTTTGTCTGTCACGAAACGTTTGACCGCAGGGGCTTTTTAGCCCACCACATTTTATTGGCTTTATCGGCACGACTAAAGTCGTGCCCTGACGCGTTTCCTCGCTTCACCTTTCCTCGCTTCAGAGGAGTTCTTCCGCAAGCTAGACTTGATTCACGATCTTTCAGGGGTTAAAAACCCCCTGCCCCTCCGGAATTCGCGATCTACAATCTACAACTGTAGTGCTAGAAATGCCGGATCGATTCGTCCGGGCCGGTTCCCGGCGGTGTCAGGGGTGGCGATGTCCGGTCTCCAGTCCGCTCCAACTGGCTCTCAAGGGACCGCGAAACAAGATCGCGCGAACCCAGGCCGACCGCCAGCGCAAGCGTCAGGACGATCCCGCCAAAGACGATGCCGAAGGCCAGCTCGACGATATTGCCGCCTATCTCCAGGTGATCGAGGACCATGGCGGCCGTCAGAACCAGGACAAGCCACTTAACACCCACGGACAGGAATCGGGCGTACTGTAGTTGGGCATTCACGGCGCTGATGAGCACCGAGCGAGCCAGGAAACGGGCAATCAGCGTGCCGAAAAGCAACACCAGGAGCGCGCCCACGAAGTGCGTGAGGTAGGGCAACACCCTGAATGAAGGAGTAGTGGCGGTGGCGTAGGAGGCATCGAAGGCAGAAACGCCGATGAGCAGGCCGAGGAGGACGCAAATCCAGAACGAGCTGCGCGCCACCAGTTCCGTCGGGGAGCTCGAGGGACTCCAGTCCGAGCGGTTACGTATTAGCCGCTCATCGAAACGGACCCACACCAGCGCTCGCCGCAACAGAGCGGAGATGCCCATTCCCAAGGCGGTAAACACGATGAGAGCAACGAAGAAGGCGAGGAGGCCTGGCAGTACCGCGATGAGGAGCGAGAGGACGCGGTAGAGGGACTGGTGGAGTGCCTCAGACATGTGAGTCCACACCGACGTGTTATCGGAAGCGGCCGGCTGAGCCAGCCCCTCGACGTGGGGTTGCAGCCAATGAGCCATCAAGCGCAACGGATTATGCATGAAGCTGCCTCCTCGAATCTCTGCTGATGAAAGCCGGATTGGCGAGAATACGGTCAAGGGCAAGGGACTCAGGGGTGTCATGGGTTGAACCTGTCGGGCCAACGCCACCGCGAGACCAAGTAGGGCTTGTCGGCGTCGAACGCAGTGGCGACGGCCTCGATGTGGCGTTCCGGGTCTGCCCCGGAGGCGATGAGGTTGATGTGTCCAGCCACCCAGGCCAGGTAAAGCGGTATGAGCGCGCCAAGAAGGTGCCCACGATTGATGGTGCGCAGGCGATAGGCCACCAGGAAGTCATAGACAATGCGGGCCCAGAGGTTCTCCGGCATGCGGAACGATGCGGCATCGAGCACCGAAAGGCGCTTGAGCCCGACGAGGGTTGCCGGCGGGAGCACCAGGGCCCATATCTCCTGCAAGTTGGAGTAGGCCAGCCGGAACCCTTCGACCATGGAGGCAACGTCGGTCGTACTGCGCTCGGTGCCTGCAGGCGAAGGCAGGGTGACCCGGGCGGGCGGCAGGCGACGGGCACGCTGCCAGAATGCCGCCTTGGCCTCGAGATCTGAAAACAGCGAACTCGTGATCTGGACAAGAATGGTGCGAATGTCCGGATCGGCGGGCTGGGGTAGCGCGCGCGAGCCCACATCGACCTCGCCGATGTTGTAGCCAGCCACAACGGCCTCGGAAACCGGCCAGAGAAGGGCGTCATTCTGCCCCACTTTCTGGCTCGATCCTGCCAGGCGCTCGGCCATGCGCACAGACAAACCCAGATCGATGGCCAGCGGGTAGCGGACGCGAGTCGCGAACAAGGCGCGGGTGAGCGGGTAAAGAATCGCGGAGTTAACTAATCCTGCGTTCGGTGGGAGTTGGTAATGTGGCACCGCCAGGTCGATCGCCCCCTCCATAACTCCACCGGTAAGCTGCCGGATAGCGGAGGCGCTAAGGGAGCCAGATTCCGGGCCAAGTAGGAGAATATGCTTGGCTTCGTGCTTCTGGGCCAGATCGTGCGCTGCCAGAAAGTCTGCTGCGGTCAGGGTCCATGCAATGCTCGCGGCCGGGGCACTGACGATGCGAAGCGACGGGTAGGCCTCGGGCGTGAATGCATTCTGGGTGGCGACCAGCAACTCCTCCGGCGGAAACAGTTCGGAGAGGTTGGCCAGCAGACTGTCGAACTGCTCCTGCGGGAGCGCTGCAACCAGCACGAGGAGCGCGTACGCCGAGCGTGCCGGCGGTCGGGTCAAGTCAGAGATGGGATCTGCTGTCGCCATAAGGATTCAGAAGCGGTCCGAATACTTGGACCGACGCGGCACGAATCTGGGAACCCTGAGGGAGGACATCCTGCCTGCGGGTCACAGAAAGTAAGGGCTCACATGGATAGGATGCCAGCTACGGGTATACGCAGCCAAGTAGGCCGGTTATTGAGTTCGTAGAGAAGCTCATACAGCGCCTTCTCCAGAACGTATGCCGCAAAGAGAGCTTGGACACGCTGGGTTGGAGGAAGCAGGGATGGATCCGCGGCGATCATCGTGCGATAGGCGCGGAGGAATTCCGCGGAGGCGGCGTTCTCCCAAAGTCGTGCCCAGATCCTCAGGTTGAGCTCAGAGCTGGGCTGCTGCACCAGGAGGAATTGTGCCAGGGCCGACTGGGCGGCGTAGGAGAAGGACCGGATCATGCCCGCAACGTCTCGCAGGGGCGACTGCTTGCGGCGGCGCTCCGCAAGAGGACGGGCGGGTTCGCCTTCGAAGTCCAGCAGGACGAAGTCGCCGGCGGCCTCTTGAGCGGATGACGCTCCTTCCGTGCCATCGCCAGCCACGCGGAGGGTCTGACCCAGGTGGTAGTCACCGTGGATGCGGATGCGTTTTCCGCCGGCATCCCCGCTGGCCAGCTCACGAACCCGGTCGAGCAGCTCGCGGCGGCGGGAGAGAAGCAGGGCAGCCTCTCCAATGATCTCCTCGGGAAGCGCGGTGAACTTGGCCTTGAGAGCCTCCATCGCCATGGAGATCTGTTCCTGGATTCGGAGGGAGTCGCGGTTCAAGTCTTCCGCAGTAAACGGTTCGGCGGAGAAAGCTGGATCGCGGGTTGGAGTGGCCAGTGCAAGGTGCATTTCAGCAGTGCGGCGCCCGAGGAGTGCGGCAGCGGCGAGCGAGGCTCCGGCATTACGTTCAAGTTCCTTCGGAACCTTGGCCTCTCCCAGGAAGCTGGCGGTTGGGATTTCGATCGGCGGCTGGGACGCTGCGACCTTCTCGAAGAATGCACCGAGCTGCTTCAGGAGCCATTCCCAACCGTCGCCCTGGTTGGCAACCAAGCCCTGCAGCATGGCGATGGTGGTCTTTTCGCCGGCGGCTGGCGTGATGCCAATCTCCCCGAGGAAGTGCGCGATGCGCGGAAAGTGCGCGACCTCAGTGAGGAAACGCCCGATCTCCACGTCCGGGTTCTCTCCGGGTTGAAGGCGGCGGAAGAGTTTCATAATCAGTTGCTTGCCGTAAATGATCGAGGTGTTGGACTGTTCCGCCGAGCCAACCCGCCCGGGGAGATAGTGATTTCCCCGCACGGCCGGGAATGCTGTCGATGCACGGCCGTGAAGGATCCCCGTGCGCTGTTCCGGGTCGCCTGCGGTCGGTGACTCGCGCGGCTGCAGTCGTTGGATATTGGGAGTCTGGACGGTGGTATGGCCGTCGGAACGCGGCGGCGCAGCGGCTTCCCCCGGCTGGGCAGTCAGCGGGAGCGGTTCCACCGCGCTTCCGGCGAGCGGGTGCGGAGCGATCGCGTCCGTCTCGTCCCTACGCGGCGTAGACAGCGCCGCATGGGCGGCAGCTTCACCCGTTGGCGCAGCCGGGAAGAGCTCGTGTGGACGAAGGTGGACGGTTCCGTCTTCGGGAGTCGCCCGTGTGGCGCGCTCAGGATGGGCCAGCACCTCTTCTGCCTCGCCGGCAGTCGCAGCCTCACGTGCCGATTGCCCGGTAGCTGCCGCGACCAGCGACGCAGCCACATGGACGGCGGCCGTTTTCGGGTTGGAGAGCTCAAGGGTCGCGTTACGCTCGAGCAGCAGTAGAAGGCCCTGACGCAGGTCCTCACGGATGGTGGAATCGTGGAGCACACCATCACCTACCGGGGTGGCGAGCGTCGCGATGATTGCGACGGGCCGGTCTGCCCGGATCTGCGCGGCGGCTTCAGGCGTGGAAAAGGCCAGCGGGACCTGGTAGACATCGCATGAGTTGTCGCCGTAGTTGATCTCGATATAGAAGAGTGCAGGTGGAATCGAGCTGTCCGGCGGCAGCTCGCGAACGGGCAGGACCTCAGTATTCGCGGCGATGGCGGCGGGAAGTTCCACCCAGTCGAGCACCTTCACGCTATGGATCCTTCGCGTCTTGGCCCCGAACCATCGCTGGCGCGGAAGCCACTCGGGAAGAGCGGACTCAAGGAGGAGCAGGCCCCGGCCGGCGATGAAGCCCGCCCAACCCTTGGTCATCAGGTCAAGGGCCGCAAGCTCACTTGCCTGCGCCTCCTCCAGGGTGGCTGGCGTCGTCTCGAGCAAGGGTTCGGACCAAGCATCGGCTTTGGCGGCCGCCGGCTGGAGCTCGAGCCAAAGAAAGGAATAGGGAGCGAGGCTGAGGGCGTACGGTTCCGTGGTGACGGTCGGAAACGGAACATAGCCCGTCATTTCAACCGGTTCCGACCCTGCGTAGGCTGAGAGGTCCAAAGTCACCGGCTGGGCGAAGCGGCTCAGATTTGCGACGCAGAGCACGGTTTCGTGGGTGCCATCACCGCGGTCGAGATCCCGGAGATAAGCGAGAATCTTGCGGTTCGACGGGTTGAGGAAGGTGAGGGTACCACGGCCAAAGACCTGGAACAGCTTGCGAAGGGCGATCATGTTGCGGTTCCAGTGCAGCAAGCTGGATTGATCGCTCTGCTGCGCCTCGACGTTTATTACCTGGTAACCGTAGATGGGATCCATGATGACTGGAAAGTAAAGGCGGGCAGGGTCGCACTTCGAGAAGCCGGCGTTCCGGTCGGAGGTCCACTGCATCGGGGTCCGAACGCCATTTCGATCGCCGAGGTAAATGTTGTCTCCCATCCCGATCTCATCCCCGTAATAGATGATCGGGGTTCCGGGGAAGCTGAACAGGATGGAATTCAGTAACTCTATGCGTCTGCGGTTGTTATCGACCAGCGGGGCTAATCTCCTTCTTATCCCCACATTGATACGCATGCGCGGGTCGGCGGAGTAGGCGAAGTACATGTAATCGCGCTCGTCGTCGGTAACCATCTCCAGCGTCAGCTCATCGTGGTTGCGGAGAAACAGGCCCCACTGGCAGTTGTCGGGGATCGGCGGCGTCTGCGCCATGATGTCGGTGATGGGGAGGCGGTCTTCCTGGCGGAGGGCCATGTAAATTCGCGGCATCAGCGGGAAGTGGAAGGCCATGTGACACTCGTCGCCATCGCCGAAGTAGGGGCGGACATCGGCGGGCCACTGGTTGGCTTCAGCGAGGACGAGGCGGTTGGCATAGTCGGCGTCGATGGCGGCGCGGATCTTCTTGATGACAGCGTGCGTTTCGGGCAGGTTTTCGCAATTGGTGCCGTCCCGTTCGACCAGGTAGGGGATGGCGTCCATGCGCAGGGCGTCGACGCCCATGTCGAGCCAGAAGCGCATGGCCTTGATGACCTCCTCGAGAACCAGTGGGTTGTCGAAGTTGAGGTCGGGCTGGTGGGAGAAGAAGCGGTGCCAATAGTAGGCCTTGGCGGTTTCGTCCCAGGTCCAGTTGGATTTTTCGGTGTCGGTGAAGATGATGCGGGCGTCTTTATACTTCTGCTCGGTGTCGGACCAGACGTAGATTTCGCGTTGGGGCGACCCGGGAGGGGCGAGGCGGGCGGCTTTGAACCAGGGATGCTGGTCGCTGGTGTGGTTGATGACCAGCTCGATCATGACCTGCATGCCGCGCTGGTGAGCGGCTTCGAGGAATGCCCGGAAATCGGCCAGCGTGCCGTAGGACGGGTTGACGTCTGTGTAGTTGGAGATGTCGTAGCCGTCGTCTCGCAAGGGGGAGGGGAAGAACGGCAGAATCCAGAGGCAGGTGACGCCGAGATCCTGGAGGTAGTCGAGCTTGGACATGAGGCCGGGGAAGTCGCCAATGCCGTCGTTGTTTGAGTCGGCGAACGCGCGGACATGAAGCTCGTAGATGATCGCGTCCTTGTACCAGAAGGGGTCCAACGCGCTGGCGATCTTTTTCACGTTCTGCGGGCTCCGGTCAAAGATTTCTGAGTTCAGGTTCAATGCAATTCGATTGAAGATGCGGAGTGGAGGTGGTCCGGTTGTTCCGGCGCCGTTCAGGGGATGATCTTCACGGCTGGGGAATGATGCGGAAGATGTGCGCGGGCTGGGTGCCGGGGCGCAGGGCTACGTAGTTGCGGCGGTCGTGCCAAGAGTATTGTGCGCCGTTGAGTAGGTCATCGACAAGGAAGCTTTGCCCGGGCATGAGGCCAAGCGCCGCGAGATCGATGTCGGTCCAGCCGGTCTGGCCGTAGACGGGATCGAGGTTGACGATGACGAGGATGGCGTTGGTCCTGTCCGGCGAGGTCTTGGAGTAACAGATCAACTGCGGATTATCGGTGGGGTGGAAGCGCAGCGAGGCGTTGGACTGCAAGGCCGGATTGGAGCGGCGAATGGTGTTGAGCTGGGTGATGAGCGGCACGAGCGAGCCGGGTGCGTTGCGGCTACCCTGGCGGATCTCGTACTTCTCGCTGTTCAGGTATTCTTCTGACTCTGTCTTGCCGAGTACGGGTTTGGCGGGAGCGTTCTCGCACAGCTCATAAGCCGGCCCGTAGATGCCGTAGTTGGCGGTGAGGGTGGTGGCAAGAATGAGACGCAGTATGAACGCGGGACGGCCGCCGTCCTGAAGCGTTTTGTGGAGGATGTCGGGGGTGTTCGGCCAGAAGTTGGGGCGGAAGAAATCGATAAGCGGCGGCGAGGTGAGCTCCTCCATGTAGGTGGTGAGCTCCCACTTGGTGTTGCGCCAGGTGAAGTAGGTGTAGGACTGCGTGTAGCCGGTCTTGGCGAGCCACTGCATGACGTGGGGGCGAGTGAAGGCTTCGGCGAGATAAATGGTGTCACGGTACTTGCTGCGCAGCGTGCCGAGGCACCACTCCCAGAAGGGGAAGGCCTTGGTGTGGGGATTGTCGACGCGGAAGATTTTGACGCCGCGCTGGATCCAGAACTCGAAGACGGAGTAGAGCTCGTCCCACAGGCTTTGCCAGTCAGGCGACTCGAAGTTGAGCGGGTAGATGTCCTGGTACTTCTTGGGCGGGTTCTCGGCGTATTGAATGCTGCCATCAGGGCGGATGACGAACCAGTCGGGGTGATCGGCTACCCAGGGATGGTCGGGCGAGCACTGGAAGGCGATGTCGAGGGCCAGCTCGAGGTCGTGTGCCTTGCAGGCTTTGACGAGGTGGTCGAGGTCGGCGAAGGTGCCGAGGGCGGGGTGAATGGATTTGTGGCCGCCGTTATCGTCAGGGTGCGCAGCGGCTTTAGCCGGGATGGCGAAGCGGTCGCCGATAGCCCAGGGGCTGCCGACGTCGCCAGGCTCAGCGGTGACGGAGTTGTTTTTGCCTTTGCGGAAGGCGCGGCCGATGGGGTGGATGGGCGGCAGGTAGAGAATGTCGAATCCCATGGCGGCGATTTCGGGCAGCTGGGCCTCGACGTCGACGAATGTGCCGTGTTTGCCGGGAATGGGCGAAGCAGACCGCGGAAACATTTCGTACCACGCGGAGAACTGGGCGCGTTCGCGGTCGACCCAGAGCGAAAGTTCCGGCTTGGATTGCGTGGGGAACGAAAGGTCGGGGTACTTTTCGACCAGTGCAATGGTCTCCGAGTCAAGGGGAAAGTCATAGTAGGAGAGGTTGCGGTCGGCCAGGGCGGTGAGGAAGCGGGCGGCTTCGGAGAGGCTTTTGGCGTCCGCGCCTTTTGCACGCGCGGCTGCCTGCTCGATGAGGATGGCGCCGGTGCGAAGGGCGAGTTGAATATCCTGTGACGCCTGTTGAGGGGGCGCCTCCAAACCACCGGGGGAATCAGTGATTCCGGCCGCAGGGTCGATGATTGCGACGGAGGCCTGGCGTGCGCGCGACGCGATGCTCTGGGATTCGACCGGGATGGGTTGCGCGCCCAGGCGCTTGCGGAGATCGCTGACCCAGGTATCAAAGTGATCGACCCAGCCGAGGATGGCGTAGTGCCATGGGCCGAGCTGGTCTACGGTAAAAGACCCGGACCAAGAATCGTTGACGCCGGCAACCATGGGAGTAGAGCGCCATTCGCTCTCCGCTTCGGGACGGTAGAGCAGGCGGGCCGCGACGTGATCGTGGCCATCGGCGAAGATGGCAGCGGTGACGGCGACCTCATCGTCCAGGATGCGGCAGACGGGGTGACGTCCGGCGTCAACCTCGGGGCTGATGTGTTCGATGACGACTCGAGAGCGGCCTTGCGATGGTTTGATCAAACGGGAACTCCGGCGCGTGTGCGCAGTTGATTGCACCTCACCGGTGAGTAAGGCACCGGCTGAACAAAGCATAGATTGCGAAGAGAGGGCACGCGTCTCGGCCATGTTGACTAGAGATGCGAGGAGCGGAGTGTGAGGTTACTTTGAGAGTCTGTTGCGAGACAGCGGACATGATCCTTGCACCGCCCTGGGTGATGTCGTGAGTAATTCTCAACCACAGTACAGGATACGAGAGAGGGGTGGGACTACGTTGCGTGGAGCGGGAAGCGTGCGCGGATATCGTAGCGCGAACCGGATTGCCCGGGGAAGCTTTCATAGAGCAGGAATTCCCGCGCGGTGAATGCTGGGAAGGTTGGGGCCGGCCAACCCAAGCTCCCGACGCGCGTTTTCAGGGTACGGATACCGGCGGACTGGCCTTTGTTGCGGGCGAGCGTGATGTGTGGGTGGAAGGGGCGGTCTTCCGGCACGAAGCCGCAGAGACTGGTGGCGGCCATGATGCGCTGTTGAAGGTTGGCGAGTTTGGGCGTAATGGGGACGCTCACGAAGAAGACGCCCGCGCGATCGAAGAATCCGAGTCCCTCAAGATGGATGGGGACGGGCGCAGCGACGAGACTGTGAAGGTGCTGCACGACGCTGGCATATTGGGATTCAGTGGTGGCGCCGAGAAACTGCAGCGTGATGTGCCAGGATTCCGGGCCGGACCAACGGAGGCCATCGGCAGGTCGTTCAAGGCGCGCGCGAAGGGTTGCAAGTTGGTCAGTTACCGCAGGGGCAAGCGGGATTCCGATGAAGAGACGCATGGGATCAAGACGCGCCCTTGTCTGCTGGGGTGGGCACATAAGCCGACGCTTTCTTGCCGCGGGGAGCGGGGCGGGCGTCGAGGTGGTCGGATTGCGGCGCACTCTGAATGCGGCCGAGCGAATCGAGAAACGGAGTCTGAGTGTTGATCATGCGCTTGCGGGCTTCGGCGATGGAGAACCACGCTCCGCGATCGATTTCAGGAATTTCGATGAGACGGCGGGAGCGCGGCGGCCACTCGATCTGGCATAAGTTGCTCACCAGCTTTTCAGGATCGCAGTCGCCCTCGACGGCCCATGCTGAGACGAGCTTTCCGGATGCCTGGCGGATGGTGCCGAGCGCGAAGAATGGGCCGCTGATCGGAAACCCAGTCTCCTCCTGGAATTCGCGCATCGCGGCGGTGAGCGGCTCTTCGTCGTCGAGGTATTCGCCTTTGGGAATCGTCCAGGCGCCGAGGTCTTTCTTCACCCAGAA
>WNGK01009121.1_pt1 | contig 10754 bp, 5 predicted proteins | sample 5400601 | NCBI WGS metagenome assembly WNGK01 (sample SAMN13153376, study PRJNA577476) | soil metagenome | isolation source: 60 cm soil or saprolite under Garry oak tree replicate 1 | place: USA:California | collected 2016-06-15
ACAGCCCGGGTGTGGAATGCCGCCACTGGACGGCGCATCTTCACCTACCTTAACCATGACAGCGAGGTGTTCGCCGTGGCCTGGTCACCCGATGGACAACGTCTTGCTTCCGCTGGCAGCGACCGGACAATCCAGGTCTGGCAGGCCGTCTGAAGCTGGACCCCCATCTCCATTATTTTCCCCTTCGGTATCCGTGTAAAGGGCTTTCCAGGGTCCTGCTTCAGAATTTGTTGCTATATAAGTAATGGTGAGGTAAGCTATTACATAAAGAGGTATATAAGTCAAGCACCCCGCATTTATGCGGTTTAACAAAATACCAGGGCATCTGGGTGGGCGTAGTTGCGCGATTCATCGCGCCGGGGGGGTGGGGCAAAACCCGCAGTAATTTGTTCATCTCCATAAGACAGCGGGTATTCACAGGCGGAAGTTTTCAAGAATATACAGATGAGCACACAGCAAGAAATAAAGGATCAGCAAAATAAAGCTCTAGCTAGAGTGCCACGCGTGGTGATAATTGGAGCGGGATTTGGCGGATTGCAGGCAGCTCATGCTCTGCGCAAAGCTCCGGTCGAACTCACGGTGATCGATCGCAATAATCATCACCTGTTCCAGCCATTGTTGTATCAAGTTGCCACGGCCGGCTTATCGCCTGCTGACATCTGCGTCCCAATCCGCTTTACCCTCCGGAAACAAAAAAACACGGAAGTGCTGCTGGCCGAGGTAACCGGTATAGACCTGCAGGAACAGCGAGTACTCATGGGCGATCGCTCAATAGGGTACGACTACCTGGTCGTGGAGACCGATCCAGAAAAGGTCAGAGCCCTGTTGACATTCGTGTTGGTTGGTGCTGGACCAACGGGTGTCGAGATGGCAGGCGCCATTGCAGAACTGGCGCACAAAGCCATAGCTTCGGATTTCCGCCATATCGATCCGAGAACAGCGCGTATTATCCTCGTCGAGGCCGGGCCAAGAATCTTGCCCACGTTTCCCGAAGCTCTAGCGCAAAAGGCGCAGCGGGCATTGCAGCATTTAGGCGTTGAGGTTCGAACAGGGACTCCCGTCGAAGCCATCGATGAGGACGGCGTCAAGGCTGCAGGTTCGCATATCGCAGCGAAAACCGTGATCTGGAGCGCAGGTGTCAAAGCCTCGGCGGCCGGTCAATGGTTGAAGGCCGGAGTAGATCGCGGCGGTCGGGTTAAAGTATTGGAGGATCTTTCTCTGCCCGGACACTCGAACATTTTTGTCATTGGTGATACTGCCAGTGCTACACAAGATGGGAAGCCTCTCCCTGGGGTTGCTCCTGTAGCCATGCAGGCAGGTCGCTACGTGGCTTCTATAATCGCTCAACGCGTTGCCGGGAAGAAACAGGCTGCTCCTCCATTCCGTTATCACAACAAAGGAAATCTCGCCACAGTAGGTCGCTCCTTCGCCGTTTTGGAAATAGGTAAAATTCGCCTCACTGGCTTTGTTGCCTGGGCCATGTGGCTGACCATCCATATCTTCTACCTGATCGGCTTTCGCAATCGCTTCCTGGTCTTTTTCCAGTGGACGTGGGCCTATTTTACCTTCCAGCGCGGTACCCGCTTGATCACCTTCCAGGAGAAGCCAGAAATCCCCTAGCGCCTGGGCTTGCTTGACGGGCTTAGTTTTGCTTATAATGTCTAAACAAAGCCCGTTTTAAATTGCTGAGGTGCAATGTGCAAGATACCCAGATGACGCTTCCCATAGGCACTATTCTGCGAGATCGTTATGTCGTGGAGGAATTGCTTGGCAAAGGTGGATTTGGCGCTGTCTATCTCGTGCGGGACCTGCGCGTCAGACAGAATCTATTTGCCCTTAAGGAGCTGATTGACTCTAGCAAGCTAGAGCGAGAGCACTTCACCTTCGAAGGAGAGATACTCAAACGCGCTGATCACCCGGCGCTGCCTCGCATTTATCGTGTCTTCGACGATGATAAAAGCGGCCGGGCATATATCCTCATGGACTATATTGAAGGCGCGAACCTGGAAGCGCTGCGCCAGCAGCAGCCTGAGAAGCGTTATTCGTTAGCCCGAGTGTTATTTCTAGTAGCACCTGTTATCGATGCCGTCACTTACCTGCATCAACAACATCCTCCTATTGTTCATCGAGACATTAAGCCGTCCAACATTATTGTACCGAAAGCGGGCGATGGAACGGTGTTAGTCGATTTTGGCATCGCCAAGGAGTATGACCCTGACTCAACCACCACCGCGATTCGTCGAGCTTCACCTGGCTTTGGGGCCCCCGAGCAATATACCCGTGGAACCAATACACGTACCGATATCTATGGACTGGGCGCAACCATCTATGCCTTGCTCACAGGTCTTATTCCTGCCGACGCCTTCCATCGCATGGCTCAAATGGGGAGCACAGGCATTGATCCCCTTGAGCCAGTCAACCGCCTGGTACCGTCCATTCCTCAACCCGTGTCTGATGCTATTTCTTGGGCTTTGGCCATACGTAGTGAAGACCGGTTCTCTACGGTTGAGGAGTTCTGGCAGGCCTTGAATGCATTTCCTAGCAATGCCTTCCTGGCAGATCGGCGACAAATGGCGCCCGTAATTGTCTCGCCCGCACCGGCTCCAGCACCAGTGAGTGCTAGAGATACTACTTATTCTGCATTCCAGCAAGAACAGCCGCGCCGTTCTGGTAAACCTGTCCTCGTTCTCTTGCTCCTGGCTGCCCTGCTCATCGGTGCAGGCGTCGCGGCGGGTTTCTTCGCCTATACATCCAGTCATAGCGCCGCGAATACGCCAACCTCAACGCCTGCTCATCCTACGCCAAAGCCTACCCACCATCCTAAAGCTACTCCGACTCTACAGCCAACGATAGCCTCTACTCCTACTACTGTTACTACTGTGCCCGGTGTCGCTGGGGTGCATAATGGCACCATTCACAACACGACTGGAGGACTCACCGCTACTATGTCTCTCACTATTCAGCAGAATAAGGGTGCTATCAGAGGCAACTTCAAGGTAGCTTCTCCACTTCAGGGGAGTGGTCCTTTCAAGGGCAACGTTACTACTACGGGTCGTATCCAATTCATAGTCCATAGCAACCAGGTGCCGGCTCCGCTCTACTTTTGGGGTACAGTGCAAGCAGATGGCAGCATGCAGGGAAACTATTGTAGCCTGGACTCGACAAACCACTGTAATCCCAATGTAGGTGGCGCTGGCTTTTGGAATGCTGGTCCTGCATCAACTCCTTCCTCCTCTGTCCCGAGTAATGATCTCCAGGTAATCAATACTGGTCGTCAATACGGCGCCAGGTACGGGGGCTGAGTTCCCAGTAAGAGCGGGGAACTGTCACGCATTCATATAACGAATGATCCCTGGTATCAAGCTCTTAGAGGTGCAAGATGCAATTGACGCAAGATACACTCCCCGTTGGGACTGTTGTGCAGGGTCGTTATATCGTGGAAGGTCACCTCGGCCAGGGCGGCTTTGGCGCTGTTTACCTGGTGAGAGATCACCGCGTCAAGCATAATCTTTTTGCCCTCAAAGAGTTAATCGATTCAAATAAGCAAGAAAGAGATCGCTTTACCCGTGAGGGTGAACTATTAAGACGCCTCGACCATCCTGCGCTCCCTCGCGTCTACCGCGTATTTGAAGATAACAAAAGAGGGCGTGCCTACATGCTCATGGATTACATTGAAGGCCCAAACCTGGAAATGCTGCGGCAAAAGCAGCCGGAGAAGCGCTTTTTGTTACCCCAGATTCTTACTATTATGGAGCCCATCATCGACGCCATTAGTTATCTGCATAGTCAACACCCTTCTATCATCCACCGCGACATCAAACCTGCTAACATTGTAGTACCAACAGCAGGAGATGAAGCCGTACTTGTCGATTTTGGCATTGCCAAGGAACATACTTCCGATACGACCACGACTGCCATTCGCCGTGCTTCACCATGTTATGCCGCCCCTGAGCTCTACGGCGTGGGAACCGATTTTCGTACTGATATCTATGAATTGGGTGCTACATTCTATGCTCTACTGACTGGCGTCGTTCCCGTTGATTCTTTCCTCAGGATGACACAAATAGCAAGCAAAGGGACGGATCCGCTGGAGCCCGTGCGGCAGGCAGCGTCAACCATCCCTGAACCTGTGGCTGATGCTATTTCCCGCGCTATGTCTATACGCATCGACGATCGCTTCTCTACGGTTGAGGAGTTCTGGCAGGCTTTGAATGCCGATCCGAAGTGGCGCGAAATGCCTCCTGCCAGTGTTCCTCCAATAGACCCGTCCCCACAGATGGTCATTGAGCATCAAACAACGCTCTTGCAAGAACAAGGACGAAGCACTGCTCGCCCCAGCAAACGTGGCATACTTGTCCTTGCTTTACTGCTGCTGGTGATTGGCTTGAGTATTGGGGCAGCTCTGTGGTCTTACTCTACCACTGGCGCTACCAGGAAAGCGGCAACTCCAACCCCCGTCGTGATCCCTACCAGCATTACACCCACCTTCGGTCCTACTGTGACCCCTGCTACTCCTGTCCCGGTCGTTCCAGCTATTGCCGGGTCGTATAAGGGTGCTATTCACAATACCCCTGCCGACGTGAATTCAACGATGTCCCTCTCGAATATCAAGCAGCTTGGCAAAAACATTACCGGTCGCCTTACCTTAGGTCCCGGGTTGATAGGAGATGGCCCCTTTACAGGAACCGTCGATGCTACAAGACATATCCAGTTCACGGTCCCCGGTGTTTTCGGAAACGCCTCACTCCATTTTTACGGTATAGTGCAATCCAATGGCAGCCTCAGGGGAAACTATTGCAGCCTCGATCAAGTAGGGCATTGTAACCAGCTTGCCGGTGGCTATGGTACCTGGAATGCTACACCAGCACCTCAACAGTCACTGCTTAACTCAGCTCTGGCAAGCACCTACCCCTATATGCTATACTGCACATTTACATGATACTGATTCTGCTCTTCACCCATCCCATTTTTAGGAACACAACATGTTCTACGATCACACAAAAATCTATGTAAAAGCTGGTGACGGCGGCAATGGCTCTATCCACTTCCGCCGCGAAAAATTTGCGCCTTTCGGTGGACCGGATGGCGGAGATGGCGGCAGGGGTGGCAGTGTGTATATAGAGGCGACTGCCAGCCTGAATACCTTGATCGATTATCGCTACCACCAGCATTTCAAGGCCGGAGCAGGAGGCGCGGGTGCCCGCCAGAAAATGCATGGAGCCAAAGGGAAAGATATTGTGCTCACAGTCCCCCGTGGTACTATCGTGCGCGATGCCGATTCCAAAGAGATTATTGCAGACCTGTTGGAGGATGGTCAACGTGTAATGGTCGCTCGCGGCGGGCGTGGAGGCCTGGGTAATGTACATTTCGCTACCTCGACGAATCAGGCCCCGCGCGAAGCACAAAATGGAGAACCTGGTGAAGAACGCTGGCTTCTCCTTGAGCTGCGTTTGATTGCCGATGTTGGCATTGTTGGCTATCCCAACGCTGGCAAATCAACGCTCCTCTCGGTAGTTACTGCTGCCCAGCCCAGGATCGCCGACTACCCCTTTACCACCATCTCGCCTAATCTCGGCGTTGTGGCTATTGGTCAGCCCGGGAGTGGCGACGAGTCTAGTTTTGTGTTGGCCGATATCCCTGGTCTCATTGAAGGAGCCGCGCAGGGTATCGGTTTAGGCCACGAGTTTCTGCGTCATATACAGCGCACTCGTTTATTGATACACATGTTGGATGGCGCGTCACTTGAGCGTGATCCCTGGCAAGATTTTAAGAACATCAATAAGGAACTGCGCGAGTACGATGAACGCCTGGCGCAGCGTCCGCAAATTATCATATTGAATAAAATGGACCTGCCTGAGGCCCGGCGGCGCTGGCCCGAACTCAAGGCCAGGGCTGAAGCTGCCGGCTATCCAGTCTTTGCCATCTCCGCTGCTGCACACCAGGGCACTGCTGAACTTATGCAATATACTGCCCGCCGCTTACAAGAGATCCAGCAGGAAGAAGCAGAACAAGCCGTGTCACAGATTGTGTCAGATATGGCAGGGCCGGTACTGCGCCCGCAGCCGGATGATGCCTTCAGCATTACGAAAGAGGAGGGAATCTTTGTCGTACATGGCAAGCGCGTTGTGCGCACCGTGAGCATGACTAACCAGGGCAGCGAAGAAAGTATGGACCGTCTACAGGTCACGTTGTCCAAAATGGGAGTAACGAAGGCTCTGGAAGAAGCGGGCGTCAAAGTCGGCGATACAGTGCGTTTCGGCAAGGTCGAGTTGTACTGGGGCGAATGAACGTTTTTGAGGGCGCAAATCGCGAGACGGGCAAGCTATAACACAAGAATTGTGTTATACTCATATAGAGGAAAACGTATATCGTGCATTTAAGTCCCCATGTCGCTGCCTATCACGGATTGCGAGAAATGCCACATACGTCAGGAACCCAATCCCCTAAAAGGGGATGGGCTTGTTTCGGCAAGCTCACCTGTCCAGACTTAGCTAGCTTACTAGCTACGTTCAGAGCGAATTTAGGTACCCTGTGGTGCGTTGCCAGCCGCAGGCTCTACGGTGCAGGTTTAAACAAGTCTACAAGGGTTAAGCCAGTGATCTGCACGTGAAACCGTTTTGAACATTGTCAAGGCACACATTACCCGGGTCATCCGGAGGCTCTGTCAAGAGCAAAGGAACCATGAAGTCGAGCTTCGTTTTCCTCGTCGATACCAATAGGCAGCCACTCTCCCCGGTGCATCCAGGCCGAGCACGCATCTTGCTCAAGGCCGGAAAAGCTGCCGTGCTGAAACGTTACCCGTTTACACTCATACTCAAGGCCGCCATTGAGCAACCGCAGGTACAGCCTCTGCGCATCAAACTCGATCCTGGGAGCCGGACCACCGGGATCGCCATTGTGGACGATGAAAGTGGTCAGGTGCTTTTTGCCGCAGAGCTTGCGCATCGCAGCCAGGAGATCAAGAAGGCGCTCGTCGAGCGCCGAGCGGTACGCCGTAGGAGAAGGGCACTCCATACCAGATACCGCAAGCCCAGGTTTCAGAATCGCATCAGGCCACAAGGCTGGCTTGCCCCTTCCTTAAAGAGCAGAGTGTTCAACATCGTGACCTGGGTCAAGCGCCTGCGCAACCTTTGCCCCATCAGGGCGATCAGTATGGAACTCGTTCACTTCGATCTGCAACTCATGCAGAACCCAGAAATAAGCGGCATCCAATACCAGCAGGGAACACTTGCAGGCTATGAGTGTCGTGAGTATCTCTTAGCAAAGTGGGGCAGAGCATGCTCGTACTGTGGCAAGCAGAACGTTCCCCTGGGGATTGAGCATATTGTGGCCCGTGCCAACGGAGGTACTGACCGCATTAGTAATCTCTGCCTGGCCTGTGAACCCTGCAACACAGCCAAGGGTACCCAGGATATTGCCGTATTCCTGGCAAAGAAACCCGATCTCCTCAAGAAGATCCAAGCCCAGGCCAAAGCTCCACTCAAAGATGCCACTGCAGTCAACTCCACGAGATGGGCACTCTTCGAGCAACTGAAGGAGATAGGGCTCCCCATGGAGTGTGGCAGCGGCGGGATGACGAAGTACAACCGCGCGCTTCGAAACTTGCCCAAAACGCACTGGTTAGATGCCGCGTGCGTGGGTGCCAGTACGCCACTGGTGCTCCAGGTCAATCAGATCAAGCCACTGCTCATCACAGCCAACGGGCATGGCTCTCGCCAGATGTGCTTAATGAATGAGTTCGGCTTTCCTCGCACCAAACCCAAAGCAAAGCACTTCTCGCACCCATTTCATACGGGTGATATCGTCAAAGCGGTCGTTCCCACGCATCTCAAGCATCCTGGAGTCCACATAGGCAGGGTGGCAGTCAGGGCAAAAGGAGCTTTTACCATCTCCACTAACAAAGGCAAAGTGACCGATATTGGCAAAAAGTATTGCCAGGTCCTCCAAAAAGCAGATGGATACGGGTATACGCAGAAAGGAGAGGCGGCATTTCCTCCCGTCCTCTAAAGGGAGACGGGTCCCCACGCCGTATTTTGTATGGGAGAGACACTAAATCTGCTATTTAAGCGTCGTGACGATGATTCGGTCGAGTTGCAGGTGCGCGAAAGCTGGTCTGGGCGCGTCGTCACCGGCAGCTTCGTTCCCCTTTACACCAGCAAGCAACTTAAAGCCCTGCAAAAGAGGCTCAATAACGTAGAGCGCAGCATGGAGGAATTACGGGAGGTTGGACATCGTCTCTTTCTAGCTTTGTGTGGCTCGGAGACTCCTGGCACGAATCGCCGGGACCATGCGGAACAATCGGTTCAGGCAATACTGCGCAGCGTTATTCAACGTACCCTAGGACGGCGTGGTACGGTTGCCCTGACCTTTAGCTTTGACCAGGGCTGTGATGAATTTGTGAGTTATCCCTGGGAGTTGTTGCATAATGGCGAGCACTTCCTCCTCGCTTCAGGCATATTCACGCTCACGCGGGCATTATTGCGCCCGGATGAACCTGTAGGGTGTGAATTACCCGTACATCCACCTTTTCGCTTACTCTACATTAGCGCGACTCCGCAAGGCTTGGCCACATTAGAAACGGAGCGCAGCTTTGAAGCTCTACAAGATGCAGTAGCAGCCCTGATAGAGAACAATCAATTATCCCTGGATCGCCTGGAGCCACCCACTTTCGATAATCTCGTCGAGTATTTCAGCTCACGTGGCGGGGCTGGTGTCTTTGATGAGACCGAAACCTCAATCCCCTGCTTTGTGATTCACTTCGATGGGCATGGTGCCTATGGTCGCCTCTGCCCAAACGAAGACTGCGAGCAGATGAATGATGCCGATGCTCGCAAGTGTACCAGGTGCGGAGAACCGCTCGGCCGCGTCAAAGCGCAAACATATCTCTGCTTCTGTACAGAAGAGGGTGGTAAGTGCTTCATCGGTACCCAGTCGTTGCGTGACCTATTTCTGAGCAGTGATGTACGCCTGGCAGTCTTTGCTGCTTGTGAAACCGCTACACTGTTGGAGGAGCACTCGCGTCACCAGCGGCGGCGCGCTGCTGTCGATGCCACACTTGCCACTGCGTTGGTCACAGCGCAGGTACCTGCCGTGGTAGCCATGCCTTTCTCTATCCAGGATGACCTTAACCCGACCTTTATGAAACACTTCTATAGTGCTCTCGCGCAAGGGCGTACGCTGGAAGAAGCCCTTTCACGTGCGCGCCATGCTATGTTGCCCAAGCAACATAGCTGGTTTATACCGGTGCTTTACCGGCATGTGGTCGAAGGAAAAGAGGAGCCGGTTGCACTCCTGGCCGATCAGGATACACCCGATGAACATGAGCATCTCACAGGACAGCTGGAAGCGATCAGCACCTTTGTGGGACGTGAGCAAGAGCTTCTTGAGATCGACGTATTGCTCACTGGTGCTGTTCGTGGGCGTGCAGGATTCGTGGGCATAGATGCCCGTAAGGAAGAACAGAGGGACGATGCGAGAGGTCAGTTCAAATTACGACCGGGAACGCACCACATCGCCTTAACTGGCCCCCCGGGTATAGGAAAAAGCGCCATCGCCTTCGAGGCAGTGCGCAGGAATCGCCAGAAGTTTGTGGGAGGCGTGATCAGTATTTCACTCCAGGGGGGGAGATCGTTCAGTGATGCACTCATCGACATTGGGCACCATTTGCGTATCTCTCCCCAAAACATGCATGCCACCGACCTCAGCCATCGCGAGCGTTTGGTACTGGGTAAATACCGTTCGTTGGCGGACAGGGAATTTCACTGTCTCCTTTTGCTTGATGGCTTTGAGGAAGTCAAAGAACATGCTGAATTAGAACTCTGGTATCGTTTCCTCTGCTCGTTGCCACAGGAAGTTGTTATCCTCGTCACGTCGCGCTCGAACCCAGGAAGCGCTGCCATAATCGAGGGGATGCCGTGCCACTGGTATGAGTACCAGGTCGGCAAAATGCCCGATGCAGATTTGCTCAGGCTCTTCAGCGAGCTGGCGGCAGAGAGTGGCCTGGATCAGCGCATCCACCTGGATGATCCTGCGCAGAAGGCAATATTGCGTGAGATCTGCACCTTGCTGGACGGCTATCCTTTAGGAGCACAATTGATCTTCGGGACGGCCAGTTCTATCAAAGGTAAAGTGTATACACCGGAAGCAGCGACACGTTCCCTGGAAGAAGTGCGGGATGAGCTGCGCAATACCCTACTCCCTGGTATCTGGGCCGTGTTGGAGGTCGCATATCAACGCCTGGCGCCGCCTGCGCGCCTGCTGCTTTCCTACCTCGCCGCCTTCAAATTGCCATTCAGCCGCGAGCAAATTATCATGCTGATCGCCCCTGAGACACATGACGCGCCTCATGAAGCCGTGCGCCTGGAACGGGAACATCCGGTGCATGATGTTCCGGCTGACAAACCAGACATGCTGCACTCGGGGGAAGATGTTGCCCCTGCAGTACTGGCAGAAAATTGGCGTGCCGCACGCGATGAACTCGTCACTGCCTCATTTATCCAGTTCGATGGCCGTGTCTACCGCATCCATCTCCAGGTCCGCAATTTTGCGCTTTCGTATCTTCCCCTTGGCGAGCGCCGACGCGTACATCGTGTAGCAGCGGCCTACTATTGCAGTCTTGCTCAACCCAGCCCAGACGAATGGTTTGCTGCCTTTGAACACCTGGAGGGGGCAGGTGAGCCACAGGACCTCCAGCATGCAGTGCGCCTGGCCGTGGATGCCTCGTGGGCGCTCGAGGGGCGCGGCTATGCACATGC
>WNGK01008353.1_pt1 | contig 10749 bp, 29 predicted proteins | sample 5400601 | NCBI WGS metagenome assembly WNGK01 (sample SAMN13153376, study PRJNA577476) | soil metagenome | isolation source: 60 cm soil or saprolite under Garry oak tree replicate 1 | place: USA:California | collected 2016-06-15
AGGAGTGAGATACGCAGCCGCCCAATGATACGTTAGACTTTTGCAGAGCGCGATCATAACTTCTGGAAGCCACGCCTGCCCGGACATGACGACACAGGAACCGCCCGGCTTCAATGCGTACGCGGCAAGCTGACCGAGGTCGCCATAGCACGGCAGAAATTTCTTCTCATACGGAGGGTCAGTGATGATCCAGTCGATCGATGCCGGCGCCAACTCGTCGATCATCCCGAGCGCGGAACTGGTGTAGAGGACGCAACGCTCGTCTAGCGGCTGGAGATCATCTGGCGCAATCTGGCGCAACTCGCGCTTCCATGCTTTGATCTCTTGTCGGAGTTGATTTACAGACCAGTCATGGTCGGAGGCTTTTCTAAGCCATCGTTTCTGTTGTTTGCTTTCAAGAGACGCGACAAGGCGATGATGGCCGAACGTTAATGTATCGGTACGTACCGATACATTCGAAGAAACCCAAGCATAATCTCGAACTAATGCCAAATTGAAATCGAGATCGCGCGCCGTCTCTACTCGTCCACCATACGCCGAATTTGCATTCCACCAATCACCAATCCACCACTGAACCGAACCTTCGATTTCTTGAAGAGCGCGGCCGCATTGAACCCACTGCTCAAAAGTTATGTCATTTGGCAATTTCCACGAGGTGCGGGTCAGCGTGCCAGGCAGATTGAGTCCAGCCCGAGCTGGCAGCTTTGTATCGTCCTTCACTTTACCTTCTCCGTTGTGACCATGAACTCGCAGCCGCCGCACTTCTCGAACGTGAACGGCGAGCGGTGTTCGAAGCACCGCCATGTCCCCATTTTACCACGCCGCACGCGGACGCCGAAGCCGAACGCGGCGCGCTTTCCGCAGACCTCGCAGCGGTGCTCTACTCGCTCGACGTCCATCACACCTCTTCCATCACCTTCATGGTAGCGAGGATCTGGTTCATGTGTGTGTGGATTTCATCGAGCTTGGTATGATTTCGCGAGAGTTCGTCCGACAAGGATGGAATCAGCTTATTGATTATCGTCCAAATGCGTCCCGATAGTCGTCGGCTTTCATCTGAGAGATCCATCAATTCTTTCAGGTGGCGACTGCGATCATCCATGAACGTTCTCCTCTATTTATGAATTGGCAGCTTGTCTCATTTCACCGCAAAATGAACACGGCCGCAACGCATGGCCGCGAGGGAGGACGGAACGAGACCTTGTATGACCTGGAATCATAGCCCGTTGCTGCCGCGGCTGCCGGGGAGAAGACCTCCCTTCTCACGCCACGTCGTCGGAAGACAGATGGCGTTCTGCTTCCCTGCGGCGCTGTTGGTGGCCTCGCAAGTCCTCGACGTTGTCCTTGGCTTCTTCACCGCCGAATAGATCCATCTCGCGGACACCGAGATAGTCGACGTATGCATCGAGGGACTGGACGAAGGCGACGGCCTTCATCGGATCGCCGGTGGCCATCCACTTCTCCAGTTTGGCCGCCACGTTGCCGGCACCGACATGGTAATTCTTGTCCGCCACGGCTTTGGCAATCCGGCTGCCAAGCGCGCCACGGTCTTCCGCTATCCTGGACTTCGTCAACCGGATGGCTTTGAGCAGAGACAGCAGATCCTTCTCGGGCATGATCTGGGCATCTTTGCTCGGGCTCTCGCTTCCGACTCGCTTCGCCATGAAAGTTCTCCTTTGTTCAACGGCGGCTTGAGATCCTGGTGTGGTAGGGGCAGTACGGCGATCCGATGAAGGCTGGATCACCGCAGTATCTGTGTTCTGCGCCGACGTCCAGAGGCCATCGGCAGCTTCGAGAAGTAAGATCTTCGAGGCCGATGGTACGCTTGCCGGGAAGCGGGCGAAAGTGGTTCATGGCCGTCCTCGGCAACTCTTCTGTGGGAAGGTGAAGCTGTTTCATGGTTTCCTCCTTCTCGGCCCGTTCTTTCCGTAGGATGGCTTGGATCATCCGGTGCCGGGCCGGATCGATGGCACCCTTGCTGTCCGTGTTCTGGTTCGCCCTCGGAAGCTTCACGTAAAATAATCCGATGCGGTGGCACTTGCCAATGATGGCGTTTCGCGAACGGCCGAGGCGGGTGCCTATGACCGCCGTCGTGAGGCCCTCGGAGACAAGTCGCCGCAACGTCTCCACATCCTCGTCACTCCACTCGGGTGCTCTATTGTTCATCATCGTTTCTCCGTTTGCCGACGCGGATATTATATATTAAAATAATGGCATGTTGATCGGCATGCGGCAGCGCCTCGATGCAGTCCGAGCACGGCTTGCGCCGCTGTATTCGCGAGAGGAGATCGACCTGTGGCTCCTGCTACCATGCCCGCTGCTGATGGGCGAGCGGCCGGTGCGCCTTGTGATGGGCAACCGCATGGGGCCGATCTGGAAGATCATCGAGGAGATAGAGGATGACCAAGCGAAGAAAAGCAAGGCTCGCGTCTAGCGCCGTCGTGTTCGCATGGTGGTTCCTGGCAATAGGACCACGGGGTGGTTTCTCGGCTGAGGAATACCACGTCGTCGGGCCGTTCGACAGCAAGGAAGACTGCTCGACGATATCGGCGTGGGTCCACGGCCGACGCGGGGTCGTCACTGAATGCTGGAAGGGCGAGAAGTGAGGCGCGCATGAAGTTTTCTTCGAAGCTGGAAGAATACCGCGTTCTACGCGACGCCAGGATGGCAAGCCCGCCGTATGCGACGTGGGGAGCATTCGTTGATGTTCCCGGTCCGTGCGGTGCACACTTTCTTATCATCGCGACGGACGGCCAGTCGAGCGATTCAGAACTTGATGGTTGGGAGCATGTCAGTGTGTCGCTCGGAAAGCACAGGCGCCCCCCGAACTGGACCGAGATGTGCTTCGTCAAGGATTTGTTCTGGGGGCCGGAGGAGTGCGTCGTGCAATTCCATCCCCCACGGTCGGAATACGTGAACAACCATCCGGGCGTGTTGCATTTGTGGCGCTGCACGAAGGCTGAGTTTCCAACACCGCCTTCGATCTTCGTCGGCCTCAAAAGCAAGAGCGAGGTCACGTATGAGGAGGCCGCCGCGATTAGCGACGCGCTCACCGACATGTACGCCGACAAGTTCCGCATCCCATGACTAGCCGCGCGCACGTCACGCTCAAAACCAAGCTCGCGTCCGCGCTGTTGCAAATGCGCGATGCCAAGGGGCGCTTCCTTATCCCGTTCCAAGACTCCAAGTTGATGACGGCCGACCAGATCATTAGCCTGTTTGCGTTCGACCATTACCCCATAGCCAAGAGCGCGGGAGGTCCCGACGAGCCGTGGAACCTCGACCCGATCATGATCGTGCCGCATCGCTTCAAGACGGCGTGCTACGACGCCCCGGTCCATGCCAAGCACAAGCGCATCACGAGGACTCAAGAGGAGTTCCGCCGCCGGCTGCTGGCGAAGGACCGCGGCGAGCCGAAGCCGCGCTCGCGCTGGCCGAGCCGCAAGATGCGGTCAAAAAAATAATAGGTCCAGTGCGAGATTTTTATTGTATAATAATTCGTCAATCAAAACAGGAGGACGACGTGAGCGAGATGAACGTGCTGGACCACACTGGCCACACCAAGCACATCTGGAACAAGGACGACGACAACGAGGTCGAGGCGGCTGAGGAGCTGTTCACCTCGTTGACGGGGAAGGGGTACGCGGCGTTCGAGGTCAAGAAGGACGGCACCGAGGGCAAGCGCATCACGCGCTTCAACCCGGACGCCGAGAAGATGATCCTGACGCGGCCGCTGGCGGGAGGTTGAGCCATGGTCGCGTTTGCATGCGTGAGCGGTGGCAGTGGCAACACTGCCGCCACCGCGCCTGACGTCTGGCCAGTGTGGGTGGTAAACGCTACCTTCGCCACCACTGCTGCTACCACGACGGCTGGCACCGGGGACACCTGGCCGGTTTGGTGCTCGGCGACGAACACCACCGCCACCAACACTGCCACTTCCACGTCCACGAACGCGGTCTGGTTCATCTGGACGTCGAGTGGTGGGCTGCAGCCGGCCGCCGTCGCGGCGCAGGTGCATGTGCCGACTCAGGAACAGCTCGCCGCGCAGGAGGCGGTGCGTGCCGAGGCGAAGAGGCGTCAGGAGGGACGCAAGGCCGCGCACGACCGCGCGGTCAAGCTGCTGGAGGAGCACCTCACACCGAAGCAAGTAGAGACGTTCCGCAAGAACAATTGGTTCGTCGTCGAGGGTGGCAGGTCGAAGAAGAGGTACGCCATCTGCGCTGGCGGGAGCGCCGCCGGCAACATACGCGAGTTGAACGGCGACCACCGGGAGGTGGCACAGCTGTGCTGCCACATCCCGTATGGAGTTGAAGACCTGCCGCTTCCAGACCACTTTCTCGCACAGAAGCTCTTCCTGGAGCACGATGAGGATGAGTTTCTGGCAAGAGCGAACAAGACGATGGTGTACGGTCCTCGAATCTATCTGGAAGCCGCGTGATGGCAACGATGGAGAGCAAGATGGCTGTCGAGAAGAAGCGAGAAGTTGAGACTGTCAATCCACCAGCCGTGGCTAAGTCGCCGGTGATCAGCCTCATCGAGCGCGCGGCAAGCGATCCGACGTTCGACGTGCAGAAGTTCCGCCAGCTGATCGAGATGCGGGAGCGCGAGGAGAGCAGAACTGCCGAGCGCGGCTTCGACATGGCGATGTCGTTGGCGCAGGCCGAGATGCGGGCGGTTGGCGCCGACGCGGCCAACCTGCAGACGAAGAGCCGGTACGCCTCGTACTACGCCCTCGATAAGGCGCTGCGCCCGATCTACACGAGGTACGGGTTCTCGCTCAGCTTCAACACCGGGGACGCGCCGGAGTTGTCCGTGCGGGTGATATGCCGCGTCGCGCACCGCGACGGCTACGGCCGCGACTATCACATCGACATGCCGGCGGACGGCAAAGGGGCCAAGGGCGGCGACGTCATGACGAAGACGCACGCGACTGGCTCCGCGGTCACCTACGGCATGCGCTACCTGCTCAAGATGATCTTTAACGTCGCCATCGGCGAGGACGACGACGACGGCAACAGGGCGGGCGCCGTGGCGAGGATCAGCGACCAACAGGCCACCGTGCTCTACACCATGCTGTCGACCGACAAGGCGGTGGCGATGTTCTGCAAGAAGTACGGCATCGACAGGATCGAGCTGCTCCCAGCCGACAAGTATATGGACGCGGTCGAAGCCATCAAGGCGCGCACTGCGGCCATGGAGGAGGCGCGGGCGAAGAAGCGGGGGCAGTCGTGAGTTACTTTCGCTTGCTTTGGCGGGAAAAGCTTCCAAATGGGGACTGGATTCAAAAGTCACGCCCCATCAGCGGAGATCAGAAGGATCGCCTACTCAGCCACTCAGACCCCTCCTTGGCTGCCGCTGAATTTGTGACCGCCGCCGCATGCCTGTTCCAGATTGAGGAAGTGAGGACGCATGATCATCCAGGGGACACCAGAATGGTACGCCGCACGACTTGGCCATTGCACTGCCTCTCGCATCGCCGACGTCACGGCGAGAACAAAAACAGGCTACGGCGCTAGCCGTGCGACTTACATGTGGCAACTCATCGCGGAGCGCCTGACCGGCATCCCGCAGGAAGGCTACACCAACGCCGCGATGCAGTGGGGCCTCGACAATGAGGCCGCCGCGCGCGCCGCCTACGCGTTTCGCATGGACGTGGAGATCACCGAGGTCGGGTATATCCCGCACCCGAGGATCGCAATGTCTGGCGCGAGCCCGGACGGATTCGTGCTCGACTACGGCTTGGTAGAGATCAAGTGCCCGCTGAGCGCCACGCACGGCGAGACGCTGCTGAGCGAGACGGTGCCAGACAAGTACGTCAAGCAAATGCAGTACCAGATGGCGTGCACAAACCGTGGCTGGTGCGACTACATCTCGTTCGATCCGCGGCTGCCGGAAGCGATGGCGTTGTTCGTGAAGCGCGTCAAGCGCGACGACGTGGTGATCGCAGAGCTGGAGAAGGAGGTCCGCGCCTTCCTCGCCGAACTCGATGGGAAGGTGGCGTCGCTGGAGAAGAAGTTCGGCCGGAGGAGGGCGGCGTGAACCACCAAATTGCCATGATCGTGGTCGTGGGCCTGCTGATAGCGTGCGTATTCGGCACCGCCTTTTTGCTGGCAGGGCCATCGCCGCAAGGCAGGATTACGTGGAACCCCGTCGGACCGCAGTTGTGCGTCATCGACGAGGGCACAGGCAAGCGCTGGTGCACCGACATGAGGGAGACCAAGTGAAGCCCCGCCTCATGCAGTGGACGTGGGTCGGCGCGGCGATGGTGCCGACCGCACGCTTCGCCAGGATGGCGGCGCAAGAGTTCGAGTCCGGCCACGACTACGTCATGGAGGTGCAGGAGGTCAGAAGCGCGGCCAGCCATCGCCACTACTTCGCGGTCGTGCATGAGGCCTGGATGAACCTGCCAGAGAAGGTAGCCGAACAATTTCCGTCGAGCGAACACCTGCGCAAGCGAGCGCTCGTGCAAGCCGGGTTCAGCGAGGACCGCAGCATCGTGGCGCCGACCAGGAAGATGGCGCGTGAGGTCGGAGCGTTGGTTCGGTTCAGCGATCCGTTCGCGGTGATCGTCATCCATGGCACGGCGGTCCATGTTCGGACTGCCAAGAGCCAGTCGACGAGGGCGATGGGCGCGGCGGAGTTCAAGCGGTCGAAGGCGGCGGTGCTGGAGATCCTGGCGCAGCAGGTCGGCGTCTCGGTGGATGACCTTGCCTCCCAGGCGGGAGTGCCGCGCCACGTGCGTAGGAAGGCCGCTGGCGGCCATGGTGAAGACCCTATAGCCACCACAGGGGAGGCGGCAAAATCCACCAGCAAGGCACCTGACCGGGCTAAGGAGGCCGCCGAGCCATGACCGAACCAGAAGAACTGGCTAAACTTATTACGGATAGAAGGCTCAATGTTGCACCAGTGCTATGGTTGTTGCGAGAAATCAGCGTAATGACAGAGACCATACGAGCGGAGGTGCTGGAGGAGGCGGCGAAATGGATTGACGATAGACCGGAGCAAATTCATGCAGTCGTCCTATACAGCGCAAGCCATCCGCGCCCTCAAGGAGCGCAAGGAGAATCCAAATGAATGACCTTAGAGATGAGATAGCTGCGAATGAGGAAGCCCTGGAGAATGGCGAGGTTATGTCCGCTTTGACAGTAGCCAAGTTCGCCGAGGCGCAACAGCGCATTGCAAAACAAACTCGCGCGGAGGCACTGGAGGAGGCGGCACGTCTTATGGAGCAGATAGAAGCCCCCGGTCCGTCGCTTGCGGCAGAGGCCATCCGCGCCCTCAAGGACCGGAAGCCATGCTGAGCCATTGGGATCAAAGCCTATGGAACGAAGGATACGCTAGAGGCCGAGCGGGGGCGCTGGAGGAGGCGGCGGAAACCATTGAGCAAATCAATGCCAATCATTTGACGCGACAGGAGGTAGTTGCTGCCATCCGCGCCCTCAAGGAGCGCAAGCCATGAACAGAGAAATGCTAATCGATGCGATCGCGATAATTTTAACGAAGGAATGCGCAAAAACGCGTCATGACTGTTATGGATTGGCAGAGCAGATTGTCGTGATCTGCGAGCGCGCCCTCAAGGACCGCAAGCCATGACAAAAGCCGCGCAGAGCAATCCGATCAACATAGCCATCGCTAAGCATAAGTTACTGCTGGCAGCCGACGTAATAGATCACTTACGTGCCGCGTTATCCTCCGCGCGAGCGGAGGCGCTGGAAGAGGCGGCGCTATTCATAAAGGCGATTGACGATGCGAAATGGGGCATTGCGCTGGATACTATTGATTATCTGGTGGATGGCATCCGCGCCCTCAAGGAGCGCAAGCCATGAGTTTACATATACGAGATGAACACAAGAACTTTTATTACTGTCCGCACTGCGGGGGATCGCTCACAGCGCTAAATCAAATTCGAACTGCCGCCATCCGCGCCGCGCTAGAGGAGGCGGCGCAGTGGATCGAACAAACTTATTCTCAGACAAACGAGGAGTTGGGCATCGCCGCCGACATCCGCGCCCTCAAGGAGCGCAAGCCATGAGCCTCCCGGAAAAAGCAAAGCGGGAATCCGAGGCTATGATGTTGTGGCAGAGAGCGCACAAAGTGGGCCGAGCGGAGGCTCTGGAGGAGGCGGCACAGTGGATAGAGCGACGAACTCATCTAATGGGAGGGACGGTATCGCGCCAGTTGGCGGCCGAAATCCGCGCCCTCAAGGAGCGCAAGCCATGACCGACTTTGCTCGATATCATTGGCGGTGGTTCGATCCAGACTGGTGGCGCCAACACAGGACCAAAGGATGGATTGAGGAAGTAGTGGAAGAACATGACCTCCGCATCCGAGCGGAGGCGCGAGCGAAGGCATTGGAGGAGGTGATCGCCGAGTTCTGGCTATGGCGCAAAGATGATGGTGGTTACGACGACTTAATCCGTCGAATCCGCGCACTCAAAGACAAGCCATGATCCATGCTCCATGATCTACGAACTGCGTATTGGCGGACGTTAAACATGGCCGACCAGACTGGAGAGGCGGGAAGCAATCCGCTGACGTGGGATAGACCTATCCGCGCGATCAAGGAGGAGTGCAAGCGATAAGCTCTGATGAGACCGCCGCAAAAATGCCGCATGAGGAGGCCAAAATAATGTTGGACCATCAGCAAGGGGACAGGCCATGCGTAATATGCGAACCTTTTCTGCCTCAATCGCCGTTATCGCTCTGGTGCTGGCGCTCTCGAGCGGACACGCGCGGGCCGCTGTCCATCACCCGCATCATCAGCAATGGCAGCAGGGTTGGAATTACTGGCCTGCGCCAAATAATATCCACAAGGCACGGCGCGTGAGGCGCCATCATGTCGGACGAGCTCACCATAATCTTTTCGATCGCAAGTATCGGCATCTCAGTGCTCGCGCTCACCATAAGCATTTACGTGCTGATGGAAGGAAGGTGACGCGTGGTAAGGCACGAGTACCGCACGTTCTCGGCCACGTGGGAGGAGCTGGAGGATTGCCTGAACCATCTTGGAGCCGACGGGTGGGAACTGTTCAAGATCATCGAGTGGTTAAGCGAAGGAGTGTACAGAGCCAAAGGGTTCAGGATCATCTGCAAGAGGGAGGTAAGCGAGAAGAAGCCGTGGCCAGGGTGGCCAAACCCACTATAGCCAAGCCTAAGGAGGTGATGCCAAGTGACGTCGGGCGAGATACGAAGCCAACGGATCGACTACGTTCCGACAATTCAACCCGTGTTACGCGGCCCTGGCCAGATGAGCAGCTGCTGGCCAGGGCTTCGCTTCCCGGCGACGACGAGACCGCGATCCACCAAGCAGATCCGTGGACGCTCATCCCGAGAGTCGTCGGGAACATCTTCCGCGGCTTCTTTAATCACTTGGTCCACAACGGCAACGCGCCGACCGAGAAGCTGCCGCAAGTGCTGCAGGCGAAACTGACGGAGATCCAGAATGGCTGCCCAGGATTCAGGGTTATCTCCACTGTGTGTGGCGACAACGGTCATTCTCGCCTTGTTCGTGGTACGCAACGAGTTTCGCTCCACTGCCTCAACAAGGCCGCCGACTTCGTGGTGCGAGAATGGTCCTGTGCGTATGCTTGTCTTAAGGGATGGCGTGGTGGTTACAGCACTGATCCAACGGTGGTAGATCATATACATCTATCCATCGGAGGACGAGAAGATGGTCTCAGATTTGTACATAACGGTCACAAGCGAGTGGCTCACCGTAACGCTGATGGCAACCATCACGTTCGGCGCGCTGGCCGCCATGGCATCCGTGCTCGCTCGGCCCAGCTCAGCCCGTTCGTGAGGATCGCGTGATGGACACGTTCAACAAATTTGGGGTTGGCATAAACGGCAGGGACGAGATCGTGCTTACTGTTATTGGCCGCACGATTAAGCGCGAAGACGCGCTCAACCTTGCTGCATGGATCGTCGCGATCGCCGACCGAGGTGACGATTTCGAGGTGCTGTTGCGCGCGGTGCGGAATACATGAAAAAGGCGCCCCGCCTTTTACCGGCGGGGCTAATTCAAATTCATGGACGACGCGGAGTATTTTACATGAGTTTCACGCGAGAGATGGTGGGTGAACTGATGATGGGTTGGCTGCTGATGTTCTTGCTCGCGCTAGGCCTGTTCTGGATCATGTCCATCCTATTCTAGGAGCGCACGACGCGCTGTCAAAGCCCCCAAGCGACGAAGGCCGAGATCCCGCCGCTGACCAGTATCAGCAGGAGCCAGATCCACATGTTTATCATGCTAGAGATCTGCCTGCCGACCAAGAACACCGAGACGGTGATGATCACCAGGCCGACGTGCAGGATCGGGATCGAGTCCAACAGGTTCACGCCGAACAGATTGTGCTGGTTGCTGAAGCGCCAGAACCAGGTCCATCCGCGGACCATGCCGTGCCCCAGGTAGTTGAGCATCAGCGCCACCGCCAACTGGAAGCCGGGCCCGCTCCACCATGATCCTGACCTGAAGATGTAGACGACGAACATCCCGACCAGGAAGAAGTCCAGGATCGAGATGTCGAGATTTAGGAACTCCAGGAAGTCGTTAGTGAACATCGCCATCGCCACTGCGCCTGAAGATGCGGTCTATGTCCCGAAGGAACTCCTGCAGCGGATCCCTGCGGAGCTGATCGATCAATTTGTCGGTGGCCTTCTCGTGCTTCTCGGTGACCTCCGCCAAGTGCTTCTCCGTATTCACGACTTCCGCGTCGACCACCTCGTCGTTCGCATTCCGACGAGTCCACT
>WNGK01018390.1_pt1 | contig 10749 bp, 9 predicted proteins | sample 5400601 | NCBI WGS metagenome assembly WNGK01 (sample SAMN13153376, study PRJNA577476) | soil metagenome | isolation source: 60 cm soil or saprolite under Garry oak tree replicate 1 | place: USA:California | collected 2016-06-15
CCGAGAGAGGACACTTTTTGCCAGGGGTGATCGATTTTCGTTTCTCTTTTTCCTTCTTTCCCTTCGTCCTGACAGGGGTCAAAGGGGCCTTCTCTCCTTTGCTGCTTGCTTGCTCGTATCTCGTTGCGTATCCCGTGGGAGCCACTTTTTGTTTTCTCCTCTACTACCAATGGAGACGATCTGGTGCTACTACGAGAGAAAGGGTTAGTACCATTATGGATGAGACTATCGACCAATTCAGATGCGATGTACCTTTCATAAGGAGTTTCTGTTTATGGATAGGATAATCGATATTGGGCTGAGTTGTAATGGGGATAGGAGTAGAGCGTGTAGGTTGGTTCCAAGCGAAAATTATTCACTGAGCGGTGATCATATTATCCCCATATTTTACTTTTCCTATTGTTGTACGTCTAAAAAGCTAGTAAGATAAATACTTCTAACGATTTTTGAAGTATAACCAATGCTTGCTAGAATGTATTTTCTAATCAAGGCGAGATAGAAACGTTTTCATTAAGAGTGAGATGTACATATACATCTTTCTATTGAAAATATTCGTAGGGACAGGTATACTCTAGTGTAGGTTTCATTGCCATTGAAACACAAGGAGGGTCATCATGCCTCACACTTTTACTCGCATTGATTGTTATAATACAAGGACTTCAGGGTCTGGAGGTGATGGCACCGATGAGGATGATGATAAGTAAGACAGTGGAGAATGCAGGAGCAGGCTCGCAAAGGGAAATAATTGTGTAGGATAACATTTGAGTGGGTAGCGCTAGCCTATGTCGATCCACGATTGATACTGCTAGCGTGACCTTCCCTTGTTAGTCTAGAGCATACTCATAGTTTGGAGTGTAGGCATATGATGAATTTTAATGGTTGGACCTACTTTCTAGGTGCCTTGTGTCACGTGCGGGGTAGCTTCGGTCATATGTGGAAGTTTGCCAGGCAGTTTACAGAAGAACTCAAATCATTACCTTATGAACGCACACCTGTTTTAATGAAAGTGCAGCAACTTCGGCAGGAATATAGTCATGTTCGTGGAATGATACGCGAAGAGGAAGCTTTCAGACTTGTGCTTGCTGATGATCTCTTTGAAGTTGAACAGGCATTACTTGACGATGCTATCACTGAGGAAATTGATAGACGGTGGGATATTCAGACGGTACTCCATAGATGTAAAGATAGAGCCGTAGATCACCTTTTAAGCATTGGCGTGAAGATCGATTCTCCAGTACTCAATATAGTTGAAAAATTGCCTGCCCCCTATGAAGGTCATGGATATAGTGCCTTTGTTGCGGATCAGGGAGATGTTGATTTCTATGGCATTGAACCAGGGATATATTTTGCGCAGAATCGCTTGCGTCCATTCTTTTCTGAGTTTATACTTGTGCATGAGCTTATTCATGTTGTTTTAGGTAAGATCAATCCACATTTACTGGCGCGCGGCGTGGAGGAAGGCCTGGCTGAACTGATAGGCGCGATGTATTTGTCTTCAAAAATGCTGAGGAAGGACGTTACAACCAATCTCTTTCTGTATACCAGGTTGAGTTATGGGTTGCGGCAGTACTGGGAACTCTATATGGATGCTACCAGGATGGCAACGTTGTTACACCATCGATATGGACTTGAAGGTGTCGTGTATCTTTTGAACAGCGGACGGGCAAAATTAAAAGAGGTAGAGGATTATTGCTTGCGTATGGAATTTGACCGTATAGAACTGCCCAAAGGGCAACCAGATCAAGAACTCGCTGATATCTCAGATTTTTTGTCGTTAGCATTTTGTCGCAATCTGATAGTCAGTCCTCTCGCCAAGTATCTCTCTCGTTTTGTACGTCCAGAGCGTGCTATATCGGATATTCTTATCGAGGCCAAAGTAGAAAGGGAAGCAGGTTTAAGAGCGATCAAGGAATTAAAGACACGTGTCTGTCTCGCGTCTTTCCTCGACGATTCTGATGACTTTGCTAATGAGTGTATTACGATGACAGATTGTGAACGTCTAAGTAAAGGCTCTTTTATACGTTATGAGTTCCCAGAATCCCCGCGAACATGACCAATCATCTGCCCCAGGAGGATACCGCTGGCTACGAGCAGTACAAACCATTTATCATCTGAAGCTCTGGCGGGTCCTACTAACCTTGATTTTATTGACGATCGTTTTTTATATCATATCGTTCTGGTTAAAAACCAAAGTACCACCTCCATTTGACCTTCTAAGGTACATTCCCTGGGACTCTCTGGCAGGGAGTTGCCTCAGTGTTGTAGTTATCGGCTTTGTATACGAGTGGGTTGTTCGCAATGAAACCGAACAAAAACTACATGAAGTTTTAGGCCAGCATTTCCAAAATCAAGTCAGTGCTATTGATACTCAGATTTCAAAGGCTATGCTTACTACTCCTGAGCTTATGAAAAGTGTCCTCGCTCCTGATATGGTAGATGAAGTGATTCGTACGGGTCTTGAGGTGCGCCTGGGAGATGCTCAATTGGCACAAGAAGCCTATGATAGTTATCTAAGCCATTTGCTTGGACATAAAAGAAGACGAACAAATTATAGATGTAATATCTATTTGACGACCATCCAAACCTCTGATATTCCCGATGCGATTACACAGAAGTACTTTGATGGATACATTGATGTCCGCTATGATACAGTTCTGCAGAAAGACAGCTTCCGCTTCACCTCGGCGGCAACGATGGAAGAATACAATGAATTGATAAAAGATCCGGATTGGGAACTATGCTGGCTCGCTAACCCTACAAGGGATTTTCCCAAAGAGGTAGCTTTTAAGGTCGAGTCTATGCGTGTGAGAGAACTCGCGCTCAATATCAGAACCGAATATGTGGATGGCAAGTATGTGATAGTAGCGGATCACTCGGGGCTGCAGTCAATGCAAGAGCAGAATGTGACAATCTATTATCGCTATAAAGTAAGAATTAGAAAACGTGGACACTTATTCATGGAGGATATGCAATGTCCAACTCATCATGTGGTAGTGGAATTCGATTATGCTCAAACTGATATTCATTTTGTCAACGTGATGAACTTTTTCCTGAGCAAAACAAAACCCGCAATTCGCTATATCCCATCTCGTCAAAAGTATCATAAGGTCGAGATTGAAGTAAACGATTGGGTTTTTCCGAAAAGCGGCGTGGTTTTCGTATGGGTCCTGCGTGCGGAAATACATCCCAACTTCTGGAAGCTCTCAACGCCTGACACGCGCCGATCAACCAGATCAAGAACTGGTCCAGGTATAACCGGTCCTCTACCAAATATTTTACCAGAGCAGAGCCCTGACACCCAGAGCGAATGAGAAAATAAGAGCTTCTACTGTATCCCATCCTTCCCTGCCCCACACACCAAGGCACACACCTGCTCCGACGGCTCAGGGGTTACTTTGCCCGATAAAAGCGCGGCAATGGCTGCGGCTCCACTCAGTTCGGCGGCGATGCCCATCTCGAACCAGAGCCAGCGGGCGGCTTCACGCATCTCTTCATCGGTTACCAGGACGATTTCGTCTACGTTCTGCTGGATGATTTCCAGGTTGATGGGGGCACTGCGGCGGGGAGCAAGCGTTCCAGCGGTGGTCGTTATCTGAGACAATTCTACTGTTTTGCCTGCTCGCAGGCTTTCGTATAGGGTGGGTGCCCCAACCGGTTCAATGCCTATGACTTTTATACCTGGTTTTAGACTTCTTGCTGCCGTACTTACTCCGCTGATCAGGCCGCCGCCGCCGATGGCTACCAGCAGTGTATCGATGCCTGGCGCTTCTTGCAGGATTTCCACGCCAATGGTTCCCTGACCGGCAATTACGAGCGGGTCGGCGAAGGGATGGAAGTAGTTCAAGCCCTCCTGCTCGGCAGCTTGCAGGGCGGCGTGGTTCGCTTCGTCCCAGACGGCTCCTGCGAAGATTACCCTGGCACCCCAGCTCTCCAGCATTTGCGCTTTTACGAGAGGCGTGCTACGTGGCAGGTAGATGGTAGCGGGGACTTTGGCGAGCCACCCGGCGTAGGCAACTCCTAATCCATGATTTCCACCCGAAGCGGTTACAAGCCCGTGTGCGAGCTGTTCCGAGGTAAGGCTGAGGAGTTTGTTAACGGCGCCTCGTGCTTTAAAAGAGCCGGTAATTTGTAAGCATTCCAGCTTGAGGTAGAGATTCTGGGCCTGGCATAGCGGTTGCTTGATGGGCGTCGCCTCTATCAGTGGGGTATGCCGGACGTAGTTTGCAACGCGGGCCTGTGCAGCCTGAATATCTTGTAACTCTATCACTGATTTTCATCCTCCTGGCAAGAAATTATCTGTATGCTAAGATTCTGCCATGAATTGATGAAATTTGCCAGTGGCCACTTCTATGTAAAATGGAAGGGGCGGTTCATTTGAACCGCCCCTCAAGATATCCAGTCAGTTGTATTGCTTACGTTATACTACCAGGGGCATGCGCTTCTGCGCCTCTGCTACTGCCTCGGCTGGATACTCGTAGTCCTGCAACTTTCCGGCGAAGTAGGCATCGTAGGCGCCCATGTCGAAGTGGCCGTGACCGCTCAGGTTGAAGAGGATGACGCGGGATTCACCGGCCTGTTTTGCTTCCAGAGCTTCGTCGATTACGGCGCGTATCGCGTGGCCAGCTTCGGGGGCGGGTACAATGCCCTCGGTGCGGGCAAATTGGACGGCGGCCTCGAATGTTGGGTTCTGATGATAGGCGCGAGCCTCGATGATATCCTCTTCGTGAAGTTGTGAGACCAGTGGGGACATGCCGTGATAGCGCAGTCCACCGGCGTGAATGCCCGGCGGCATGAAATCGTGACCGAGGGTGTGCATCTTCACGAGTGGGGTCATACCGACGGTGTCGCCAAAGTCATAGGTGTAGATGCCTTTGGTCAGGCTGGGGCAGGCCATCGGTTCCGCTGCCAGGAAACGAGTCTTCAGGCCTTCGCGTAGTTTTTTGCCGACGAAGGGGAAAGCGATGCCTGCGAAATTGCTGCCGCCACCTGTACATCCGATCACGATATCCGGGTAATCGCCTGCGCGCTCCATCTGGAGCAGGGCTTCTTCCCCGATGATGGTCTGGTGCATCAGGACGTGATTAAGGACGCTGCCCAGCGAATATTTGGTGGTGCCACCGCTCAAAGCTGCTACTTCTACCGCCTCGCTGATGGCGATGCCCAGGCTGCCCATATTCTCCGGGTCTTGCGCCAGGATGCTGCGCCCGGCATTGGTGAGATTGGTGGGGCTGGCGTGAACCGTAGCCCCGAAGGTTTCCATCAGATTGCGGCGATAGGGTTTCTGCTGGTAGCTGACCTTGACCATGAAGATTTCGATTTCCATGTTGAAGAACGCGCCCGCCATTGCCAGCGCTGATCCCCATTGTCCTGCACCCGTCTCGGTGGAGAGCTTCTTGATACCCTCTTCTTTGTTGTAGAAGGCCTGGGCTACCGCCGTGTTGGGCTTGTGGCTTCCGGCGGGGCTAACGCCCTCATATTTGTAATAAATACGCGCGGGGGTATCGAGCGCCTTCTCCAGACGGCGCGCCCGGTAGAGCGGGCTGGGCCGCCACTGGGTATAGACCTGGCGAATCGGCTCCGGGATGTCGATGTAGCGCTCGGTGCTAACTTCCTGTATAATCAGCGCCATCGGAAATAAGGGGGCGAGGTCGGCAGGCCCAACCGGCTGGTGGGTGCCAGGATGCAAGACCGGAGCTGGAGGGTTCGGCAGGTCTGCCACGATGTTGTACCAGGAACGGGGCATTTCATCTTCGTTTAGAAGGAACTTGGTGTGAATGTTGTCAGGCATGGTTAGCTCCTCTCGTAGCTTCCAAAAATAAGCAGACGCACGGCTTTATGTGTTGTATCGTAAGCCGTGCTATCTTGAATGTCAAGGGCATGACCAGGGCGGGGGCAGAGCCTGGGTCGTTGACTCCCCCTGCCGGTTAGATGATCCGCGTGACCAGGGCGGGGGCAGAGCCTGGCTCGTAGCCTCCCCCTGCCGGTTAGATGATCCGCGTGACCAGGGCAGGGGCAAGCCCAGCCCGTACCCTATACGGCTTGGTATCACGCTTCGTATAGGGTACGGGCTGGGCTTGCCCCTGCCCTGGGCGTCGTATTCATGCAGATATGATCGCGTCCTCAGCTGCGTAATCAAAGTCTTTGGGATCAATTTGTGCGGGGGGATGTGCTCGTTCCCAATTGACGGTGCGTTGAATAGTTTCATCGATGTCTATGCGCTCTTTATACCCCAGTTCTTGACGGATGCGCGAGGTGTCGACGACGATGTGCTGTTCTGCGTTGATGTCCCATCGTAGAGGTTTGGGCAAACGTCCTTGAGGTATAGTGACAATCTTTCCTTGCCAGCCCGCGGCCTCTCCAATTTTGCTGATCCATTGGGCCATAGTAAAGGTGAATGGTTCTCCGACGTTGTAGATATGGCCAGCAGCGCGCTTGTCGGTTACGGCAAGGGCAATGGCGGCGGCGACGTTCTCTACGTAGCCGTGCGTCCATTTCCATTGTGCTTCGGCTTCGTCGAGCAGGATGGCGGGGCGTTGGTCATCCATGCGTTTGAGGAACGCGAACATGCGGTGCTGGTAATCTCCTGGTCCGTAGACCATCGGCAGGCGCAGGATGGTGCCGGGGAGATTGGGATCGCCCATGACGACGCGCTCAACCAGGATTTTGTCGTAATCGTCCTGCCATTTTTGGGGATCATCCGCATCTCTCGGAGGTTCGGCACGGTAGGGATAGAGGTTCTCGCGCAGTGGCGAATCTTCGGTAATGCGCTGCGGGTCAATCGGGCCGGATTCTTTTCGGTTGACCCGCCCGAAGGCGCGGTAGACATCCTGGCTGCTGATGGAGACAACGCGGCGCGCGATGCCGCTGAAGGTGCGCATGACTTCCTGGGCGTCTTGCTCGCTAGAGGGAATCATGTCCAGCACAAGCTCGGGTTCAGTCTTTTGCAGTATGCTGGCTACGTTGGTTAGTGGACGACGGTCTCCTAGAATCTCCTGTACGCTATCTGGTAATTCGGTGGGTGTCTGGCCGCGATGAAATACGGTGATGTTGTGGCCCTGCGTGTGGAGGGTGCGCACGACCAGTGGGCCCATGAAGTTTGTGCCGCCGATGACGAGAATACGCATAGTGTGTTCCTTTCTAGACGATAGATAGATAATGTTATTGATAACGATACTTACTTTTGGCATAGCTTACAATAATGAAAATATGCTCTCGGCATACGTTGTGTGTGACCTATGCTGTTAGCATGCACGCTAAATCGCCGCTATTACCGAGGCATGGCGGCGTAGTATCCAGGTTGAGATCGCCAACAACACGAGGGTACAGCCTATAATGACGCCGATCTCCGGGCGCGTATTTCCCCACGTTCCCTCGCTTTAGTTTATATTGACATCACCCATGCTTCACTTTACAATGAAAAAGGCCACTCTTAACTATTGTTTGTGATGAAGGAACTGTTATGCCTCGTTGCTCTAACCCTCGATGTAATGCTGATTACCCGCCGGGAACGTTCAAGTGCGTCAATCCGTTCTGCCTGTGTTTGTTGCCTGAAGCGCTGGTCGCGGGGCGCTACCGGATTGAGACGCTGGTGGGTCTTGGCGGCATGGGAGCGGTTTATCGCGCCAGCGATACATTCGAGATGCAGCAGGTAGCGCTTAAAGTCTTTTCAATCACACATAAAAATGTAGACGAGGCGGTGGCAGTCGAGCGGTTCCGGCGCGAGGCTCGCTACGCCCACCAGCTGCGGCATAACAATATCGTGCCGGTCCTCAATTTTGGGCAGGATGGTCCCCTGCTCTATCTCGTTATGCCGTTGATTACGGGCGGCACACTGAAAGCGTTGTTGAAGGCGGAACGGCCACTGCCGCTGGGACTGGCGCTGCGGTACCTGGGCGAACTGGCGGATGCCATCGACGCCATCCACGCGCATCCGCAGAACATTGTGCATAGAGATATCAAGCCTTCTAATCTGCTCATTCACCAGGACGATGGGCGGCTGATGATCGCGGATTTTGGCATCGCGCGCGCCATGCAGAAGGAGCGCCCCCTGACGCAGGGTGGCTTTGCGTTGGGCACCGAGAATTATACCGCGCCTGAACAGGGCATGGGGCATCCCGAACCCGCCAGTGATATCTACGCGGTGGGAGTGGTGGCCTATCAAATGCTGACGGGTTTGCTGCCGTTCCAGGCCATCGTGCGCAGTCGCATGGCGGTACTTCCAGCCCCCAGCGAACTCAACCCGCTGCTCAATCCGGCTGTCGATGCCGCTGTGTTCCGCGCAACTGATCCCGATCCAGTGAAACGTTTCAGTTCAGCACGAGAATTTGCTGACGCAGTCAAGGGCGCGTTGAAATCGACAGCCGCCGCTCATACACCGACGCTGCAGGTGGCGGCCGGGAACGCGAATGTGGTTGTGCGCACCATCATCCCGGAGAATCCCTGCGGCGCCTGTGGGCAGGAAAATCGGCGCAGCTCGCGTTTCTGCCGGCGCTGTGGGCATAAGCTGGATGATACCTCGCCGCTGGTGACGGATGTGTGCCAGGTTGGATACGTGAGCGATACCGGGCGTCGTTACGTGGCGGAGGAGAACGAGGATATGCTGCTGATTGTGCAGGGGTTATGCGCTAATCTCGCGCCGCCTCCACGCCCGTTTGGTCTGTTTGCCGTCGCGGATGGCCTGCGCGGGCCGCGGGGGAAATCAGCGGGTGGGCATGAGGCCAGCCGCCTGGGGATAGAGACTGTGACGGATGTACTCTTGCCCCTGCTGGCAACGCCCTTACCCTCTTCCTCAACCTTATCACCTGGGGGCGGCTCATCCATTGTACGCGGCGGTATTTTGCCGGGTGGCTATATACCCGCGCCGGACGCTATTGTTGAGCAGTGGATGCGAGAGGCGGTGCGACGTGCCAACCAGGTGATTTATCACTGTAATGCCGACTATGAAACGAAGATGGCCAGCACCTTAAGCGTCGCCCTGGTCTACAAGCGCCATTTGTATGTAACCAGCGTCGGTGATAGCCGGGCCTATCACTACAGTCCGAGGGCGGGGTTGAAACGCATCACCACCGATCATACGCTCGGCGCGGGGCTGGTGGAGGCCAACCTGTTCAAGCCCGAAGAGATCTACACCAGTCCAAAGGGGAAGAAGCTCTACCGTTACCTCGGACAGTCCGATTCCATCCAGATCGATTGTTTCCAGCTCGCGTTAGAGGTGAACGACCTGGTCTTGCTCTGCACCGATGGGCTGTGGCACATGGTGCGCGATGAACGCATGGAGGAGCTTTTAGCGCAAGACCACGATGGTGATCCTCAAAAACTGGCGCGTACGCTGGTGGATGAAGCGAACCTGGCGGGCGGCGAGGGGAATGTGAGCGCGATTGTGGTAGGGGTTATGTGATTTGTACCAGCTTCCAGGGCGAGAGCAAGCCTGCGCCCGTACCCTATACGGCACGAACCAGGGCGGGGGCAAGCCCAGCCCGTACCCTAGAGCATCGGTCAAGAAATCAAGCGACGGCTTGAAGCTCAGCTGAAAGCTGCTGGGAACGAGCCAGGACATGGAGATTGTGGATAATGGCACAACGGCGCAGATCGAAGAGATTCTTGCGCAGGCCGCGATAACGGGCGCGTCGTCCTTGCCAGCGACCGACGTGCGCGAGTGTATGCTCAACCGCTACCCGCTCACGCAGTTTGCTGCGCCCTTCTGGAGTTTGTTGGCCCTGACGCAATTCGACGAGCAAGGCTTCATCAGGATGGATGCTGACACTTTTTGCGCCCATGGCGCATCTGCCCATCTTCGACACTGATGCGCCGATCTTTGGCAACCCCTTTGATCAGGCTCGCTTTCCCGTGCTCATCAACCTGCACATCTTGCGCTTTGACCTGTTGGGCGATATCCAGTGACGGCTGAGCCAGTTCCCTCTCTTCCTGTTGCAGCGTCTGCACCCAGCTTTCCACGGCCTGCAGCACGTTCAGGACCAGCCCCAGCGCCTCTTCGCGCTGCCCAACCTGGTCCCAATCTCGGTCCAATGCCGCTTTCAGGCTGCTTTCACACACCACTTCTGCTCCGGCCTCTTTCGCCACTTCGGCCAGCTCCCGCCCCTGCTGGTCAGCCACCACGCGCATGACCGACTTCAGCGCGTGTCCCACCAAATTATACGTATCTTCGACGCGGCCGGCTCCCCACAACGGACTACTATCCAGAGCAGCGCGCAAGGCTCGTGGGCCAAACGCCTGGCTTTGGCTGGCAATCTCGATGGTTCGTTCAATGAGCCGTCGATCCATGTGGGCCTCGATGAGTCGCTGACGAAAAGCCACCAGCGTCCCTTTGACTCCACGGCGCCTGCTCGGTGTCCAGACAATCCAGCACTAACTGCCAGCGTCGATCCATCACCGTCGCCTCAATGACTTCATCATCTGAGATGCCCATATAGGCCTGCAAAATGAGCGCCAGCGCCAGCATCGCCGGGGCAATCGGGGGCTGTCCGCGCTCTGCTGGGCGATACAGGTTCGCCAACTCCTGCTGAAACGCTTCGTTGAAGAGTTCGTGCCGGTGCTGTCGCAAAAATACGAACAGTTTGGCTTTCCGAACTCGTTTCACAATGTGCTCTTCTTGCTCTGAAAGTGCTACTGCTGGCTGCCAAGATGGTGGTTGCATTTTCTTCCCGCCTTTCGAGTGCGTTTTTCTTGAGCTAACCATGCTTGGCTTATTCTGTCAACCTCATCTTTTCCATTTCTTGACCGACGCTCTAG
>WNGK01055561.1_pt1 | contig 10749 bp, 9 predicted proteins | sample 5400601 | NCBI WGS metagenome assembly WNGK01 (sample SAMN13153376, study PRJNA577476) | soil metagenome | isolation source: 60 cm soil or saprolite under Garry oak tree replicate 1 | place: USA:California | collected 2016-06-15
GACGTGGACGTTCGCAATGCCCGCCCCCGACGGTCGCACGGAGGCGGGAGATCGCCCAGGTGCGGGCGGGTGCTCGGAGTTGGGAGGCTGCCCGGAGGTGCAGGAAGAAAGCGGCAGGCCCGCTGCCACGGCCGCGGCGGCTGTCGCGCCGCCCAGCAGGCTACGGCGGGAGATCCGCGGTGACGGGATGTGTTTGCTCATGGCGGGGGTACTCCTCACGATCGGGCTGGCAGGACATTCGCTTGCCCCGTTAGGTCATGGGGCCGGGCGCGGGCCCGTGCGCCCCTCCCGGCGGGTCGCGCCCCGGCCACCGGAAATCCAGGCCTGACCGCCGCCGGCCGCGTCCGCAGCCCGGAGCTGTCGTTCCTCTCGCGTCCGTTCAACCCCGTGTCTCCTCGCGGCTGGATACCGTCAGGAGTCAGGTGTAGGGGATGGCGGGTGACAAGAAGGTGACGGCTGTCACCTGGCTGTCACCTGCGGATGGCCGCCCGGCGAATGCCTGCCATGCTGAAACCGGTGAGCGCCGATGAGAGTCCTGATAGCCGAAGACGATGACCGGCTGGCCCGGGCGGTGGCGGCCGGGCTGCGCCGCCGCGGGATGGCCGTAGACGTGGCTCTCGACGGCGGAATTGCCCTCGACAAGCTGGCGGCCAGCCGCTTTGACGTGGTGGTGCTGGACCGGGACCTGCCGGGCGTGCACGGCGATGAGATCTGCCGGCGCCTGGCGGCGGGCCGGTCGGCGAGCCGGATCCTGATGCTGACCGCGGCGCGTTCGGTCGCCGAGCGGGTGGAGGGCCTGGGCCTGGGCGCCGATGACTACCTGCCCAAGCCGTTCAACTTCGCCGAGCTGGTGGCCCGCGTCCAGGCGCTGGCCCGGCGTCCCGGCGCGCCGCCGCCGGCCGGGCTCGGCTTCGGGGACCTGGCCCTGGATCCCGAACGGCGGGTGGTGACTCGCGCCGGGCGGAAGCTGGCGCCGACCCCGAAGGAGTTCGCCGTGCTGGAGTGTCTGCTGGCCGCCGACGGCCGGCCGGTCGCGGCCGAGGAACTGCTGGGCCGGGTGTGGGACGAGGCCGCCGACCCGTTCACCACCACCGTCAAGACCACAATCGGCCGTTTGCGGGCCAAGCTCGGCGACCCGCCGGTGATCGAGACCGTCCGCGACAGCGGCTACCGCATCGGAGGATCGTGATGCACCCGGACCCCGCTGCTGCCGCGCCGCACCGCCCGGCTGCGGCTGACCGCCTTGTACGGCGGGCTGTTCCTGGCGTGCGGCGCGATCCTGCTCGCGGTCAGCTACGTGCTTGCCGAGCAGGCCATAGCGCCCGGGGGACAAGTCAACGAAAGCGGGCTCAGCCGGGTACAGATTCCTCCCAAGGGCTCCCTGGGCCCCGGCGCTCTCACCAATGGTCAGGTTCACTTGCTGATGCTCACGCTGGGCAAGGAGATAGCCAGCAGCGACCTGCGGCAGGTGCTGATCGATGCGCCGATCGCGCTGGCGATCGTCACCGTGATCGCCCTCGTCCTCGGCTGGCTCGCGGCCGGGCGGATGCTGCGCCCGCTGACGGTGATCACCGCCGCTGCCCGCCGGATCTCGGCCAGCAGCCTGCACCAGCGGCTGGCGCTGCGCGGCCCCGACGACGAGCTCAAGGCCCTCGGCGACACCCTCGATGAGCTGTTCGCGCGCCTGGAAACCGCCTTCGGGGCCCAGCGCCACTTCGTCGCCAACGCCTCACACGAACTGCGCACCCCCCTCACCAGGGAGCGCGCCATGCTGCAGGTCGCACTCGATGACCCCGCCACCACCGCCGAAACCTGGCGCGGTGTCGCCGCGGAGGTGCTTGCCTCCAACGCCGAGCAGGAAAGCCTGATCGAGGCGCTGCTCGCCCTGGCCAGCAGCCAGGGCGGCCTGGACCGGCGCGAGCCCGTCGACCTGGCGGCCGTCGCCGGCGAGGTCCTGCTCGCCGCCCGTCCCGAGGCCGCCCGCCGGAGCCTGTCCGTGGATGCCGTCACCGGGCCAGCCTCGCTGCTCGGCGACAGGCTGCTGGCCGGGCGGCTCGTGGCCAACCTGGTCCGCAACGCCGTGCGGCACAACGTCCCCGGCGGGGAAGTCAAGGTCAGCACCGCGGCCAGGGACGGCCGCGCCGTCCTGACGGTGGCCAACACCGGGCCGGCCATCCCGCCCGAGGCGGTCGGCCGACTGTTCCAGCCCTTCGCGCGGCTCGACGGACGCCGGGTCCGCCATGACAACGGCCACGGCCTGGGGCTGTCCATCGTCGATGCCATCGCCGCCGCTCACGGCGCCGCGATCACCGCGCACGCCAGGACCGGCGGCGGCCTGTCCATCGAGGTCACGTTCCCTGCGATACCGGATCAGCCGCCGCCGGCCACCCCGGCAGGCGCGGCGAGCCGGGCTGACGCCGGGGGCAGCGCACAGGTCCGTTCGGCACAATAAGAACCGATCAGCGGTGACCACGCTCAGATGGGCGCGAGTCAAGCGTCGAGCCACGTAGTGCGGGCGCGCCTCGGAGCGGGTGCACAGCACGTCTGGGCGGCGGCTGGCATCCTGGCCGCGCTCAGCAAGTCCGATCGGGCCTTGCTTCGCCAGTCGGCAGTCCGCGTCCTGACCTGCGAAACACCCGCCGCGGGGCGGGCCAGATCCTGGCGGCGGCCAGTCGAGCACGTTATGGCGGGCGCATGTCCCGAGTGGCGCCAGACACCTGCCGCGGAGCGCGACGGAACGCCAGAGCACCACTAAACAAGTGTCAATTTCCAGGTTTCGGCTTGCCGGCCCCGTTCGGGCCGACGAACCCGGTGACCTGACCCGGCGCGACGGTGAATGTCATCCCGCCCAGCGCCACCGTGGGGCGGCTGGCCGACCTGGCCAAGGGCGTCCTGCGCCGCAAGACCGATGCCTTGCAGCTGGCCTGCGACGGCCGGTTCACCGCCCCCCACGCCCAGATGTGCCGACGGCACCTGGACGCTTACGATCACCTCAGCATCCAGATCGCCACCATCGACGAGCTGGCCGCCGCCGCGACCGCGCCCTTCGCTGCCCTGATCGCCTGGCTGATCACGATCCCGGGTATCGGACGGCGCTCCGCCGAGGTGATCATCGCCGAGACCGGCGGCGACATGGCCCGGTTCGCCAGCAGCGCCCGCCTGGCCGCCTGGGCCGGCCTGGCGCCCGCCGACAACGAGTCCGCCGGCAAGCGCAAGCGGTCCGCCGCCCGCCAAGGCAACCGGCACCTGCGCGCCGCCATGGTCGAATCGGCGTGGGCCACCGCCCGCACCCGCACCCGGCCCGGCGCCCGGTTCCGCCGCCTGACCCGCCGGTTCGGCCGAGGCCACGAGAAGAAGGCCGCGGTCGCCGTCGCGCACACCCTGATCTGCATCGCCTGGGCGGTCATGAAACATGACGCCGACTACGCCGAGGCCGGCGAGGACTACTACGAGCAGCGTGACCACCGCAACCACGAGCACCTGGTCCGCCTCCACCAGCGAGCCCTCGGCCGGTTCGGCTACCAGGTCACCCTGATACCGCCCGGTGACGGCCGGCCGCCCGCCACAACTACCCCACCCGCCGACCCAGGCCAGGCTGCCTGACCGCTACAGGACATCACCGGCGGGCCACAAGAGCCGGCTCCGCCGGCGCTGCCGCGCGCCTGGCTGGGGTCCCCAAGTTTCGTCACAGGAGCCGACCGTGAGGCGGTCGGGTGGCCTGACCTGCCGGGCTTAGCGCCCGCACGTAACCGTGGTTGCCCGCTCGGTGCCGTTGCTAATGGCACGCCAACGGCACGATGATCTTGCTAGCCGTGGTCGCAACCAGTCTGGGACCTGCAGAGTCTGATTGGGTGAGATGACGCAATCGTGGGAGCATCGACGTGCGGTTGGCCCGGTGGCCTGGCTGCTGATCTTGGCCGCCGTGTCGTCAGGTTGTGGTGGTGCTCGCTCCCCGCTGCCGGTGGCCGCGAGCCGGTCCGCCTCGTCCCCGTCCACGCCCGCGCTCTCACCGTCTCCTGGCCCGCTGCCTTCGCAGGTAGCTCTTGAGTCTTTGCGGATGATCACCACGCAGGTCGGCTGGGCGGTCGCGGTGGATCATAACGGCTACCCGCTTGCCGTGGTCAGGACTATTGACGGTGGCCGGGTTTGGCGGGAGGCGGGACCGCCCGGATTGAGAGGGCAAACGCTGGATGCCGCGTTCTACGGCACCCGTGAAGCGTGGGTGACCTGGAGCCCCCACAACCGGGCCTGGCCGATCACCTACCGGACCACCGACGGCGGCCGGGCCTGGACGCGGATGGGCTCTATTTCGATCGCCGCGATCGGTGCTTTCGCCCCAGATATGGTGACCGGGCAGCTCGGCTGGGTCAGCGCGTACCTCGGCGCCGCTGGCGGGAGCAGCGGCATGGCCATCTTCCGCACCACCAACGGCGGCGCCCACTGGCGGCTGATCGAGTTGACTGACTACAACAAGCAGACGCCGGGGGCGATCCCGTTTGGTTGCGATAAGGGTCATGCCGTGTTCTCCAGCGCCAGCACCGGCTGGGTCGCAGGATCGTGCGCGGGTGGCCGCCCGGCGTTCTGGGTGTCCCACGATGGCGGCCGGACCTAGCGGCACCAACCGCTGCCTGGGCCATCGGGCACCGGGACGCTCACCAACTGCCAGTGCGGCTTCACGGCGCCGGTCTTCACCTCACCGAAGGATGGGGCGCTGCTGGCAAGTGACCTACCCGGGCGGCCCGCGCTTTCGGTCGCCGTGTACCTGACCCACGACGGCGACCGAAAGCGCGGGCCGCCCGGGTAGGTCACTTGCCAGCAGCGCCCCCAGTCAGCGAACGCGCTGCTCAACCAGGCAGCCCTGGACTTCGTGACACCCGCAGCCGGATTCGCCAGCGTAATCAGCTACACCCCCTTCCGGTCTCACCTGCTGGAGACCCGTGACGGAGGCGCCACCTGGACCAGCGGGCCCGCCCGGTTCACACGCCTGAGGTACTTTGCGCCGTGAGTGCTGCTGACCGACTTGCCGGCCCCGCCGGCCAAACCGGCGACGCCGAAAGCGTCCCAGGCATCTGCCCGTGCTAATGCCGTCTGCGCGGCCAGTCCGACGCCATAGCAGAGCGTGGTCAGCACTCTGGTGGCAGGCGCGCGAAGGGCTCGTTATGTCCGCGCTGCCGCCGTCCTCAGGCCGGCCGTTTGTGCCGCGCATAACCGGTCCATCTGGTGAGCTGGCGAGTTGCCGCCGCCCGTTCGAGTCGACCGCTCATGCCGATGAGCGGTCACCCGGCGTACCCACGAGGGCACAATGTGGAGGGGTGGAACCTGCGGCGTCGATCAGCCGTCTCACAGGTGTGAGACGGCTGATGTCGGTGTGCGCGCTTCTCGGCGTCATGGCGATCAGCGCGTGCAGTTCGAGCCACTCCGGTGGCTCCGCGACTGCCACGCTAGGAACTTCGGCCGTCGTCAATGGCAATCCACAGTCAGAGTCCACGGCCCGCATCTCGACCGCGATCCGCAAGCCGACCGTGGTCGGGACGAACCGCGCACTCGCGGTTGCCGCAGCAGCCCGCGGGTTCAGACACTTCCCCGTGCCGCCCGGCTCCACCAGGGTAGAGGCCGCCCCACGACATGCCCCTCACCTGCGACGGCTCCGTGCCTACATAGGCCCGGTTGACACGTCCCTGACCCGCACGGGCTGGTGGCTCGTGCCCCTTCGCTACGACCGACTCGTGGCCTGGTACGCCGCTCATGCAGGTGCGAACGTGCGCTCCAGGTCCGTCCCTGGAGCGACGACGCCATCACCCGACGCAGAGCTGGACTGGCAAGCCCACGACGCCTCATCGGCGTACTCGGCTCCGGTCGACGTGGTCGCCTACACCCAGCTCGGCCCTCATCTCACCGCACTAAGAACCGACGTCACGCTGGCTGCTCGCGCCGATCGCACCGCCAAGACTCTGGTTCCTGCCACCGTGACCAGCATCGACATCACCAAGACGGCCATTGACGGACCTAACGCATCACCGACAACCGTGACCGTGCCCGACCAGATGCGCGTTCTCGCCGCCGCCGCCGCCTTCGACGCCCTCAAGGGCGATTTCGCCTCCACGCGAGCTCACCCTTGCGGGAGCCCGCTCGGCCTTGTCTACAACTACGCCGTGACCTTCCACTGGCCAGCCCACACCCTCGTCGTCGACCCCGGTCAGGCACTATGCGGGGTCGGTCGAGGACTCACCCTCGACCGCTCCCACCTCCCACAAACCCTCCAAGACGACTCTGAACTCGACAACGCTCTGAGGGCGGCCATTGACGGCTCCCAGCGCTGAGTGAGCATCCAGCGCCATCCGAGACGCACGCACATGCCGCTGACGGCGAGCGAAAAGGCGGGTCTCGGCTGGGCCGGATTGCCAAGGTGGGCAGGTCGGCTGCGATGCGGTGCGCCGCACCTCAGCGGACCCGCCGGAAACTTGAAGTCGCGCCGAGGCCCTGAGGAGCCTGGGGGACCTGCTGGCCGATCACGACGAGCACGGCCGGCATCATCTCAGCCAGCACTCGACTGTTACTGGCCCTAACGCTGGCAGCTTCGGCCGCTGCGCGGCGGCGTGAGTGTTATCGATGCACCTGGCCATCGCCTCGGCGATGGCCGTCGAGCCTGCGAGCTGGATCTTCAGCCGCCGTGTCTGCTGCGCACTGTCGTGGATCCGGACCGCCGCGCCCGCGATGACGGTCACCAGCCCGATCACCGCGGTGGAGATCAGCAGCGGCACGGCATGCGGATTTCCAGTGGCCGCGAGCGCCACCCCAGGCACGGCCGGGATAGCGGCAGCGGCTGCCCCGGCTGCAGCGAACGCCGAGGGCTTCCTTCCCCGGCCGACCGGATATTCCTGTTGCGGCGGTCCGTCTTGCCGGGCTGCCGCTGCGGGGCTGACGCTGGGCAAGGCCTGCGGATTCGGCACGTGGCCGGTGTCCTGCGGCGGCGGTACTTGAACGAACCGATCGAATTCTCCGTCACGCGCCCCGATGAGGAATGCCTGCCACTCGTCGGAGGTGAAGCGGAGAACCGGGCCATCGGAGTCCTTGCTGTCGCGGGGCGCCGATCCCGCCGCCGGCCAGGCTGGCTATCTCGACGCAGTTGCCGTTGGAGAAGCTCAGGAACTCTTGATCCAGGACAATTCTGAACCGAGCCTTCCCGTGCGGCCTCTGGGCGTAGCTGTTCCCACGTCCGTACCTCCTGAATGCCGTCCTATTCAGCCTACTATAACTACGCGTAACATACTATATACTGCTAAACATATCTAATCCGAAATAGGAGAGCGCCAAGCGCCAGCGCATGTTCGAACGCGAGCTGTTCGCCGAAGCAGTCATGGCCGACATGGAGCACCGCCCACTCACTGCGCACTAGTCCATGTCCTCAACCCCGGGCGGTGGCGCCACGACTTGACTAGCGATCTCAACCGGATTGGCTATCTCGCCCAAGGACCTCCCCCTGCGGCATTCCGCGCAGCATCGCTTACTATGCCGCTGGGCGCTCGTTCGGACCGGCCCGAGGGCGGCCCGAGGGCGCGCCTGACGTGGCAACCCCGGCTGGCAGAGTCGGGCACGAGAGGTGGCCGCGTTCATGTTCGGGCGGGTTTCGACTCCTGCCCGCTAGATGGGCGAATTCTTAGTCACCAGCTGGTGGCTGCGAGGTCTGGCACGCGCCTGCCACAACTGCGAAGGTGAAGAAAAAGCATCCAGAAAAGCAACCTCTACATCTGTGAGAAGGGCGCCGTGAGCACCGACTTGATTAGCGCTCTTGGAGTCATCCTGGGCGGGATTGGCGCCGTCGCAACCGTCTTCGTCGCCGTTTTCGCCATACGGCGCCAAGAGTCAGCCAACGCCCGAGCCCTCGATGCCCAGGCCCAGGCGACGCGTGAGGCTCGCGAACACGAGCGCCGCCTGCTCTTCGAGGAACGCATGTGGAACAGGCGCGTAGGCCTTTACGCTCGCATCAGTCTGGCCTTGCGCCGTTACGTAGAACAGCCACCAACTGACATTGACGGCGAGCCTATACCGGCTGCTGACGTAGTCGATCTGGCGGACCTGGTTTCGGAAGCCGAAATGCTGGCTTCTGAACCTCTCGCGGATCTGCTCAACCAATTCATGTATGACAACCCCGACGACGACAAACAGCTCGATATCTGGGGCACGTTCCAGAATGCTGCGCGAAACGAACTTGAGGTAGATCGGCTAGAACGACTCTCAAGCGGGCCGCCAGGCGCAATCACGAGTACGGAGGCCTCCCGCAACAAGCCAACGCGGCCGACGTCATAGGTGACGCTCGCGCGAAGTAGTCGCGTTTTCCGCTGATGGCCGCGACGAGGTACGCCACGTCTGGAGCATCACCCAGAACCGGTCGATCTGCATGCCGGGTACCCCTGCCTGCAGCGCAACCGGCCTTAGGCGTGTTATGTCGGTTGATCGAGGCGTGGCGCCTTGATTGTTGCCCGCCATCCGGTATGGACACGCGGCGTCATAGATCTTGAACAAGACGGGGACCGGAATCCTCTCACCGGCAGCGACAGCTCTGTGAACATGGTGGCCATCGGGACTGTCCGGTGACAGCCGTCAAGTCAGGCAGCGACTGTTACGGAGCGTAAGCGTTCGCAGCGCGCGAGCGTGCCGACTCGGAGCGGTTACAACTGCCAGGGCCATGCGGGTTGACGCACGCAGATAGTCAAATTCTGAGCGTCCTCGGCCCCGCCAGCTGCGCTCCACTGAACGCCGGCCTCGTCGATGGGGGCGATAATCTGCCGCAGTGTGCGGTGGCGCCGGTCATGCTGCCTCACACTTGCCGCCCGAAGAAGGCGGCCAGGCGGTCGATCGCAGCCGCGCCGGCAGGAGCCGGCTGCGGCTCGGCGATGGGCATGGCGTCGCGGGGAGCGTTGCCGAGCTGGGCCCGCGAGAGCGCGAGCTCGTTCTGGGCGAGGGCGTCGGGCAGGCCGGGCGGCTGCCCAGTGGCGCGAGCCAGATCCCAGCCGTGGACCAGCAGCTCGGTGATGCGCAGGTGCACGAGCATCGACCCGGGCGCGGGCCCGTAGGGCGACCCGAAGGTCCGCTCCAGTGCTCCCGGCTGGGCGAACGCCGCCTGTAGCGCTGCGGCCGAGGCGCGGTAGGCGGTGCCTGGGTCGTCACCGAGCTGGCCGGCCGATCGGTCGGGCGGTGCCTGGTCACCGACGAGCGCCGCGACCGCCAGGTTGCCGGCGACGAGATGGTTAACGAGCTGGCGCACGTCCCATTCCGGGCACGGCGTGGGCGCTGTCCACTGGGCCGCTGCGACGCCGTCAATCAGGTGCCCGGCGCCTGCGAGGGCGAGGGCAAGCGAGGTCAGCGGCTGGTCGCCGAGCGGCTGATGGCGCGTCATGGTCAACTCCCGGTTGCAAGATCATCCAGCTGTGCTGCTGGTACCAGCATCCATGGTGGGCGGCGCGGCTACCGGGTGGTCGCGGAGCGGTAGGCGCGCACTGCGAGCGGGACGCAGACCAGCAGGATCAGCGCTGACCAGCCCGCGGACATCGCGATGGCGTGCTGGCCGGCGAACGAGGCCGGCTGTGTGCCCGCGTGGTTGCCGAACAGCTGGCGGCAGGCGGTGACTGTGGCGCTGACCGGGTTCCAGTCCGCGATCGCGGCAAGCGGGCCGGGCAGGCGGCCAGGCGGGATGAACGCGTTGGACAGGAACGTGAGCGGCATCAGCACGCCGAACGTGGCGGCGCTGACCGACTCGGTGTCGCGGATGACCAGGCCGGCCAGGGCGCCGACCCAGGCCATCGCGAAGCCGAGCAGGAGCAGCAGGGCGAAGCCTGCCAGGGCAGCCGGGATGCCGTGGTGGATCCGCCAGCCGATGGCCAGCCCGGCTGCTGCCATTACCGCGCAGGAGATGACGGACAGGGCGAGGTCGGCGACGGTGCGCCCGGCGAGGACGGCGGAGCGGGCCATCGGCAGCGACCGGAACCGGTCGACCAGGCCCTTGGTCAGGTCGTCGGCCACCCCGGTCGCAGTGGTGGATGCGCCGAGCACCATCATCTGGGTGAAGATCCCGGCCATGATGAACTCGTGGTAGCTGCCGCCGGGCATGGTGATCGCGCTGCCGAACAGGTATCCGAACAGCAGCACGAAGATGACCGGCTGGAAGCTGACCATGGCCAGCTTCTCCGGGACCCGCGGGATGTGGCGCAGGTTGCGCACGGCCACGGCGGCCCCAGTGCAGGCGCCGTGCGGCGCCGGGTACTGGCGTGGCGATGGCGTTCACGCGGCCTTTCCTTCCTGGGCGCGGGCACCGGCTGCGCGGTCGCCGGCGGGGTGCCCGGTGAGGCTGAGGAACACTTCGTCGAGGGTGGGGTGGCGGACGGTGAACTGCTCGAGCGTGACGTTCGCCGCGGCGAGGGCGGCCGCCGCGGTGGCGATCTCCCGGCCGGCGCCCTGGACGGGGACGCTGGCCCGCCGGGCACCGGGCTCGATGGCTGCCGGGTTGCCTGCCACGCGGGCCAGCGCGGCGGCGGCGGCGGCGAGCTGGGCCGGCCGGGCAACGGTGATCTCCAGGCGCTCCCCGCCGAGACGCTGCTTGAGCTGCTGCGCGGTGCCCTCGGCGATCACCCGCCCGGCGGCCAGCACGGTGATCCGGTCGGCCAGCTGGTCGGCCTCCTCCAGGTACTGGGTGGTGAGCAGCACGCTGGTGCCGTCGGCGACCAGGTCCCGCACCGCCTGCCACAGCTCCAG
>WNGK01023863.1_pt1 | contig 10748 bp, 7 predicted proteins | sample 5400601 | NCBI WGS metagenome assembly WNGK01 (sample SAMN13153376, study PRJNA577476) | soil metagenome | isolation source: 60 cm soil or saprolite under Garry oak tree replicate 1 | place: USA:California | collected 2016-06-15
ACGAGGCCGCGCATGAGCTGGCTGACGCCACCGGTGCGGACGAAGCTCATCTGAAGGCGCTCTTCGCCCCGAAGCGCGGCTATATCCTGGTGCAGCGTGGGTTGACGCCCGATCGCCGCGACGCCGTGATGCGTCTCGGCCTTCCCGGGATCAATTTCGAAGACGGCTACAAGCGCTTTTATCCCGGCGGACGCATCGTCGCGCATGCCGTGGGGCAGGTCGATACCGACGACCATGGCGTTTCGGGTCTGGAGCTGGGCCTGGAGTCCAGCGTGCGCGGATCACGGGATGCCGCGCCGATCGTGCTCTCGCTCGACATGCGAATTCAATATGTGCTGGAGCACGAGATCGAAGAAGCGGCACATGACTTCCGCACCAAAGCCGCTGGCGGCATCGTGCTCAATGTCCGCACGGGCGAGGTCCTGGCGCTCGCCTCGATGCCCGACTATGAGCCCAATATGCGCCGGCTGGAGCCGGGAGACTCCACCCGCAACCGCATGACGCAAGACGTCTATGAGCTGGGCTCGATCTTCAAGATCTTCGCCTTCACCCTGGCGGTCGAAGAAAAGTCCGTGCGCCTCGATGAACCGATCTCCATCGGCAACGGCCTCAAGCTCGGCCATTACCTCATTCATGATTTCGAGCGTCTGGGCCCGACGCTCTCCGCCGCCATGGTGTTCGCGCAATCCTCCAATATTGGCACGGCCCAGATCGAGATGCGCACCGGCCCCACCAAACAGAAGCCATTCCTGCGCAAAATGGGTCTGCTCGAACCCTTAAAGACCGAGCTTCCCGAAGTCGCGGCGCCGCTCTACCCTCGCCATTGGGAAGATGTGGAAGCCGCCACCATCGCCTACGGCCATGGCATCTCCGTTAATCCCTTGGGATTTACCGCGGCTGCCGCGGCCGTCGTCAATGGCGGCACCCTGATCCAGCCCACCTTCCTCAAGCGTGACGAGGTCCAGAGCGGGGAACGCGTGATCTCCGAGGAAACCAGCCGGACCATGCGCGAGCTGATGCGCCTTGTCGTGACCGATGGGACGGGCACCAAAGCCAATGTGCCGGGTTATGATGTGGGTGGGAAAACCGGGACGGCCGAAAAGGCCGAAAACGGCTCATACGCCCATCACCTGTTGATTTCGTCTTTTTGCGGCGTGTTTCCGATCCATGATCCGAAATATCTGGTTTTCATGATGCTCGACGAGCCGCATGGCAACAGGCAGAGCGGGGGATTTGCCACCGGCGGCGCGACGGCGGCCCCGGCGGTGGGGCGCGTCATTGCCCGCATTGCGCCGCTTCTGGGCGTCCACCGCAACGACATCTTTGCCGCGGCAAATCCCTGAGTTCTTCACAATGGAACCATAATCACGGGCGAGTGTTGGGTGACGGGAAGTGGCGGCAATCGTGACAATGGGTGTGCAGCAGTTCCGCGGACTCGCGGCCGATAGCCGCGAAGTGAAGCCCGGATATTTGTTCGCGGCCTTGTCCGGTTCCAAGACCGACGGCGCCCGATTCATCGAGGATGCCGTGAAACGGGGCGCCATCGCCGTGCTCGGCGCGCCCGCGGCGTCCGATTCGGCGAGAAGCTTAGGCGTGCGCTTTATCGCGGCGGCCAATCCGCGACTGCGCCTGGCCGAGCTTGCCGCAGAATTCTATGCGGCGCAGCCCTCAACCATCGCGGCCGTGACCGGCACCAATGGCAAGACCTCCGTGGCGTCCTTCCTGCGGCAGATCTGGGCCTTTCAAGGGTGGCAGGCTGCGAGCCTGGGCACCATCGGGATCGACGCGCCGTCGGGCCATGTATCACTCGGCCATACCACTCCCGATCCGGTGCGGCTGCACGCCGAGCTCGCGCGGCTGAAGAATGAAGGCGTCGATCATCTCGCGCTCGAAGCCTCAAGCCATGGCCTGGATCAATATCGACTGGATGGGGTGAAGATTTCCGCCGCCGGCTTCACCAACATCACGCGCGACCATCTCGATTATCACGCGAGTTTCGAAAATTACCTCTCCGCGAAGCTGCGGCTGTTCCGCGAGCTGGTGAAACAGGGCGGCGTCGCGGTGGTGAATGTCGACGCGGACCATTCCGGCGACTTTCTCGCGGCGGCTGAAAAACGGCGCTTGCGCATTCTCACCGTCGGCGAACGCGGCGAGAGCGTGACGCTGGTGAGTCGCACGCCCCATGCGAGCGGGCAGGAGCTGACCGTTCGCTATTCCGAGCGCGATCACGCCATCGCATTGCCCTTGGCGGGATCGTTCCAGGCTTCCAACGCGCTGGTCGCCGCAGGGCTGGCCTTGGGCTTGGGAGATGAGGCCGACAAGGTGTTTGCCGCGCTCGCGACTCTCAAAGGCGCGCCGGGCCGGCTCGAACTCGTGGCGCGGACAGGTGAGGGCGCGCCCATCTATGTCGATTACGCGCACACGCCCGATGCCATCGAAACGGTGCTGAAGGCTTTGCGGCCACATGTGAAGGGCCGGCTGCACATCGTCTTTGGCTGCGGCGGCGACCGCGACCGCGGCAAGCGTCCGCTGATGGCTGAGGCCGCGACCCGATACGCCGATTCGGTCATCGTCACCGATGACAATCCCCGCTCGGAAGATCCGGCCGCGATCCGCCGCGAGGTCATGCTCGCTGCGCCGGGCGCGCGCGAGTTCGGGAACCGCGCCGAGGCAATCGTTCAGGCCGTTGCAGCGCTCGCGGCGGGGGACGCCTTGGTCCTCGCGGGCAAGGGCCATGAGGATTACCAGATCGTCGGCCATGAGGTGCAGCCTTTCTCGGATCGCGCCGAAGCGGTGAAAGCCGCGCGCGCCGCCGGCGGCACGGCATTGGGTCAGTCCGCATGAGCGCGCGCTCCCCCCTCTGGACCTCAGACGAAGCCGCCCGCGCCACCGGCGGAAAGGCGAACCGCGATTGGTCGGCGCACGGTATCTCCATCGACACGCGCAGCATCGAGCGCGGCGACCTCTTCGTCGCGCTGCTGGGGGATTCGCGCGATGGCCATGGCTTCGTGCCTGCCGCGCTGGAAAAGGGCGCGGCGGCGGCCCTCGTCAGTCGGGTGCCCGATGGCGTCACCTCAGGCGCGCCGCTTCTGATCGTCGGCGACACCCAGAAGGGCCTCGAAGATTTGGGCCGCGCCGCTCGCGCGCGATCCCACGCGAAAATCGTCGCGGTCACCGGAAGCGCCGGCAAGACCACGACCAAGGAAATGCTGCGCCTGATGCTGAGCACGGCCGCACCCGTCGCGGCGTCGGCTGCTTCCTACAACAATCATTGGGGCGTCCCTCTCAGCCTCGCGCGCATGAAGCGCGAAGCGGCTTTCGGCGTGTTCGAGATCGGCATGAACCATGCCGGCGAGATTCGCGCATTGAACGCGTTTGTTCGCCCCCATGTGGCGCTGATCACCACCGTCGCGCCGGCCCATCTTGAATATTTCGGGAACGTCGAAGCCATCGCCGACGCCAAGGGTGAAATTTTCGAAGGCGTGGAACCGGACGGCGCCGCCATTCTTCCCGCCGACAATCCACAATGCGATCGCCTGAAAACACACGCCCTTAATGCCGGCGTGAAGCGGATTCTCACTTTCGGAACGCGTAGCAACGCGGATGCGCGCCTTCTCTCCGCGGAAGGCCATGGCGAAGGACAGAAGATCGTCGCGGAGCTTGGCGGGAACCGCCTCGCCTTTTCGGTCGGTGCGGCCGGCGCGCATATCGCCATGAACGCGATGGCGGCGCTGCTCGCAGCACGGGAATTGGGCGTGGAAATAAAGACGGCATCCCAAGCGCTCGTGAATTTCGTCGCCCTCAAGGGACGCGGCGCGCGCTTTACGGCAGGCGATATCGACGTCATCGATGAGAGCTACAACGCCAATCCCGCCTCCATGATCGCGGCGCTCGGTCTGTTGGGCCAGACTCGGCCCAAGCCGCACGGGCGGCGGATCGCGGTGTTGGGGGACATGTTGGAGCTCGGTGCCGACAGCGCGCGCCTGCATGCTGCGCTTGCCAAGGACATTGCGGCGGTGGCTGCTGATCTTGTCTTTCTCTGCGGCCCGCACATGGCTGCGCTTTGGCAAGCGGTCCCTGAGCGCAAACGCGGAGCCTACGCGGAATTATCCACCGAGCTGGCGCCCGAACTGATGCGGAATCTGCGCGCGGGCGATGTCGTGCTGGTCAAAGGCTCATTCGGCAGCCGCATGTCGGTCATCATCGATGCGCTGAAATCGCGCGAAGCCGCGACGGCTTAGGGGGAAACTTTGTTCTATCAATTCCTGGTGCCGCTGGCCGACGACTACCGGATCTTCAACGTGTTCCGCTATCTCACCTTCCGCACCGGCGGCTCGGTGATGACGGCGCTTCTCATCTGTTTTGTCATCGGGCCCGCTTTCATCCGCCGGCTGAAACTGGCCCAAGGCAAGGGACAGCCGATCCGCAGCGATGGTCCGCAGCGGCATATCGTCGAAAAACAAGGTACGCCAACCATGGGCGGACTTCTGATCCTGGTTGCGCTGGTGCTCTCGACATTGCTGTGGGCGGACCTTTCCAATCTCTACGTTTGGGCCGTGCTGCTGGTCACGGTCTCGTTCGGTCTGCTCGGCTTCATGGATGATTATCTGAAGGTCACCAAACGCACGTCGGCCGGTATCAGCGCACGCATGAAGCTGGTCGTGCAATTCCTGGCGGCGGCCTCGGCGGTATTCTTCCTGGTGCGGTTGCAAGCCCCGCCTTTGACCGGCGCGGTCGCGATACCGTTCATCAAAGGCGCCCTGATTCAGCTCGGCTGGGCCTACATTTTCTTCGGCGCGCTGGTCATCGTCGGTTCGTCAAACGCAGTTAATCTCACCGACGGTCTGGACGGGCTCGCCATCGTCCCGGTGATGATCGCGGCGGGCACGTTTCTGCTGATCTCATATCTTGTGGGCAATATCCGCTTCGCCGACTATCTCCAGATCAATTACGTCCCTGGAACCGGCGAGCTGGCGATTCTTCTCGGCGCGCTGATCGGATCGGGCCTTGGCTTCCTGTGGTTCAACGCGCCCCCGGCCATGGTGTTCATGGGCGACACGGGTTCACTGGCGCTGGGCGGTGTTCTGGGTGCGACGGCGGTCGCGGTGAAGCACGAGCTGGTGTTGGTGATCGTCGGCGGACTGTTCGTGATGGAAGCCGTTTCCGTCATGGTGCAGGTGGTCTCTTTCAAGACCACGGGCAAGCGCGTGTTTCGCATGGCGCCGATCCATCACCATTTCGAGCAGCTCGGCTGGCGCGAGCCGACCATCGTGATCCGTTTTTGGATCATCTCCGTCATATTGGCTCTGGTCGGTCTTTCGACCCTCAAACTGCGCTGAGGCGGCGATGATCGAAGTCACCGGGTTTGCAGGCAAGACGGTCGGAATATTCGGCCTGGCGCGTTCCGGGCTCTCGGCGATCCGCTCGCTGAAGGCCGGAGGCGCTTCGGTCCTTGCCTGGGACGACAAGGAATCGACCCGCCTGATGGCTACCGCTGAAGGCGCCGTGCCGCAGCATTGGGAACAATGGCCGTGGGCGACGATGGCCGCCCTTATCCTCAGTCCCGGTGTGCCCCTGACCCATCCGGAGCCTCATGGAATCGTGCGCCGAGCGCGCGAAGCAGGTACCGACGTGATCGGCGACGTCGAGCTGTTTGCCCGTACGGTCAAGCCGGCAGGACAGACGAGAAGCGCCGCGCCCATTATTGCGGTGACAGGGACCAACGGCAAATCCACCACCACAGCGCTGATCGGGCACATCCTGCAGTCCTGCGGCCTGGACGCGCAGGTCGGCGGCAATATCGGCAGGCCGGCGCTCGATCTCGCAGCCCCCGGACCGAACACCGTCTATGTGTTGGAGGTCTCCTCCTATCAAATCGATCTCGCGCCGGGACTCGTCCCCGACGTGGCGCTGCTTACGAATCTTTCGCCCGATCATATCGATCGCCACGGCTCGATGGCCGGTTATGCGACGGTGAAGGAAAAGCTCCTCGCCCAGGCAGCCGCCGACGGATATGTCGCAGTCGGCGTCGACGATCCGGATTCGGCGGTGATCTACACCAAGCTTGGCGCGGGGTCTTCGTCATCGACGGGAAATTGTATGATTCTTGGGATCAGCCTGCCGCGGAAATCGGCGATCTGAAAGCGGCGGCGCATCTTCCCGGCGCGCATAATTGGCAGAACGCTGCCCTTGCCTATGCCGCGTTGCGCCGGCTGCTGCGCGATCCTCGGGCGATCATGCAAGCGATCACGCGTTTTCCCGGTCTGGCGCATCGTATCGAAGACGTCGGGCGCATCGGCAGGACGCGCTTCATCAATGATTCCAAGGCGACCAATGCCGATGCCGCTGCGCGGGCGCTGGCATGCTATTCCGACATTTTCTGGATCGCGGGCGGCAAGCCCAAGGAGGGCGGCATCGCCGATCTGGAACCTTACTTCCCTCGGCTGCGCAAGGCCTATCTCATCGGCGAAGCTGCCGAAGCATTTGGACGCACGCTGGCAGGAAAGGTGGACGTGGTGCAGTCGGGCACGCTGGAGCGCGCGGTGCACGCCGCCTACGAGGACGCGCAAATGAGCGCGGTGCCCGACCCAGTCGTGTTGCTCTCTCCAGCTTGCGCCTCGTTCGATCAGTTTCGCGATTTCGAACATCGCGGCGACATGTTCCGTGAAATGGTAAAAATATTGAGCGAATCACAAACCCCGGCAATTCGGAGTGCAGGATCAGCATGACTCTTTCGCGCGTCGACAATTCCGGTTTTGCTCGCTGGTGGTGGACGGTGGACCGCATCAGCCTGATGGCCATTCTGGGGCTGATGGCGATTGGGCTGGTCCTTGCCTTCGCCGCAAGTCCCGCGGCGACGGGACATGCCAACTCGGACGGGAATTTCTCTTATGCGTTGAAGCAAGTTGCTTTCGCGGCCACGGCCCTGTTCATCTTGATCGGGGCGTCGCTGCTGGATTTCAAGCAGGCGCGCGCCGCAGCCGCGGCCGTCTTCGCCTTGGCTCTCATCGGCGCGGTTCTGGCGCTCACTATCGGCGTGGATGTGAACGGCGCCCATCGTTGGCTCGAATTGGGCGGCCTCAAGCTCGAGCCCTCGGAATTCCTCAAGCCCGCCTTTGCAATTTTGGCCGCCGCTTTTTTGGCCGATAAGCTCAAGCGCGGCTTTCCCGGCGAAGCGGTGACGCTCGCCATGCTTGTGCCGGCGATCGTCGTTCTTCTGCTCCAGCCCGACGTCGGGCAGACCGCGCTGCTCACCACGCTTTGCGTTGCCATGCTGTTTTTCGCCGGGCTTGCCTATTACTGGCTCGCGGCCTTTGCCGCCGGTGCCGCGGGTCTTGCCGCGATCGCCTATATTATTCATCCGCATGTGCGTGAACGGATCGCACAATTCATGGATGCTGGCGGCTACCAGACCGGTCTTGCGCTCAAGGCCTTCGAGGCGGGTGGCATCACGGGGGTCGGACCTGGCTCGGGCACGATCAAATATCGGCTTCCCGATGCCCACACGGATTTCATCTTTGCCGTTGCAGGCGAGGAATTCGGCGTCGCGCTCTGCGTTCTGATCGCAGTATTGTTCGGCGTCGTGACGATACGGCTGTTGCTGCGCGCCGCGCGGTCGCGCGATCCATTCGCACAGCTGGCAGGGGCAGGGCTCGCGCTGGTCATCGGCCTGCAGGCCTTCATCAATATGGGCGTGTCGCTTTCGATTCTTCCTGCGAAGGGCATGACTCTGCCGCTCATCTCCTATGGCGGGTCCTCGCTCTTCGCTGTGGCACTGACCTTGGGGTTTGCGCTCGGTCTCACGCGTCAGCGCCCGGCCCTGCCGGAAGAGGCCACGCGATGAGCGCACCGTTCGTACTCGCGGCCGGCGGGACCGGTGGCCATCTCTTTCCAGCGCAGGCGCTGGCCGGTGAATTGATGCGCCGCGGCGGGCGGGTGGTGGTGATGACGGACGGGCGCGGCCACAATTACGGCAATGCCTTCCCGGGGGCTGAAATCGCCACGGTGCCGGCCGCAACCTTTGTCGGCCGTTCGTTCTTAGGACGGTTCGCAGCGCTCGGCGTGATCACCTTGGGCGTCGTCACCGCGCTGATGAAACTGGTGAACCTGCGCCCGCGCGCCGTGGTGGGTTTCGGCGGCTATCCGAGCCTTCCGGTGATGATGGCCGCGTCGCTCGCCCGGGTCCCCTCCGCGCTGCACGAGCAGAATGCCGTGCTCGGCCGGGTGAACCGCCTGCTCGCGCCACGCGTGGCGAAAATCGCGGCAACCTTCCCCTTCGCGCGGTTCGCGCCCAAGGACTCCGCGCGCGTGGTCTTCACGGGCAATCCGGTGCGCCCTGAAGCAGCCGCGCTGAGGAACGGAAACTATTCCCCGCCGACGGAGGGCGGGCCTATCCGCTTGTTGATCTTCGGCGGCAGCCAGGGCGCACGTGTCTTGTCGGAGCTCGTGCCCCAAGCTCTGGCGCTTTTGCCCCAAGACCTCCGCGCGCGGCTCGACATCACTCAGCAGGTCCGCGCCGACGATCTGGAGATGGTGGAAAGCGCCTATCGCGCGACCGGGCTGAAAGCCCAGGTGGCGAAATTCTTTACCGACCTGCCGCGGCGCATGGGCGAAGCGCATCTCATCATCGCGCGCAGCGGGGCTTCGACACTTTCCGAGCTCACGGTTATCGGCCGTCCCGCCATCCTTATTCCTTATCCCTTTGCCATGGACGACCATCAGGCCGCCAATGCTGCCGTTCTGGATAAAGCCGGTGCGGCTTGGGTCGTCAGGCAAGATGCCTTGGATGCGGCTGGTCTCTCGCAGCTGTTGATGGATATTCTCACCCATCCGCAGAGTCTCAGCGATCACGCAGCTGCTGCCAAAGCCTTGGGCCATCCGGACGCGGCCGAACGTCTGGCCGATCTGGCCGAACATCTGGCGGAAAGCAGGCCCCGTTGAGCGCGATGCTGCATCAAATCGATGCCATGCGGGTGCCGCTGTCCATTGGCGCCATCCATTTCATCGGGATCGGCGGCATTGGCATGAGCGGCATCGCCGAAGTGATGCGCAATCTCGGCTATCGGGTGCAAGGCTCCGATTCGGCCGATAGCGCGAATGTCAAACGGCTGCGCGAGCTGGGCATTGCGGTGGCGATCGGCCAGCGCGCCGAAAACCTCGGCGAGGCGCAAGTGGTGGTTTATTCCTCGGCCGTCAAGCCGGACAATCCCGAATTCGCGGCCGCGCGCACGGCGGGGCTTCCCATCGTTCGGCGTGCGGAAATGCTCGCCGAGCTGATGCGGCTGAAGCGCTGCGTCGCCATCGCCGGCACCCACGGCAAGACCACGACCACGACCATGGTAGCGGCGCTGCTCGATGGCGGTGGTCTCGATCCGACCGTCGTGAATGGCGGCATCATCAATGCTTATGGCACCAATGCGCGACTCGGCGCCGGCGACTGGATGGTGGTGGAAGCCGATGAATCGGACGGCACCTTCCTGCGCCTTCCCGCGACCGCCGCCATCGTCACCAATGTCGACCCCGAGCATCTCGACCATTATGGCGATTTCGACAAGGTCAGGATGGCGTTCCAGACCTTTGTCGAGAACCTTCCCTTCTACGGTTTCGCCGTGATGTGCGCCGATCATCCCGAGGTGCAAGCGATGATCGCGCGCATCCGCGATAAACGCATCATCAGCTATGGTTTCAGTCTGCAGGCCGACGCGCGCGCGGTGAACGTTTCCTTTTCCCAAGGGGCGTCGCATTTCGATGCGGTGTTCCGCGACCGCCGCAAGGGTACGGAAATCACGCTTGCCGATCTGCGCCTTCCCATGCCGGGCGAGCACAATGTCTCCAATGCCATCGCCGCCATCACGGTCGCGCGCGAGCTCGGCGTTGGGACAGAGGCAATCCGCAATGCGCTGAACAATTTCGGCGGCGTGAAACGGCGCTTCACGCGCGTCGGCGAGTGGAAGGGCGCCGCAATCATCGACGATTACGGCCATCACCCAGTGGAGATCGCGGCGGTGCTGAGGGCGGCCCGGCAGGCCTTTTCCGGCCCCATCATCGCGATCATGCAGCCGCATCGTTACACGCGGCTGCGCGATCTCTTCGAGCAGTTCTGCACCTGCATGAACAGTGCCGACACCGCGATCATTGCGCCGGTTTACGCAGCCGGCGAGCCGCCGATCGAAGGCATCAACCGTGATTCCCTGATCGAAGGTTTGCGGCGGCACGGACATAAGCATGTCCTGGCGATCAACGGGTCGGATGATTTGGCTCCTCTCGTCGCTTCCCTCGCGCGGCCAGGCGGCGCCATTGTCTGCCTGGGCGCGGGTTCCATTACCGGATGGGCGGCCGGTCTCGAAGCGGCGCTGACATCGCAGGAGGCCAAGGCATGACGACCTCCTTGCATCCGCCACCACCGGCCGTGCGCGGCACCTATGCCGAAAAGGCGAGCCTCAAGGATCTCGTCTGGTTTCGCGCCGGCGGGCCGGCGGAGATTCTCTTCCGCCCCGCCGATATCGACGATCTCTGCGCCTTCATGGCGGCAAAGCCAGCCGATGTTCCGGTGACCGCGATCGGCGTCGGGTCGAATCTGTTGATCCGCGATGGCGGCATCCAAGGTGTGGTGATCCGGCTTCCGGCTGCATTCGGTCGTATCGAGCGGGACGGCGACACACGCATACGCGCGGGCGCCGCGGCGCTCGATGCGGCGGTCGCGCGCGTAGAGGCCGATGCGGGGATCGCCGGGCTGGAATTTCTGCGCG
>WNGK01010995.1_pt1 | contig 10747 bp, 8 predicted proteins | sample 5400601 | NCBI WGS metagenome assembly WNGK01 (sample SAMN13153376, study PRJNA577476) | soil metagenome | isolation source: 60 cm soil or saprolite under Garry oak tree replicate 1 | place: USA:California | collected 2016-06-15
TAAGGCCTGGGGTCGACGGCGGCCGATGGTGGTCGGTGGCGAACTCCCAGCATCGGCCAACGTCGGTGCCGGCCGGCGGCGTTGGCTGTACGGCTTGGCTGTACGTCGCTCCCTCCCGTGCAGGCGGGGAGATAGCCACTTGAGTCTGTAAGCCTCACGGTCCCGAAACGTCTCGGTGGCGTTTCCTCAAGTGTCCTGTCGCTTCCTCTGGGGCCCGCCTGAACTCAAACGGCGCGGCCTCGTGATCTTTCGTGACCTCCTGGAACCGCCCGTTTCCGGGAATGCGTGATCCGGCTGTGATCCGGCTGAGGTCCAGATCAAACCAACGAAGTGTTTGCGGAACCCGACTGGCGGGACACCTTTCGATTCCCTGCGAGTGGACCCGAGTTCCCACAATGCGAACACCCCTCGCGAGTTCGGCGGCCGGCCGCTGAGCTTGGATTCCCTCCCCTCCGAGCTTCGCGAGGCTTAGGCCTGCATTGGCCTGACCTAGAGTTTGTGAGGTCAGTCTTGAGCTGGGCAGCGGTGACCGTTGACTGGGTTTGAGCCCTCGGTTGCCCCGATAGAGCCGCTTCGTAAGTCGATCGGCCTGGCGAAGATGCCGCCCCTGCCGCAATCTATTTACGGTTGCAGGTAGCAGCGCGGTGAGACTACTGGGACGGGAGCACGAATGTGCGCGAATCGATGCGCTCATCGATCGCGTGGGGGCCCGTCAGGGAGACAATCTTGTTGTCCGGGGCGAACCCGGGATTGGCAAGACGGCGCTGCTTGACTATGCCGCTGCGCGGGCCAGCTCAGTCCTGGTCTTGCGCGCGGTTGGCAGGCAGACGGAGCTGGAGCTGGCATACGCCGCCATGCTTGAGCTCCTGCGGCCGCAAGCAGCGAGGATCGATGAATTGCCTGGTCATCAGGGAGACGCCCTCCGGGCTGCTCTCGGAATCGCAGGAGGAGCGCCCGGGCGCTTCCATGTCTACGCGGCGACGCTCGCTTTCCTTGCCCTGATGGCGGAGCACCGCCCGCTTCTGCTCCTCCTCGATGACGTGCAGTGGCTTGACCAAGCATCTCTCCAGGCGCTCCTTTTCGCGACGAGGCGCCTGGGGCAAGACGCGGTCGGGATACTGTTCGCGGTCAGGGACGATGAGGCCGCTCCCCGACTAGAGGGCATCGAGGAGCTGCATCTCAGCGGGCTCGATCCAAAGGCAGCGGCGCAGCTGTTGAGTGAGGTTGACCCCGATCTGGACGTCGCCGTCCAGGTCCGGCTTGCCGAGGCAACCGGCGGGAATCCCCTGGCGTTGCTGGAGCTTCCAGGGCTACTCGACCAAGCACAGCGCACGGGACGTGGTCCGCTCCCGAAGCCTCTACGAGGTGGGCATGCCGCGGCTCATATCTTCGCCGAGCGCATCCGTGCATTGCCTGTCGAAACCCAGCTGGCACTTGTGGGTGTGTCTGTGACCGAGGCCGACGACATCGGGCTGCTTGCTGCGGTAGTCTCTGCACTCGGCTTGGACGTTTCAGCGTTAGAGCCGGCAGAGCATGCGGGGCTGTTGGTGATTGCTGGTGGGCGGTTCGGATTCCGCCATCCGCTGGCTCGATCCGCAGCGTATGAGAGCGCGGCGCCGGAGGTTCGGCGGCGAGCGCATCGGGCGCAGGCGGCCGCTCTTGAGGGCACGCCGCAGCACGATATTCGGATCTGGCACCTGGCGCTTGGAGCCGAAGGCCCGGACGAGGATCTCGCGGCTGAGCTCTTCGCGAGCGGAACCCTGGTCGCAGCGGCGAGCTCCGCCGCCAGTGCTCCCAGGCTGGAATGCGCGGCCCGCCTCACACCCGATCCACGGCGCCGGGCGGAGCGGATGGTGGCTGCAGCCGACGCCACCCGGATGGCGGGCCGCGCCGACTCGGCGCTGGCCCTCGCCAACCGAGCCTTCGAGCTCACCGACGATCCGGTGGTGGCGGCGCAAGCACAGCGGGTGATCGCGCTGGTCGAGGGATGGAATCGCGGAGCTGGTGCCGCGGCAGCCGAGCGCTTGGTGTCGGCAGCCTCCACGATCGAAGACACCGATCCTGGTCTGGCCGTGAATCTGTATGCGGAGTCAGTCGAGCTATGGTGGGCGGCGGGGCAGCAACAGCGAGCCCATGACGTGATGACTAGGGCGTGGGGCCTCGACTGGCCGCGAGGTGGTCGCACGGAGGTGCATCTTGCACTGCGCTACGGGGACGCTCTTGCTGGAATTGGAGAATATCTAGAGGCGGAGCAGCTCCACCTGCATGCCACTGCAGTGGTCGAACAGCCCTTGCCCGAGGGCGATCCGATGCTGGAGCTCGAGATCGCTGAAGCGCTCTTCATGGTTCACGAGAATGACCGTGCCCGCGCGATAGCCCTTTCGGGCCTTGAGCACGCGCGTCAGCGAAGTGACCTCGCCGTGCTGCCCGCTGGGCTCGAGCTCTTGGCCATGCTCGAGGCGCGTGCAGGCATGCTCGCCGCGTCTGAGGCAGCCGCGTCAGAGGGGCTCGCTCTCGCGCGCGCACTCGAAGACGGCCACGAGACACTCCATATGCTCGGTACGCTCGCCTGGGTCGAGGCGATGAAGGGAAACGAAGAGGAATGCCGGGCCCACATTGCCCAGGGTGAAGAGTTCCTCGGCGTTTCCGGGCCGAACGCGCTTTTCGACCGGTCGGGGCTTGGCCTCCTAGAGCTCAGTCTGGGTAGGGCGGAGCAGGCCAGTGCGGTTCTCGATTCGGTGCGGCAGACCTGGCGGGGGCGCATTGATGACGCTACCGGTCCGCGTCCATTCCTCGCCAACCTGGTTGAGGCGCAGGTGCGCAGCGGACGCCGCGCGGAAGCTGAACGGCACCTTGCGGCGCTCGAGGACCAGGCAGATCGAAGGGGGCGAGCGATCGCTATAGCCGCGGCGGCTCGTTGCCGCGGGTTGCTAGTTGCCGACGCCAGCGTGGACGAGGTGTTCGCTAAGGCGCTCTTTTGGCACGCTCGCGCCGGGAACCCGTTCGAGGAAGCCCGGACGCGACTGTGCCTCGGCGAGCGGTTGCGCCGCGCCAAGCGCCAGAGGGATGCCCGCCATCAGCTGCGAGAGGCGCTTGCCGGCTTTGAAGCTGCGGGCGCGGTGATATTCGCTGAGCGGGCGAGTGACGAACTGGCCCTGCTCGGGGATCGGCCCCGGCGACCGGTCGGTGATGCACTCAGTCCTCAGGAGTTCCAGGTCGCCTCCCTCGTGGCGCAGGGCCTGCGCAACCGGGAGATCGCGACCAATCTCTTCTTGAGCCCCAAGACGATCGAGACGCATCTGGCCCACGTCTTCCGCAAGATGAGCGTGAAGTCGCGAACGGAGCTTGCAGTCGCGCTCTCGCAGAGACAACGTTCAGGGTAAATCCCGATTGATCCGGTGAATGCAGCGGCCTAGGGTCGATCCCATCATGCGAAGGGAGAGACTGCAATGAGACGACTCTTGGGCCTCGCCGCCGCGGCGATCGCGTGCTTGTTTTCAGCCATGCCGGTGGGTGCGATCACGAATGGGGTTCCCGATGGCAACGCCCACCCCCAAGTCGGGGTCGTCGTGGCCGAGTTCCACGGCGGACGCCACTACGGCTGCAGCGGCACGTTGCTCTCGCCGACATTGTTCCTGCTCGCTGCGCACTGCGACCTGTCGTTCCTGCAGCCGACAGGTCTCTGGGTCTACTTCAACCCCACCTTGTCTGACCCCAACACCATCCCGGCCGGTGACCTGCACGCGGGGACCTTTGTCGCCGACCCCGAGTTCCAGCCCAACCCCGGCCGGAAGGACGCGGGGCTCGACAGCCACGACATCGCTGTGATCCTCCTCGGTTCGCCTTTGACCGGAATCACCCCCGCGTCACTGCCGCCCGCCGGACTCCTGGACCAGCTCGCTTCGAAGAACGGGCTGCACGATGCCGTGTTCACAAACGTCGGCTACGGGGCGAGTGGCTTCTCACAGGGTGGCGGGCCTCCCGAACCCGAGTTTTCGGGGCTACGCGCGGACTCCGCCTCCAGCTTCATGTCGCTGGAGAACGCATATCTGCGCCTCTCGGAGAACCAGGCGACCGGCAACGGCGGCACCTGCCTTTTCGACTCCGGCGGCCCCCAGTTTCTCGGTGGCTCGAACATGCTCGTGAGCATCACGGTCGATGGCGACCAATACTGCACCGCGCTCGACGTCAACTACCGGCTGGACACGCCCTCCGCACGGTCGTTCCTCAGCACGTACGTCTTGTTGCCATAGCCTGCGATGAAACCGCAATTGCGCTCAACGGTGTCGTGACCTCCCAGATCCCCTTGAGTCGCTGGACGGATCCTGACGACTAAAGGCTTGGAGGCATCGAAATTGATGAGAGCACCCTTCGAAGATCGCCGTAAATGTATCCCGCTCCTCTCGTATGACGCATCTGTTGACAAGGAGGATGAAGAGTGCAGAAGCGACATCTGATCACCGGAGTGGCCACCATCGCGTTCCTGCTCGTTGCGTTGTTGGCGAGCACTGCTCCTGTGAGTGCGACCTACCCCGGCGTCAATGGCCGGCTCGCGTTCGGCATGTTCGTAGGCGGGAACGTGGAGATCTTCTCCGTGCTGCCGAACGGGCACGATCTTTCCCAGTTGACGGACATCCCGGGCTTTAACGCGTGTGCGGACTACTCTCCGAACGGACGATCCATTGCCTGGTGCGCTGGAACTGCGCCGGGTATCGATGAGATCTGGGCCATGGACGCCAACGGCAAAGATCAGCATCAGGTGACCCATATCGGTGGGTTCATGACCTTCCCTAACTACTCGCCAGACGGTACCCGCATCGCCTTTAGCGGTAACCTCCCCGGTGACAGCAAGGCGGCCATTTTCGTGATCGGGACGGACGGTTCGGGCCTGATCCGGCTAACTGACGACTCGAGCAACAGCACTTTCGCCGTCTGGTCGCCCGATGGCGCAAGGATCGCCTTCGAAAGTGATCGCACCGGTCTGACGCAGGTATGGGTGATGAATTCGGACGGCACGAATCCGCTGGAGCTGACGACTGATCCGTTTCCCAAGACACAGGTTCCCGATTGGAGTCCCGACGGGACGAAGATCGCCTTCTCGAGCGTCGACGCAACAGGTGGCCCCGACATTTTTGTGATGGACAGCGACGGGTCGGGCGCTACGCAGCTGACCAGCCACGAGGCAGTCAACTTCGCCCCCCGCTGGTCACCCGACGGAACGATGATCGCGTTTGTCACCAGCCGTGACATGCCACCGGCGGCCCGTGTCGTCTACGTCATGAAGGCCGACGGCAACGATCAGCACGCGGTTCATCCAGGCGGCCGACAGCTCGCCCCCTCATGGCAGCCATTGCCACTGGACCATGAGACCAATTAAAACCGCACGCGCGCCCACAGATATAAGGATTTACTCGATTTGGTTCTGGCGCTCCAACGAGAGGCTGCAATCGCTCTCCGCCGCGATGCGGACCAGCGCGACCCGTTCATCGAGCCGCCGAAGACGAACTCGCCACTGCCGACCGAGACCCCAGCGAGCTCGAGCTCGTCTTCATGCGAAAGTCACGGGATAGGCGTGCTGCCGATAGGTGAGGCAGCACTTCGGCTCGGCATGAGTCGCGCGCAGCTCGAGACGATGATCGACCGCGGTGCAGTCGAAGCTTTGCCGACTGGCTGGTTTGCATTTGCGTAGGATTACATGAGCATCGAGCGACGGTCGCGCCAAGGTTCGCTCGATCATTAGAGAGCAATGGAAGACAATCCCAACCCCGCGGAAGAGCCGGCAGTAGGGGCCCGCACAAAGGAAGGAATCCGCGCACGTAGGGTGCCGCCCGTGAGCCGCTTACGCGGAAGAGGATCGCCGAACGGGCATACTTGATCTCCCAATCGGAGCAAGCTGGCAGCGACGAGGAGAACTGGCTTCGGGCCGAGCGGGAGTTGCTGGAGGACCAGTAACTGCCGGAGCGCTGACGTACTTGCTGTCCTGGCCGCCGACAGGATGACCAAGAGCACGATCGCGGCCGGCTACCGCCTGGCACAACAAGATTTTGGAGTTCGGGCTGAGCCCGAGGTCGAAGGCGAGGTCGCGCGCCAGGGCCGCAACCAGATGTTCGTGGGCATGCATCCGGAGCGCAATTGAAACGGTATGTTGGCAGGCCCCTCTCGTTACCTAGTTAGCGGCCTTGGCCAGCAATGGCCGAGCCCCCAATGAAGCTTCTCCGTCCGCCGTACGCTCGAACAATGAGTGAGACAGCAGCGAAAACGGTTTGCTTCATTGCGGGCTGTGACAAAGAGGCGGTTGGCGACGTCACCGTGTGGCCGCAACCACCTGGTGCTCTCAAGGGCAATGAGCCGCCGGTCGCCAAGGTGGTTCCCCTGTGTGCTGAGCACCTTGAGGCAGCCCAGATCAAATCGGAGGATTTCTTCAAGGAGCATCCCCTCAAAGCCGCCCTGTAGCGTGGTGCGTCTCGCGTAGGAATCCGCAGGCACGGAAGCTTGGAACTCCTCGTTGAATCTTCGGGCCCTGCCCGCAATCTCCTCCAGACCCTCCATCTCGTCCCAGAGATGACTCGTGTGCAACGGGCGCGCCCTTCCACAAATAGATCCAAACCGCAGGCCGCACGGTGCAGACAAGAAGTGCTTTCCGCTTGAAGAGGGCAGCTGGCCAAGGTGCAATGCTCGGTGTCGCTCTTCTGCGTGTCTGCGTCGTCCGGTCGTTCCATCGACGTACGACTCGAATTCGTCGATTTCGTCCTCTCGTTCCCGGTGTGCGTTGACTAGATGGTTTCGCAAGTCGAACCAGTCCCCAGAGGCCGGCCACGAGGAATCGTGCGTGTGGCGCACGGAAACGTCAGCCACGGACGCTCTGCTGCGGTAAGTCATTAACCAAGTTCGGCATGCCGATAACGAGCACGTCAGCCCACTTGGTCGCTCCGACCTTACATGTTGGGTCGTCGCGCGCAACAGATTCAGCATCAAAACGAGGTGCGTGCTTGGCCGTCCTTCTCAGCAAACTCCGGCCTGAATCTCCTGGGTTCTGAGTACACCGGGGGGTTTGGGGCTTCATCCGTTTCGCTGGCAATGACCAGCCCTCACCCGGTCGCCCACCACAAAAACCGAGGGCATCCGCTAAAACCGAGGGCTTCGGGTTCAGGAATCAGCCGGCCGATTCAGCGCCCCTTGCAAATCAATCGTGAGCGAGCGTCTTCGCAGTCTGTTGGCAGTACGGCTGGCTGTACTTATTGTGCGGAGCGGGGGAGCTCAACTCGCCCCAAAACTACCGATTCTGAACACGAAAGCGCCAAGTAGAGATTGGCAGGGGCGGAAGGATTCGAACCCTCGGCCCTCGGTTTTGGAGTTCGTTGCCAGCGGTCGATTGTAGTCGGCAGGGGTAGGTATCGTACTTGAGGGGTCGGCTGAAGTCGGCCCTGGTCGGCGCCGTTGGCTGTACTTCTTGGCTGTACACAAAGTAGGTCCCAGAAGGAGGACGAGCTGCCTCTCTAACGGCCAGGCCTACCTGCCCACAGTCATCGTTGCCGTTTGACCAGTTACAGCCCGTGGGATGTCTAAAGCGTCTCGAGAGGGACACGCCCTACCGCACGAGAGCTCATGGATTTGGGACGTAACGCCTATAAGCGTTTAACTTACGACGCGGATCGCAGCACGTGTCGGAGCTGGGGCACCGATGGGGCACCCTGCGTTCCCTCTTCGGTCTGGTAGATGCGACAGCCCAAGCTAGCCGGCGCTTCTCGCCCTGCAAATGGGTCGCGGCCGTTGACGACGAACGTCGGCGAGCCGTGAAAGTCGAAATGCTCTGCGTCTTCCAGCGAATCAATGCGCTGAAGCGTGATTTGCACGTCTTCGTGTCCGATGTCGACCAGCGCTTGCCGCAGCCGCCGTTCAGCCAGTTCCCAATGCGGGCAGCCGTCGGAGAACTGGATGCTGACTTTCACGACTGCGGTGAAGCTCCCAGTTTAGTGGCCCGAAGCCTCGCCCTTAGCGCTAGCGCGGATGAACTTCTCCGGATTCTTGTCGAAGCTCACTTTGCAGCCGGCGGAGCAGAAGTAGTAGGCCTTGCCGTCGTGGAAGGAGCGGTACTCGGCAGTCGCAGTTTCGACCGTCATCTCGCATACCGGATCAATCGCAGTTGTCTCGCCTGTCACGTCATCTCCTTGACCCGTTCGGGCATCTTGGCTGATCGGCGCAGCGTCATACGATGCGACCTCGACCACGGGGTCAGCAGGCGAGCGAGCGCCGACGACCGGTCGACTGGTCTTGGGCTTGAAACCTCGAAGGCGGTTCGAGTTCGATACCACTGACAGCGAGCTGAGCGCCATCGCTCCCGCCGCGATCATTGGGCTCAACCGAAGGCCCAGGAACGGATAGAGAATGCCAGCCGCGATCGGGATGCCAACGATGTTGTAGGCAAACGCGAAGAACAGGTTCTGACGGATATTGCGCATGGTCGCCCGACTCAAATTGATTGCCGTGACGACCCCGGTCAGGGAGCCAGAAATCAAGGTGATGTCTGAAGCCTCAATGGCGACATCCGTACCCGTACCTATTGCCATGCCAACATTCGCCTGGGCCAAGGCTGGTGCGTCATTGATCCCATCGCCAACCATGGCAACGACTCGATGCTCCTCCTGAAGCCGCCGCACTTCGAGTGCCTTCTTGTCGGGCATGATCTCGGCCAGCACGCGCTCGATGCCTGCCTGGCGTGCAATGGCGGCTGCTGTTTTGCCGGTTGTCGCCGGTGATCATGACCACCGTGACACCGAGGTTACGGAGTGCGGCGACGGCTGCCGCTGAGTCGTCCTTGATAGTGTCGGCGACCCCGACTACGCCCGAAAGCTTGCCATCCACCACCGCCCCCATCGGTGTCTTGCCGTCTGACGAGAGCCGCAGTGCGACCTCCGCGAATCCGTCAAGTGCGACGCCTGCGCCCTGGATAAATCGCTCGTTACCGACCAGGACCTTCCGTCCATCGATGGTGGCCCGGACACCTTTTCCGGTCACCGACTCGAAGTCCGTCGGTTGGACCAGTTCGACACCACGCCCTTTGGCACCGGCGACGATTGCGGCCCCGAGCGGGTGCTCGGAAGTTTGCTCGGCCGAGGCCACCAGCCGCAGCAGATTGTTCTCGGCAAGATCGCCGATGGCGATGACATCAGTAAGAGTTGGCGCGCCTCGGGTGATCGTCCCCGTCTTGTCTAGCACTACGGTGTCGATCTTCTGCGCGGTCTCCAGAGCCTCGGCCGAGCGGATGACCATGATGGCAAGCGGGGTGGCGAGGCCAAGAGCGCACGGGCACGCGATGATCAGAACGGCTACCGCGCTGACGAGGGCGAGGGTAAGGCTTGGTGGCGGACCAGCCACGAACCAAACCACGAAGGTTGCGATCGCGATGCTCATCACCACCGGAACGAAATAGCTGGCAACGACGTCTGCCAATCGCTGGATCGGCGCCTTCGAGCCCTGGGCCTGTTCGACCAGCCTGATGATCTGGGCCAGCATCGTGTCCTTGCCGACTCGCGTGGCGCGAAACCGAAAGGCGCCGGTCTGATTGATCGTGGCCCCGATCACCGTGTCACCAATCTGCTTTGTAGCCGGTATGGGCTCACCGGTGACCATCGACTGATCGACGGTTGAATGGCCATCGATCACCTCACCGTCGAGTGGGATCTTTTCACCGGGACGGACCGAGATCACGTCGCCGGGCACGATCTCTTCAACCGGAACATCGGCCTCTGCGCCATCTCGCACGAGGCGCGCCGTTCGCGGCTGGAGCCCGATCAGCTGTCTGATCGCCTCGCCCGTGCCCGCCTTCGCCCGAGCTTCGAAGAGTCGACCCAGAAGGATCAACGTGACGATCACGCCGACCACCTCGAAGTACACTCCGCGCAGCTCGGCCGGCAGCACGCCCGGCGCCACCGTCACCAGCAGGCTGTAGCCATAAGCGGCGGTTGTGCCGACGGTAATGAGCGCGTTCATCTCAGCGCTGCGGTGCATCATGCTGAGCCAGCCCGTGCGATGGATCGGCCACCCCGAATAGAACATCACCGGCGTGATCAGCGCCAACTGCAGCCAGTGGTTGAGCAGGAACTGAGGCAACCACGACAGCTGCAGGAAGCTGTCCGCCATGGCCGCGAACAACACTGGCGCGGTCAGCAGCGCGCCGACGATCACCCGACGGGTCAGGTCGGCGATCTCAGCCTTGCGCTCGGCCGCCTCGGTGTCTACGTCGTCAGTACGTCGTTCGGCATTCGTGCCATTTGATGCCCCATCGATTACCGGCTCTGCAGGGAGAGAGGAAATGGCTTGTGAAGACGTGGTCGCCGGCTCGACGACCAGGGTGCCGTGAACCATGTTCATGCCGCACGCAAACCCGAAACGACCGCTCTTGTCGGGCGTGAACTCGACCGTTGTCTTGGCCATTGCGGGCAGCGACCTGTTTAATGCGAAGTCGGGAAATACGACCCGCGATGTGCACTCACCGCCCTCCTGACGATCGAAAACGATCCTCAGCGGCACGCTCTCTCGCACGCGGATCAGGTTGGGCGCATAGCCGCCCTTGACCGAGACCTGAACCTGCTGCGCCTGGCCGACAAGCTCAGCCTCTCGCGCCTTCTTGGGGCCGAAAAAGAACCATGCCAAGAAGCCAATTAGCACGATCCCGGAAGCGATTACCGCAATGTCAGTGAAATTCACTGCTTATCCACCCGATTGGACCCGAGAGGGCGTCTTCCAA